>Ga0101943_1001203_pt1 | contig 24954 bp, 28 predicted proteins | sample DewCreD2012metaG_5_FD_75244 | JGI IMG/M metagenome (GOLD analysis project Ga0101943, IMG submission 75244) | Hot spring sediment bacterial and archeal communities from British Columbia, Canada, to study Microbial Dark Matter (Phase II) - Dewar... ... | reverse complement strand
GCCTGCGCGAGCTGCTGTTCGCGATGATCCCCGCCCTTCCCGCCGAGCGCGACTGCCCGTGCGCCACCGCCCTGCGCGGCGCGCGGTTCGAGGCCTAGCCGGGTAGGCTCTGCCCGCGATGGCCGAACCCGTCCTCGTCACGATCGAGCTCCGCTTCCGCACCGAGGAGGACCCCCATCAGCTCGGGGACCGGATCCGCGAGTCCGTCGCGCTCATCGTCGGGCGCGACCGGCTGGAGGACTTCCGCGTGCGCGTGATGCCGCTCGCACCGCCGAAGCGCCCCCAGGCGCTGTGATCCACGTCACAGCGGGCGCCGCACCCCGCGGCTAGCGTCGCTCCGTCCCCGGAGCGAGGAGGCGGAAGGATGCGACGCTGGTACCCCCGTCGGTGGCCGATGCGCGCCCGGGCGCTGCTCGCGCTCTCGCTCGCCTGCGGCCTCGCGGCGTTCCTGCTGGTCCGGGCCGAGGAGGCTCGGCTCGCGGGCCTCGGACCGGCGCTCGGGAACCCGGTGCCGGTGGTGGTAGCGGCCGAGCCGTTGCACCGCGGCGAGGAGCTCGCGCCCGATGACCTGCGGGTCGAGCTGGTCCCGTCGCGGTACGCGCCGCCGGGGGCCCTGCGCTCGGTCGAGGGGGCCGTGGGCCGGACCCTCCTGACCGATCTCGCGCCGGGCGAGCCGCTCACGGCCACGCGCCTGGCGCCGAGCGGCGGGCCGGTCGCCTCCCGGGTCCCGAGCGGGCTGCGGGCCTTCGTGGTGCCTTCGGGCATGCCCGCCGGCGTGTTCCGCCCCGGTGACCGCGTGGACGTCCTCGCGACCTTCGGCGGGCAGCGCCCGTACACGCAGACGGTCGCGAGCGGGCTCGAGGTGCTCTCGGTGCTCGCGCCCGAGGCCGGGCTCGCCGGCCCGGCGCCCGAGGGACCCTCCCTCGTCCTGCTCGTCTCCCCCGCCACGGCCGAGCGCCTCGCCCACGCCACCGCCTTCGGCCACCTGACGGTCACGATCGCGGGGGGTCTGGATTGACACAGGATCCGTGTTCCACGATATTCGTGTTCATGCGGAACGTGACCGTGACGCTCGACGATGAGACCGCTCGATGGGCGCGGATCGAGGCCGCCAAGCGCGAGATGAGCCTCTCCCGCTTCATCCGGGAGACGCTGCGCGAGCGCATGGCCGGTCAGCTCACCTACGAGGCGGCCATGGCGCGGTACCTCGCGCGCGCACCCATCCCTCTGAAGCGGGGCGGCGCCTACCCCCCCCGTGACGAGCTCCACGACCGTGCCGATCTTCGTTGACACGAACGTCCTCGCCTATGCGAGGGACGCATCGGAGCCGCAGCGGCAACCGGTCGCCCGGGCCTGGCTCGAGCACCTGTGGCGCACGGAGACGGGACGACTCAGCGTCCAGGTCCTCCAGGAGTACTACGTGACCGTGACGCGCAAGCTCCGTCCGGGGCTGCCGGCCGCCGAGGCTCGGGCGGACGTCGAGGACCTCATGGCGTGGCGCCCGCTCGCCGTCGACGCCGACCTGGTGCGGGCGGCGTGGGCGCTCGAGGAGCGGTTCCGGCTCTCCTTCTGGGACGCGCTCATCGTCGCGGGCGCGCACGCCGCCGGGTGCCGGTTCCTCCTCTCCGAGGATCTCACGGCCGGGGCGAGCTACGACGGCGTGGAGGTCGTCGACCCCTTCCGCACCCCCGTGGGGTCCATCGACTGAGGCTCGCGTAGGATGGGCCGTCGCTCGGCCCACCGGAGGTACCGTGAGCATCCCGCAGGCGATCGTGCTCGGCATCACGCAGGGCGTGACGGAGTTCGCGCCGATCTCGAGCTCGGGCCACCTCATCCTCGTGCCGTGGCTGTTCGGTTGGCCCAAGCTCGCCGACCCGGACCTGAACAAGACCTTCGACGTGGCGCTGCACCTCGGCACGCTCGCCGGCGCGCTCGTCTACTTCCGGCGGGACGTCGGGCGGTACCTGGCGGCGTGGGTGCGCTCGATCCGGACCCGCAGCATCGCCACCGTGGATGAGCGCCTGGCCTGGGCGCTCGTGCTCGGCACGGTCCCGGGGGTCGTGGCCGGAGCCCTCCTCGAGAACATCGTCCAGGAGCACCTCGGGCAGCCGCTGCTCATCGCGGCCATGCTCGCGGCCTTCGGGGTCCTCCTCTACGTCGTCGACCGACGCGCCGCCGAGCGACGGTCGATCTCGGACCTGCGGGTCCGCGACGGGCTCGCGCTCGGCGTGGCCCAGGCGCTCGCGCTCCAGCCCGGGGTCTCGCGCTCGGGGGTCACGATCACCGCGGCCCGCGCGATGGGCCTGGACCGGGCGAGCGCGGCCCGCTTCTCGTTCCTGCTCTCGCTCCCGATCATCGCCGGGGCCGGCGCCTACAAGGGGCTCGACCTGCTGCGCACGGGCATCCCGCCGGGCATGGGCGGGCCGTTCCTGTGGGGGATCTGCGCCTCCGCGGTGAGCGGCTTCCTCGTGATCGCGTTCCTGCTCTCCTACCTGCGCCGCCACGACGTGGGCGTGTTCCTGTGGTACCGCCTCGCCGCGGCGGCGCTCACGCTCGGGGTCGTGCTCGCGGGGGTCCGGCCGGCCGGCGCCTGAGCCTCACCGGCCGGCCACGGTCATCTCGCCGATCAGGACCGAGGGCGTCCCGACCGCGGTGAAGAACCGGAGGTCGCTGCCGACCGCGGTGACGGCCCGCAGCATCTCGGGGATGGTGCTTGCGATCGTCATCTCCCGGAGCGGCTCGCCGAGCGCACCGCCCGAGATGCGCAGGCCCGTCGCGCCGACGGAGAACTCGCCGCTGATCGGGTTCGCGCCGGAGTGCACGCCGGAGACGTCCTGGATGAGCACCCCGCCGTCGGCGAGCGCGAGGAGCTCGCCGAGGCTCGGCTCGCCGGGCTCGAGGTACAGGTTGCTGATACCGACGCTCGGCACGGAGCGGTACCCGGCGCGCCTCGCGTTCCCCGTCGAGACCGTGCCGCCCCGGTGGGCGGTGGTGGTGTCGTGGAGGAAGCCGTTCAGCGTGCCGCGGGTGATGAGCTCGGTGCGCGCGGTCGGCACGCCCTCGTCGTCGAAGGGGCTCGCCGCGGGGCCGGCGAGCAGCCGGCCGTCGTCGACGAGCGTCACGTGGGGCGAACCGACCGCCTGTCCGACCAGACCCGCGAAGAGCGAGCGCTGCTTCTGCACGGCCTCGGCCGTGAGGGCCCCAGCCAGCACCCCGAGGAACGAGGCGCCGGCGAAGGGGTCGAGCACGATCGGCACCCGCATCGTCGGCGGCTTCCGCGCGCCGAGCATCCGGGCGCCGCGCTCGACGGCCTCGGCGGCGACGGCCTCGTGATCGAGCTCGGGCAGGGCCCGGCCCACGCGGAAGGAGAAGCCGGTCTGGGTCTCGTCGTCGCGCTCGGCGAGGGCGACGACGACGCACCAGACGTCGGTGCGCTCGTAGGCGGCGTCGATCCCGGTGGTGGAGACGATGGCGACCTCGGAGACCGCGTCCCCGTACCGCACGTCCTCGACCTTGCGCACGCGGGCATCGAGCGAGACCGTCCGGCGCTCGAGCTCGAGCGCGAGCGCCACCTTCCGCTCGGTCGGCATCGACGCCTGCTCGGGCCGGTACAGCTCCGGGATCGGCTCGGCGGGGCGGGCCTCGGGAAGGACGTGGTGCTCGTCGGGGGTCGCCAGGCTCGCGTTCTCCCGAGCCCGAGCGACCGTGGCCCGCACCTCCTCCGGCGAGGGGTCGGCGGCCCACGCGTAGCCCAGGCGCCCCTCCACGATCAGGCGGACGCCGAGCCCGCGGGACTCGGCGAAGGTCAGGCCCTCGACCGCGCCGCCGCGCGCCTCGACCTCGGTCCGGACGGTGCGCTCGGCGTAGGCCTCGACGGCCTCGCCCGGCCCGGCGGCGGCGACCGCAGCCCGCGCGAGCTCGGCGAGATCAGGCACCGGTGCCCCCCACGGTGATACGCGCGATGCGGAGCGTCGGCGAGCCGCTGCCGACCGGCACGCTCTGGCCGTCCTTGCCGCAGACGCCCTCCCAGGTGTCGAAGTCGTCGCAGACGGCGTCGATCGCCGACATCACCTCGATGGCCCGGCCGATGAGGTTCACGCCGCGCACCGGTGTCGTGAGCCGTCCGTCCTCGATGCGGTAGGCCTCGGAGCACCCGAACACGAAGTCGCCGGTCGCCGGGTTGGTCTGTCCGCCGGCGAGGGCCGCGACGTAGACGCCGCGGCGGGTGTCGGCGATCACGTCCTCGGCCCGCGAGGTCCCGCTCAGGATGGCGGTGTTGGTCATCCGCGGGATCGGAGGGTGCGCATAGGACTGCCGCCGGCCGTTCCCGGTCGAGGGCACCCCCTCGCGCTCGGCGCGCAGCCGGTCGTAGAGGTACCCGCGCAGCACACCCTCCTCGAACAGCACGGTCCGCTGCGCCGGCGCCCCCTCGTCGTCGAAGGAGAACGAGCCCCACCCGTTCGGCACGGTGGCGTCGTCGACGCCGTGGACGAGGGGCGAGGCGAGCCGCTCACCGAGCCGCCCCCGGTACACCGAGGCCTCCTTCGCGATGGTGTCGGCCTCGAGCGGATGGCCGACGGCCTCGTGGAAGAGCACGCCGCCCATCCCGGGGGCGAGCACGACCGGCATCTCGCCGGCCGGGGCCGGCACGGCGTCGAGCATCGCGATCGCGCGGCGAGCGGCGATCTCGGCCGTCGCGGCCGGGGGGTGCGAGCGCAGGAACTCGACCCCCGCGAGCCCGGCCGGCCCGTGGAAGCCGGTCTGGATGACGCCGTCGCGGGCGGCCACGACCTGCACGACGAGCCGGATCCGCGGTCGGGTCTCCCGGGCCAGGCGGCCGTCCGAGGTCGCGATGAGCACCCGCTGCAGCGAGTCGCCGTAGCTCGCGGTCACCTGGCGGACGTACGGGCTCGCGCCGCGGGCGACCTCGTCGACCTCGCGCAGCCAGGCCACCTTGGCCTCCGGCGGCACGGATCCCGCCGGCTCCGCGGCCTCGTGGACGACGGGCGGGTCGAGCTCGCGCAGGTCCACGACCCCGCCCGGCTCGCCCTCGAGCGAGGCCGCGGCCGCCTGGGCGGCGGCGAGGAGCGCGTCCCGGTCCAGCCGGTTCGAGAACGCGTACCCGAAGGAGGTCCCGCGAGCCACGCGCACGCCGGCGCCGCGGTCGAGGCCGGTCGTGAGCTCCTCGATCTTCCCGTCGTCCAGACGGATCTGGGTCGAGGTGCGCTCCTCCACGTACAGCTCGGCGAAGGCGCCGCCGCGCGAACGCGCGACGCGCAGCACCTCGGCCGCGAGATCGGGATCGAGCATCGAGCGGCGATGCTAACAGCCGGCCCTGCTACGGTTCGGCCGCGATGGAGGACGGTCCCCGGCGGCGGTCGGAGCTCGCCGCGACCTGCGGCCTGGCCGCGGTCCTGCTCGCCTGGTTCCTCGCCCCGTACGTCCTGCGCGGCTCCGCGTTCCCGCTCGGGCCCGACGCGCCGGTGTACCTGTGGTGGATCCGCCTCGCCGGGCTCGAGGGCCTCTCGGCCGTCGGGCACCGGCCGGGGGTGCCGGCCCTCGCGCTCGCATTGCGGGGAGCGCTCGGTCTGTCCGAGGTCCAGGTCGTGGCCGCGCTCGAGGGCGCGCTCGGCGTCGCGACGGGCCTTTCCGCCGCGGCCCTGGTGGGGCTCGGGCTCGGACGGGACCGGCGGGAGCCGGCCACGGCCGCCGTCCTCGCGGGGCTCCTCGCCGGGACGTTCGCGGTGCACCTCGCGGCGGGGTACCTCGCGAACCTCGCCTTCGCCGTCGCGTTCCTCACGGCCGCGGCGCTGCTCGTCTGCGGATCGCGGCGGGGCGCGCTCGGGGCGGCGCTCGTGCTCGGGGCGGGCGGGCTCGCCCACCCCCTCTTCTTCCTCGTGGGGGCGTGCGTGCTCGGGCTCGCCGCGGCGCTCGCGTGGCGCTCGGAGCGCGGGGAGGCGGTCCGGCTCGGCCTGATCGTGCTCGGCGGAAGCGCGGTCGCGGGGCTCGGTGTCCTCGCGCTGCTCCCGGGGCCCGGCCCGCTCGAGGTCGACACCTCCAAGGACGGGTTCCTGCGCCGGGCCGGACTCACGGCCGAGCTCCGGGCGGCCTACCTCGACCGCTTCGTCCATCGCTGGGCGCGGTACGTGCAGTGGGCCTCCATCCCGCTCGCGCTCGCCGGGCTCGGTCGCGCCCGAGGGGCCCTCGGGCGGTTCCTGCTCGCGTGGGGGCTCGTCACCGTGGGCGGGGTGGTGTTCGCGCTCGCGACCGGGCTCGGTCCGGCCGACCGGTTCGTGACCTTCGGGTTCGTGGTCCCGATCCTCGCCGCGCTCGGCCTCGTGCGCCTGCGACGGGCACTCGCGTCCCGCCGCGCGCTCGCGCTCCTCGCGTCCGGGGGGCTCACGGTGGCGATGCTCGCCGGCTCGTGGATCGCGTGGGACCGCCAGGAGCCGTTCCTCTCCGAGCTCGAGGTCGCCCGCGTCACGCGGGCCTCGCGGTGGATCGCGGCGACCGAGCCCGGCACGGCCCTCATCTTCCCGGTGGACCAGCCCGGGACGGCGGTCACGTTCCTCGCGAGCCGCGCCGCGAACGTGATCCGCGCGGCCGTCCCCCCCGAGCGGATCCGCGACGTGGTCGTCGTGGTGCCGCCGCCGCGCGGAGCGGCCGACCCGGTCCGCCGGGCCCTCACGCGCGTCACGTTCGCCGACGCCGAGCGCGCCGCGGCCGAGCGCGGCGGCCGGCGTCTCGAGGTGCTCCTCGCCCCCTTCGACCGGCCGGACGCCTCGCAGGCCGGAGCGGGCTCGCAGACCGGGGCGGGCTGGCGGCGGGTCGCCCGCGGGGTCTTCCTCTCGGGCGCGCCGGAGGCGGTGCCCGAGCGCCCCGGCCCGCTCACCGACCCGCTCGCGCCCTCCTCTCCCGCGGGGATCGCGCTCGCGACGGCGGCGGTGCTGGCCGGCCTCGCGCTCGCCGGCTACGGGTGGGGTCGCCTGCTCGGGCTCGAGGCGGCGCCCGCCCTCGCGCTCGCGCCGGCCCTCGGGGCCGCGGCGGTGACGCTCGCGGCGGTGGGGCTCGACGCCCTCGGGGCGCCGCTCGGGAGCGCGCCCGTCGGGGCGACGGCCTCAGCGCTCGCCGGCGCCGGCGGGTACCTCGCGTGGGGAGCCGCCCGCGCGCGCGAGCGCCGGGTCGGCGAGGGGCGAGCCTGACCGGGCCCGCCGCCACAGGTCGAGCAGCAGCCATCCGAGCAGCCCGACGACGAGCGGGGTCAGCACGTAGTGCCCGAACCACACGTTCGCGCTGTAGGCCGCGGCGAAGCGCTCGGGCTCCGAGGTCCACTGCGAGACCGTGAGCGCGAGCCCGGTCCCGAGCAGGACCGTCCTCGGCGCGCGCGGGAGGAGGCAGGCGAGCGGCAGGGCCCAGGTCACGTACCAGGGCAGCAGGACCGGGCCGAGCAGCATGAGCGCGAGCAGGCCCCACGCCCAGCCCGCCCCCTCCTCGACCGGACCCGCGTCCGGGCGCCGGGCGAGCGCGCGGCCGATGAGCGCGAGCGCCCCGAGCAGCACGAGCGGGAACACCACCCGCGGCACCACCCCGAGCGCACCGCCCGAGACGGCGTCGAGCGCCCGCCGGAACAGGCGCGAGGGCGCGAGCCAGCCCTCGTGGGTGGCGAGCTCGAGCATCCCGAGCGTGGGATCGGTGCGGTTCAGGAACGGCCCGGCGAGGGCGAGCCCGACGCCCGCGGCGAGCCCGACGTGCGGCGCGAGGGCCCGGAGCCTGCGCCCCCGCGGCGCCCGAGCCGCCACGACCACGAGCGCGAGCACGAGCGGGACCGCCGCCGTCGCCTTCACGAGCGCGCCGAGCGCGAGCGCCGCCGTCGCCCACAGGCGCCGGTCGGCGGCGACGAGCGCGAGCGCCCCCGCCACGGCGAGCGCGACGAGCAGGTCGTTGTGGCCGCTCCCCACCGACTGGAACAGCACGACCGGGTTCATCCCGAAGGCGGCGAGGGCGAAGGCGCGCCGGTCCGGCGCGAGCCGCCGCGCGAGGTGGCCGACCACCGCGAGGGTGCCGAGGCTCGCCGCCGCGGCGAGCACCCGGAAGCCGACGATCTGCCCGGGGATGGCGTCCGCGAGGCGCACCAGACCGGCCGAGATCTGGACCCACAGCGGCCCGTAGACCGAGGGCGTATCCGCCCACTTCGGCCCGACGTAGGGGAACAGCGGGTCGGCCGGGAAGTCCGCCGGCGTGGCCAGGTAGGGGTTGGCGTGGTGCACCGCCGCGATCCGCCCCTGGACGGCGTAGGAGTAGACGTCGCGGGAGAACAGCAGCGGCAGCAGCAGCACGAGCACGTGCCCCGCGAGCGCGAGCCCCACCACCGCCCGCACCGAGAGCCGGCCGCGCCAGGCCTCGCGCAGCACGAGCGCGAACGCCGCCGCCGCGAGCGCGACCGCCGCGACCCCGAGCGCGGCGAGCCCCTCCGGCGCGAGCCGATCCAGCCGCAGGAGCCCCGCCGCCCACCGCAGCGGGCCGCCGGGCCCCGCACCCGGCGGGAGCTTGGGGCTGAAGGGCGAGCCGGGCGTCGCCGCGACGAGCGCCACGAGCAGCACCGAACCGACCCACGCGCCGAGGACCCATCGCGAGCGCACGAGCCCGAGCCTACCGCCGGCTCAGGAGGCGGCGGCGCGCTCGTGCTCCACGCGGAGCTGGCCGCACGCGGCCTCGATCTCGCGCCCCCGCGTGTCCCGGATCGTCACGTTCACGCCGGCGCGCTCGAGCAGGGCCGCGAACGCCCGGATCCGCCCCGGGGGGCTGCCCTGCATCGGGAAGCCCGGCGTCGCGTTCAGCGGGATGAGGTTCACGTGCGCGTGCAGGCGCCGGGCGATCGGCACGAGCTTGCGGGCCTGCTCGTCCGTGTCGTTCACACCGTCGATCATCACCCACTCGAGCGAGGGGCGGTGGTGCGTGCGCTCGCGCCAGGTGGCGATCGCCTCGATCAGCTCCGCCAGGCCCCACAGGCGGTTGGCCGGCACGAGCTCGCTGCGGAGCTCGTCGTCGGCGGCGTGCAGGCTCACCGCGAGGCGCACCTGGTCGTTCGCGTCGGGCAGGCGCCGGATCCCCGGCACGACGCCGACGGTCGAGATCGTGATGTGGCGCGAGCCGAGGCGCATCCCGCGCGGGTCGGTGAGCCGCGCGACGGCGCCGAGGCTCGCGCGCTCGTTCGCGAACGGCTCCCCCATGCCCATGAAGACCACGTTCGTCACGCGCCGGGGCGTCCACGCCGGCAGCCGCGCCGCCGCCCGGCGGGCCCACACGACCTGCGCCGCGATCTCGCCGGCGGAGAGGTTGTTCCGCAGCCCCATCTGGCCGGTCGCGCAGAAGGTGCACCCCATCGCGCAGCCCGACTGCGTGGAGACGCACGCCGTGACCCGGTCGCGGTAGCCCATGATCACGGTCTCGATGACGTGCCGCCCCCCGAGCTCGAGCAGGACCTTGCGCGTGGCCCCGCGGTCGGCCGTGCGCTCGTCCAGGACCCGGACCTCGATCGGGAGCTCCTCGGCCAGGCGCTCGCGCAGGCCGGCCGGCACGTCGGTCATCTCCTCGTACGTGGCGCTGCGGCGCCACAGCTGCGCGTAGACCTGGCGGGCGCGGAAGGGCGGCTCGCCCCAGGCGGTCAGCCGCTCGGTGAGCTCCTCGAGCGTGAGGTCGTAGACGTTCACACCTCGAGGGTACCCTGGGGTGGTGCCGACGGACCCGATCGCCCCGATCCTGCAGCGCTTCGGCGTGGTCGTGCTCGACGGCGGCCTCGGGACCGAGCTCGAGGCCCGTGGGGCGGACCTGCGCGACCCGCTCTGGTCGGCGAAGGTGCTGCTCGAGGACCCCGGGCTCATCCGCGAGGTCCACACCGCCTACTTCGAGGCCGGCGCCGACGTCGCGATCTCGGCGAGCTTCCAGGCGAGCTTCCAGGGCTTCGCGGCCCGCGGCTTCGACCGCGACACCGCCGAGGGGCTGCTGCGCCGCAGCGTGGAGCTCGCGCAGGAGGCCCGGGCGGCCTGGTGGCACGCGGCCGAGCGCCCCGGGCGCCCCTTCCCGCTCGTCGCGGCCTCCGTCGGCCCCTACGGGGCCGTGCTCGGCAACGGCGCCGAGTTCACCGGCGACTACGACCTGGACGAGGACGGGCTCGTGGCCTTCCACGTCCCGCGGCTGCTCGCGCTCGCCTCGGCCGAGCCCGACCTGCTCGCCTGCGAGACGATCCCCTCGGTCGTGGAGGCCCGCGCCCTCGTGCGCGCGCTCGAGCAGGTCCCCGAGCTCCCGGCCTGGGTGAGCTTCAGCTGCCGTAACGCGGCCGAGATCTGCGACGGCACCCCCTTCGAGACCGCCGTGCGCATCGTCTCCGCCTCGCCGAACGTCGTCGCGATCGGGGTGAACTGCACCTCGCCGCTGCACCTCGAGGGGCTCATCCGCATCGCCGCGAGCACCACCGACCGCCCGGTCGTCGCCTACCCCAACCGCGGCGCGTTCTGGGACGCGGGCCGCCGCGCCTGGGTCGACCCGCCGCGCCAGGACGCCGGTCCGGCGCTGCGGCCCCTGCGCTGGCGCGAGGCCGGCGCCCGGCTCATCGGGGGCTGCTGCGGCATCGGCCCGGCGCAGATCGCCGCGATGGCGCTCGAGCTCGGCCGCGCCGCCTGAGCGCGCGCGGGCTCATGCGCGCGTGAGGGCGAAGGCGCCGTAGCCGACCACCCGCCAGGGGTCCCCGGCGGTGTCGGCGGAGGTCCGCAGGTCGAGCAGGTGGACCCGGAGGTCCTCGCGCCGGGCGAGCTCGACGATCCCGCGCAGCGCGAAGACCCCGCACGCGTCCTCCAGCCCGATGCCCTCCGCGTCCCGCGCGAGCACCGTCTCGGCCGTCCGGCGGTCCAGGCGCTTGGCCGTCGCGTCGTCGTGGTAGTGGCTGAGGTCCGTGCTCACTACGACGAGCGCGTCGGGCAGCGCCGCCGCCATGAGCTCCGCGATCTGCCCCGCGCGCGAGACGCCGACGACGACAGGGCAGATCCGCAGGTCCTCGCCGAGGAGCCGCTGGAGGAAGGGCACCTGCACCTCGAGCGAGTGCTCGGGCAGGTGCGGCACCTCGTCGGCCACCGCGCCGGCCGCGACGAGGCGCTCGCGCAGCTCCCCGTCGAGCGGCACCGACCCGAGCGGGGTCCGCCACGCCCTCGCCGTCGAGACCGCCGCGCCGCGCAGCGGCGCGAAGTGGGCGGGGCCGAACAGCGCGACGCGGGAGACGGCGACCCCCCGCAGCAGGGCGTACGCGGTCGCCGCGACCGGACCCGAGTACACGTACCCCGCGTGGGGGACGATGAGCCCGAGCGGCTCGCCGAGCCCCTCGGGCGGGCGGGCCGAGGCGAGGAGCGCGTCCACCGCCGCCGCGAGCTCGCCGGGGTCCGACGGGTAGAAGGTCCCCGCGACGGCCGGCCGCCGCTCGCCGACCGCCCCCCTCGCCCTCATCGCCCCGCTCCGATCCGGACCGGCAGCCGCCTCGAGCCCCACCGACCCGGCGCGCCCCGGAAGACGCCGGGGATGCGGGTCCCGCAGGCGCGGCATCGGCCCTCCTCGTCGAGGTTCCACCGACCGAGCTCGTACCCGCTGCGCTCGATCACGAGCCCGCCGCAGGTGGGGCACCACGTGCTCTGCCCCTCGGGGTCGAACACGTTGCCCGTGTAGGCGTAGCGGACGCCGTTCCCCATCGCGATCTCGCGCGCCCGGCGCAGCGTCGAGGGCGGCGTGGGCGGCCGGTCGAGCATCTTGAAGTCCGGGTGGAACGCCGTGAAGTGCATCGGCACGTCCGGCCCGAGGTGCTCGACCACCCAGCGGGTCATCGCGTCGATCTCCTCGTCCGAGTCGTTCAGCCCCGGGATCAGCAGGTTCGTGAGCTCGACCCAGACGTCCGTCTCGTGCACGAGCCACTCGATCGTCTCCAGGACCGGGGCGAGCTCGCCGAGGCACACCTCGCGGTAGAAGCGCTCCGTGAACGCCTTGAGGTCGACGTTCGCGGCGTCCACGGCCCGGAACAGGCGCTCGCGCGCGGGGGCGGTGGCGTAGCCGGCGGTCACCGCCACCGAGGCGATGCCCCGAGCGCGACAGGCCTCGGCCACGTCGACCGCGTACTCGAGGAAGATCACCGGGTCGTTGTAGGTGAAGGCGACGCTCGGGCACCCCAGCCGCTCGGCGGCCTCGGCGATCTGCTCGGGGGTGGCCTCCGCGGCGAGCGTGTCGACCTCGCGCGACTTGGAGATGTCCCAGTTCTGGCAGAACCGGCAGCCGAGGTTGCACCCGGCCGTCCCGAACGAGAGCACCGGCGTCCCCGGGAGGAAGTGGTTCAGCGGCTTCTTCTCGATCGGGTCCACGCAGAACCCGCTCGAGCGCCCGTAGGTGGTGAGCACGATCCGCCCGCCGACGCAGGCCCGCACGAAGCAGAACCCGCGCTGGCCCTCGTGGAGGCGGCACGCGCGCGGGCACGCGTCGCACTGGACGCGGCCGTCCGGCAGCGGGTGCCACAGCTCGGTCGGATGCCCGGTGAGCGTCTCCATCGCCCACCTCCCCGATGCTCATGATGGCACCGGCGGGGCCGACGCGCGAGGTCGGGTAGCCTCCACGCGCGATGCCGCTCCTGCTCGCCCTCGCCTCCGGGCTCGCGTGGGGTGCCGCCGACTTCCTCGGCGGCACCTCGGCCAAGCGCCGGCCGCTCGCCGCCGTCCTGCTCGGCTCCCAGCTCGCCGGCGCCGCGTTCGTCGGCGCGCTCGTGCTGCTCCGGGGCGCCGGCCCGCCCTCGCGCGGCGCCCTGCTGGTGGGGCTCGCCGGGGGACTCGCCGGGGTGATCGGGCTCGGCGCGCTCTACCGGGGGCTCGCGGTGGGCAAGATGGGGCTCGTCGCTCCCACGACCGCGCTCTCGGGCGCGGTGCCGGTGGCGTGGGGGCTGCTGGTGCGCGGCGAGCGCCCCGGCCCGCTCCAGCTCGCCGGCGTCGCGGTGGCCATCGCGGGGATCGTCTCGGCCGCCCGCGCGCCGGACCCGGACGGCGGACGCTCCACGAAGGGCCTCGGGCTCGCCGTCCTCGCCGCCCTCGCCATCGGGATGCTCGACGTGGCCCTCGACGGCGCCGGCCGCGAGGATCCCTTCTGGGCGACGCTCGCGGTCCGCGCCGGGGCGCTCTCCGCGCTCGCCGTCGCCTTCGCCGTCCGGCGGCCGGCCCTCTCGCTCGGCGGGCCGGACGGGCTCCGGATCGCGCTCACGGGGATCCTGGACAACGGCGCGAACCTGGCCTTCGCGATGGCGGCCGACGCCGGCGGCCTCCTCGCGCTGAACGGCGTGCTCGGCTCCCTCTACCCGGTCACCACGGTGGTGCTCGCGCGCGTGCTCCTACGCGAGCGCATGACCGGGCCCCAGCGGGCAGGGGTCGTCGCGGCCCTCGCCGGGGTCGCGCTCATCGCGGCCGGCTGAGCCCCGAGCGAGCTCGCCGAGCCGGGCGAGCAGGATCTCGGCCGAGGCTCGGTTGGTCGCGAGCGGCACGTCGTGCACGTCGCAGACCTTCAGCACGGCCTGGATGTCCGGCTCGTGCGGGTGGGCGGTGAGGGGGTCGCGGAAGAACACGACGGCCCGGACCTCGCCGGTGACGATCCGCGCCCCGATCTGCAGGTCGCCGCCCTGGGGACCGCTCGCGACGCGCTCGATCTCCAACCCGAGCTCGGCCGCGAGCATCGAGCCGGTCGTCGCCGTCGCGACGAGGCGGAGCCGCCGCAGCAGCTCGAGGTGCTCTCGGGCGAAGCGCAGGAGGTCGTCCTTCTTGCCGTCGTGCGCGATGAGCGCCAGGGTGAACCCGCCCACGCCCGCAAGCCTACGCCGCCGCGCTGAACCGCACGCGAACGTGGGACGTCAGCTCTGGAACCCGAGGCCGAGCCGGTCGAGCAGCCACAGCCACGGGCCACGGCGCCCGGTGGCGTCGAGCCGGTCGTAGGCGCGGATCGTCTGCCGGATCCCGGCGTACCGGAGCGGCTCGGGCGGGAACGGCACCGGCTTGGTGCGCACGAACCGCAGGGCGGTGCGCTCGGTCTCGAGCCCGTCGACGAGGTCGAGCGCCGTCCGGGCGCCGAAGCGGGTCGCGCCGACGCCGAGGCCGGTGTAGCCGACGGCGTACGCGAGCCTGCCGCCGAGGGCGGTCCCGAAGAAGACCGAGTAGCGGCTGCACGTGTCGATGATGCCGCCCCACCGGTGCGTGAAGCGGATCCCCTCGAGCTGCGGGAAGGTCTCGAAGAAGTGCCGCGCGAGGCGGGTGTGGACCGCGTCGTCGAGCTCGAACCGCCGGGAGGTCCGGCCGCCGAAGTGGTACGTGGCGTCGTAGCCGCCCCACAGGATGCGGTCGTCGGCGGACAGCCGGAAGTAGTGGAAGCGGTTCGAGGCGTCCGAGAGCCCCTCGCGGCCGGCCCACCCGATCGCGGCGCGCTGCTCGGCGGAGAGCGGCTCGGTCATCAGCACGTGGTCGTAGACGGGCACGACCCACGCCCGCAGCCGCCGAAGGAGCGGCGGGAAGCCGTTCGTCGCGAGGATCGCGCGCTCGGCCCGCACCGAGCCCTCGCGCGTGCGCACCCGCACGGCCGCGCCCTCGCGCTCGAGCGCGACCACGGGCGAGCGCTCGAAGATCCGCACGCCGTGCCCGAGGGCCGCCTCGCGCAGCCCCCACGCCAGCCGGGCCGGGTGCACGAGCGCGTGCCCCTTGCCGCCGACCCGCAGCGCCGCGAGGTACACCGGCGAGCGCAGGACCGCCTGCGTCTCGTCCTCGCCGAGCGCCTCGGCCTCGTAGCCGAACCGCCGGTGCACGCTCGCCGCCTCCTCGAACCAGGCCGCCTCGTGGGGGCGCCGGGCGAGCAGCACCACCGGCCCGAGCTCGAGGTCGGCCGAGATCCCGTACCGCTCCATCGCCGCGACGAGCCCGTCGAAGTTCTCCAGGCCCTGCCGCTCGAGCTCGGCGATCTCGTCGGGGAAGCGGTGGATCCCGTTCTCGAGCCCGTGCGTGAGCGAGGCCGCCACGAACCCGCCGTTGCGACCGCTCGCGCCCCAACCGACGCGGCCGCCCTCCAGGACGACCACCTCGCGGCCCGGGTCGCGCTCCTTCGCCTCGAGCGCCGCCCACAGCCCGGTGAACCCGGCCCCCACGATGACGAGATCGGCCCGGAGCTCTCCTCGCAGCGGGTCCAGCGCGTCCGGGCGGGCGGGATCGTCCAGCCAGAACGAGACGGGTCGAGCGTCGGCGAAGGCGCGACGCAGGTCCTGATCGGAGGCGGTCCGCGGGCACATCCGGGGAAGGCTACCGCGCCGCGGGCCCGGTGGGCCCCCCCCGGAGCCCCCCGGCCCCGTCCCCTAGTGCTTGGGCCAGTTCGCCGCGCCGGCGAGCGCCACCGCGACGAGCGTGGCCACGGGCACCAGGAGGTACCGCACCTTGCGCACGAGCGCCATGGGACCTCCTCCCTTCGGCCGATGGGCTTCAGTGGGGCCCAACGTAACCCGATGCTTGCCTTGAGGACAAATGCCGTGCTAACCGGCGGTGGGCGGCGTGCTACAGTGGCACGTGCAGACGGGCGCGAGGCCACCGGCCCACGCCCGTACCGCGCGTCGCTTCCCCCGGGCGGTCCGGAGGTGGGTCGGTGATCGGCAAGCGGATCCGCGAGCTGCGCCTCGCGCGCGGGATGACGCAGCGCGAGCTCGGCTCCCCCCGCTACACGCACGCCTACGTGAGCACCATCGAGTCGGGGCGCCGGAACCCCTCGCCGAAGGCGCTCGAGTTCTTCGCCGACCGGCTCGGCGTCACGGTGGAGCAGCTCGTCACGGGCAGGTCGCCCGACCTCGTGCCCCGGCTGGAGGCCGAGCTCATCGAGGCCCGCCTCGCGGTCTCCGACGGCCGGACCCAGGAGGCCGAGCGCCGCTTCGCCCGCATCGCCTGGGAAGCGCGCCGCTTCGAGCTCGTGCGCCTGCAGGCCAAGGCCGAGGAGGGGCGCGCCCTCGCCCGGGAGCGGGCCGGGGACACCGCGGCCGCCCTCGAGCGCTACCGCCGCGCCCTGGAGCTCCTCGAGGGCGAGCCGGCGGCCCTGCGCGCCGATGCCGTCGCCGGGTATGCCCGCTGCCTGCTCGCCATCGGCGACGGCCCGTACGCGATCCACCGGCTCGAGAGCCTGCTCGCCGAGCTCGAGCACGACGGTCCGCCGGACCCGAACGCCCTCGCCCGCATCCACGCCTCGCTCGTCGACGCCTACCTCGACGCCGGGCTGTACCGGCGCGCGGCGGAGTCCGCGGCCGAGCTCGAGCTCCTCGCCCCGCGCCTGACCGACCCCGCCCGGATCGCGCAGATGCACATGAACACCGCCCACCTGTACCTCGTGCAGGGCAGGATCGGGGAGGCCGAGCGCTCCCTCCAGCGCGCCGAGGACGCCTACCGCCAGCTCTCGCTGCAGGCCGAGCTCGGCGGCACGTTCCTCGCGCGCGGCTACGTCGCCTCACGCGACGGGCGCCTGGACGAGGCCCGCCGGCACCTCGAGCGGGCGGTGAGCGTCTTCGAGGAGACCGGCAACGAGAAGGACCTCGCGCGGGCGCTGAACGAGCTCGCGCGCGTGGAGCGGCTGCAGGGCAACCTCGATGCGGCGGTCGCGCTGCTCGAGCGGGCGATCCGGAGCGCGTCCGACAAGGACACCGCCGTCGTCGCGTGGGCCCACCGCGAGCTCGGCATGACCCTCGCCGAGCGCGAGCCCGAGCGGGCCGAGAAGCACCTGCGCGAGGCGATCTCCCTGTACCAGCGCGCCGAGCAGGCCGCCGACCTCGCCGCGAGCTTCCGGGCCCTCGGCGATGTGCTCGAGGCGCGCGGCGACCACGAGGGCGCGTTCCAGGCCTACCGGACCGGCATCCTCGCGCTCGAGCGCCACCTGTAGCCCCCGCGGCCCCCGCTAGACTCCGGCCGTGATGCGACCCCTGCGCGTGGGCGTGCAGCTCCCCGAGGTCGAGCGCGACGTGCGCTGGCCCGAGTACCGCGCGATGGCCCGCGCCGCCGAGGCGGTCGGGTTCGACTCGATCTGGATGGGCGACCACCTCCTCTACCGGGGCGACGGCCGCCCCGAGCGCGGCCCCTGGGAGGCGTGGACGATGCTCGCGGCCCTCGCCGCCGTGACCGAGCGCGTCGGGCTCGGACCGCTCGTCGCGAGCGCCGCCTTCCACGCCCCGGCGATGCTCGCGAAGATGGCGGCCACGGTGGACGAGGTGAGCGGCGGTCGCCTCGTGCTCGGCATCGGCGCGGGGTGGAACCGGGTGGAGTTCGAGGCCTTCGGCTTCCCCTACGACCATCGCGTCGAGCGCTTCGCCGAGGCCTTCGAGATCGTGCGGCGCCTCCTCGCCGGCGAGCGCGTGACGCTCCGCGGCCGGTACCACCGGGTCGAGGACGTCGTCCTGCTGCCGCGCCCGCGGCGTACGCCGCCGATCATGCTCGGCTCGAGCGGCCCGCGGATGCTCGAGATCGCCGTGCCGCACGTGCAGGCCTGGAACGCGTGGTTCGACCTGTTCGGCAACACGCCGGAGGGGTTCGCCGCCGAGAGCGCGAAGGTGACCGCCGCGGCCGAGCGTGCGGGGCGGGACCCGGCCGAGATCGCACGCAGCGCCTGCGTGCTCGTCGTGCTCGACCGCTCGGCCGGCGAGCGCGTGATCCCGCCGTACTGCCCCCCGCTGGAGGGCCCGCCCGAGGCGATCGCCGCCGGGCTCCGCGCGTTCGCGGAGGCCGGCGCCGACGAGGTGATCTGCGTCGTCTCGCCGATCACCGAGGGCTCGATCCGGGAGCTCGGCGCCGCGCTCGCGCTGCTCGAAGCCTGAGGGTCAGGCCGGCTTCGTCACGTCGGCGACCTCGGCGCCGGTGATCCGCACGAGGTCGGTCGGCGACAGGTGCACGTTCACGCCCCTCGCCCCGCCGCCGATCGCCACCCGCGCGAGCGCGAGGATCGACGCGTCGGCGACGACCGGCCAGGGCGAGGACGAGCCGAAGGGCGTGATGGCCCCGCGCTCGTAGCCGGTCGCCGCCCTCGCCTCCTCCGCGTCCGGGAGGGAGAGCCGGCTCACCCCGAGGTGGGCTCGCAGCTTCGGCCAGTCGATCTGGCGGCCGCCAGGCACGAGCACGAACACGTAGTCGTCGGCCCCGCGGCGCACGACGATGGTCCGTACGAGCTGCTCGAGCGCGATGCCCTGCATCGCCGCGCTCTCCTCGGCGCTGCTCGGCCGCTCGGTGCGCACGACCTCGAACGGCACGCCCGAGGCCGTGAGCGCTCGGATCGCCGGCGTGTCCATGAGGGGCCGAGGATACCCCTCACCGCTCCGCGAGGAGCCACGCCGCGAGATCCGCGTGGTCGGTCCGCAGGGGGAACCGGTGCCCACCGCTCGCGAGGACGAGCCGCTCCGCCCACGGGAAGAGCTCGGCCCAGCGGTCGAGATCGAGAAGCGGCACCGTCCGGTCGTCCCGCGCGGCGGCGAGGAGCACCCGCGCCTGCGCGAGCCGGCGGAGCCCCTCGAGCGCGTCCCGGACCCCGGGTTCCCACAGCACGGCGGGCATCGTCCGGGTCCGGCTCTCGAGCCGCTGCCGCCCGAAATCCATCACGAGGCCCGGCGGGTACCCGCGGAGGGCCCGAGCGGGACCCCGACGAACGGCCATGCGAGGCGCGCCGTCCTCGCGAGGGCCCGGACCGGGAGGGGAGGCCGGCGTCCGGCCCAGGCGGGCGCCGCGCCGCTCGGGAAGGGCGCCGCGGCGAGGGCGATGGCCCGGACCTGCGCGGGGTGACGAGCCGCCCACAGCGCCGCGAGGACGCCGCCGAGCGGATGCCCGACGAGCGCGACGGGCTCGTCGGCCCCGAGCCGCTCGAGCGCGCCGCGCACGGCCGCGAGGTGGAGGTCACGGTCGTAGCTCGCCCGGGGCTTGTCGGAGCGTCCGAACCCCGCGAGATCGGGCGCGAGGACCGTGAACCGGTGGCCCACGCGCCGGATCAGGCCGACCCAGTACCGCCCCGAGCCCCCGAGCCCGTGGATCGCGAGAAGCGCGGGCCCTCGCCCCCCACCCACACGCGCATCCGGCCCCAGGGCTGCTCGACCCAGACCGTGCGCAGCCGCACCACGCGTGTCGTCATCCCTCGATGGAGGGTAGCGGCGGCGAGCTCCGGCGACCGGCGACTCACCAGACGGTGCGGACCGGATAGCGGTGCAGCCGCGCGTCCCCGCTCACCAGGTCCAGGTCCTCCACGAGCGCCTGCGCGACGAGCATCCGGTCGAACGGGTCGTCGTGAACGGGGGGCAGCTCGGCCAGGGCATCGACGTGTCGCTGGTGGATCGGCAGCAGCTGGTACCCGAACTCCGCGATGTGCTCGGCGAAGTGCTCGGCCGGAGGCGCGGGCAACCGCAGCCGCCCCGCGAGCACCTTGAGCGTCAGCTCCCACGTGGTGGTCACGCTCACGTGAACGTGGGTCCGCGCGTCCTCGACCAGCTCTCGCACGGCCGGCGACAGGCGCTCGTCGGCCGTCGCGAGCCACAGGAACGCGTGGGAGTCGAGCAGGAGCCTCACGACAGCGGGAACCCGGGGAAGACCTGCCAGGGCAGCGGCTCGTCGAAGTCCTCGGACACCCAGATCTCGCCCCGGTACTTCCCGATCGGACGGCGGCGCGGCACCGGCGATGGACTAAGTCAACGCTTCCCACGCGGCCGGGCCGTGGCGTAGGCTTCAGGCGGCATGCGTCGGGAGCGCCCGCCCTCGCCGGCCCGGCAGGACCCCGCCTGGACACCGACCCGCTGCGCCCGCTGCGGCGACCGGTTCCGCTGCGGCGCGCGGTCCTCGGCGTGCTGGTGCGAGGAGGTCGAGCTCACGGCCGAGCAGCGCGCCCGCCTGGCCGAGCTCCGGCTCGAGGGCTGCCTGTGCCCGCGCTGCCTCCGGTCGCTGTGACAACAGGAGGGTCCATGGAGGGTGAGGGTCGGCTCGCCGGGAAGGTCGCGCTCATCACCGGCGGCACGTCCGGCATCGGACGGGCGAGCGCGGTGCGGTTCGCCCGCGAGGGGGCCGCGGTCGTGCTCACCGGCCGGAGCGAGGAGCGCGGCGAGTCGGTCGTGCGCGAGATCTCGGCCGAGGGCCACCGCGCGCGCTTCGTCCGCGCCGACGTCACCTCCGCCGAGGACTGCCGTCGCTCGGTCGAGGAGACCCTCGCCGCGTTCGGGCGCCTCGACGTGCTGTTCAACAACGCCGGCGTCTACATCGCCGGGGACGTCACCGAGTGCACCGAGCAGGAGTGGGACCTCCAGATCGACGTCAACCTGAAGGGCACGTACCTGATGTGCCGAGCCGCGGTCCCCGTGATGATCGCCCAGGGCGGGGGCGCGATCGTGAACAACAGCTCCGGCTGGGGCCTCGTCGGCGGCGAGCGGGCCGTCGCGTACTGCGCCGCGAAGGGCGGCGTGGTCCTCATGACGAAGGCGATGGCGCTCGATCACGGTCGGCACGGCATCCGCGTGAACTGCATCTGCCCCGGCGACACGGTCACGCCGATGGAGCACCGCGACGCCGAGCACCGCGGCATGAGCTGGGAGGACTACGTCGCCTGGGCCTCGCGTCGGCCGCTCGGGCGCATGGGCGAGCCCGAGGAGGTCGCCGCGGCGGCGCTCTTCCTCGCGAGCGACGAGGCCTCCTTCATCACGGGCGCGGTGCTCGCGGTCGACGGCGGGGGCGTGGCCGGGTAGTACCCTGGAGCGACGGGCGGCGCGTGCCGGCTGTGAGCACGGGGGTGAGGAACATGCCGGACAGCATGGGGAAGCGGCGCCGCCGCGACGTGAAGGCCAAGAAGGCGGCGGCGAGGGAGGATCGCCGTCTCGCGCGCGCGAAGCGCCAGGCGGATCGCGAGGCGGGGCTGATCGAGGCGGGCCCGCCGATCGCTCCGGCGGAGCCGGCGGCGCTCGGCCTCCTGCCTGGCGCCGAGCCCGAGCCGCTCGCCGAGGCCGACGCGACCACGGAACCGTGAGTCGACCACGCGGTCCGGACACACCCGGGCGCGAGCGACGAGAACGTGGAAGGGGGAGGCTCGGAAGCCTCCCCCTTCGTTCGTGTCAGCGTGAGCCCTAGGCGGGACGGACGTCCGCGGCCTGGGGGCCCTTCTGGCCCTGGGTGACCTCGTAGGTCACCTTCTGCCCCTCGTCGAGGTTGCGGTAGCCCTCGCCTGCGATCGCGCTGAAGTGAACGAACACGTCCGCGCTGCCGTCGTCAGGCGTGATGAAACCGAAGCCCTTGTCGGGGCTGAACCACTTGACGGTGCCTGTTGCCAATGCGATCCCTCCTTCCTGCGCCGTCGGGGCCTCGGAGCTGCCCGTCGGGCTACCGGCTGGCGCCGGGAGGGAACCGCATGGAACGCAAGCCTTGTGATGCCCTCGCCACCAGGGTACCGGGTTTCGGCCGCCGTCGCACATCGCCGCCGCGATCGGCGCCCGTCGCCCCGATAGACTCGTGGTGGCGCTCGACCACGCCCTCGTAGCTCAGGGGATAGAGCAGCGGTTTCCTAAACCGCGTGTCGGAGGTTCGAGTCCTCCCGGGGGCACCGACGGAACTGGGCCATGAAGGTGCATCATGGCGCCCGCAGTCGCCGACACGGTCAAGGTCGGCAAGGCCGATGTCGACGCCACCTGAAAACTTGGTTCGTCAATGAACTCTGGGGAGCCCATCATAGGCACGCCACCAGGACCCGATCCCGAGTTCCGGTACCAGAACCCGATCCGCTTGATGCCCTTGTTCTTGTTCTTCAGCTCCTCGCTGACAGCGTTCGTCACCCGGTCGTGGAAGTGGCGCGGATCTCCGGCTTCCACCGGCGGATGGTCCCCCGCGAGCCGGACGAAGGGGGAGGCCGGACGCCTCAGGTCTGGTGAGCGCACGTGCCCTCCCCGTCGGTTCCTCGGAACCTCGAGCTGCGGTTCGCGGAACGCATCCCTACAGGGAACGCATCCCTACAGTAGGTGCGGGTTGCCGAGCTACCCGCAACTGGGGCAAGATAGGGCATCCGCGACCGAGGGGGGAAGGATGCGGAGGCTGACCTTCGTCGCGGCCATGGCCGCCTCGATCTCCCTTCTGACCGCTCCGCCCGCGCTGGCGCCGCCCAGGAACTCCGACGAACTCCTGAAGGACGAGCTCCACCGGCTCCAGCAGTCCCAGACCCTGTTCCGGGGCGGGCAGAAGGGGGGCCAGGCTCAGGGTATCGAGGTCGTGGGGCACAACGACATCGGCGGCCGGGGCTTCAACGCCGACGTGTGGGCCCACGAGGGCTTCGCCTACGTGGGGCAGTGGGGGTTCACGGACTGGGCTCAGGGCTCCAAGCAGCGGTTCTGCCCGAAGGCTCCCGACAGCGGCGTGGCGGTGATCGACTACGGGACGGATCCCTCGAACCCGGTTGAGGTGAGCCGTCTGCAGAACCCGCCGGGGACCTCCGCGGAGGACGTCGTGGTGTACGAGGCCCCGTTCGGGCCCCTGGCCGGGCGGGATCCCCTGAGGGGGTCCGAGCCCGCCTGCGCCTTGACAGTGCCGGAAGCCGTCGCTTATGCTGAAGTCGCTATGGGCGCGAGGCGTGACCAGTACCAGTGCACTGTGTGCATCAGCCACCACGTTCACTTTAGCCCGCCGGCGTTGCCGGTGGGGCACGCGGTGCTGGCCCGGTAAGCGTGTAGCCCTCAACCGGCGACGTCGGCGAGCAGAGGTGTATGCCTCTGCTCGTTTGTTTGCTCGATGAGCTCCTCCTGGCCCGGGGAGCGCGGCGGAGACAGTCGCAGCGAGCACCGATCGATGAGGGTACGGCCGCAGGGAGGTGACGGTCTTGAGCGGTGAGGTCGAGCAGATCAGGCAGCAGGCGCTGGCCGAGCTCCAGCAGGCCAGCTCGACGGCGGCGCTCGCCGAGTGGCACGGTCGCTATCTCGGGCGGCGCGGCGAGCTGACGCAGCTCATGCGCCGGATCAGCCAGGTGCCACCGGAGGAGCGCCCGGCCTACGGGCAGGCAGTCAACGCCCTCAAGGAGGAGCTGACCGCTCGGTTCGAGCAGCGCGAGGCGGAGGTCAAGCGTAGCGAGCTGGCCCAGCGGCTGGCAGCCGAGGCGGTCGATGTCACCCTGCCCGGCCGCGCAGCGGACGTGGGAGGGCTGCATCCGGTTACCCAGATGATCCGCGAGGTGACGACCATCTTCAACCACCTCGGTTTCCAGACGGTCGAGGGGCCGGAGGTCGAGTACGGCTACTACGCCTTCGACGCGCTCAACATCCCGCAGGACCACCCGGCGCGCGATGTCTGGGATACGATCTTCATCGTCTCCGACCAGAAGGAGATCGTGCTGCGGCCGCATACGTCGCCCATGCAGATCCGTACGATGGAGCGACGCCAGCCGCCGGTGCGCGTGGTGGTGCCCGGCCGCTGCTACCGCTTCGAGGCGGTGGATGCGACCCACGAGTGGCACTTCCACCAGATCGAGGGCCTGGCGGTCGACGAGCACATCACGATGGCCGACCTCAAGGGCACCCTGGCCGAGTTCGCCCGCCAGCTCTTCGGCCAGGAGCGCAAGGTGCGCTTCCGCTGCGACTACTTCCCGTTCGTCGAGCCGGGCGTCGACTTCGCCATCGACTGCATGTTCTGTCGCGGCGAGGGCTGCCGGGTCTGCAAGGGCACGGGGTGGATCGAGATCCTGGGCGCCGGCATGGTCCACCCACAGGTGCTGCGCAACGTGGGCTACGATCCCGAGCGCTACACCGGCTGGGTCTTCGGCATGGGAGTCGAGCGGCTGGTGATGCTGAAGTACGGGGTGCCCGACATCCGGCTGTTCTACCAGGGCGACCTCCGCTTCCTGGCCCAGTTCAACCGGGCACTCGCCTGATAGTCGCCTGGAGGACGAGGACACGGGGTAGCTCCCAGGACAGCCGGACGGGACACCGGGCAGTTCGCGAGAGGATGGCACGCGCGCGATGAAAGTACCGGTCAGGTGGCTCAAGGAGCTGGTTCCCACCGAGCTGAGCGCTCGCGAGATCGCCGAGCGGTTGACCCTGGCGGGGCTGGAAGTCGAGGCGATCACCGAGATCGGCTCGACCTGGGACAACATCTACGTCGGGGTCGTCGAGCGCGTCGAGCCGCACCCGAACGCCGACCGGCTGGTGCTGGCGACGGTGGACGCCGGCGCGCACCGGCTGACGGTGGTCACCGGCGCGCCCAACATCGCGCCGGGCCAGAAGGTGGCGCTGGCGCTGCCAGGAGCCACGCTCTACGATGGCCACAGCGTGGAGCCGAAGCTGGTCACCCTTAAGCCCAGCACCATCCGCGGCGTCCGCTCCGAGGGCATGGTCTGCTCGGAGAAGGAGCTGGGCCTCTCCGACGAGCATGAGGGGATCATGGTCCTCCACGCCGATGCACCGGTCGGGGTACCGCTGCGGGAATACCTCGGCGATCAGGTGCTGGAGCTGGAGATCACGCCGAACCTGGTGCACGCCTTCTCGGTCGTCGGGGTGGCACGCGAGCTGGGCGCGCTGATCGGGCAGCGCGTGCGCTACCCGGAACGCGCGCCGCTGTCGATCAGTGGGCCGGAGGGTCTGGTGACGATCGAGGCGCCGGATCTCTGCTACCGGTTCGTCGGCGTGGTGATCGAGGACGTGAGGGTCGGCCCCTCGCCCTGGTGGATGCAGCAGCGGCTCCAGGCCGCCGGCATGCGCCCGATCAACAACGTGGTGGACATCACGAACTACGTCATGTTGGAGTGGGGCCAGCCGCAACACGCCTTCGACCGCGATCGGCTACGCGAGGGGAGAATCGTCGTCCGCCGGGCACGGCCGGGCGAGACGCTGGAGACGCTCGACGGGGTGCTGCGCGAACTCGACCCTGACACCCTGGTCATCGCCGACGCCGAGCG
>Ga0101943_1001202_pt1 | contig 24961 bp, 20 predicted proteins | sample DewCreD2012metaG_5_FD_75244 | JGI IMG/M metagenome (GOLD analysis project Ga0101943, IMG submission 75244) | Hot spring sediment bacterial and archeal communities from British Columbia, Canada, to study Microbial Dark Matter (Phase II) - Dewar... ... | reverse complement strand
CCAGCAACCCACCAAGATACGCCAGGCCATACGTAATCTTGACCGCATATTCATCAAGTGGTGCCGGCATAAAGCGGTTGGGTTGAGATTGAGTCATGCTACCTTCCTTTGCTTTGCATTGTTAACGTTACTTCATTATAGCGCGAAGTGTCTGTCGTAACGGGTCTGGTGGTTGCTGGTTCAGTTCATAATACCCGCTATGTCGAAATCCTGCGCCGGATAGTAACACGCGCATTGACGCACGTGTCGCTTTGTTTAACGTACAGAAGTCATCCTTACCTTCCTCCCGTAGCCGATGCCAGGTGGTAGGTCAGCCCACGTGCGCGCTCCCAATGGTGTAATCGTATGGTGACAACCGTCAGGTAATATGTGCAATCCCTTCCCTACCGCACAGTCTTCGCCGGGTGAATAGTTGTAATTTTGCATATATAACAAGTTATTGCATTTCATTTGATGTTATTGCATAATCTATAGTGTGGCTGCGGCTGTTCATACGTCACTGCCATTCAGGTGAGCAGCACTGGCGCTATCGTGCAGGTATCACGTGCTTGCTATTGGTAGCAGGCGTGAAGTCTAAAACTCCTGCTCTACGTACATCACACAGGATACAGTATGGTTGCTGCATCGCCTTTACCACTCTTACCGGTGTCGCCCGACTACATCACCTGGCGCGGCCTGCCGATTGCCGTCTACCAGGCCGGTACCGGTCAACCCGTCCTGCTCATTCACAGCATTAATGCTGCTGCATCGGTGTTCGAGATGCGCGAACCATTTCAACGCCTGAGCCGGCATTTTGCCGTCCACGCGGTCGATCTGCCCGGATACGGCAATTCAGCGCGTCCGCCCTGGCGTTATCGGGCTGCGGTGTATATCGATCTGATCACGACCATCCTCGAACGGATCGGTCAACCGGCTGCCCTGATTGCCAGTTCATTAGGCGCGGCGTATGCGGTGATGGCTACTGTGCGCCGCCCCGACCTGGTCAATCGCCTGGTGCTGATCTGTCCTACCGGTATTGGTCAACTGGATCGTCCACCCGGTGTAGCAGCGTACACCCTCTACCAAATCCTCCGCAGCCCGATAGGTCGGCTGCTGTATCGATTACTCACCACGCGGGCCAGCATTCGCCTTTTTCTCACCAGTCAGGCATACGCCGATCCGGCAAATGTTACTTCTGAACGTCTGCACGGTTTCTATCAGACATGCCGTCGCCCTGGTTCGTATTATGCACCGATCTGTTTTCTTAGTGGCCTGCTTAACTGTAATATTGCCTCAGCCTTCGCGACCCTGACCCAACCGACTCTTCTGGTTTGGGGGAGTGATGCCACGACCACACCTTTGCGGTTGGCGGCCAGTTTCGTTCGGGTTCGGGTAGCAACAAAAGTGGTAGTGATTGATCGAGCCAGTTTGCTGGTGCAGGATGAACAACCAGAAGCGTTTATAGAACAGGTTATGCCGTTTCTTTCCTGACGGTTAAACATCGGAACTGTCGGTACCAAGGGGAGAGCGATGTTGCCTCTTCCCGGAATCTGGTTGAATAGAAGTTATAGCACGCTGTCGCGCTGTACCTTCGGACACTAGAACTTATTTCACTAAAGCTGTGCTGTCGTACTATCAGACTATCGCACAGGTCCATGAACGCTTACCAAATCACCAACGACAGGATTCCTGCTCCCACTCCATCTGTATGGAATTGAGGAGTGTTGACGACTATCTACAGTGCCATCACGCGCTGGATAGGTTGCCTTGCCCCTCGTCATGTGCGTGTCGCACTCCACACCGCGCGACACGAGCATAACGAGCGGATACAGCAATCCACCCGGCACGTGCTGGCACGGCTAGAGCTGTGCGCTGCCACCGGGCCAGTCGCTCAAAACAGCACCAATAGCGATCATACCCGCCTGATGCGCACGTGGTTGACACCGGTTATGGGTAATGCATAGCCCAGCGCAGGCAGGGGCGGGTCGCCTCTCACTGCTGGAAGCAGCGCAACTCCAACACCCTACGCCCGTCGGAGCAACTCAAGCAATGCTGCTGCCAGCTTTTGGCCGTCGTGGCGCAGCACCCGTACTGCCCGGCTCTGCTGTGGATTATCGAGTGATGTCGTGTACTGAATGACCGCTGCCGACAAATCGGCCTCGATGACCATACTACCCTCGATCATCACCCCACGCTGACCATGCATATCGCCAGGGATCGTTGCCAGCTCCTCGTAATCACTCGGATCGAGATAGACGGGGGTTTGATGGGCCGCGGCGTAGATGCGCGTCGTCTCCGGATCAATGCGTTGGGCATTGACCAGCACATAATCCGGGGTGATACCGGCAAACTCTCTGATCACGCGGATATGATCGGCGACGCGAAAGCCGCTCGTTCGCCCTGGCTCGGTCATCAAATTGCAGATGAAGATCTTCTTCGCACTACTTGTCCGTACCGCTTCGGCAAACTCGGGCAGCAGAAAGTTGGGCAGAATGCTCTCGAAGAGACTTCCCGGCCCTAACACAATCGCATCAGCTTCACGCAGCGCATCCAGGGTTACCCGCGTCAATTGCGGGAGCGCCGCCTGACTCAGCCGCAACTGACGCACATACCGTTCCGCCAGTTCAGGATGCAGGTGAATGTGACGCACATCGATCAGCGTGCCATCATCAAGCTCAGCAATTACTTCGAGCGGTTCTGGGGTCGGCACGACGTAATAGACATTCGGTTGGTTCAGCAACCCCGAAGCACGATAGTAATACTCAACCGGATCGGTGATCGGGACAATACACGTCATGCGATCAACCTGATCGCTCAATCCCGACAAAATCAACATCCCGGCACCGCCAGAGATAACTACAACCCGGCGTGGCCGACGCGCCCGGTCATATCCCAAGACCAGCTCACCATCGGCAGGCAACTGTTGTGGGCGAGGAATGACTACCACGCCGCTAAGCTGCCAGATACCCCCCGCCAGCACCATCAGCCCGACCGCCAGCAGCAGAACACCGCGCAGTGGGCGCGGCAGAAATTGCAGAGTCAACCACCAGACAACGTCGGGCAACCCTTCGACGGTACGATAGGCATGGATGAAGAGGTAAGCAACCCCCAGCGAGAGCAGCACGATCCCGATAAAAGTAAGGGAGAGCGATGGCAGCAGGTGGCGTAATGCGCTTAGACGACTGACAATTTGTTTCATGGATTAGACACTCTACAACGGATTACTGAACACCAAATTGAGCGCGTAGGGCAGTGTACAGAGTGCGCAGCCCACCGTTGCTCCGCGCCGCTGCTTCGCAAAAGAACAGACCGGCCAGCAATCCATCCGGGCAGGAACTCCAGCGGCTCAGTGCCACTTCGCCACTCGCCGTCATTGCCACAACCGGTTGCCGTTCGGTGTACAAACCATCACCGGCCAGTTCGAGCTTCATCCCGGTTGCTTCTTGCCACGCAGCCAGTTGCCTTGCCTGAGCCTGCAACGGGCTATTTGGAGCTGGTGGCGGTGCAATCACCAGGCCACGCTGCCGGTAGTGGGTAGCAAGGTGACCGGCCAGCAGCAGTGCAGCCTCAAACGGTTCCAGCACTTCACCACCCGGTTCAACCACAGCCAATGCAGTACCATCACCGGCAATCGCCAATCCGAGGTGTGAGTCGCTCTCCCGCACCAGCTTCCGTAACCGGTGAAGACTCGCTTCAAATGGCTGCGGCGACCCACGCCCAAAGAGCGGGTCTGGATCACGATTAATCTCAATTGCCCGTGTCTGTCCCCCTTCACCGAACAGAGTTGTGATGATACCGGCAGTTGTACCGGCCATGGCATCGACGAAAAAGGTCAGCGGGAGGCGGCGAATAGCATCCAGATCAATCGCCTGACGTAAGGCCTCGATGTAGGGTGTACGAATATCAATAGTCGCTATATTCGGCGTGGCAGGTGGAAACTCAACGTCTGGCAACGGAGCAGATGTCGGTGCAATGCTCAAACCAGACTTCTCATCAGCGATCAGGAGCAACCCCCCGATATAGTAAGGGCGATTGCGCGCCGACACATACAATGCACAATCGGCCTGCTTCTGATCGAGCGCGTGGTGGATGGCGGGCAGGGGGGTTGGCGTGCTGGCGAGCAGAACTGTTACCCCCTGCGCCACCAGGTCTTGTGCCAGCGTCTGGGCAAAGAGGTTTGCCAGAAAGCGCGTATCAAAACCGATCAAACAACGCGCACGTTGTTGAGCCAACGCCATACCAACCGTCATCGCCCGGCGACGCAGGTGTTCAAGCGTGAACCCGGCAGTATACGCTGCCTCCCACGACTGTAGGAAAGGGCGTCGATACGCGCTCATGCCCGTGTGCGGAACTCCTCGACGACACTCAACATCTCATCACGAATTGCTTGAACGCGCTCCCACGTCTGCGCCTCGAAGCGGGTCGTAATTGCCGGCTCGGTATTTGAGGCACGCACCAGCCCCCACCCATCACCAAAATCGATGCGCACCCCGTCGATATCAATAATCGGATACTTACCGGTAAATCGCTCGCGCAAGAAATCGATCACTGCAAACTTCCGTTCTTCAGGAAACGGGATTCGTCCTTCATCAATTGAAGGCAATACCGGATACGGTGCCAATGCTTCGCTGAGCGTCTGCCCCAGCTCTGACAGCGCATGCAAGAGCACTGCACCGGCAAACGCGCCATCGTCGAAGTACCGCCCGGGGAACGGAAAGATCGTATGTCCGCTCAGCTCACCCCCCAGTACGGCATCAATCTCGCGCATCTTCGCCGAGAGGCTGGTGTAGCCGGTCTTCCACATTACCGGTTCACCACCCAACTCGCGGATAGCCTGGGGTAACACCGCACTACACTTCACATCGAAGACCACTGGCCCTTTGCGCTTCGCCAGGAGCGCCTTCGCCAGCACAATCAGATAGCGGTCGGCAAACACCACCTCGCCATGACCATCAACTACACCCAGCCGATCCCCATCACCATCAAGCCCAATACCGAGATCGGCCCGGTATTCGCGGACCGCGGCCTGCAAGTGGCGCAGGTTCTCGACCTTCAACGGATCGGGATGATGGTTGGGAAAGGTACCATCTGGCTCAATGAAGAGGGGAATAACCTCAATCCCCAACGCCTCATACATTGCGACAGCCAGCGGCCCGGCCACACCATTCCCACCATCCAGCACAACGCGAGGACGTCGACCGCCGAAATCAATCCAGCGCCGTGCCGACTCGACATAGGCCGGGCCGATGTCCACCTGCTCGTAGCCACCACTCCCCTGAGCGAACTCCCCAGAAGCGGCGATCCGTCCCACTTCTTGAATAGCAGCCGATGGTAATGGTTCAGACCCAAAGCGCGGTTCTGCGCGGCGTAACTTCAGACCATTAAATTCCGGCGGATTGTGACTGGCCGAAACAATGGCCCCGGCATCAGCCCCTAATGCCTCAACCGCAAAATACATCACCGGCGTTGCCACCATACCAATATCGATCACATCCATCCCGGTGGCACGTAAGCCGTGAATTAATGCTGCTTGAAATCGCGGTGAACTGAGGCGAGCATCACGGGCCACGACAATCCGCTGCCGGCCCTCGTTGCGGAAGAGCGTGCCGGTTGCGCGCCCTAACCGTTCATAGATCGCCTCATCGAGATCAACCTCAACAATACCGCGAATATCATACGCCCGGAAAATCGTTTGATTGAGCGCTACGCCCATGCTTACCTCTGTTGTGGACGACGTTCCCCGCCAACGTCACACCATATTAATCGGGTTGGTTCGATCCTAGCCGAAAGCATACCATCCGTCAAGATTGAATATCAACGGACCTATTACGCCAGTTGCCGCCTACGTCTATGTATGGTATGCTATCGGTAGTTACAGCCAGCAACAACAATCATCCAGTAGAGCACTATGACAGCACCAGTAAGCGCAATTCCCGGCCCGCGTGGCCTGCCGGTGGTAGGTGTTGCCCCGCGTCTGTTGGGCGATCCGCTTGAGTTCATGGTACGTATCCAGCGCCACTATGGTGATCTGGTCAGGCTTTCGCTTGGCCGCCACACGATGTACCTGGCCATTCATCCCGACATGATCAAGCGCATCACACAGGAAAACTGGAAGAACTACATCAAGCGCTATCCGGCCATGGACGAAATCCTTGGCCAGGGTCTGGTCACCAGCAACGGTGCGCACTGGCTTCGTCAGCGGCGGCTGATGCAACCGGCGTTCCACCACCAGCGTATTGCGCGTATGGCGAGCATCATGGTCGAGGAAGCTGAGCAGATGCTGGCCCGTTGGGAGACCTATGCCCGTACCCGGCAACCGGTGGACATTCAACACGAGATGATGCTGCTGACGCAGAAGATCATTGTGCGTACCATGTTCGGCACATCGCTCAACAATGATGAAGCGGAAGCGGTAGGAAAAGCCTTCAACGACACTCTCAACTGGGCGGCTGGCCAGCAATTCCGCTGGTGGCAACCACCGCGCAGTTGGCCGACCCCGGGCAACCTGCAATACCGACGGAACCTCGAACTCCTGGAGCGCACGGTATATCGTCTGATTGAGGAACGTCGCCAGCACCAGGGCGAACACGATGATCTGCTCGAAATGCTGGTCACTGCCCGTGATGCCGATACCGGTGAACAGATGTCGCCGAAGCAGATCCGCGACGAGGTCATGACCATCTTCCTGGCCGGACATGAAACCACTGCCGGCACACTCTCGTGGATATTGCACCTGCTGGCCCACCATGGCGAGAGCGAGCGCAAGCTGCGGGCCGAATACGCCACCGTGCTCGGTGGCCGTAATCCCACCCCGGCCGATCTACCGCAGTTGCCGTACAACCGCATGGTCATCGATGAGACGCTGCGCCTCTACCCTCCGACCTGGATTCTCAGCCGTGTACTTGTTGAAGCCGACACACTGGGTGACTACGAACTGCCGGCAGGCGCCGTCGTTGCTCTCAGCCCATACGTCACCCATCGCCACCCCGACTTCTGGCCCAACGCCGAGAGCTTCGATCCTGAACGCTTCCGTCCGACGGCTATCGAACAACGACACAAATTCGCCTACATACCGTTCATAACCGGGCCACGGCAGTGCATCGGCAACAACTTCGCCCTGATGGAGATGCAACTCATCCTGCCGATGATCCTGCAACACTTCCGGGTCAGCGCCATTCCCGGTTATCCGGTACGGCCAATCCCACGCGCCACCCTGCGCCCAGGTCCAATGCAGTGGATGGAGGTGCGCCGGGTGGGGGAGGGGTAGGGATGAGGTTTTGATAATTACGATTGCGAATACTGCTCCTGGTGAGGTATATTCCAGACGGTGTACATCCCATTACCTGCTAGAGAGTGAATGGAAGTGAACGTATGACAGGGTCTCCTCCTGAACGTGAGCGAAAAGGATAAATCTTCGTGATTACGGGTAGATCTTATCCTTTCCATCAACATGTCAGGTGGTTGTTCATCATTCTACTACTTGTCGTTATCAGTGGCCTTGTTTATCAACCACTGCATAGCATGATGGAACAATATCGCTTGTTCCATCGCGTCGAGCAATTAACCCTCAATTCTCTTCAGATTGAGGGTCTTGCATCATCTTACGATCCGTGGCGAGACCCTGTCCCCCTTACCACCGCAGAAGGCCGTGCGGTCGCGCACCAGGCACTCACCGAAGCCCAGCGCCTGGCTGCGACCGCTCCCTCCGATACCGAAGCGCTCCGCCAGCTCGGCCGTGCAGCACTGCTGGCCGGTCAGCCAGATATTGCGGTTGCTGCTTTTTCGCAGGCAGTTGCGCAACGTTCCGACAGCCCGTTGATCTGGTTTGAGCTGGGTATGGCCTACGAACAACTTGCCCCGGCACATGTTGTAGAGGCATTGACATTCGATCAGCCAGATAAAACTCGCTGGGAATGGTTGCCCTCACCGCCAACCCAACAGGACTGGTCCTTACCGGTCACTACTACCGAACCGTCAGACTGGTGGCTCCCTCCTGAACCGATCACACGCACCGTCTTCGCGAATGAGCAACTCACACTGCGCATTACATTGCCTGCCCAGCCGGTTGTGCTCAGCTTTTGGATGGGCACACCTACAGCGCAACCGGCAACCTACCGGGTGATGCTTGACGGGGAGGTAGCAGGGACATTTGAGCTGGCAGCGCCTGAGCAAGGCTGGCAGCACGGGTACATCGATCTGGCGCCGTGGGCCGGGCAGACCGTGATCATCACCCTGCAGACCAGCCCGACAACGGCCGGTTGGGGCGATCTGCGGCTGATTGACCAGGCAGCGCTTGCATGTATACGTCACGATTGCCTGCAACGTGCCGCCGCAGCCTGGCGGCAGGGTGGGTTTACCGCTGCTGACTTTCTGCATAGGGGGACAGTTGCGTTTCGCCAGAAACAGTACGACGAGGCGCTGCGGTGGTATGGGCGGGTTGCCATGATGGGTGGCGACACCACGAGTACGCGCTGGTACACCCGTTACCTGATCACCAATGAGCGGGAGCTCCTGGATCAGAGCGTTGCATCTGATCAAGGCTGGATCAATTCTGAATTACGTCTACGGGCCTGGTTACGGTGGGCTACACTTCTGCACGAAGAACGGCGTTTTGCAGAAGTGGAACAGGGATTACAACACCTGATTGTGACAACCCCTGACATTAATCCATCAACCACGCGGTTATGGTCAGATGTGTACCGCCTTTTGGCGCTTTCCCTGTGGGGGCAGAACCGCGCTGCTGAGGCTATACCCTATGCCGCAAAGGCAGTTGAAATCGATGAGCGGAGCACCTGGGCACACATTCATTATGGCAAGATTTTATACATTGCCGATCCGAATCAGGCTTATCTCACCGAGCAGGCTTTTGCGAAGGCATTAGCACTTGATCCACATCCCGCTATCTGGCGTAACCTGATCGGCTTCTGGCGATGGGTCAAGGAACCAGAGCGGGCAGCAGCATTGTGCCGGCAAGCGCAACAGCAAGGGCTGGTTGAAGAGGTACAGCAGGAGTGTACGAAGTGAAAACCTACAAACCTGGCGAATATTGGGAGCAACGACTAAGCCAAGATTTTGACTTGAGTGGCGTTGGACACAAAGGATTAAGCCTAGATTATAATATACAACTTTATAACCGCCGCCTGGAAGTGTTAAAATCAAGACTATCTCAGGCAAAAATTGACATTTCGCAGAGTCGTGTACTGGAAATAGGCTGCGGTAATGGATTTTACACGCAATTCTTCACACAGCATCAGGTTAGAGAATATGTTGGTATAGATATAACCTCAGTTTCAATTGATAACCTTCAGCAACAATTCCCTGATCATCGGTTTGTTTGTGCAGATATATCAGAATTAGATGTCAGCCACCTGGAAGGGAAATTCGATATTGTTTTCGCTGCAGACGTCATGTTTCATATTGTCGATGACGAGAAATTTAAAGCAGTAATCCGAAATGTAGCTTGTGTATTAAGATCAGGAGGTCTATTAATTATATCAGACATCCTTCCGCAAGAGACGACTCAGACAGCACTTCACGTTCGTTTGCGATCTAAAAGTGAATATTCCAGACTCTTTCAGGAGAATGGTTTAACCATTCGATATATTGAACCAATTTTTGTAATCGCACATCCGTCGCCAACCTATGGACATCACTTATTGTGGAATGTAATCACTATATTCTGGAAATCATTGTTACGTGTTAAGTTTAAAAGATGGCTAATCGTAGATAGCATGATTTGTCGATTACTTCTCTGGTTAGACCGAAAGTTTTTATGTCCAAAGTATGGTCAGAAAACTCCAAATAGCAAGTATATTTTTGCGTACAAACAATGAAACAGGTTTCACTAAGTAGCATCATATACACCATTGGTAGCGCTGCAAACAGTGCAGCTCTCCTTATTATTGTACCATTCCTGATTAATACGCTGAACGCTGAAGAATACGGTGCATGGTCAATTTTTGAGGTCGCGATTTTCTTTATTAACATGCTTATCCTCGCAGGACTCGAAGTCGGGTTAATGCGGGAATACTGGCAGCAAACTGATGAAACGTTGCGGGCGCGTCTGGTTGGAACAGTCGTTATTGCCGTTAGTTTACTGGGAACGATTATCACGGGCTTCGGTGTATTGGTAGTCTTAAGTGGGGTAGGCAGTGATTTACCGGGATCACCACTTACTCTGATCCTCGTGCTCGCGATTGGCTGGAGCGACGCCTGTTTCAGATTGATACTCTCTGTCTTTCGGATTCGCGAGCAGCCCTGGATATTTATAACCTTATCTTTCCTCCAATTAGGGGGATTCGCCCTTCTTCTCGTTGGTTTTCTGTACGCCGGTTTTGGCTTGATCGGTGCGCTCACCGCCAGGCTTTTGTCGTCAGTGATCCTGTTTTTTGCCGGTCTCGTGATCGGTCGGCGTTTCATTCAGTGGCGTATTGATCAGACTGCGATCTGGCGGATTGCCAGATATGGACTACCCCTACTGCCGACGAATATCGCCTCCTATATCTTACTGGCGGCTGACCGCTACGTCATCCAGTACGCGCTTTCATTAGAAGCAGTCGCTATCTACACGTTCGCCTACAAAATAGCTACGATCCTCGATGTCTTTGTCACCCGCCCATTTGCTATGGATTGGGCACCACGCCGGTTTAAGATTGCTACCCTGCCCGATCCTGAACAGTCATATGTCCAGATTCTCTTGCTCTACCTCTGGGTAGCTACTACCTTTGCCCTCATCGTGATGGCGATAACGCCCTTCATATACAAACTGATCGCCCCGATAACATACTGGTCTGGGATAGAGATTGTATCGATCATCCTGTTGGCGTACATCATTTATGGATTGAGTTACCCGCTCAATGTCGGCATTATGTTAAAAGATCGGACGCAGGACTTGCCGATCATTGGGGCAATTGCGGCAGTCAGTTGTCTCGGATTATGTCTGTGGTGGATCCCCATCTATGGCATCAATGGCGCGGCCTGGGCAACCGTTGTCTCCTACCTGGTCTGGACGGGATTGATTGCCGTTGATTCGTTGCGTATTTACCCAATCAAATATCCCCTAAAAATCATTGGCGGGATGATCGGGTGTGGTATCCTGGCATATGGCGGATTATGGTGGAGCAATACCGTATGGCCAGATGTTCACCTGGAGATTATCGGACTTCGGGTTGGTTGGGTTGTCACCATAATGGGTGGATTGGGGATCGGTTTATGGCGCTACGTTCATCGCAAGCCGGCTGCGATTCTTGATCATCCGCTCAATGCTTAGAAAAAGAACAGGTTCATATCGTCATGGTGCGTAAACAAGGCTTCCTGGTCTACGATGAAGCGAACCAACGATACTTCATTGATTATCAACAAAGCCTTTCTATTGCCGCGAATGAGTTATTGCTCGAACTTCTCCTTGCTGCCCAACCGTATATGCGGGGCAGGCTATTGGATGTTGGGTGTGGCAAGCGATCTTATGCTTTAATTTATGAACGGCACGTGGAGTTAAGCATCGGTACTGAAGTACAGTTTTCCCCCCACGGTACTGGTGCCGCCGATCTGATCGGTTATGCCGAAGAGCTGCCATTCGCTGATGCTTCTTTCGATACTATTCTCTGTACAGAAGTGTTAGAACACACCAGACATCCCTTTCAGGTGCTAACCGAGCTGGCCCGACTCTTGAAACCGGGAGGACACCTGATCCTGTCAACCCCCTTTATCTATCCAATCCACGAGGCACCCCATGATTACTGGCGTTTTACCGTCTATGGTTTACAAAAAATCTGCCAGGATCATGGGCTGGACATCGTTGAAATCAACTCTAAAGGGGGCGTGATCACCACCATGATGATTTTAACCCACAATATTGCCGTACGCATTATGAACGTTTTTAGTAAGATTTTCCGCATAGATCCTCCACTCTACGAACGTAAGTGGGCACGCTGGTGTATATGCCTGCCTCAGTGGGCATACCTGGCATTATCACGAACGCTACGTTACCGAATCCGTCATCTGACCCAATCAGAGAATGTTGCCTATCAGCTTGACCGGCTATTCAAGCGCAACAATACGCTTACTGAAATCAACCATTGGCTGGCCTGTGGCTACGTATGTATCGCTCGTAAACCGGTTGATATATGAACATGTTGCGACAACGCATCGAATTGGGCTGGCACGTGATCGCACTGACACTATTGTCTGGTGCGTTTATACCGTTGTGGCGGCAAGAGACTCTTGGAGATACTATTGCGACAAGTGGAGATCCTATCCAACAGGTCGTTCTCCTCTTCAGCTATAGTGGTTTGGTATTGTTGTGGTGGTACCGTCAACAGGCAGTGAGCGTTGCATTACGAGGATGGCTGATCTGGGTAATTATCGGCTGGGCCATTCTCTCTGTCCTCTGGTCTCAGGCACCAGCCCTCACCATCAGGCGCAGTGCTACCCTGCTTCTGGCAACCTTATACGGGCTCTTACTGGCGATCCGTTACCCACCTGCAACCGTGCTGCGTTTAATCGGCAGTGCGATGGCGATCATCGTCGTCAGTAGCCTGATTGCGATCGGTCTCGGCGCACCAGGGGCAATTATGGGTCACCCACATCCCGGTGCCTGGCAAGGGATTATGTACCACAAGAATGCTTTGGGGCGGATCTGCGTGTTAGCACTGATTGTTTTCGGTGTATTAATGTATCAAACTACAATGCCATGGCGGATTGGATGGGGGGTATTGATTGCGAGCTGTGTCGGTCTAATTGTTGGATCCCAATCAGTAACAGCCGCTGTAATCCTGTTTATCATTATCCTGGCCTGGATGGTGTTGATACCATTTAGTATGGCATCGCGCAGAGAAAAGTTTCAAATGACGATGATCAGTCTGGGGATAGCAGCTCCTATTGGCTATTTGTTGTGGAGCTACAGTGAAGACATTGCTCAGTTGCTGAACCGCGATCTCACATTAACGGGCCGCCTTCTATTGTGGCAGGCATTGCTACCGATAGGCTGGAAGCAGGCTTTGACGGGCTATGGCTTTGGCGCTTTCTGGACTGATCCATCTCGAATGATGGATGTGGATATTGCGCTAATGCGTTTGCGATTCTGGTGGGCTTTGCAAGCTCATAATGGGTACATTGATGTCTGGCTAGAGCTCGGGATAGTCGGTGTTTGCATCGTTTTCGCATTGTTGACTTTTATCGTACAGTATGGCATACTTTACACACAAACAAATCAAGCAAATAATAAATATTTTATGCATTTTTTGTTTTTGCTTGCAGTTTTTTTAATTACTTATAATCTTGCTGAAGCTGTCCTTCTTGAAACTAACCTGGGAAAGGCTATTTTTTGGATCATCCCTTCATGGTCTTACTTCGTTACCCAAAAGAACAAGCGAGTTGAACGATGAGCAGACGGGTAATTGTATTTTATAACCAGCCAATAGCGATTTCAGAAACGTTCGTCTACAATCAAATCGCAGGTTTGAAACGTTACCAGCCCATCGTTATAGGGATCAAACATCCACAAGGACCGGAGATTGATGTGTCTCATCTTAATATTCATCTGATCAATCAAGGCGGGATCATTGGTACTATTCGCGAGATTGGGATCAAAGTGCTTGGCTATGTACCGAATGATATCGACCGACTGGTTGATCAGGTACAGCCACACCTGATTCATGCTCACTTTGCTCCATATGGCGCTATTGCCATGCCACTGGCACGGCAGCGCGGGCTGCCACTCCTGGTGAGTGTGCATGGCACTGATGTAACGATGTCCGATACGGCAATCTGGCGTTCGTCATACATGGCACATCGTCTGTACCTGTTGCGGCGACGTGCTCTGGCACAAATGGTCAGTCGGGTTATTGTGCAGTCAGACTTCTTACACCGCATCGTTGTGGAACGACACGGTTTTGCACCCGCAAAAGTTGTGTGTATCCGTCATGGTATTGACGTACAACGCTTCAATCCCAAGACACAGATGACAGTCTGGGGAAAGATATTATATGTGGGTCGGCTGGCAGAGCGGAAAGGGTTACCATTCCTGTTACATGCGCTTGCCCGGCTGCGCAATCGATTTCCAGAGATCCAGCTCACAGTTATTGGCGACGGACCGATGCGCCAACAGTATGAAGCGTTGGGCCGTGATCTGCTTGGTCAGCGGGTCACCTTTCTCGGTGCTCAGCCGAACAAGGTTGTGCAGCAGCATCTGGCAGAAGCCTGTATCTTTTGCATGCCGAGTATTACCATGCCTTCGGGTGAAGCAGAGACCCTGGGTATGGTCTTTCTTGAAGCCATGGCAATGCAAGTCCCACCGGTGAGTTTTCGCAGCGGAGGTATTCCTGAGGTGATCATTCATGGCCAAACCGGGTTTTTAGCCCATGAGCGCGACGTGGAAGAACTGGCGCATTACATTGAGATACTGCTGGCCGATCCAGATCTCCGCCATCGGCTGGGTGTACAGGGCAGACAATGGGTGGAGCAGGAATTTAATCTGGAGAAACAGAATGCGAAATTAGAATCATTATATGATGAAGTTGTTGATGAATATCATCATTAATCGATGATTATTTTGACATTGAGAAGTTACCATGAAAAAACAACTTATTATCAATATTGTTACGCAAATGGAAGCGGGTGGTGCTCAAAAGGCGGCCGTTCAAGTCTGTGAAGGATTAATCCAAAGAGGATACACCTCAGAAGTCTGGTTTCTATACAAAAAACGCGACACTTATGTTAATCGTCCACATATTCGATGGCTTTGCGACGGTAGACCAAAGACGGTATATGATTTTATCCTGCTTTGCATCAAACTCTATCATTGGTTACGTAACGCAAAACCGAGTGGTGTCATAACCTACACACATTATGCAAACGTTATCGGGCAAACCGTCGCTTACCTGGCTGGCATCCCTTACCGCATGGCGACACAACGCAATCCAAGCTGGAGTTATCCGGTCATTGCCCGTTGGCTCGACCGATTGTTGGGTACAATTGGTATCTACACATCAAATATTTTTGTCTCTCACAGTGTAGCAGACTCTTTTCAATCGTACCCCAACATATACAAGAATCGGAGCAGAGTTGTTCTCAATGGACTATCTAAACCAAGGACGGAGTGTACGAAATTAGCAGCGAGAACCAAGTTTGGGTTGCCAGTAGATCGTATTATTGTAACGAACATTGGTCGTCTTGCTGCGCAAAAAAATCAGCAATTATTGATCAAAGCTATCGGTTGTATACCAAACCCCAATTGGTATTTAGTGATTGCCGGTGACGGTGAACTACGATGTGAACTTGAACAAATGATCCATGAGTATGATTGTACTGATCACGTAAAGTTACTGGGTGAACTATCCCCAGAGGAGATCGGTGATCTGTTAATTGCCAGCGATATTTTTGCCTTGCCTTCACGATTTGAAGCGTTCGGTTTTGCAACCGTTGAAGCGATGATGATGGGATTACCAGTAATCGCAAGTGATCTGGACGTTAATCATGAGATTATCGGTGATGCTGGTATTTTTTTGCCAACCACAGATTTCCAGGAATGGAGCGATGCTATTCAATCTCTAGCAAACAATGAACAAGAACGCAAAAGACTAGGAAATTTATCACTGATGAATGCCAAAAAATATGATCTTAATCAAATGATTGACGAATATATCAAGCACCTGTTTATCAAATAAAGATGAGTTGCCATCGCATTTCAGTACTTAAAACCGTTATTGACCCATTCCCGATCTCGGCTCTCAACCAATACATCGGCGAGGCCATTGCTTCGCATAAGCAACGAATCATCGCTCATCACAACTTACACAGCGTTTACCTGTATCATCGTGATGCCAAAATGCGGATGTTTTACGAACGAGCGGACATTATCCATATTGATGGCATGCCCCTTGTTTACTGGGCGCGCCTGTTAGGCTATCCGGTGTCACGTGACCAGCGGGTAACGTACGTTGACTGGATTCAGCCATTGCTGGCAATGGCTACGGCTGAAGGATGGCGTGTGTTCTACCTCGGTGGTAAACCAGGGGTAGCCGCCCGTGCAGCAGAGATCGTATGCCGGCAATACCCGACACTTACCATTGCCACACACCACGGCTATTTTCCGCCGGAAGAGAATGACACAGTATTAGCAACCATTGCCGCCTTTCAGCCCCATATCTTGCTGGTTGGCATGGGGATGCCGCGTCAAGAACATTGGGTACTGGACAATCTCGACAAGCTTACAGCGAATGCTATTCTAACTGCTGGAGCATGCTTTGACTATATTGCCGGCGCGATTCCCACGCCACCACGCTGGATGGGGCGTCTGGGGTTAGAGTGGCTCTATCGCCTCATCAGCGAACCGCGCCGCCTGGGGAAGCGATATCTGATCGAGCCGTGGGCATTGTTACCACTGATGATCGCCGATGTACGGAGCGTGTTGCTGAGGAAAGGAAGGAGCTAATATGCGATTAGCTGCTAATGCTCTACGTAAATCTGCTAAATGGCTGATGACCGGTATGGTTTTTTTACTGGTGCTTATTCTGTTTTCAGGAAGCCTGGATTCGTATCGTATATACCACCCCGATGAAACGTTCTGGATCAGAAGCGGACAGTGGACATTTCAGAAAATGTTTATAGAGAAAGATTTTTCTTCCATACAATGGACAAAAACATACACTGAACTATTCAGTCATTTTGGAATGTGAAATCCGAACCTGGTCAAAATCATTATTGGTGCATCGCTGTACTGGCAGGGATTTACTGACATTCCAAAAGTGTCCTGGGACTGGTCATTATCAACGCAAGCGAATATTGATGCTGGAAATGCTGTCCCGCGTCCAGAATTAAGGGCTGGCAGATACCCCATAGTGCTACTGACAGCACTCACTGCCGGAATCCTTTTCCTGATCGGATTTTGTTTCTCTGAAACATTTGGCTGGATATATGGACTTTTTATCGTTGGCTTCTTTTTATCCCATCCGTTAGTCGAAGTTTTAGGCAAGCAAGCAATGCTTGACGTACCGGCTATTTTCTTCAGTCTTGTTTCAGTATATTGTGCGTGGCGTGGAATACATTATCGTTCAGGAAGGGAAGCGTTCATATTCGGCATAGGCGGTGGTTTATTTAGTGGACTGGCAGTCTCAGCAAAGCTAAATGCCGGACTCGTTGTAATCTCAATCCTGACGATTGGTATCATCAACCTCTATTTGCGTAGAACCAGAAATGATATATTGTTTATTCTGCCTAATCTTATTCTTCCGGCACTCATCTTCTTTGTAGTAAATCCACAAATATGGCATGATCTTTTGACTGGGATCAGGGTCATGCTAGAGCATTCACAAATTATTGCGGCAAGACGAAGTTCACGTCCAAATGAAGCCCTTTGGACGATCAATGATGCGCTAAGAGCTTTTCAAGCCAGAGTTTTCGGTGACTACTTTCATCTGGCTCTATGGATAACCGGCTGTTTACTGATGAAGGCAAACCTCAAACAGAATTACCCATTTGTAGTCTACGGTTTCATCGTAATGGCAGGAGTGATTGCCTGGACGCCCCTGAATTGGGATCGCTTCTACTTACCGGCTGTACCGTTTTATGCCATAGTGTTGGGCTATACACTCGGTAGCTTTTTTGAATCACTGTTTGTAAGAATGACCCAGAAACATGCCATTCCTATGGAAACAAGCAACCCATTACCCGGTTCAAAAGATTAGAACTCATATCGCAATGCTTCACCGTGGTACCACAGGGTGTCCTACATGTAGAGGAACCCTTCAAAACCTGCACGACACAACATCGGGTTAAGCGTGTGCTAAAAATGTCGTCATCCTGGACCTGCCAGGCCCATGATTCCGTGAAGAGTGTATGCCAGCGATTCGCCGGATAGTACCAACTCTTGACCAGCAAGGTGCATTCTTCAGGTGTCAAGCCTGCAATGCGCGCTGATTGGGCAACAACGATTGCCACCCGTGTGACATCGGTATCCCGTAGATGGCTCTATCCTCCCGAACACGCATTGCCAGGTATGCCCGGCCGTGCACCCCTACCGGGCACTGTCAGGACAATCCCTGTTGGCATGCGACCAGAGCAATGCATGGGTGTGATACATTATACCGGCTACCATGCGCCGTACAGGTAATGAAAAGCGCCGGGGTGAATGCAAAGGGATCAGTGTGGTTCAGGAGCGCGTGCTGTGCAGTGGTGAGCGATCCGGAGTCGCGTGCTCCTGGAGCATACCCGTTTGCTCATCACAACAGAGTGTTCAGGGTCGTAGCGTGAGGGTGACGGTAGATAGTGTGCCATAATAAACCAGGTTTGATATAACCCTACGAAATATCAATCATTACCATCTCTGGATTAACTAATACACATTACATACCCAGGCTGTTCCAATGAACTAAATTTCTTACTCGTGCAGGAATTAGAGTAAATTTCTGTAAGTATGAAGACATACAGCTTCGATTTAATTTCGTGCAGTCCAACACATTTCATTCTTGCACATCTTTCATCTTTCATTTTACAAAAAGCAGATTGACTTCTAATCTTTGTTATGCAAAAAATCAACACACATCTCACTTATCTAACTTTCCATTCCCAAACGATATCCCATCAGCTATTGTCATAACCCCCTATACTTGCCTTCTCAGCGCTATCCGTGCTATACTATCAACCGGCATACCCCCTGGATGGGTTTGTACCGGTTGACATGGTGTGAAGGCGCGGCCACGACGCCGGCAGGCGCCTTCACGTAAGGAGCCGGCATGCTGGAACGCCTGCGCACGCGACTGATCGGGAGCGTTCTCGCGTGGGATCTGATAGCAACATTGCTGTGTCTCGCCCTCGTCGTTCGCAATGATCCAACTCTTACACGCCAGTGGCCGCTCTACGGCGGTGTTGCTGTGATCTGGACACTGGTATTCATCGTTCTGGCCCCACAACGGGCACTGTTCACCCGCACCCTTCTCGAAGCCTTTACCCGTCTCTTCCTCGCTGTACTGCTGGCGGCAACCTCATTCGCCGGGTTACTCTATCTGGTGAACGGGGTGGCTATTGATCGGGGAACATTCACCTGGTTCGTCATTCTTAATCTGGTCGTCCTGGGCGTGATCCATCTGGGATTTCGGACGTTCGCCCGCTGGCGGCAGCAGCGTGGAAATGGGCGACGAGTACTGGTGGTTGGCGAGGTGAATGCTGCCATCCGCCTGGCCGATGAATTTGTGCGCCGGCCATGGACCGGCGTACAAGTGGTGGGGTATGCCTCTGATGAGCGCGATGCCCCAACAAGCCTTCCCCGCCTGGGCGGTTTACACGATCTCGTGACCCTGGTGCGTCGGTGTCAGATCGATGAAGTGATCTTCGCGTTGCCACCATCACGCTACGATCAGGTGGTTGAGTTGTCGTTGCAATTACTCAAAGAGCCGGTGATGATTCACACAGTCCCAACGGCGCTCGATCTGGCGTTTGCCCGGACTCCAGTGGATAGTGTAGGTGGTATTCCACTGGTGTCACTCCGCGAGTCGGCACTGACCGACTCGCAACGGGTGGTGAAGCGTCTATTTGATATTGTTGTGAGTTTGCTGTTGATCGTGCTGCTCTCTCCTTTAATGCTGCTGATCGCGCTGCTTATCAAACTCGAGTCGCCGGGGCCGATTATTTTTCGTCAGGAGCGCATTGGTGAGCATGGGCGACGCTTTCAGATGCTGAAGTTTCGCAGCATGTACGTCGATGCAGATCGGCGCTGGCGTGAGGTAGCCCAGCGTGATGAACACGGTCGGCTTATTCATAAGATGAAAGATGATCCGCGCATCACTCGTATTGGGCGAAAATTACGCCGCACATCCCTCGATGAATTACCACAACTGTTCAATGTATTACGCGGCGAAATGAGTCTGGTGGGGCCGCGACCAGAGATGCCTTATATCGCTGCCGAGTATGAGCCGTGGCAGTGGCAGCGCTTCCGGGTTCCGCCGGGCATGACCGGCTGGTGGCAGGTGAATGGTCGTAGTGATAAGCCGATGCATTTGCACACCGAAGATGATCTGTACTACATCCAGAATTATTCATTCTGGCTCGATCTGCGCATCCTGCTCAAAACGGTGATCGTCGTCTGGCAGGGGCATGGCGCATATTGATAAGATCACGTACAATAGCAGCATAGGCGTAGTTTGCATCCCACGGCATCATCACCAGTAGATGCACAATGTACCCATTGACAGACGGCGTGAAGGTGTCATTCGATGAACCGCTGGCGCGACTGGTATGAGCAAGGTAAACGTGATTATACACGCGCATTGCTGGACATCCAGTATGGATACTATGAATGGGCGTGTTTCACGTTGCAACAGGCGTCTGAAAAGGTGGTTAAGGCATTAGGGCTGGCCAGGGGTGTGACTCTCTGGGGCCATTCGCTCACAGAAATGTTGAGGCGACTAAACCAGGAGCTAGCGGTGCCAGAAGAAGTGCTCGATAGTGCTCGCCTGCTCGACCTGTACTACATTCCACCTCGCTATCCGAACGGTTTTGCCTCAGGAAAGCCGGCCGATTATTTTACCGAAACTCAGGCGCGGGAGGGACTGCATGCGGCGGATCGAGTCATTCGGTTCTGTGAAAGCCATCTCCCTGGATCGCAATGAGATTATACGTCGCTTGCGCGAGGTTGCTACCTCAGCCCTGGCAACCTTTCCTCATTTGCGCGCCGTATACCTGATTGGATCCCTGGCCAGAGGATCGCACTCGGGCACGAGCGATGTCGACCTCTTGCTGCGGGTCAGTGAGCGGGCTACTAATCCAGTCGAGGCAGTCCGACCGTATTTCTTCTTCTTTTCGCGCCAACTTGACATCGGGATTGATCTGTTGCTCTGTGATGATACGTCTTCAACCGACATCGAGCAGATGATGGAAGGCAGTATCCTGCTCGCCAGTCGCGATGCAGGAGAGCATCCTGAACACCAGGCAGATGGATCGGGGCAGACAAATAGCAGTGAGGGTCAAGTAGCGGGATAAGTTGTCGATAAAACAGCCCCATACACGTATCCGGTATGTAGTAGAGCTGGCGCTGATGTGTGGCTGCCAAGTAGCCACGTGACGAAACATGTGGTTCGCTGATCGGAGTTCGCTGATCGGAGAAGGTTGTCAATCCGACAGCGTGCTTTTGGTACGACATCGATGAGATAGTTCAAACCGGTACAGAAGCTTGCCGCCACTTCCATAACGTACTGTGAACGGCCTAGGCCCCTCAGTGATTTGTTTCGATTATAGCCAGATAGGTTCTAACCAAACTGATAGCGAGTGAGACAACGATACTGAGCACAATTTCATGACCCAGACAGAGGCAATCGTCGCACTACCTGAACAAGTGGTAAGCGAACAACAACAACCAAGGCAACGTTTCCTGTCTCTCAGTGGAGCAGAAAGGCGCGTAGTATCATGGCTGGCCCCACTCGCGCTGATCCATACCTTGATCTACGTATTTCTGGTGCCACCCTGGCAACATTACGACGAGCCGGGTCACTTTTTATACGCGGCGTACATTGTGCGCGGTGGGATCAATGCCCCTGATGATGTCGCGATTGCCCGTGAAGTCGCCGACTCGATGTACCGTCACGACTTCTGGCCCCCTGGGGTACGTCCCGATCTGCTCAGTCCACGTCCGCCTGGTATTCCAACCGATCAACGGCACCATCCTCCACTGTACTATAGCGTCATCGCGGTCCTGATCGGCCCGTTTCGGTATATGCCGGTCGAATACCAGCTTTACCTCGGTCGCGTGTTCAGTGCATTCCTGATGATGTTGACAGTGATCACAGTGTGGCGCATTGGACTGACGATAGCGCCCGATGAACCACAGATGGCACTGGTACTGGCTGCACTGATAGCCAGCACGCCGGCATTCGTCGATCTGATGAGCGCACTGAACAGCGATGTTCTGATGAATTTTGCCGCAGCCACAGCCTTTCTGGGCTTTGCTATCCTGATCCGCCACGGCTGGTGTGGTAGTGGCGTGGTGCTGGCCGTATTGGGAACCGGCGTGGCAATCCTGACCAAACGCACGGCAATTCCACTCCTTGTCCCCATGCTCCTAACCCTTGTGTGGAGTATGTACCGTCGTCCAATACGCTGGTGGGTTTATCTTACAGGTCTTGTTCTGAGCACTGGCGCATTATTAATGCTCAGTTTCACCTTCGACACCTATGGTCTGCGCACCCAACCCTGGCTGGCCGCTCTCGAACGCGACTATCTGCGGATGGACATTGTGGTGTGGCTGCAATCATGGTTAAACTGGGAGCGATCCTGGCCCTGGTACGTTCGCACGGTAGAGATCGCTCACAACCACTTTTGGGTACGGCTGGCATGGGGACATATCACAATCTGGCCGCCAGTTGGTGACTGGCTCTTCGCTGGATTGAGCATTGCTGCAATCATCGGATTACTGCGCGGCACGCGACAGTGGTTAGTTGCTTTACCGAACTGGCAACAACGCTGGCTGTGGCTGTGCGCGATTGCAGTGGGGCTGGCGTGGTTCACACTGCTTGGACGGTTGCATCCTCTTGATGAACAAGAGGTACCATATATTCCTCGCGGTCGCTACCTCTTTTGGGCAATCGTGCCCACAATCTGGCTGCTGGCAGCCGGCTGGCAACAGCTCTGGCCTACACGCTGGCGACCTCTGACACCCTATCTCTTGCTCGCAATCATTGTTGTGTTTGATCTGGTAGCCTTGCTGACGTTAGTAACGTTCTACTATCTGCGTTGACGAAACAAGGTGGCGTCTGCTACAATCAGAAAGCCCGTCTAGTGAACAAAACAAACCTGTCAGGTTCTATAGTTATGAATGACGAGATTGACTTAAGGCCATACCTGTCAGCGCTCTTACGTCGCTGGTGGATTATTCTCGGTACTGCTCTGGGGCTGGCATTGCTGGTAGGCGTGCTGGCCTGGATACGAACGCCTCCCCACACTGCCAGCACCTCGCTTCTCATCGTCCCGGCAAGTGCACAGGTTACGCTTGATAATCGCTTCACCAGTCGCGACTCGCTGCTTTTCACCACGACGGTTAATCAACGCGAGGCATTATTGGGACTGGCGCGTGATGCAACGCTTGAAGAACGAGTTGCGGCAATCCTGGAGAGCGAGGGAAGATTGCCAGATGGGTATCAATTGGGCAATCTGAGCCAACGCATAACGATAGAAACCGATGGTGATCTGGTACGGATAACTGCGCGTGCTGACACAGCCGATGATGCTCGCCGATTGGCGATTTTGTGGGGACAAGAGTATACACGGCTGGTGAACGAAACCTATACTAGAGATACCAGCTCGTTGGAACTGGTCGAACAACAACTGACCGAAGCCCGCGAACGTTATCAAATGGCTCAGGCCGAACTGGAAGCATTTATTGCTCAGGGTGAACTTGCCGCTGCCGAACAAGAAGTGCGCCGCCTGAGCGATCTGGTGAATAGCGCCCGTGCTGCGGGTACTGATCGTTTCGCTGATTACCTTCGGCGGGCGAATGATATTGAGCAAATCTTGCGCGATGCACAGCTCTTGCGGCAGCGGTTGGGCGATCAATCTGCCGACGAAGTCAATGTAGCAGATGCGTTAGCAGCATTGTTGCTCCGGATTCGCAATCTGAGTGATCAGGGCAGTGATCGTCCTATCTTACAGATCGACAGCTCGCTGACGGATAATGCCGTCGTGACCGTAGCCGATCTTGACCGTTTAATCACTGCTCTTCGATCTGAATATCAAGAAGTTCGCATCGAGGCTGAGCGGTTAAGTGAGCTACCACCCGAAGAGCTAAGCCCCGACTCGAGCCTGTCATTGTACAACCGTCTGGCCGCAGCGCAGACTCGCCTTGAACAACTAAATGCTCGTCAGCGCGAGTTGACTCGTAATCGCGATATTGCGTTTGGGCTGATTGAAGTCCTAATGAGGCGTATCGATGAGTTACGAGTCGCAGATGCGGCCCCACAGGTCTCGGTACGCTATCTCGGTACGGTTACCAATCCTGTGGCAACAATAGGTCGTACAGTGGTAACCCAGGCGGCAATTGGTGCGCTGGCCGGCATTTTCCTGGCAGCGGTCATCATTGTGGTACTTGAAGCAGTTGCGGTTGCCCGTCGTAATACTGCACTGACCCCAAAACCGGCTGGAGATTGAGCGTTATTGTTTCGGTTGTTTAGCAAAGGTGAAGTGCATAGAGGAGCTAGCGGGTTAAAATCCTGCCTCAAGGCGTGCCAGCCCCTCCGGGGCTGGCCTTGCGACGGGGTGGGAGTACACGCTGGAGGAGACGGCGGGTAGACCCATCGGTAGGGTAAAACCCTGCCTCAAAGCGTGCAAACCCCTGCGGGGCTGGCCTGGCAGCGGGATATGGATGTCTCTTAGCCCTAGCGGGACTGCTGCGTCAGGCGGCAGGGCTTTAGCCCGCCTGACAGCGGGGTCGGCCTGACGGCGGGGGAGTTTCTCGCGTTCTTCTGCATCGCTACATGACTCCTCCCTGTATGCATCGACGTCAGGGGAGGACAGAAAATACGAGCTACCACCACTTCTGTCGCACAAGGAAGCCTGAAACCAGACTTCTGGTTCTTCCCTCGCCCGTAGCGCGGGCGAGGGGTTAAGGTGAAGGTGTTCAGAGCGTCCTCAAGCCCTCGCGCTTGTCTGCCTGTGCACGTTCTGCCCACTTGTGAACCGCAACGACAGGGTGAGTGGTACGCCAGAGTCACTTTACACACCGGTTGTCAGCAGTGGTTCATCAACAATACTGCCACCGCCCCCTCCACGTTCGTTAGCCGTGCAGGGGGCGGTCGCGCACAGACTCGCGCTCACGCCATCGGTGGTGTCAGCGTGCTGGAGTCGGTGCTCAGCACCTGCATCTGTTTACGTAGCGCCAGAACAGCCCGATAGAGGAGGGTCTTCGTTGCCTCCTGGCTGCGTCCCAGTTGATGGGCTATGTCGGGCAGGGCGAGCTGATACTGATAGCGCAAGAGGAGGACTTGCCGGTACTGGTCTGGCA
>Ga0101943_1001200_pt1 | contig 25046 bp, 9 predicted proteins | sample DewCreD2012metaG_5_FD_75244 | JGI IMG/M metagenome (GOLD analysis project Ga0101943, IMG submission 75244) | Hot spring sediment bacterial and archeal communities from British Columbia, Canada, to study Microbial Dark Matter (Phase II) - Dewar... ... | reverse complement strand
CAGGAAAAAGGCTATCAGCCCTCCCAGGGCGAGCACCATCGCCTTCTTCGATAACGGCCGCGGCCGCCATAGGGTCGCGTAGATGGCCCACCGCCCGTAGTTGAGGGCCTCCCGCCCCATGCGGAAATGGGACTGGCCGAGCTTTCGGTTCGTCCAGACCGAGGGCACCTCGGCCACCTTGAGGCCCCGGACCAGGGCCTTGACCGTGATCTCGACGGAGATGTCGAAGGAGTCCGCCTCTGTCTCGATCTCTTCCCACACCCGGCGCCGGTAGGCCTTGAAACTGTTGGAGAAATCGTGACAGGGCGCCCCGGTGACGAGATGCAGGAGCCAGGAATAGAGGCGGGAGGTTCGCTGCTTGAAGGTATCGCCCACGATGCCGCCACCCGCTATGTAGCGGCTTCCCGCCACGATGTCCGCCCCCTCCTCGATCTTGGTCAACATGGCGGGGATAGTGGCCAGGTCATCGGAGCAGTCGGCCATGATGGGGACGATGACGTCGCCCTCGGCCACCCGGGCCCCCGTCCGCAGGGCGCTGCCGAAGCCGCGCTCATCGGTTCTGGTCAACACCCGTACCCCATAGCGGGCCTCCAGCTCTCGCTGCTCCTGGCGTATCTCTGGAAGCCACTCGAGGCGGGTGACATCCCACACAATGATAGTCTCGTGAGGGATATCGTGGAGGACGGAACGGAGCTGCTCCAGGACCTCGGTAAGGCGCTCCTCACGGTCCAGGACGGGGACGATGCACGAGACCTTCATCCACAAGTAGCTGCTAGCCTAGCAGGTGGGTATTATACCACGTGGCGACCTCTCACATGACCGAGGCCTTTGCCGGTGTCCCTGATAGAGCGACTGTCCCAGCGCAGATGGCCGTTGCTGCTAGCCCTCGGAGTCCTGTTCCTGATCCTCTCCGGCCTCTACAACGTGAAAGTCCCCGTCTACGAAACGCCGGACGAGCCGTCACACGTCGCTTACGTGGACTCCCTGCAACGTACAGGCCGCATCCCGGACATCAATGGCCTCACTTACCAGGCCTGGCAGCCTCCCCTCTACCACGCTGTGGGTGCTGGTGTGCTGAAGGTCCTTGGCTTGGAGCCACCCCTGGCTCCGGTGACAGCCAACCCCAAGTTCCCCAACGAGGACAAGAGGGCCTTCATCACGCCACCTGGCGATTCTTTTCCCTACCGCGGCCAGATACTGAGCATACACGTGTTGAGGGCCCTCAGCGCCGTGTTCGGCCTGGGAACCGTCGTCTTCGTCTACTTGACGGCCGAGTTGCTCTTCCCGCAGCGTCGTCTCCTGGTCTGGACGGCCACGGCGGTGGCTGCCCTGTTGCCCCAGTTCCTGTTCATCAGCGCCGCCGTCAGCAACGACACAGCAGCCGCCTTCTTCGCGGCGGCCACGGTCTATTTCGGCCTCCGGTTCCTGCGCTCTGGAGACTGGCGGCCCCTTCTCGTGGCATCGCTTCTGGGCTCGCTGGCAGCCCTGAGCAAGGCCTCGGCAGCCCTCGCTCTCCTGGTGCCGGCCGTCGCCCTGCTGGTGCGGCCCATGCCATGGCCCCGGCGATTCGCCGCTGCCTTCATGCTGGCCGCCTTGCCTCTTCTGATGGCGGGATGGTTCTACTACAGGAACTACGCCATAGGGGGTGATCTGTCAGCCACCGAAGCGCTACGCGAGGCAGGAGGGATCTGCTGCCCCAGCTCCCTGACCGATCCGATGTACAGAGAGATCTTCTTCGGGCCGCTGAGACGCTCATACTGGTTCGCCGGCGGATGGTTCAATATCTGGTTGCCAGCCGTGGTCTATGACTTCATAGACCTCGTAACCGGGATAGCGCTGGGAGGACTGGTGTTCCTCTTTGTAAGAAGAGGCCTGACGCCATTCCAGCGATGCTCTCTATCGCTCATGGCCCTGTTGCCACTGGCCACCTTGGCCGGGATTTTCTATCACTCGGTCACGCTCAGCTTTCAGACGCAGGGGAGGCACCTGTTCGTGGCGCAGCCTGCCCTGGTGCTCTACCTGGTGTTGGGGCTGGCGACGGTGCTCTCGCCCAGGGAGGGACGGGACTCGCCCCTTCTCCTGCTGTTTCCCCTGTGCCTTCTGGGGCTGAACGCGGGTATACTGTGGATTACCCTGCCAGCGGCGTACGGGTAGCCGGTACGGGAAGCTCCAGGACGCTCCCCTCAGTCGATGCGTATCGTGTACGGCACCTTGTCCGACAGGTTGGGGTTGTAGTAGGGGTCGCGGTACTGGCCGGGCTCGCCCCAGCGCCGGCGGAAGTAGAGCTCCTCGTCCCAGGGGTGGAGCTTCCCCCTGGTGGCACTCTCGTGGTGATAGAGGAGGGCGTAAGGCGTATAGACTATCAGGTAGCCCTTTTCCCGCGCCCGCAGGCAGAGGTCGACGTCATTGAAGGCGACGGCCAGCGCCTCGTCGAACCCTCCCAGCTCCTCGAATACCTGACGGCGCATCATCATGCAGGCCGCCGTCACGGCGCTCACGTTGCGCACCAACTGGCCGAGCCCGAAGTAGCCCCGGGTGTCCACGTTCTCACATGAGCCGCCGCCTACTCCCATGACGATGCCCTCGTGCTGGGGCGTCCCGTCAGGGTAGAGGAGGCGGGCGCCCACGGCGGCCACCTCGGGGCGCTGGGCCTGCTCCAGCATCGCCTCCAGCCACTCCTCCGAGATCACCTCGATGTCGTCATTGAGGAAGACCAGGTACTCGCCGCGGCTGAGGCTGGCTCCCCAGTTGCACATCCTGGAGAAGTTGAAGGGCTGGGTGTAATCGTGAATGGGATAGCCGAAGCGGGACAGGGTCTCATGGGACCATTCTGCCTTCTCTCCCAGGTGATGGTGCACGATGAGCAGCTCGTAGTTGGGGTAGCGAGTCCGCTGGGTCATGCTGCGCAGACAGGGGAGGGCCAGCTCCATCCGGTCTTTGGTGAGGAAGATGAGGCTCACCAGGGGCTGGCCCCGGATACGGTAGCGGACGCGGTACGTGGTGGGGAAGGGGCCGTCCTCCACCTCGGCGTCGATGCCGCGGCGGGCCATGGCGTCCCTCAGGGCCCGCTTGGAGGCGTCCACTGCTTTTGGCTTCGCCCTGGCGTCGGCGGCCGCGGAGCCCGGGTTCATGCGCCAGGTGTAGAGGGGCCAGGCGATGTGGGCGATGCGGTCCGTCCGCTCGCTGACTCGCAGCACCAGGTCGTGGTCCTGGGAGAAATCGCACTCGCTGCGCAGGCCGCCTACCTCCTCTACTAGGCGCTTGCGATAGACGGCGAAGTGGCAGACGTAGTTGGCGCAGAGGACCAGGTCCGGCGACCAGTCGGGCTTGAAAAAGACCTGCCCCAGACGGCCATCAGGGAGGCGCTTGTCCTCGTCGCTGTAGATCATGTCCAGGTCCGGACGCTCGTTCAGGAGCTTGACCACGTAATAGAGGGCATCCGGCTTCAGTTCGTCGTCGTGGTCCAGGAATCCCACGAACTCGCCCGTGGCCAGGGTAAGGGCGGCGTTGGAGGCGGCCGAGATCCCCTGGTTGCGCTCCAGGCGGGTGACCTTTATGCGCTGGTCCAGCCGCCGGTACTCCTCCAGCACCTGGAGGGTCTCCGGCCGGGTGGAGCCATCGTCCCCTATACAGAGCTCCCAGTTGTCGTAGAGCTGCCCCCTGACCGATTCGATGGCCTCCCGCAGGAGGCGGGGGTCTGTGTTGTATACGGGCATGATGATGCTGATCTTGGGCCGGTAGGGGAAGGCGGCGGCCTCCTCTCGCATCTCGCGGATGCGGCGCGGGGTGAGGGCGTGGTTGCGGAGCCATATCTGGTACTGCTCATCCAGGGAGAGCTGGCCCATCTGCTGGCTGCGCACCTGCTGGTCCAGCCGGGGGGCCCAGCGCCACACCTGCGGCGCCTTCAGGACGAGCCCTGTCCAGCCCCGGGTGGCTACCACGTCGGCCGCCCGGCGCGCGGCCATGAGGGGGATCCGACGCCGGGAGCCCGGCGGCGCCAGGCGGTTTATGGCGCGCCTTGCCCGCTCCAGCATGCGGTAGCCCAGAGAGCTGGTGACCAGGTGCAGTTGCATCTGGAGCTGCCGCAGCTGCACCTCCGTCTCGGAAAGGGTGGCCTTGACCTGGCGCAGCTCTTCCAGTAGATAGGTCCGCTCTTGGGAGGACCGTTGTTGCTCCTCGGCGAGCTGGCGACGCAGGGCGTCACGCTCCCGGTGCAGGGTGCTCAGCTCCTCGTCCCGCTGAGCCAGGGTTCTCCTGGCCTCCGCTAGGGCGATTCGCTCAGCCTCCAGCTCTCCCCTGAGGCGCCTCAGCTCCACCTCCAGGGACAGGCGCTGGCCCAACAGGTGGAAGAGGCGGCGGAGCTGTACCGTCGTCTCTTCAGTAGCCTCCAGGAAGGGCGAGAGGGTACGGGGCGGCTCCGCTCCCACCGCCGCCAGGCCCAGCCCGTGGCCGTGGTGGAACTCGAAATGCGGGTACCGCTCCTTCAACTCCTCCCAGAACTTCCAGACGCCGAAATCGTCCTCGCGGACATTGATGTCGTGGAGGAGGACGACACCGCGCCGGCTCAGCTTGGGGAGCCAGGTCTCGAAGTCGTGCTTCACCGTCTCGTAGGTGTGGTAGCCATCTATGTGAAGGAGATCTATGGAGCCGTCCGGGAAGTGCTGGACTGCATCGTCGAAGGTGGACTGCACCAGGCGTGAGAAGTCGGAATAGAGCGGGTCGTGGTGGGCGCGCAGGTCGGCCAGCACCTCCGGGCCGTAGAAGCCCGTCTGGGGGTCGCCCTGCCAGGTATCGATGGCGTAGCAGCGAGAGGGAAGCCCCAGCTCCTGGACGGCCTGACAGAAGGCGCAGTAGGAGTCGCCATAGAAGGTGCCCAGCTCGACGATAACATCGGGGCGCAGGGCGTCTACCAGGAACATGGCGAAGGGGATGTGCTGGTGCCACGAGGAGAACGGGGTCAGCCTCCTCGGCATGGCAAAGAGGATGGGGTAGTCTAGGGGGCTGAACTTATTCGTCATCTAGCTGGTCGCCTCCCGGTACGATGTGGGCCGGTGCAGGCCACAGAACACTGTCCGCACTCCACACACCCTCCAGTTTATAGGAACGTAGCACGACGATGTATGGCATCGGCCTCGGGTTGCCTGGGGCAGGGAGCCCGCCCCTGGCGGTCGCCTGGGGCGGTGGGCCGCGCCATCAGATGGGCCCGGCCAGGAGGAGAGGTAGCCAGCCCAGGAGGAGGGCTCCCCCCATCAGCCTGTCCAGGATGGCCGGGCCCGGCCACAGGCGCCGGGCCAACCGCCAGAAGAGCCAGACGAGGACGGCCATGTGAGCGTAGGCGGTGAGGGTCAGGAACCAGTCCGCCTGGCGCAGCTCCCAGAAGGCGTGGGCCACAGGGTTGTGGCTGGGGTGAAGGAGCGGCGCCTGTGCAGGCACCATATTGACGAAGCTGGCGGCGAGGCCACCGTACACCAGAGCGGAAGTGCCGATGGTGATGATCGCCAGGCCCACACAGAGGGAGGGCAGCCCGACGACAGGCAGCGCCAGCACCAGGAGAGGGACCAGCAGTACCATGTGGTGATTGGCCAGCCCCGTCCGGAGCAGGAGGAAAGACATCAACCCCAGTCCTACCAGGTACACCCATAGCTGGCCCTCCCTGGCCACCTCTCTCCTGAACCAGACGAGGGCTGACAGGGCGGCCAGCACGAGCCCGGAGAGCACGGTGCTCACCAAGGCGTAGGACAGAGGCCCTATCAGCGGCGCCGACGAAGGAAAGAGCACTCGTCTGCTGCCCTGGACGGCCTCTGTAAAGGGGCTCACCAATACCCAGATATTGGGCATATAGAGAGAGAGGAGCGCCTGAGGCCCCTCGCCCAGCCCCGTGGGGGTCTGTCGCTGCAGGACCAGCAGCCAGTGATCGACGGCGAAGGCGGGCGACATCTTCAGGACGAAGGGGGCCAGCAGGACGTACACCGTCAGCACCGCCCAGGCCGCCCCTATTAGATTGCGCCCCAACGGGAAGCGTCGCAGCATCACGACTCCCAGCAGGAGGGCCACTGGCAGGAGCTGGGGCCTGGTGAGACAGGTGAGGCCGACGGCCAGCCAGGCCGGGAATATGTCACCCCTCAGGATGAAAAGCATCGCCAGGAGGGGGAAGAAGGCGCTCACCACGTGGGTGGTGCCCCAGACGGCGCTGACAAGCCAGACCAGAGGGTTGAAAAGGAAAAGAGCGGCAGCCAGGGCTGCCCATCGCACGTCCAGGCCCAGCCGGCGGGCGATGAGGTAGATGAGCAGGGAGTCAGCCAGGAGGAATAGGAGGATAGTCCCCTTCATAACGGAGCCTGGCAGGCCCCACACGCCGCCCTGCCAGCTAGTCGGCTCCGTCAGGAACAGCTTGTACAGCCAGCCGACGGCCGTGAAGAAGTAGGCCATGACCGGTCCGTAGGGATGAGGGGTAGCCTCCAGGGGCTGGCCATCCCATATCTCTGCCGGCGTGACGAAGCGGGGCAGGCGGTATATGTCTAGGACGTCGTAGCGGGCGCCCACGTAGGCCCACAGCTTGGCCCCGTAGAAATCGTAGGAGTGGTAGCCCAGGTTGAAGAGGAGGACGTTGGCCACCACCGCCACCACCAGCGCCATCGCCGCGGCCAGCAGACGTGGCCATCGCTCTATGACGATGGGTTGGCCGCCCCGGACGGTAGCGAGGCCACTGCGCAGCGCAGCCAGAAGCCCGCCTCTGGCCCGCCAGGCCCACAGCCCTCCCTGTAGCGCCAGGAGGGACAGCGCCCCCGCCAGAACGAAGGCGCTCAGGGCCGTGGCGCGGAGATCCCTCACCCTGGCAGCGAACCAGTCCTGTGCGGGGACGGCCAGCTCGTAATCGGTCACCTCGGATATGGCTATGCCGCTCCCCCTGGACAGGGCCGATAGCTGGAAGGCCACCGGCGCGGGTAGGAAAAGGCCCGGCGCCTCGTCCCGGGTGAGGCTGGCCTGCCAGGCCGCGCCTTCCCCCTGCACCGAGACCCTGGCCAGGCCGGCCCGCCGGTCTATGGAGAAGGCGATGCGGTAGGGCTGGTCGGGCTGGTAGGTGCCCAGGGCCTCGCTCTTGAGGACTCTACGGCCGGCGGCGTCCAGGGCTTGGACGGTCACCTCGTAGGCGGGGGGCGGGCCGAAGCGCACCAGGTAAGCCAGAGAGGCACGGGCCTGCCGGAAACCCACGATTAGGGGCTCGGTATCGGCCTCGGCCCGGCGGATGGTGGCCCGCAGGGCTACCTGGTAGTCGACGCCGCTGGCCACCGGGTAGGCGAGGGGGTCGGAGCCGGGCAGCGCCACCAGTCGCATGCCCTGGGGCCCTATCTCCACATGACCGTTACCGGGGAGGGAGGAGCGGCTGGCCCGGTAGACCAGGTTGGGGTCGAAGCCGTAGTAGATGGCGTCATAAGCGGGGCGCTGCCAGAAGTCCACGGGGAGGGCCATGAGGACGACTGCCACGATGGCTAGGACGAGCGCTCCCCACCTGAGGACGCCCTCCAGCCGGTCCGTCCAGGGAGGGAGCGCCGGCGGACCGGCCCGGGCCGGGGCAGCGAGCGCCCGGTCAGGCTGCGGCGTCTCCCCCGGAGGGCCCCTCCATCCACGGTGGGAAGGCACCGTCATGGGTCTAGCCAGTGGCCCAAGTCCCTCCGAATGAGACGCTGTAGCCGGAGTACGTCGTCGCGGCAGACGTCCCGGACGAACCGCAGGCCACGAGGGTCCGGTGGCGGCTTGTCAGGGGCCTCCAGCTTTCTGGTGAGCCGTGTTCGAGCAACCTCAGCCAACCGCTGGGGTAGCAGTGACAGGGCCAGATAGCGCAGGCGGTGACTGGAGGACCAGAGCCGCAACAGCCAGGGCCGGGGGATGTAGACATTGTATCTTTCCCTGGGGTCGAAGAAGCGGCCGTCGTGGAACGGGATGCCGAGAAAGGCGCACACGTCCTGCATCAACTCGCGAGGCCGAGACAGGTCTTCATACAGATAGACGCGCACCTGTTCAGGCCCGAAGGTCTCAAGGTATCTGCTCACCTGGTCGTGGTAGAGCCCCAGGTCTACATAAAGAAGCGAGGTGCCCATGTCCCTCCTGGGGAGCCCATAGTCTTCTCTCACTGCCCTCTCGAAGCTCCGCTTCTCCCAGCCTGTCTCGAGGTACAGCAGGTAATGGGAGTAGGCGCGATCCGCGGGCTCCCTCAGGATGGCGATTATCCTAGCCTGAGGGGACTTCTCTCGTATGCGCTGCGGCGCCTTTGGGTGCCAGAGGTAGTAGGGAGTGGCCTCGCCGATAAGCTGGCCCTCGCCCGCCTGCCTGAAGAGGGAGAGGTATTCCGTCTCATCACTGATGGGGCGTCCGATGACACTGGCCCAACGAGCGGCTAGGGCGGGCTCAATCTGGGTGAAGAAATGGGGTTCCTTGACGCCGGGCATAAAGATGTCGGGATGGCCCCGGAGCCAGTGGTAGAGGGTGGTGGTGCCGGCCCTGGGCGCACCGACAATGAAGAAGTCAGGCCAACGCTCCATACCTTACTCCGTTGAACTGATCAGGGCTGCTGGAATCGCATCTTGAGACATCAGGAATCAGCAAAAGCGCACCTCTCCTCATCCCCTGTCAGCTTTATTCAGTAGCAGGTTACTGGTGGCCTGCGAACGTGGTAGCTCCCACGGAAGCTCGAAGGTCTCCCCCTCCCTCTCCAGCACCCGCCCCTTGCGAAAACCGAGGTTGTACAGGAGGAGGGCCAGCTCTCGGTGTTCCCATCCCGCTGCCCTCAGGGCGGGCCAATTGAGCTCCAGAATAATACGGAGGCGGGGACTCCGCTGCACGAGTTCTCGCATTCCGCTCAGGGCGGCCGGCTCACCCCCTTCGATATCCATCTTCACCACGTCCACTGCAGGCCAACCCAGGGCACCGAAGTATTCATCGAGTGTGGTGCACTCGACGACGATGTGGCCTCCCTTAGCCACCAATCGTCCCTCGGTCCCGTACCTGTCAACGAGGAAGCGGCCGTCTCCCGAGCGGTCGCTGATAGCCTTGCGCTCGGCTGTCACGTTGTCGCAATCGTTGTCCCTCAAGTTGGACAGAAGGACTTCGAAAATGGAGAGGACGGGCTCGAAGGAGTACACCCTGCCTCCTGGCCCTACCAGGCGGGACGCCAGCAGAGTATAGTAGCCGACGTTGGCCCCCACATCTACCACCGTCATGCCAGGCCTCACCAGCTCCAGGATTGCCTTGGTCACCGCCGGCTCGTAGAGGCCAGCCGCATAGGTGCGGCCGCTGGGGAAGCCAGGAGGCACCCGCATGTGGAGGTCGAGGGGAAGTCTGGCCTCCAGCGCTCGGCGCGGGGGTGGGATGACCAGCGGGCCGAGGTGTCGCAGGAGGCCGTCGCAGGGGCCGAGCAGCCCCGCTCTCTGAAGGATCTGTCGCGCTCGGGCGCCCAGCCCCCATGCTCTGGTGGACCAGACATCAAAGAGGCCAGGCCTGGCTGCACCCGCCGGAGATTCCCGCTGGGCCCTCTCTCTATTTCCCCCGGCCAAGAGTCCATCTCCTGCCTGGGTCACGCGGTGACGAGTTCTGGGCGTTCCCCCCGGGCGGCTGCCCGCCGTACCGCCTCCTCGAAGCGGGCGCCCACCCGCCCCCAGGCGTGCCCCTCGGCGAAGGCGCGGGCGTTGGCGGCCAGCCGTTGGTGGAGGGCGTCGTCGGTCAGCGCCCGGACCAGCGCCTCGGCCAGGGCGTGGCAGTCGCCGAAGGGGTAGCGAAGGCCGTTGTAGCCGTGGGCCACCGCCCCCTCCGGCACGCCGCTGGAGGCCACCACCGGCACGCCGCAGGCGCCCGCCTCCAGCACCACTATGCCGAACCCCTCCACCGCGGAGGGCAGGGCCAGGACTCGCGCCCGCAGGAGCAGCTCGCGCTTCTCCTCCTCCGTGAGGTCGAACAGAAAGCGCACCCGCTCCTGCACTCCCAGCCGGCGGGCCAGGGCCGCCAGACGGGCCTCGTAACCGCGGTCATGGTGGCGCCCGGCCAGCGTGAGACGGGCCTCCGGCACCCGCTCCAGCACCCGGGGAAGCGCCTCCAGCAGGTGATGAGGGCACTTGTAGCGACGGAATTTGCCGATCCAGACGATCTCTGGCCCCCGCTGGCCGCGGGGTAGCGGCCCCAGCCACTCCTCCCGGACGCTGACCGGGACGACGAAGACCTTCTCCCGCCGAAAGCCCAGGCGGACGAAGGCGTCCCGCCACTCCTCCGTGCCCGCTCTCACTAGGGTATGACGGTGGAGGTGGGCGGTGAAGCGTTCCGACAGGTCCAGAAGGGGGACCATGGGCCGCGGGTACTGGGCTGTGAAGAGGTCATGATGCACCTGGTGCCACTCAGTGACGATGGGTTCCCGCACGTAGAGGGGGGCGAAGCGAGGGATGCGGGAGCCCCCGAACCCCTCCTCCACCACCACATCGTAGCGGCCGCGGCAATGGCGCAGGTAGTGAAGGCAGGTGCGCCACCAGAGGGAGAGGATACCGCCCAGTCGGACTACGTGGATCCCGTCCAGCCACTCCTCCCGGGCGCCTCCAGGGAAGGCGCTGGTCAGGTAGGTCACCTGGTGCCCGGCCGCCGCCAGGTAGCGGGCGAACTCCCAGCACTGGACATCTCCCCCGGCCGCCGCCGGGTTATGGGCGTCCCGCGTCACCATGAAGAGGACGCGCAGCCCCCCTCCAGCGGACGAGGTCATGTCTTCCGCTCCTGCTCGGCCGCCGCGGGCAGGGGGAAACGGATGGCGCCGGTGCCCCACCGCGGCCTGTAGGTGAGGATGTGCCAGATCATGACCAGGCCCACCTGCAGGCCCTTCCAGAGGCTTTGGCTGGCGCCCTTGGACTGACCGACACGCCGCCAGAAGGTTATGGGTATCTCTATGACGCCCAAGCCGTGGGCCAGGGCCACTAGGAGCATGTGGGGCGAGAAGTGGTTCCCGCCCACCTGCAGGTGGGGCAGGATACAGGCCAGCGCCTCCCGGCGAATGGCTCGGTAGGTGCAGCCCACGTCGGTGAAGCGGGCTTTCCCCAGGAAATGGGCGTCCCAGAAGCGGAGCCGCAGCAGGGTGCCGATGAAGATGTTGCCCCAGGTAAAGAAGATATCCATCTGGGAGCCCCGCTCCACTAGGCCCGGCACCGTGCGCGTCCCGATGACCATATCGGCGTGCTCCAGATAGGCTTGGAACTTGGCCAGATCACGGGCGGAGAAGGTGCCGTCCCCCTCCACCAGGACGATGACGTTCGCTCCCGGCACCGCCAGCGCTTCCTTAAGCCCCCGTATGCAGGTGTAGCCGTAGCCCTGCTGCCTCTCCCGAACCACCCGGGCGCCGGCGGCGGCCGCCAGTTCCGCGGTGCCGTCGGTGCTGTTGTTGTCCACCACGATGACCTCCAGCACGCCCGGCTGCTGGAGGAACTCCTGGACTGCCTGGACAATGCTCCCGGCGTGATTGTAGGCTGTCATGGCCACGACCACCTGAGGCGGACCAGCGTCCGCCCACGGTAGGCGCATTCGTTGCAGCCCCCAGTCGCTGCCTTGCAGAGAGCGACGAGCAGGCCGCCGGCCGTTGAATACGAGCACCAGGGCGAAGGCCAGACCAGCCAGGAGGGACCAGAGGAGGAGGTGGGCCAGGAAGGAGCTGGCAGCGTGGACGACCGATACCGCAGGACCTTCCACGGGCAACGAACGGAGCAAGAGGCCGAAGGGGTGGAGGAGGGCCCCGGCCAGCGCTAGCAAGAGCAGGAGCAAGGCGAGATACAGCATCGCGCCTGGGTGCCCGCGGTGGCCCCTACTCCCACGGGCCTCCAGGCGTGTCGCCCCGCTTCTCCCTGCTTCGCCCCCTCACCCCGAGGCCTGCGGGTGGGCGGATGTGTCGGACGGCTCTCGGGGCCGTATGCTGCAGGCACTGGCCCTTGCGTTAAGACGCCCGAAGGCGGCGCAGCGTTACACAGGACGCAACGAGCCGACACTATGTATAGGACGGTATCACAGGAGAAAAAGAGCAGTCAACACCTTACTGGTGATAACCGTCCCGTATCGCTGCGAGGATCGTCAGAGGGTGCAGAAGTGTTGCTAGCAGGGAGCGGGACTCGCTTCGACCCGACGCTGGGAACCGTCTAATGTGTGTAGGCACATTTCCGGCAGCGCCGCCCGGTGGGGCTGCCACTTCGAGGCGTCTTCGCTCTGTCCCAAGGCCCTCTGTAGCTCAGGGCCTTCACGCTGGCCACCAGCCCCGTTTCCCTGTCGAAGTTGAAGCGGAGGCGGTCCGTCCCCTCCGGCGATGGCACCACCAGCACAGCCGCATCATCTTCTCCAGACTGCCATTGCAGACGCTGGTCGATAGCGAAGGCGGAGGGGAGCTAGACCGACTCGCTCCACAAGGCCAGATTGGCAGCCGAATCTGCCATAGCGGTGGCTGCCATACCTGAGGGGCTGCCAGTGGTCTTCACCATCACCCTGGCCCTGGGGGTGCGCCGCATGGCGCGCCGGCGCGCCATGCGGCGCACCCCCAGGGCCAGGGTGATGGTGAAGACCACTGGCAGCCCCTCAGGTATGGCAGCCACCGCTATGGCAGATTCGGCTGCCAATCTGGCCTTGTGGAGCGAGTCGGTCTAGCTCCCCTCCGCCTTCGCTATCGACCAGCGTCTGCAATGGCAGTCTGGAGAAGATGATGCGGCTGTGCTGGTGGTGCCATCGCCGGAGGGGACGGACCGCCTCCGCTTCAACTTCGACAGGGAAACGGGGCTGGTGGCCAGCGTGAAGGCCCTGAGCTACAGAGGGCCTTGGGACAGAGCGAAGACGCCTCGAAGTGGCAGCCCCACCGGGCGGCGCTGCCGGAAATGTGCCTACACACATTAGACGGTTCCCAGCGTCGGGTCGAAGCGAGTCCCGCTCCCTGCTAGCAACACTTCTGCACCCTCTGACGATCCTCGCAGCGATACGGGACGGTTATCACCAGTAAGGTGTTGACTGCTCTTTTTCTCCTGTGATACCGTCCTATACATAGTGTCGGCTCGTTGCGTCCTGTGTAACGCTGCGCCGCCTTCGGGCGTCTTAACGCAAGGGCCAGTGCCTGCAGCATACGGCCCCGAGAGCCGTCCGACACATCCGCCCACCCGCAGGCCTCGGGGTGAGGGGGCGAAGCAGGGAGAAGCGGGGCGACACGCCTGGAGGCCCGTGGGAGTAGGGGCCACCGCGGGCACCCAGGCGCGATGCTGTATCTCGCCTTGCTCCTGCTCTTGCTAGCGCTGGCCGGGGCCCTCCTCCACCCCTTCGGCCTCTTGCTCCGTTCGTTGCCCGTGGAAGGTCCTGCGGTATCGGTCGTCCACGCTGCCAGCTCCTTCCTGGCCCACCTCCTCCTCTGGTCCCTCCTGGCTGGTCTGGCCTTCGCCCTGGTGCTCGTATTCAACGGCCGGCGGCCTGCTCGTCGCTCTCTGCAAGGCAGCGACTGGGGGCTGCAACGAATGCGCCTACCGTGGGCGGACGCTGGTCCGCCTCAGGTGGTCGTGGCCATGACAGCCTACAATCACGCCGGGAGCATTGTCCAGGCAGTCCAGGAGTTCCTCCAGCAGCCGGGCGTGCTGGAGGTCATCGTGGTGGACAACAACAGCACCGACGGCACCGCGGAACTGGCGGCCGCCGCCGGCGCCCGGGTGGTTCGGGAGAGGCAGCAGGGCTACGGCTACACCTGCATACGGGGGCTTAAGGAAGCGCTGGCGGTGCCGGGAGCGAACGTCATCGTCCTGGTGGAGGGGGACGGCACCTTCTCCGCCCGTGATCTGGCCAAGTTCCAAGCCTATCTGGAGCACGCCGATATGGTCATCGGGACGCGCACGGTGCCGGGCCTAGTGGAGCGGGGCTCCCAGATGGATATCTTCTTTACCTGGGGCAACATCTTCATCGGCACCCTGCTGCGGCTCCGCTTCTGGGACGCCCATTTCCTGGGGAAAGCCCGCTTCACCGACGTGGGCTGCACCTACCGAGCCATTCGCCGGGAGGCGCTGGCCTGTATCCTGCCCCACCTGCAGGTGGGCGGGAACCACTTCTCGCCCCACATGCTCCTAGTGGCCCTGGCCCACGGCTTGGGCGTCATAGAGATACCCATAACCTTCTGGCGGCGTGTCGGTCAGTCCAAGGGCGCCAGCCAAAGCCTCTGGAAGGGCCTGCAGGTGGGCCTGGTCATGATCTGGCACATCCTCACCTACAGGCCGCGGTGGGGCACCGGCGCCATCCGTTTCCCCCTGCCCGCGGCGGCCGAGCAGGAGCGGAAGACATGACCTCGTCCGCTGGAGGGGGGCTGCGCGTCCTCTTCATGGTGACGCGGGACGCCCATAACCCGGCGGCGGCCGGGGGAGATGTCCAGTGCTGGGAGTTCGCCCGCTACCTGGCGGCGGCCGGGCACCAGGTGACCTACCTGACCAGCGCCTTCCCTGGAGGCGCCCGGGAGGAGTGGCTGGACGGGATCCACGTAGTCCGACTGGGCGGTATCCTCTCCCTCTGGTGGCGCACCTGCCTTCACTACCTGCGCCATTGCCGCGGCCGCTACGATGTGGTGGTGGAGGAGGGGTTCGGGGGCTCCCGCATCCCTCGCTTCGCCCCCCTCTACGTGCGGGAACCCATCGTCACTGAGTGGCACCAGGTGCATCATGACCTCTTCACAGCCCAGTACCCGCGGCCCATGGTCCCCCTTCTGGACCTGTCGGAACGCTTCACCGCCCACCTCCACCGTCATACCCTAGTGAGAGCGGGCACGGAGGAGTGGCGGGACGCCTTCGTCCGCCTGGGCTTTCGGCGGGAGAAGGTCTTCGTCGTCCCGGTCAGCGTCCGGGAGGAGTGGCTGGGGCCGCTACCCCGCGGCCAGCGGGGGCCAGAGATCGTCTGGATCGGCAAATTCCGTCGCTACAAGTGCCCTCATCACCTGCTGGAGGCGCTTCCCCGGGTGCTGGAGCGGGTGCCGGAGGCCCGTCTCACGCTGGCCGGGCGCCACCATGACCGCGGTTACGAGGCCCGTCTGGCGGCCCTGGCCCGCCGGCTGGGAGTGCAGGAGCGGGTGCGCTTTCTGTTCGACCTCACGGAGGAGGAGAAGCGCGAGCTGCTCCTGCGGGCGCGAGTCCTGGCCCTGCCCTCCGCGGTGGAGGGGTTCGGCATAGTGGTGCTGGAGGCGGGCGCCTGCGGCGTGCCGGTGGTGGCCTCCAGCGGCGTGCCGGAGGGGGCGGTGGCCCACGGCTACAACGGCCTTCGCTACCCCTTCGGCGACTGCCACGCCCTGGCCGAGGCGCTGGTCCGGGCGCTGACCGACGACGCCCTCCACCAACGGCTGGCCGCCAACGCCCGCGCCTTCGCCGAGGGGCACGCCTGGGGGCGGGTGGGCGCCCGCTTCGAGGAGGCGGTACGGCGGGCAGCCGCCCGGGGGGAACGCCCAGAACTCGTCACCGCGTGACCCAGGCAGGAGATGGACTCTTGGCCGGGGGAAATAGAGAGAGGGCCCAGCGGGAATCTCCGGCGGGTGCAGCCAGGCCTGGCCTCTTTGATGTCTGGTCCACCAGAGCATGGGGGCTGGGCGCCCGAGCGCGACAGATCCTTCAGAGAGCGGGGCTGCTCGGCCCCTGCGACGGCCTCCTGCGACACCTCGGCCCGCTGGTCATCCCACCCCCGCGCCGAGCGCTGGAGGCCAGACTTCCCCTCGACCTCCACATGCGGGTGCCTCCTGGCTTCCCCAGCGGCCGCACCTATGCGGCTGGCCTCTACGAGCCGGCGGTGACCAAGGCAATCCTGGAGCTGGTGAGGCCTGGCATGACGGTGGTAGATGTGGGGGCCAACGTCGGCTACTATACTCTGCTGGCGTCCCGCCTGGTAGGGCCAGGAGGCAGGGTGTACTCCTTCGAGCCCGTCCTCTCCATTTTCGAAGTCCTTCTGTCCAACTTGAGGGACAACGATTGCGACAACGTGACAGCCGAGCGCAAGGCTATCAGCGACCGCTCGGGAGACGGCCGCTTCCTCGTTGACAGGTACGGGACCGAGGGACGATTGGTGGCTAAGGGAGGCCACATCGTCGTCGAGTGCACCACACTCGATGAATACTTCGGTGCCCTGGGTTGGCCTGCAGTGGACGTGGTGAAGATGGATATCGAAGGGGGTGAGCCGGCCGCCCTGAGCGGAATGCGAGAACTCGTGCAGCGGAGTCCCCGCCTCCGTATTATTCTGGAGCTCAATTGGCCCGCCCTGAGGGCAGCGGGATGGGAACACCGAGAGCTGGCCCTCCTCCTGTACAACCTCGGTTTTCGCAAGGGGCGGGTGCTGGAGAGGGAGGGGGAGACCTTCGAGCTTCCGTGGGAGCTACCACGTTCGCAGGCCACCAGTAACCTGCTACTGAATAAAGCTGACAGGGGATGAGGAGAGGTGCGCTTTTGCTGATTCCTGATGTCTCAAGATGCGATTCCAGCAGCCCTGATCAGTTCAACGGAGTAAGGTATGGAGCGTTGGCCTGACTTCTTCATTGTCGGTGCGCCCAGGGCCGGCACCACCACCCTCTACCACTGGCTCCGGGGCCATCCCGACATCTTTATGCCCGGCGTCAAGGAACCCCATTTCTTCACCCAGATTGAGCCCGCCCTAGCCGCTCGTTGGGCCAGTGTCATCGGACGCCCCATCAGTGATGAGACGGAATACCTCTCCCTCTTCAGGCAGGCGGGCGAGGGCCAGCTTATCGGCGAGGCCACTCCCTACTACCTCTGGCACCCAAAGGCGCCGCAGCGCATACGAGAGAAGTCCCCTCAGGCTAGGATAATCGCCATCCTGAGGGAGCCCGCGGATCGCGCCTACTCCCATTACCTGCTGTACCTCGAGACAGGCTGGGAGAAGCGGAGCTTCGAGAGGGCAGTGAGAGAAGACTATGGGCTCCCCAGGAGGGACATGGGCACCTCGCTTCTTTATGTAGACCTGGGGCTCTACCACGACCAGGTGAGCAGATACCTTGAGACCTTCGGGCCTGAACAGGTGCGCGTCTATCTGTATGAAGACCTGTCTCGGCCTCGCGAGTTGATGCAGGACGTGTGCGCCTTTCTCGGCATCCCGTTCCACGACGGCCGCTTCTTCGACCCCAGGGAAAGATACAATGTCTACATCCCCCGGCCCTGGCTGTTGCGGCTCTGGTCCTCCAGTCACCGCCTGCGCTATCTGGCCCTGTCACTGCTACCCCAGCGGTTGGCTGAGGTTGCTCGAACACGGCTCACCAGAAAGCTGGAGGCCCCTGACAAGCCGCCACCGGACCCTCGTGGCCTGCGGTTCGTCCGGGACGTCTGCCGCGACGACGTACTCCGGCTACAGCGTCTCATTCGGAGGGACTTGGGCCACTGGCTAGACCCATGACGGTGCCTTCCCACCGTGGATGGAGGGGCCCTCCGGGGGAGACGCCGCAGCCTGACCGGGCGCTCGCTGCCCCGGCCCGGGCCGGTCCGCCGGCGCTCCCTCCCTGGACGGACCGGCTGGAGGGCGTCCTCAGGTGGGGAGCGCTCGTCCTAGCCATCGTGGCAGTCGTCCTCATGGCCCTCCCCGTGGACTTCTGGCAGCGCCCCGCTTATGACGCCATCTACTACGGCTTCGACCCCAACCTGGTCTACCGGGCCAGCCGCTCCTCCCTCCCCGGTAACGGTCATGTGGAGATAGGGCCCCAGGGCATGCGACTGGTGGCGCTGCCCGGCTCCGACCCCCTCGCCTACCCGGTGGCCAGCGGCGTCGACTACCAGGTAGCCCTGCGGGCCACCATCCGCCGGGCCGAGGCCGATACCGAGCCCCTAATCGTGGGTTTCCGGCAGGCCCGTGCCTCTCTGGCTTACCTGGTGCGCTTCGGCCCGCCCCCCGCCTACGAGGTGACCGTCCAAGCCCTGGACGCCGCCGGCCGTAGAGTCCTCAAGAGCGAGGCCCTGGGCACCTACCAGCCCGACCAGCCCTACCGCATCGCCTTCTCCATAGACCGGCGGGCCGGCCTGGCCAGGGTCTCGGTGCAGGGGGAAGGCGCGGCCTGGCAGGCCAGCCTCACCCGGGACGAGGCGCCGGGCCTTTTCCTACCCGCGCCGGTGGCCTTCCAGCTATCGGCCCTGTCCAGGGGGAGCGGCATAGCCATATCCGAGGTGACCGATTACGAGCTGGCCGTCCCCGCACAGGACTGGTTCGCTGCCAGGGTGAGGGATCTCCGCGCCACGGCCCTGAGCGCCTTCGTTCTGGCGGGGGCGCTGTCCCTCCTGGCGCTACAGGGAGGGCTGTGGGCCTGGCGGGCCAGAGGCGGGCTTCTGGCTGCGCTGCGCAGTGGCCTCGCTACCGTCCGGGGCGGCCAACCCATCGTCATAGAGCGATGGCCACGTCTGCTGGCCGCGGCGATGGCGCTGGTGGTGGCGGTGGTGGCCAACGTCCTCCTCTTCAACCTGGGCTACCACTCCTACGATTTCTACGGGGCCAAGCTGTGGGCCTACGTGGGCGCCCGCTACGACGTCCTAGACATATACCGCCTGCCCCGCTTCGTCACGCCGGCAGAGATATGGGATGGCCAGCCCCTGGAGGCTACCCCTCATCCCTACGGACCGGTCATGGCCTACTTCTTCACGGCCGTCGGCTGGCTGTACAAGCTGTTCCTGACGGAGCCGACTAGCTGGCAGGGCGGCGTGTGGGGCCTGCCAGGCTCCGTTATGAAGGGGACTATCCTCCTATTCCTCCTGGCTGACTCCCTGCTCATCTACCTCATCGCCCGCCGGCTGGGCCTGGACGTGCGATGGGCAGCCCTGGCTGCCGCTCTTTTCCTTTTCAACCCTCTGGTCTGGCTTGTCAGCGCCGTCTGGGGCACCACCCACGTGGTGAGCGCCTTCTTCCCCCTCCTGGCGATGCTTTTCATCCTGAGGGGTGACATATTCCCGGCCTGGCTGGCCGTCGGCCTCACCTGTCTCACCAGGCCCCAGCTCCTGCCAGTGGCCCTCCTGCTGGGAGTCGTGATGCTGCGACGCTTCCCGTTGGGGCGCAATCTAATAGGGGCGGCCTGGGCGGTGCTGACGGTGTACGTCCTGCTGGCCCCCTTCGTCCTGAAGATGTCGCCCGCCTTCGCCGTCGATCACTGGCTGCTGGTCCTGCAGCGACAGACCCCCACGGGGCTGGGCGAGGGGCCTCAGGCGCTCCTCTCTCTCTATATGCCCAATATCTGGGTATTGGTGAGCCCCTTTACAGAGGCCGTCCAGGGCAGCAGACGAGTGCTCTTTCCTTCGTCGGCGCCGCTGATAGGGCCTCTGTCCTACGCCTTGGTGAGCACCGTGCTCTCCGGGCTCGTGCTGGCCGCCCTGTCAGCCCTCGTCTGGTTCAGGAGAGAGGTGGCCAGGGAGGGCCAGCTATGGGTGTACCTGGTAGGACTGGGGTTGATGTCTTTCCTCCTGCTCCGGACGGGGCTGGCCAATCACCACATGGTACTGCTGGTCCCTCTCCTGGTGCTGGCGCTGCCTGTCGTCGGGCTGCCCTCCCTCTGTGTGGGCCTGGCGATCATCACCATCGGCACTTCCGCTCTGGTGTACGGTGGCCTCGCCGCCAGCTTCGTCAATATGGTGCCTGCACAGGCGCCGCTCCTTCACCCCAGCCACAACCCTGTGGCCCACGCCTTCTGGGAGCTGCGCCAGGCGGACTGGTTCCTGACCCTCACCGCCTACGCTCACATGGCCGTCCTCGTCTGGCTCTTCTGGCGGTTGGCCCGGCGCCTGTGGCCGGGCCCGGCCATCCTGGACAGGCTGATGGGGGGAGCCCTCCTCCTGGGCTGGCTACCTCTCCTCCTGGCCGGGCCCATCTGATGGCGCGGCCCACCGCCCCAGGCGACCGCCAGGGGCGGGCTCCCTGCCCCAGGCAACCCGAGGCCGATGCCATACATCGTCGTGCTACGTTCCTATAAACTGGAGGGTGTGTGGAGTGCGGACAGTGTTCTGTGGCCTGCACCGGCCCACATCGTACCGGGAGGCGACCAGCTAGATGACGAATAAGTTCAGCCCCCTAGACTACCCCATCCTCTTTGCCATGCCGAGGAGGCTGACCCCGTTCTCCTCGTGGCACCAGCACATCCCCTTCGCCATGTTCCTGGTAGACGCCCTGCGCCCCGATGTTATCGTCGAGCTGGGCACCTTCTATGGCGACTCCTACTGCGCCTTCTGTCAGGCCGTCCAGGAGCTGGGGCTTCCCTCTCGCTGCTACGCCATCGATACCTGGCAGGGCGACCCCCAGACGGGCTTCTACGGCCCGGAGGTGCTGGCCGACCTGCGCGCCCACCACGACCCGCTCTATTCCGACTTCTCACGCCTGGTGCAGTCCACCTTCGACGATGCAGTCCAGCACTTCCCGGACGGCTCCATAGATCTCCTTCACATAGATGGCTACCACACCTACGAGACGGTGAAGCACGACTTCGAGACCTGGCTCCCCAAGCTGAGCCGGCGCGGTGTCGTCCTCCTCCACGACATCAATGTCCGCGAGGACGATTTCGGCGTCTGGAAGTTCTGGGAGGAGTTGAAGGAGCGGTACCCGCATTTCGAGTTCCACCACGGCCACGGGCTGGGCCTGGCGGCGGTGGGAGCGGAGCCGCCCCGTACCCTCTCGCCCTTCCTGGAGGCTACTGAAGAGACGACGGTACAGCTCCGCCGCCTCTTCCACCTGTTGGGCCAGCGCCTGTCCCTGGAGGTGGAGCTGAGGCGCCTCAGGGGAGAGCTGGAGGCTGAGCGAATCGCCCTAGCGGAGGCCAGGAGAACCCTGGCTCAGCGGGACGAGGAGCTGAGCACCCTGCACCGGGAGCGTGACGCCCTGCGTCGCCAGCTCGCCGAGGAGCAACAACGGTCCTCCCAAGAGCGGACCTATCTACTGGAAGAGCTGCGCCAGGTCAAGGCCACCCTTTCCGAGACGGAGGTGCAGCTGCGGCAGCTCCAGATGCAACTGCACCTGGTCACCAGCTCTCTGGGCTACCGCATGCTGGAGCGGGCAAGGCGCGCCATAAACCGCCTGGCGCCGCCGGGCTCCCGGCGTCGGATCCCCCTCATGGCCGCGCGCCGGGCGGCCGACGTGGTAGCCACCCGGGGCTGGACAGGGCTCGTCCTGAAGGCGCCGCAGGTGTGGCGCTGGGCCCCCCGGCTGGACCAGCAGGTGCGCAGCCAGCAGATGGGCCAGCTCTCCCTGGATGAGCAGTACCAGATATGGCTCCGCAACCACGCCCTCACCCCGCGCCGCATCCGCGAGATGCGAGAGGAGGCCGCCGCCTTCCCCTACCGGCCCAAGATCAGCATCATCATGCCCGTATACAACACAGACCCCCGCCTCCTGCGGGAGGCCATCGAATCGGTCAGGGGGCAGCTCTACGACAACTGGGAGCTCTGTATAGGGGACGATGGCTCCACCCGGCCGGAGACCCTCCAGGTGCTGGAGGAGTACCGGCGGCTGGACCAGCGCATAAAGGTCACCCGCCTGGAGCGCAACCAGGGGATCTCGGCCGCCTCCAACGCCGCCCTTACCCTGGCCACGGGCGAGTTCGTGGGATTCCTGGACCACGACGACGAACTGAAGCCGGATGCCCTCTATTACGTGGTCAAGCTCCTGAACGAGCGTCCGGACCTGGACATGATCTACAGCGACGAGGACAAGCGCCTCCCTGATGGCCGTCTGGGGCAGGTCTTTTTCAAGCCCGACTGGTCGCCGGACCTGGTCCTCTGCGCCAACTACGTCTGCCACTTCGCCGTCTATCGCAAGCGCCTAGTAGAGGAGGTAGGCGGCCTGCGCAGCGAGTGCGATTTCTCCCAGGACCACGACCTGGTGCTGCGAGTCAGCGAGCGGACGGACCGCATCGCCCACATCGCCTGGCCCCTCTACACCTGGCGCATGAACCCGGGCTCCGCGGCCGCCGACGCCAGGGCGAAGCCAAAAGCAGTGGACGCCTCCAAGCGGGCCCTGAGGGACGCCATGGCCCGCCGCGGCATCGACGCCGAGGTGGAGGACGGCCCCTTCCCCACCACGTACCGCGTCCGCTACCGTATCCGGGGCCAGCCCCTGGTGAGCCTCATCTTCCTCACCAAAGACCGGATGGAGCTGGCCCTCCCCTGTCTGCGCAGCATGACCCAGCGGACTCGCTACCCCAACTACGAGCTGCTCATCGTGCACCATCACCTGGGAGAGAAGGCAGAATGGTCCCATGAGACCCTGTCCCGCTTCGGCTATCCCATTCACGATTACACCCAGCCCTTCAACTTCTCCAGGATGTGCAACTGGGGAGCCAGCCTCAGCCGCGGCGAGTACCTGGTCTTCCTCAATGACGACATCGAGGTGATCTCGGAGGAGTGGCTGGAGGCGATGCTGGAGCAGGCCCAGCGCCCCGAGGTGGCCGCCGTGGGCGCCCGCCTCCTCTACCCTGACGGGACGCCCCAGCACGAGGGCATCGTCATGGGAGTAGGCGGCGGCTCATGTGAGAACGTGGACACCCGGGGCTACTTCGGGCTCGGCCAGTTGGTGCGCAACGTGAGCGCCGTGACGGCGGCCTGCATGATGATGCGCCGTCAGGTATTCGAGGAGCTGGGAGGGTTCGACGAGGCGCTGGCCGTCGCCTTCAATGACGTCGACCTCTGCCTGCGGGCGCGGGAAAAGGGCTACCTGATAGTCTATACGCCTTACGCCCTCCTCTATCACCACGAGAGTGCCACCAGGGGGAAGCTCCACCCCTGGGACGAGGAGCTCTACTTCCGCCGGCGCTGGGGCGAGCCCGGCCAGTACCGCGACCCCTACTACAACCCCAACCTGTCGGACAAGGTGCCGTACACGATACGCATCGACTGAGGGGAGCGTCCTGGAGCTTCCCGTACCGGCTACCCGTACGCCGCTGGCAGGGTAATCCACAGTATACCCGCGTTCAGCCCCAGAAGGCACAGGGGAAACAGCAGGAGAAGGGGCGAGTCCCGTCCCTCCCTGGGCGAGAGCACCGTCGCCAGCCCCAACACCAGGTAGAGCACCAGGGCAGGCTGCGCCACGAACAGGTGCCTCCCCTGCGTCTGAAAGCTGAGCGTGACCGAGTGATAGAAAATCCCGGCCAAGGTGGCCAGTGGCAACAGGGCCATGAGCGATAGAGAGCATCGCTGGAATGGCGTCAGGCCTCTTCTTACAAAGAGGAACACCAGTCCTCCCAGCGCTATCCCGGTTACGAGGTCTATGAAGTCATAGACCACGGCTGGCAACCAGATATTGAACCATCCGCCGGCGAACCAGTATGAGCGTCTCAGCGGCCCGAAGAAGATCTCTCTGTACATCGGATCGGTCAGGGAGCTGGGGCAGCAGATCCCTCCTGCCTCGCGTAGCGCTTCGGTGGCTGACAGATCACCCCCTATGGCGTAGTTCCTGTAGTAGAACCATCCCGCCATCAGAAGAGGCAAGGCGGCCAGCATGAAGGCAGCGGCGAATCGCCGGGGCCATGGCATGGGCCGCACCAGCAGGGCGACGGCCGGCACCAGGAGAGCGAGGGCTGCCGAGGCCTTGCTCAGGGCTGCCAGCGAGCCCAGAAGCGATGCCACGAGAAGGGGCCGCCAGTCTCCAGAGCGCAGGAACCGGAGGCCGAAATAGACCGTGGCCGCCGCGAAGAAGGCGGCTGCTGTGTCGTTGCTGACGGCGGCGCTGATGAACAGGAACTGGGGCAACAGGGCAGCCACCGCCGTGGCCGTCCAGACCAGGAGACGACGCTGCGGGAAGAGCAACTCGGCCGTCAAGTAGACGAAGACGACGGTTCCCAGGCCGAACACGGCGCTGAGGGCCCTCAACACGTGTATGCTCAGTATCTGGCCGCGGTAGGGAAAAGAATCGCCAGGTGGCGTGATGAAGGCCCTCTTGTCCTCGTTGGGGAACTTGGGGTTGGCTGTCACCGGAGCCAGGGGTGGCTCCAAGCCAAGGACCTTCAGCACACCAGCACCCACAGCGTGGTAGAGGGGAGGCTGCCAGGCCTGGTAAGTGAGGCCATTGATGTCCGGGATGCGGCCTGTACGTTGCAGGGAGTCCACGTAAGCGACGTGTGACGGCTCGTCCGGCGTTTCGTAGACGGGGACTTTCACGTTGTAGAGGCCGGAGAGGATCAGGAACAGGACTCCGAGGGCTAGCAGCAACGGCCATCTGCGCTGGGACAGTCGCTCTATCAGGGACACCGGCAAAGGCCTCGGTCATGTGAGAGGTCGCCACGTGGTATAATACCCACCTGCTAGGCTAGCAGCTACTTGTGGATGAAGGTCTCGTGCATCGTCCCCGTCCTGGACCGTGAGGAGCGCCTTACCGAGGTCCTGGAGCAGCTCCGTTCCGTCCTCCACGATATCCCTCACGAGACTATCATTGTGTGGGATGTCACCCGCCTCGAGTGGCTTCCAGAGATACGCCAGGAGCAGCGAGAGCTGGAGGCCCGCTATGGGGTACGGGTGTTGACCAGAACCGATGAGCGCGGCTTCGGCAGCGCCCTGCGGACGGGGGCCCGGGTGGCCGAGGGCGACGTCATCGTCCCCATCATGGCCGACTGCTCCGATGACCTGGCCACTATCCCCGCCATGTTGACCAAGATCGAGGAGGGGGCGGACATCGTGGCGGGAAGCCGCTACATAGCGGGTGGCGGCATCGTGGGCGATACCTTCAAGCAGCGAACCTCCCGCCTCTATTCCTGGCTCCTGCATCTCGTCACCGGGGCGCCCTGTCACGATTTCTCCAACAGTTTCAAGGCCTACCGGCGCCGGGTGTGGGAAGAGATCGAGACAGAGGCGGACTCCTTCGACATCTCCGTCGAGATCACGGTCAAGGCCCTGGTCCGGGGCCTCAAGGTGGCCGAGGTGCCCTCGGTCTGGACGAACCGAAAGCTCGGCCAGTCCCATTTCCGCATGGGGCGGGAGGCCCTCAACTACGGGCGGTGGGCCATCTACGCGACCCTATGGCGGCCGCGGCCGTTATCGAAGAAGGCGATGGTGCTCGCCCTGGGAGGGCTGATAGCCTTTTTCCTG
>Ga0101943_1001195_pt1 | contig 25136 bp, 15 predicted proteins | sample DewCreD2012metaG_5_FD_75244 | JGI IMG/M metagenome (GOLD analysis project Ga0101943, IMG submission 75244) | Hot spring sediment bacterial and archeal communities from British Columbia, Canada, to study Microbial Dark Matter (Phase II) - Dewar... ... | reverse complement strand
AAAAAACTAACTTAGTTAAAGAATTTAAATTTTCTAAAGCTTTTAATTTTTTATTAATATATTTAAAAAACTTATTTTGTTGATTATTATCTTTATAAAATTTATATAACTTAGCTAAATAGATATTTAGCAAATAATTTTTTTGATTTTTTATAAAATAATTTATTTCAAATTTTATTTTTTTTAATAAAATATGATCATCTTTTAAAAGTTTTTTATTTTTTAAAGTAGTTCCTTCATTCAAAATATACTTCATACTCATCATCATTATAATTATTTTTATTATTATTTTTTAGCTTAATAAAAATTTTTTTAGCTTTACCTTTATACTTTATTCTATTATATATAGCAAACAATAGGTTTTTAGTATTCTTTGATAATTTTTTACCATAGATATCTATTATCTGATTTTTAATTGATTCAAATTGTTCTAAAGTATTAGCTAAAATTAGTTTTCTATATAAGATATTTTTATACGGGCTTTCATCTAAAAACATTGGTAAATCAGTAATTACTTCAGGGAAATTAGAACCATCTTGATTACTATTATTAATATAACTACTTAATAATTTTAGATACTGTATAACTCCGATTTTATCGATATAACCCGATTGTTTTTTAGATAATAAAGTCCCAGGACCTCTCAATTCTAAGTCCTTTAAAACTACATCATAATTAGTTAAGTTCTCTTTTTCAAAGAAACTTATCCGTTCAAATGTCTTGGTATTAACTAAATCTTGAGGAAATAATATATAACAATATCCTTGAGTACCTTGTCTTGAAACCCTACCCCTTAACTGATAGATCTGACTTAAACCCAACAAATGAGAATTATCTATTATCATTACATTAACATTAGGGTTATCTAACCCCGATTGCATTAATGTAGTAGATAAAATTATATCATACTTCTTATTAATAAAATCTATAAAAATTTTTTCAATTAAATTCCGAGATAACTTAGAATGTAAAATATTCATCCTTATTTTAATATTATTCTTATCAAAATGCTCTAAAAGATACCGATAAATTAAATAAAGTTCATCTATATTATTATTAATGTAATAAATCTGCTGCTTAGAATTGGGTAAATTAGAATCATTAAATAAATGTCTGTAAATAAGAGATAATAAAATCTCATAAGCATTTCTTCTATCACTAAAATAAAATAAAAATACAAAAGGTTGTTTATAATTAACAGGCGGAGTAGAAATTACAGTCGTATCTATTAAAGAATTTAGAGATAAAAATAAAGTTCTGGGGATAGGAGTTGCACTTACCATTAATATATGAGATTTTACAAATATTTCTTTCACTTTTTCTTTAAATAATACCCCTAAAAGATGCTCTTCATCTATTATAACTAAGCCAACTCTATTAGCTATATCTCTTAATTTATCTAAATCTAAATTAGTAGAAACTAAAACCAATACATTTTCTTTTTCTATAAAATCTTTTAAGTTTTTGTTAGAGTCCTTTTCAATAGAACAATATAATCTAATTGAATCTGGTAAATATTTATTAAACCTATTATATAAGGTAATATAGTGTTGATAAGCTAAAACGGTAGAAGGTACAATAAATAAGACTTTATATTTATTAGAGATAACACGAGCTATCGCTCTTATCAAAACTTCTGTTTTTCCATATCCCGTATCACCTATTATTAACCTATTAGCTGGAATCTCTGATTCCAAGTCTTTTAACACTTCATTTATAGCTTTTAATTGATCCGGAGTTTCTTTATAAACAAAATCCTTAGAGATAAAATCTTCTAAATCAGTCTTAAAAAAACTAATTGCTTTAGTATTTAACCTATTAGCGTTTATCTTTAAAATAGTCTCAGCTAAATCTTTTGTTTGAATATATAATTCCCTTATTTTTTTATTCCATTCAGATAAAGAAGGTCTTGATAGAATTTTTTCCTTTAATTTCTCCGTTATTTCTTTAGAAGCTATATATCTATGGATATAAACGTTTTCTATGTTAAGATATACTTTTTTATTATTTTTAAATAAAACTAAAGCCATATCTTTATGATATCCTGGTTTTATCTCTATATTTTTTATCCCTAAATAAATCCCGATCCCTAAGTTATCTACTACAACCAAATCCCCTTCTTCAAATTTATCTATATCTATAACAAAATCTCTTTTTAAATCTTTTGTAATCCAATTATTACTTAATCCATTAACATCAGCATCAGTTATGATAATAATCTTATAATTATTATCCACAAATCCACCAACAAACTCATCATTTTCTATTAATTCAATGCTAATATCTACATAATTACTATCAATTTTTATAAAATCTTGTAAAGTTTTAGAAAATAAAATAATCTTATATCCCTTAAATTTTTTATAGATATATTCATTTAATATACTTTGTTTTAAAGATAAGTCAGGTAAATTACTAAACTCTTGTTTTATAAACTCATCTATATGAAAAATCTTAACATTACTTAAAAAATCTTTGGTAAATTCATGAGATAAATTATATTCATTTTTTAAAATAAAATATAATCTATTTCCAAATGATTCTTGAGATAAATCTGTAATAAAATTTAGCTTTCTAGTAAAATAATCAAATATTTTATAATTATCTAAAATATTTTCTTGATTTTTTGGTAATAAAACGAAGCTGTTAATCTTTTTTATACTAATAAATTCATCTTTATCAAAATATCTAATAGATTCAATATAATCATCTTCAAATTCAATTCTAACAGGATACTCGCTTAAATAAGGGAAAACATCAATTATATTGCCTCTTGTATTATATTCAAAATATTGGCTAATAAGCCCCACCCTTTTATAACCATACTCCTCTAAAATTTTAATAAAATCATAAATTCCATATCTATCTTTAACACTTACAACTTTTTTTAATAACTCCTTATTTTTAGTATCATATAGATTTTGTAAAATATAAATTAAATTATTTAAGTTATGATAAGTTAAAACAGGTAAATCCCTAAAAAAATCTTTATTAATATAAAATTCTGATAAATCAAAAAATCTCCTTAGATAATTCAAAAATAAATTACTATTAATTTTGTTTTCTATTTTATTTTCTAAAAAATTAATAAAGTTATAATAATTTTGGACAAGGATTTCATTAGAAAAAACTAAAATAAAAAAATCCTCACATACCCCATTTTTATTAACAATTTCATTAACAGAAATATTTTTATTTTTATAATTTTTAATTGTTTTACAGTTTTTAAGTTTATCTAAAACTAAATTGATAGATTTTAAAGTATATAAAAAATACATAAAATTAAAAAAATATTATATAAATATTAAAAATTAAAAACTACCAATATCTAATCTAATAGAATTAAGAAAATAGTTAATAGGGTTGGTATTATTAGGTAATCTTATAGGGGGTTGCCAAGCATTACCTTTTTTTATTAATAAATCATTCCCATTAGTTAATCCTCTCCTTGTATTTATAGCTATATAAACATTTAAATTATCATCTACTTTTATATTTCCATAACTTCCAAATCCCGTTATCCCTGATGATAAATATTGAGTATTTAAAATTTCATTATTTATCGTATTAGTAGAAGTATTATAAAAAATATAATTAGCTGTATTAGTTGTGGAGTTAATAGCTAAAATATGGATATTATTATTTTTATCTTTAAAATTTCTTAAATAATTAGCAGATACTGTATTAAAAGGTATTGTATTCCATAATAATGAACCAAAATTTTTATAAGTTATTCTTAAATTATTAGTATTAGTATTGGTAGTATGAATTATGTATATTCCATTGTTAGTTATTTCCAAGTTAATATTTCTTGCATGATTAGCAGTAGAAGTATCGGTATACTGGTATTCCCATGTTTGTCCTAAGTCCTTTGAAATAGCTAATTTTAACCTTAATCTATTGGTTGTTTGTCTTTCAGAATATGCTACATAAATATAGTTATTAACTAATTTAACATCGTTATAAAATCCACAAGGATAAGCACCAACAGTAGAAAACATATTATTATTAGCAGTATTAGTATCAAATCTTCTATGTCCATCTATCCTTGTTATCCATCCATTTATATTTAATTTCAAATCAGCTAATCTTCCAGTGGGAGGTAACCCAGGAGTACTATTAGTATCATAATCATAATAACTAACTACTTCATTAGTGTTATCTTTGTCATAATTAATGCTTTTAAAATAAGGAAACCCATCATCTATTAACAATGTATCAAATCTGCCAGTATTAGTTAGAGTTCCGTTAGCATTTAAATATATAACTTCACCTAAGGAAGAATCAGTTAAATCATAAGTTATCATATGTAAATTATTATTTAAATCCACAGTAATCCCAGGTATTCTTCCATTATTCTTATTTTCAGTAAATATCCTTTGATTATCAACACTACTACTTGCTACATTTATATTATCATCAATAGTATTATTATTTACTCTACTAAAAGAAACTCCAGCAGAATTAGAAGTTATTCTAAAATAATCTAAATCACTTAAAGTTATATTATACCCTAAAACATGTATATAAACAGTATTAGCAATTGCAGGAATAGAATAAATTATATCTAAAAATGGGAAAGTATTTGTAGTTAAAGTATTTGTAAAAGCAGTAAAACCAATAGTAGGATTTAAAGAATCAGTAAAGGTACTTCTTAAGTAAATTATCCTCCCATCAGTAGAAGAATAAGCAACTATATGAACTTCTCCTAAATTATCAGTAGAATAAGTTTTTGGAGTTAATAAAATTGAACAACTATTAAAAGTATTATCATTATTACCTGTAGGATAAAAATTGTAATCAGTTCTATTATTAAAAGTAGATTTCCTAAGATAAACTAATTTATCTCTATTACCGTTCCAGGCTCCATTAGCTTGACCTCTTATACTAACTACAATATTAATAGAGTTATTATAAAAGTAAGCATCTAAGTCTCTAAATGTATTTATTGTTATTGGTCTTGAATTATTCTGATAATAAGCTTGATCATTTAAGGATTGAATGGCAGAAAAATTAACTAAATCATTAGTAGAAAAATAACAAATATCGTTTGCATAAGGAGCAGAAGTAGTATTATTATAAAAAATAAAATGTATAGTATTAGGTGTATTAGCTATATTACCTATTAAAACTATAGGGATTCTTGGATATAAATTATTTTCAGTAGCTCCCATTAATTTTTTATCCAAGTTAATAACACTCCAGTTAATTGCATCAGAACTATAAGCTAAATACATATCATTAACTGAATTTATACTATTATTAGATCCCCCTGTTCTTTCAGTGGCAAAAACAATAAAGAATCTATTAGAAACAGATAAAGAATAAGTTAATCTCGGATACCTTATTACTACATTATAATTTCTTCCATTAAAAGTATAAATAAAAGGGAATCTGAAAACTTCTAGTTTAACCCAGTTTCCTTTATAAACGCTATCCAATTTCCTATAAGCAAAATACAAAACACTATACCGTTTAAACTGTCCATCAGCAGGATCATAAAGAAACTCTGTGTTATTAACATAACAAGTATATAAATAGTTTCCAACTGTTAAAATTTTAGTTCTACTTCCTAAAGAGTTAGCAGTAGAAGGAACAGAATAAGAATAAGGGTTAGTATTATCTAAGTCTTTATAATTCCAGTTAGAAGTAAATGTATTTTTATAAGATTTAAAAAGATAATAATAAGAAGTAGCAGGTCTTATTTTAGAAAAAACTATATTATAAGACCCTAATTTAGTATCAATATTAAAAGCATTATTAGTATTAGAAGCATTTAAATTAGTAAAATTAGGGAATAAATTTTCAGAGTTACTAATTGAATATTCAATTAAATTAGTAGTAGGGTTTATCCCTGAGATAATAAAATAGGCGTTATTTTTAATTTCTTTTCTGATTTTAGCTAAAAATGCGTGCTCTTTTTTTATATTATTAAATTCTGTATAAAAATAAACATAAACTATTGAAGATTTATTTTTAAAATTAATATCTTTAATGTTATATGCGTTAGGTAAAGGATAAAAGGTATGTCCTCCATCTATTGATTTGTAAAGCTTTTTAGTATTAGTATCCAATTTATAAGCATATATATAATTATCAACTGTTAAGTATATAGCTTTATTAGGGTATGTGTTATAGATTTGTTTAACTGTAGTAGCTTCTCTAATAGCTCGAGATAATTCGAAATAAACCGTCCTAAATATAGACGTTTCTTTATATTTTCCTGAAACAGGGAAATTATAATAAAAAAACATAAAAGATCCAACACTAATCGCAAAAAATATTAACATAATAGATATAGCTACAATCATTTCTAATAAACTCAATCCGTTTAAACTTAATCCATCTTTAAAAAAATAAAGACTTTTTAATTTAATAAATTTAATAGGCTTTACATTTTTCATATTTTACTTATCCCCCTGATTATTATCCTGATTATTATTTTAATATTAAATATTAATCTCTATTTATTAATTCATATTCAAAATTAGCTAATCCTTTATTATTTTTATCAAACTCTACCCCTAATAGATAAATTTTTTCATAATTTAAATATTTTTTAAAGTATTCTTTTTCTTTAATTTGTTTTAATGCCCTCCCTTTTTCTCTTTTACTCTCTAGCACTTTAAACTCTATTATATACACTAATTTTTTATCTACTATCACACTCATATCTATCCGCCCTTTTGATGTGTTATCCTCTATTATTACATTCAATCCCGTTGTATATAACATACTATATACTGCTATTACATAACTATATTCTTCCTTTAAATACATATAACTTATTGCACTTATTAATATCTCTATTTGTTCCTTTAACTCCTCTATTTTTTCTGTTTTTAATATCTCTATTATTTTTTCTGCTATTACATTTACCTTTGATTTCTGTTTTACTAAATTATACAATATATCTCTATTAAATGATACTCTTACCTCTTTATTCGGAAATCCTAACTCAAACAATATCCCATTTTCACTTACCTTATAATCCTTTATTGTTAAATATCCACTTTGAAACATTATTGCTTCTATCTCTATCTCTTCTACATCAAATTTATTTAATAAACTTTCATCTGCTTTTATCCCTTCTAATTCCACTATATTATACTCCTTTTGTTTTATTAACTTTATTAAAAAACTTGGCGTTCCCGTTTCATACCAATAACTCCTTATTTCCCTTTTATCTAAATATAACAATATATCAAATGGATTATATACTTTATTACCTAAAAAACTATACCCATTATACCATTCCTTTATCTCTCCTATATTAACCTCTTCTAAATACTCTTTAAAATAATATTCTAACTCTTCTTGGGTATATCCACATATATCTCCATATCTTTTATCTAATGAGATATCCTTTAGCTGATTTAATCCACTAAAAAGAGATACTTTTGCAAATTTTGAAACCCCTGTTACTAACACAAACTTTATATATCTATCTAACCCCTTTAATACTGAATAAAATTCCTTTAATATTTTTCTTGCTTCTTCTGCTTGATTTTTATCTTCTATTAGATCTAATATTGGCTTATCATATTCATCTATTAACACCACTACCCGTTTATTATATTTCTTATTCAATTCTATTATTAACTTTTTAAAATTTCCTGGCATATCTTTTTCCTTATCCATTTTTATTTCATACTTTGTATAATTTAACTCCAATTCCTCTTTCATTCTTTCGTATATCTTTTTACCCTCTCTTATATCCACTGAAAAATCTATTTTAATTACTGGATATTTTTCATTCCAATCCCATTTTTCTTCTATATACAATCCTTTGAATAATTCTCTTTGGCCTTCATGTAAATATTCTATTGTTGATAATAATAGTGATTTCCCAAACCGTCTAGGCCTACTTAAAAATATATATTCTCCATTATTCACTAACTCATATATGTACTTTGTCTTATCTACATATATATAATTGTTTGTTATTAATTTCTTAAAATCACTTATCCCTATTGGTAATTTCTTCATAAAAAGCACCCCTTTTTAAATAAACATTGTCTAATTAATATTTAAATTAATCTTAAATATTATCCTTTTTCATTAGTTAATTATTTATTCAATAATGAAAATCTAGCTCTAAAAAAATTCATTCAAACTAAAAAAAAATATAAAAAATAAAGAAAGAAAAATAGAAAATATGTAGAAAAAAATAAATAAATAAGAAAATAAATAAAAAATGGGGTAAAAATGATATGAATTATGTAATATTTCATGGGCATTTTTATCAGCCACCCAGAGAAACCCCATATACCGAAGAAATAGATATCCAAGAAAGCGCATATCCATTTGATAACTGGAATGAAAGAATTGCAAACGAATGCTACATCCCAAACACCTTCGCAAGAATAATAGATTCATATGGATATATTATAAAAATAATAAATAACTTAGAATATATGAGCTTTAACTTTGGCCCGACATTACTAAAATGGATAAAACTATACAAACCTGAACTATACCAAAAGATAATAGAAGCAGACAGAGAAAGTCTAAAACATTTTGAAGGCTGCGGAAACGCAATAGCACAAGTATATAATCACATAATAATGCCCCTAAGCGATGAAAACGATAAAAAACTACAAGTATACTGGGGAATAAAGGACTTCTATTATCATTTCAAAAGATACCCCAAAGGAATGTGGCTAAGTGAAACCGCAGTAGATACTAATACCCTCGAAATATTAGCATACTATAATATAAAATTTACTATCCTAGGAGAACACCAGATAAAAAGAGTAAAAAAAATAAACTCAAATGAATGGGAAAATAGTTTTATCCCTAGGAAACCAATCCTAATAAAATTACCTTCAGGAAACAAGATAATAGTATTCCCATTTGATAAAGAATTATCAGCAGAGATCTCATTTAAAGATGCACTATATAATGGAGAAAAACTTGCAAATAATTTATTAAATAAATTAAAGAACTTAGAAAATTCAATGATATTAATAGCAACAGATGGAGAAACCTTTGGACATCATAAAAAATTTGGAGAACTAGGCTTAGCTTTCGCTATAAACTATCTAAATAATTCTAACATAGTAAAAGTAAGTAATTTAGAATACTACCTAAAAAATAATTACATAGAATATGAAGGAGAAATAATAGATAACACTTCCTGGAGTTGCGCGCATGGGATAGAGAGATGGAGAAGTGACTGCGGATGTAAATTTGATCCTAATACTAACCAAAAATGGCGAACTCCATTTAGAAAGGCAATAGACTTCCTAAAAGACGAATTCCTAAAACAAATAAAACAAAATAACACCCCATATAAATCCCAAGAAGAATTCTTTAAAGACTTACAAAACTATATAGACATAATCCTAAAAAGGGATTTCGAAGTTAAAGACTTTTCCTCTTTTAATGATTACAAAGATTTTATATATAACTACTTTAACAATAAAAATGAAAATGAAATCCAAAAAAAATTAAAATTATTAGAAATATATAAAAACATATTATTTGCTTATACAAGTTGTGGTTGGTTTTTTGACGATATCTCAGGATTAGAAGCTACCCAAAATATGAAGTACTTAGAATACGCACTAAACAAAATTTCTGAGGTATTTAACAAAGAAATAATAGAAAATATAAGAAACAAATTTTTAGACATCTTAGAACAAGCAGAATCAAATTACCCAAAATATATAAATGGAAAATACATTTTTACTAATTTGATAAAACCAATCCCCATAGAACTCCTAATAGCCTCACATATACTAAATAAACAATTCTTTAATGAAAATACATTTAAATATAATTTACTTTTTTACTATGAGGAAATAAAAAAAATAAATGAACAGGATTACAAACTCCTATTAGCTTCACTAAAAGCAAATAATATAAAATACTTAGAAGAAAAAGAATTTATAGTGATATCAGCATTTTTATCAGGAATGAACTTATTTATAGGTGTTAATATAAAAAACCAAACAGAACTAAATTTTTCTCAACTTTTTAAAATCTTTAAAAACTACTTAAATAAACTAGAAATAATAGGTATAATAAACTCAATAGAAACCTATTTTAAAAATGTATATACTCTAAAAGACATCTTACCTAATATAAAAAGAAAAATAGTAAATAAAATAATAAATTCTTATATAAAAGAAAATGATAACGTCTTAGAAAATTTACTTTACAATAATAAATTCATAGTAAATAACTTAATAGAATATAAACTACCAATTCCATTAGAACTATCCTTAATTTTACAACTGATAATAGACATAGAACTAGAAAAACTTATCAAAGAAGAAATAATAAATAACGAAAAAATAGAAGAAATAAAATTTTACCTAAATAATACAAATATCCCCTTAGATTTTGAAAAGCTTTCCAATTTAATAATAGATAAAATTAGCTCAAAAATAGAAATAATAACAAATAACTTTAAAGAATTTTCTAACATTCTATCAATAGAATTCGAAAAAACTAACAAAGAAGAAATCTTAATAACAAAATTAAATAATATAAAAAATAATTTAAATATTATAAAAAAACTATTGGATTTAGCACAGAATTTAAATATTAACTTAAACCTCTGGAAAGCACAAAATAAATTTTATAACCTATATTACAAAACATTCCATAATTTCTATAAAGACAATGTTAAAAACCCAAATTTTAGTTTTAAAAATTATTTAATAAAAATAAATGAATGTATAATAGAATTAGCTAATTACCTTAAAATAAGAATAATTAATATATAAAAACTAAGATGCTACCAATAAAACATAGAAAATCCTTAGGACAACATTTTATTAATGATCCTACTATCCTTGATAACATAGCATCAATAATAATAGAAAAAATAAAAGAATTAACCAACCAAAACCTAAAACAAATCACAATCCTAGAAATAGGATCTTCATACGGAATCCTATCTTTCACTTTACTAAATAAACTAATAAAAACTAACACCCCATTTGATAAAATCCTATTAAATGAAATAGATTACAGATTAATAAAAAAATTAGAACTAAAAATAACTGAAAACAAGACCTTTAACAATTTATACCTAGATAAAAAAATAGAAATAATAAATACCCCATTTGAAAAGATAGACTTAAATAAATTTGAAAACTTAATACTAATAGGAAATATCCCATTCTATATAACAGGTATAGTTTTAAGAAAAATAATAGATTATAACAAAAAGTTGGCTTTAATTATTTTAAATTTACAAAAGGAAGTAGTAGATAAAATAAAATCATTAAATAATGCGCAAAGCTTGATTTTAAATATGATCTATAATATAGAATATCATTTTATAATTCATCCGAAATATTACACTCCTCAACCAAAAGTGTTTAGCCAAATAATATCTTTAAACAAAAAAAAAGAATTCGATAAAAATTATATAAACAAACTATACAAATTCCTTGATAAAATATACAAAAATAAAAATAAAAAACTAATTAATATTTTAACAACTACTGAAATAGAAAAACTAAAAAATTATAATGTGTTGATAAATTCCATACTCCAACAAAGAGCAATTAACTTAAATAATGAAAATTTAATCTCTATTTTTAATATCATTAATTCTTAAATTCTAAAAATCAAAAATAAAAACATTTTATCATCAATCAGCATAAAAATGCTTTTAGAAAGCTTTTTAAAACATCAAAAAAGCAATTATTTATTTTTTAATTATTTATTTTTTGTTTTTTTGAATGGTTTTATTCAGTATATTTGGATTACTAGAATCTATACATCCTACAAAAGTGTTTAGATCCTTCGAACTTAAACTTAATGAAGATATTTCATTTAAATTACTATTATCTAAATTCATATTTGTATAATCAATATTGTAATTATAATTCGCACTATTAATTGGGATATTATATGTGGTATTAAATACACAATTATTAGGATCTAAGTTAAAGTTAGATGGCATTTTCAAGGCATAACCTATGTCCAGGGATATAGAAACATCACCTTCAGATATATCCCAATGTAATATCCCAGCAGCAAAGAACCCACCACTAAAATCTGTAAATAACGTCATTGATTCAATACTTTCTATTGGATAATTACCTGATAACTGCTGTTTAGGAAGTACTCTTACTTTACTAACTAAACTTAGATCATTCCTATTGATTTTAAAAAACTGTAAAAACCTATTGCTAAGATCAGTTGATTCTATAGCAACTAGCATACTCCCATCATCCAAAAATATCCCAGAATAATAAGCACTTGTTAAACTTAATGTATATTTTTCAGAAATAACTAAACTATTATTATTTAAATTGATCTTAGCAATAACAAGATTATTATCGGTAGATTTATCTATTAAATACATATTATTATCACTATCTATTAGCGGAACTTGATTTTGATTACCATTAGTTTTAAACAAAGTTGCTGAACTAAAATCCTTTTTTACAGCAACTACTCCATAAGAAGAAGAATTAACATTATAAGTAGCTATATAACTATTATTTTGAGATATATTTTCAAAATTACAATTATTTATTAATACAGAATTTATGGATGAATCATTTAAATTCATTTTTATTATATATCCATTTCTACTTACTCCATACAAATGTGTAGAATCTGTTATTAAATTAATTAAACCAGTGTTAGAATATCTTTTAAGAATATTTAAATTTCCGGTATTTTTATCTATTTCTCCTATTATTCCATCATAATTTTGGCCATCACTACTATACCACCCACCAACATATAACTTTGTACTATAATTTGGATTAAAATAAAGATTAGTTAAGCCAATATCAGTGGAATCCGAAACAGTGTAATATTTTCCGTAATTTAAAGTTAAATCGGGATTTAATTTTACTATCGCATATTTTTTAGTAGTATCTTCTTGAAAACCAGAAAGATAATAATTAATTCCATCAAAAATACCACCTTTATACACGTTAGATAAAACTACCCAGCCTCCTTGATTTGGATCTTGAGCCCAAATATTAACTGCTCCACCACTTCCTAAGTTTCCTCCACCTCCACTACCACCTGAATTCCCAATTAAACCATAATATCCAATAAACTTGTTATCACAAGAACCACAGGAAATTATATTAAACATAATACCAATTAGAATAATAATAAAAGCCCATAATACATAAGTTCTCATATTCCTTTTTTCTCCTTGGTTTTATGTTTTTCTATTTTTTATTTTATTTTATTTTTATAATATTTCTTCAAAAAAAAAGAAAAATCCTTCATTAAAAAACATGTCAAAGGTAAAAACATAAAAAAATCGTTTGTTTTATTTTATATAATTCTATAATTTTTTATTCTATTTGTTGAATAACAAGTCTTCTATAAAAAAACGATTGATTATTTTTAAATAAATTAGAAGCTAAATCAAATAGATTAACAATCCCATCAATGTTTTGAAATCTATCAACAAGCATATTCCAATAAAGTAAAATCGCTTTTTTATTAGCTACTTCTTTTATTTTTTGAAGATGCCTTAAGTAATCATTAGTAGCCATATACTCAAAAACATCAGATAAATTAAACCCATCAAACTTTATGCTTTTAAAACTTTCAAGAGCATCATATAAAGAACCATGATAAATTATAAGCTTTTCAGGATTATCATTTAATATATTTTTTAATTTATAAAACACGTTAGGCTTTAAATAATAAGGTAAATTTTTTTCAAAGTTCCCTTTAAGAATATACTCTAAATAGGAATTCTCTTTAGTTTCAGTAAATATTAATCCAGCTTCTATCCTGTCTAGTATCTCTTGAGATAAATTAACTTTAGAATACTTAAAAAAATTTTTATTTCTTCCTATTAAGCCCATAATTTCATTACTAAAAAATACCCTAAAAATAAACCTCCCTAATTTAGAATTAACTTTTTTATAAAAAAAATCCCTCCTTAAATTAATATCTTCCATAAATCTATCAACTTTATCATAATCCAAAAACCACCTTAAAATATATTTTCTAAATATATTAAAATATTTTTCAAATTTACCAGCATGAATAACTCCATTTAATATAATTTTATTATTTTTTAAAAAGAAATTATAAGAGCCATAAGATAAATATTTTTCTAAAGTTTTAAATAATTCCAACCGGTTATTGGATTTTTTTATTCCCAAGAACTCTAAAGCTTGCTCATAATCTAATTTTTGAATAACAATTTTTTTCAATTCAACTAAAGCAATTTGAGCTAAATTAAAATCAACAGCTAAAACCAAAGAAGGATTAAAAGAGAGGATAGCAAAAGTATTATCCCCTGCTGAAGCTATAGATAAATAGTTCTTTTGAACATTATCTTTTAAATCAAATGCTGTTATTAAAATATCCGTATCTTCCCAGCAATTAGAATAATGAATATAATCTTTAACCATAAAAAATATTTTAAGTATATATTAATTAGAGATTTTTTTGCGATATTTTTTATGAGCTTTTGCGAAATCATTAGCAGCAATCGAACCTATTAAAGATAATTCACCTGCTAAAACAGTAGCACCTATAATCTCTGCAAGTTTATTAGCATTAAAATCTCCATAACAATTCATAATCTCTAAACATTCTCTTTGAGTAGGCAACGACGTACCTCCTCCAACACTACCCACTATCAAATTAGGGATATTAACATTAATATATAAATCATTTCCAATTAGTTCGGTACGAGTAATCCCGACAGCAGATTCTGAAACACACGCAACATCCTGACCAGTAGCTATAAAAATAGCTGCTAAAGCATTAGCATAATGCCCCTGAGCCCCTAAAGTCCCACTCTGCATCCCCGCTATTGTCGATAAATTAACATACTCGTTTATCTTTTCAGCTGTAGTATTTAAAAATTTCTTAATTAATTTAGCATCTATAACCGCTTCAGCTACCACCTTCTTACCCCTAACAAACATATAAGATAAATAAGAAGCTTTCTTATCACCTGATAAATTACTTTCTATAAAAAATGAAATTGGCTTAACTGGACTATTAGCTAATATAAATCTACATATTTCGTCAGTTATAATAGTTACCATATTTTGTCCTGCAGCATCACCTGTGGTAAAATCTAAACTCAAATAAACAATATTCCCCGTAATATTAACTAACATATCCTCTAAATTAGCATGCTTAGAATTATGTTTAGTAATCTCTTTGAATTTTTCAAATTGTTGAAAAACCCATAAAGTGAATTTTCCTGCTTGAATAAGATTTAAAAACTTAAAAGCAGGTGCTCTGGAAACTCTTTCTACCAAAACCGCAGAATATACCCCACCAGATAAATACGTAATAATAGAACCCCGAGTATATGAAGCTACTAAAGCACCTTCCGTAGTAGCCATAGGTACAAAAAATACACCCCTAGCATTTAGCCCTTTAACCTTTAAAGGCCCAACTAAACCAATAGGTACTTTCGCTAAACCAATATAATTCTCTATATTCCCTTTAAAGATTCCTAAGTTATCTATATTAGCATTATCTATAAGATATTTCAATTGAATTTTGGAAAAATTTTGAATAAAATCTATTCTTTTTTGTATATCTTTTTTTTCTAAGGAAGACATATTAGGAAGTTTTAAAGAAGAAAGTTCTTCAAAATTAAATTCATTTAATTTTTGTTCTAATTCTTCTAAATTTAGATTAGAGAATTTTTCTATTATTTTCTGTATTTTATTTCTAAAAACAGCCATAATATTGTAAAATACATTTGTTTCAAAATTATCTAATTTTAATTTCTATAATTATCATAAAAAGGTTTAATATTATAGATGCTAATTAGAGTTAGTACGGTTTGATGGAAAATAGGAGCAGCCACTTGTCCACCATAATACATTCCAACAGGCTCTTTAACTACAACAAATATAATATATTGTGGATCAAAATAAGGGAAAAATCCGACAAAAGAAGCCGCATACTTACCTGGCTCATAGCCTCCTTTATCTGAAACCATTTGAGCAGTCCCAGTTTTGCCTGCACAAAAATATCCCTCTACTTCCGCTTTCTTACCTGTCCCTCTTACTACCACACTCCTTAAATACTTCCGAATCTCTTTAATAGCATAATCATTTAATACTTTTAAATTCTTTTTATAATCCTTGTTTTTATCTTTAATAAAAGTTAGATTAACTTTATACCCTCCATTGGCTATTATTGTCATTAATTTAGTAATATGTAAAGGGCTAATAGCAATACCTTGGCCAAAGGAAATAGTAGCAAACCTAACCATAGGTTCATTAGTTAAATCCCCAATTAAAGGTTTAACATCAGAAGGGTGTTCTACTCCACTAAACTCATAAAACCCTAATTTATATAAATATTCAATAAATTTCTTAGTCCCAAGTTCTTTCATAACAGAAACAGTACCTACATTAAAAGAGTAAGTAAGAATATCTTCTAAGTTTTCTTGGCCAGATGTATATAATCCATCATCTGCATTAGAAATAGTCCAACCATCTACAACAATACTAGGACCACTAAAGAACTTCTTATCAGGAGAAATCCCACTATCTAAAGCACTAACAATAGTAAAAATCTTAAAAATAGATCCTGGTTCATACATCTTACCTATAGCATTAACCCTAAAGTTAATATGTTCTTTTTCTTGACTAACACATGCTAAAATCTCTCCATACTTATTAGCTACAACTACTGAAACTTCTTTAGCATGATGTTCTAGCAATTTCTGATAAGCTAAATTAGATAAAGCTGTTTGTAGCTTAGCATCTATAGACAAAGTTATATCTTGACCATCAATAGGTTTTTTATAATCGATTACTTTAGTATAAATTGGATTTCCTTGCCCATCAAATTGTAAAATATAATACCCATCCTGCCCCTTTATTTTACTATTTTTATCTAAATATAATTCTAATCCTTCTATTCCCTTTTCGTCTATATCCACTATACCTATAATATCTGTTAAATCTTTAAAATTATAAATTCTTTTACCGCTTGGTTCTCTAACTATTTCAACTGAATTAAAATTATTAAAAAAACTAAACAATTGGCTATAGTTATAATTTTCGATAGTTTTACGAGACAACCACGCAAATGGTACCCTTTGATCCCTTAATTTTAATATCTCACTTTTTGTTAAATAAGGATTAATATTTAAATTTTTTAAAGTATCGAGAATATAATCTATTTCTTTTTCATTATTAATTAAAGTAGGTCTAATAGCGATACTGTATGACGGAATAGAATAAGCTAATACTAAATTATTCCTATCTAAAATTCTGCCTCTAAAAGCATGTAATTCTATTTTCCCTATACTTTGATTCTGGGCTTTCTTTATATAAAAATCCCTATTTATTATATGAATATATACCAATTTATAAACTATTATCAAACAAAATAAAACAGAACAATAAAAAACTATAGAAACCCTTTTCTTAAATACTTTTTCAAATTCTTTATGTTTCTTCATCCAAAAAGTAAACTACCCCACTTATTAATTGTTTAATTAAGCATTAGAATGTGGATAATCACCATTGAGTTTCAAACCGTTTAATGCTTGTTAAGCCAGTGCCCCCTAAAATATTATGCACACAAACTGATATTTTGTAAAGAAAATATATACTCCTTGCAGATGCTTGTTAAATAATTAAAATATATAAATTCATTTTTTCTTTTTATTAAAAAGTTTAGAAAATATATTATTATTCTCTTTTTCAAAATTATTACTGTTAGTGTTAATAGTATAGGTATTATCAAATATATGTTTAATATTTTCGATAGCTTTGCGTTGTTCATTATTTAATTTTTCAGGGATTTTAACATCTATTTTTACAATTAGATTCCCTTTTTTGTTAGAATCTTTTATAGGCATGCCATAATTTTGAATAACAAATTCCTTATTAGGTTGAGTACCAGAAGGTATATCTAAATCCACAAATCCATTAATTATTGGTACCTTTATTTTAGTTCCTAAAATAGCATCTATAAAACTAACAGGAATAGTTATATACAAATCATTTCCTTTTCTTTTAAAAAATGGATGTTCTAGTATTTTAATATAAATATAAAGGTCGCCATTCTTACCCCCATTTAACCCCTCATGCCCCTTATTCTGTATTATTAAAATATCATTATTATCTACTCCTTTTGGAATAGTTATCTCTATTTCTTCTTGAGTAGTTATATATTTATTACCATTACATTTATAGCAATTTTTTTCAACAGTAAATCCATAGCCATTACATTGTGGGCAAACATGAGAAGTTAAAATAGTCCCAAAAAACGATTTAGTTTTATATGAAATCTGCCCACTCCCATTACATACCTTACATTTTTGAATATCTTCTTTTAAGAAACCTAATCCTTGGCATACATTACAAGCTTTTTTAATAGGAACAGTAACTTTTTTATTAACTCCAAAATAAGCATCTTCTAAAGTTATTTCAACAGTTAGTTTTATATCTTGTCCTTTAACAGGTTTATATATATAATCCTTATAATCTTTTTGTCTTCTTCCTTCAAAAACAAAATCCTCAAATAAATCACTAAATAAATCAAAAATATCACTAGCAGCAGAATAACTATAAGAAGAATAATTAGAAGAAGTGTATTGAGGATCTAAAGTTCCATATTTATCATAGATTTTTCGTTTTTCAGGATCAGATAAAACCTGATAGGCTTCGTTAATTTCTCTAAATTTTTTTTCAGCTTCTTCTTTATTTTCTGCTATATCTGGATGATATTTTTTAGCTAAAACTCTATAAGCGGCTTTAATTTCTTCTACACTAGCATTCTTAGAAACCCCTAAAATTTCATAATAATCTCTCATATCAATTTAATCACTATCAAATAATTTAATTTAATTTAATCAGATTTTTTACGTTTAAACCAGGCTAAAATATCTTCATCTTTGACTTGCTTAATCTGTTCTAATATTGTATCTCCTTTAGATTTCTGAGTAGCTGTACCTTGAGTAGCAGTAGGATTTGAAGCTACTTCTTCTTGCTTTTGAACCCCTTGTTTTTCCATTATATTATATAATTCAGTACCTAAAGAAAAGTTAGCATTTCTTAGTTCTTCTGTATATTTTTTTATTTCTTCTAAATTCTTAGATGATAGAGCTAATTGTAAGTGATTTAGAGCTTTTTTAGTTTTTTCAACTAACTTAGGATCCAAAATTACTTCATAATTCTTTAATAAATTTTCTGCAATTTCTATTTCAACATTAGCACGACTAATAGCAGTCTGTTCTTCTCTTATTTTTCTATCAGTTTGAGCATGTTTAGCAGCATCTTCTATCATCCTTTCTACCTCTGCTCTATCTAAATGTAAAGCCGAATGAATAACTACTTTTTGTTTATTTCCTGTAGCTAAATCTGTAGCACTAACATGTAAAATCCCATCAGCATCTATCTCAAAAGTTACCTCTATCTTAGGAACCCCTCTTGGAGCAGGGGGAATCCCTACTAAATCAAATCTTGCTAAGGATTTATTATATTTTGCTAATTCTCGTTCTCCTTGAAGTACATGAACTTCTACAGTAGTTTGTCCATCTTGTACTGTTGTAAATATCTTAGATTTCTTTACCGGAATTTGAGTGTTTCTTGGGATAATTTTAGCAAAACCACCACCGGCTGTTTCAACTCCAATTGATAAAGAAGTGACATCAAGTAAAACCATTTCTTTAACATTGCCTTCAATAATCCCTGCTTGGATGGCAGCACCTATAGCTACAACTTTATCAGGATCTATATCAGCTCGCGGCTCTTTATTAAATATTTTTTTAGCCATTTCCTTAACCATTGGCATCCTAGTAGCCCCACCTACTAAAATAACTTCATCCACTTGATTATATCTTAAATTCGCTGTTTTAAAAGCTAAATCCACTGGTTCCCTTAATCTTTCAACTAGATCTTTAGTCATTTCTTCAAATTCTTTTCTAGTTAGTTTGTAGTTTATATGCTTTGGTCCTGTTACATCAGAGGCAATAAACGGAATTTTAATAACAGTTTCTTCTTTAGAAGATAGCTCTATTTTAGCGCGTTCAGAAGCTTCCAATATCTTTTGGATAGCTTCTCTTTGTAGCCTTAAGTCTATATTATATTCATTTAGGAATTTATCAATAATCCAGTTCATTATTCTATTATCCCAGTCATCACCACCTAAAAAATTATCCCCAGCAGTCCCTAAAACCTCAAAGATTCCTTCCCCTATCTGTAAGATAGATACATCAAAAGTACCTCCCCCTAGATCAAATACTACAATAGTTTGAATTTTATCTTGTTTATCGAATCCATATGCCATAGCTGCAGCAGTAGGCTCATTTAATATCCTAACTACTTCTAAACCCGCTATAGTTCCTGCATCTTTAGTAGCTTGTCTTTGGGCATCATCAAAGTGAGCAGGTACAGTTATTACCGCTTTCTCTATTTTGGTTTCTAAATAATTTTCAGCATCTAATTTCATTTTTTGCAATATCATAGCACTTATCTCTTGGGGAGTATATTCCACATCTCCTATTTTAACTTTATAATCAGTTCCCATCTTTCTTTTTATACTTTTTATAGTTCTTTCCGGGTTAATTGCCAATTGTCTTTTAGCTAATGATCCAACAATCCTATCTCCAGTTTTAGTAAAACTAACAACAGAAGGAGTTAAGTATTCCCCTTCAGAGTTAGGGATAACAACAGGCTTACCTGCTTCCATAATAGCCATAACACTATTTGTAGTCCCTAAATCTATCCCTATAATTTTAGCCATAATAATTTCACCTCGTATCAAAAACTAATTCAATTATTTTAATTATTTTGATTTTTATCATTTTTAGGGTTTTTAGCTACTTTAACGGTAGCAGGCCTTATCACTTTATCCAAAAGCTTATAAGCAGGTCTATATTCTTGGATAATTGTTTCATCTTCTAATTCATCTGTTTCTACTATCTCTATTGCTTCATGTAAAGAAGGATCAAATTTAGTACCTTCACTATTAATTATTTCCATTCCTTCGTTTTTTAATACATCCAAAAGTTGAGAATAAATTAAGCTAATTCCTTTCTTAATTGTATTTATATCATTAACATTTTCATTAATAGATTTTAAAGAAATTTCGAAACTGTCTAGAACAGGGACTAAATTAGTGATTATTCTTTCTTTAGCTTCTCGTTTCATTTTTTCAAAATTCTTTTCTACCCTATTTACATAGCCTTCATAATTTTCTTTAATATTTTTATAAGCTTCTACTATTTGCTGATATTTTGTTAATAAATCATCATATTTACTTTTTAGCTCGTTATTTTCTTTAAGTATATTTTGAAAATCTTCTTTAAGTTTATTATATTCATCTAAATTAAATTCTTCTTTAAGTGCCTCAAATTTTTCTTTATAACTTTTATACTCTTTTATTTCTTCATTAAATTTTTCATCAAATAAAATTAAAGCTATTCTAAACAGATCTACTAATTGATAAATATTTTCTTCTTTTTCTAAATTAGAAACCCCAGTTTTTAAGTTTTCTAAAAATTTATACTTATTTATTATCTCTTTAATAAAATCTAAATTCTTTTGATATTTAATTTTATTAATTTGTTTTTTTTCAGAATCTTCAGAAGTAGTATTTTCAGAATTTATTTTAATATTTTTATTTTCTTTATTTTCCGGATTGTCCATATTTTTTACCACCTTCCTATTTATTTTATTCTATTTTTATAAAAAGAATCCCTTTTTATTTACTTTTTTTACATTTTTTTTACTTTTTTAATTAAAATTTAATTATATTTTTAACATAAAAAATAGAAGGGGGATTTAAAAATGTATATACTATCTGTAAGTACGTTTTCTTTAAATTCATCATTTAGTTTGCTTAAAAAAGAAAACAATTCCCTAAAGAGTATAATAGAGTTTAATTTGTATTACTCGGACATAGATAATCAATCACAACTAAGCATATTCCCCTATTTTTTTAAATTAATAAAAGAAAAAATAGGGATTGATTTAAGAGAAATAAAAGAAGTATTAGTTTTAAGTGGTCCTGGTTTTTTTACATCATTAAGAATAGGAGCTATAATCTCCCAAACCTTTGCATTCATAAATCAAGCAGATTTATATTCAATAGATACTTTCAAAGCTATATTAAATGTTTTCTATTACTTTTATAAAGATTACATAAACCCCAAAAATTGCATTCTAGTTATTATTAAAGTATCTAATAGTAAATTTAAAATCCTTAAATTAAATGATTTTTATAATATTTATAATAAAATAACTCAAGAAGGTAGTCAATACTTAATAAATGATATTTCTAAAATTGAATTACAAAAACTAATTCAAGAATACTCTAACAATTTAGACAATAATTTAATTATAGTATCCCCCAATATGGATTTAGATGATATAATTGAAATAGAAAATCTAGGAATAAATTTTATAGATCTAAGGGATATATTTACTTCATCTAATATAGCCAAAGCTTCATTTTATTTAGATAATCTTAAAAAAGAAGATCCTGCATTCCTACAACTTACTTACTAAAAACAAAATGATCAATAAATTTGATATAATAGAATTTGATTTTGATGATAATCTTTTAAAACATTTCATCCAACTTGAAAAAGAACTTTATAAAAATAATAACTATCAATTAACTTTTTTACAATTACAAAAAACTTATCCAGTTTTTGAATATGTAAAAATAAAAAACTACATAGTAATTGATAATAAAAGCAAACCAATATTAAGAGCAAGTGCAATTATAAACCCTTATTTAACCTTAGATAATAAAGTAATCGGATTAATTGGATTTTTTGAAAGCACTAAAAATTATAAACTATTTCAAAAACTAATTTCAAAAATTATAGAATACTTTAAAACCAACAAAATATCTAAAATAATAGCGCCAGTTAATTTCAATACTTTCCATAAATACAGATTTGTAACCCAAGGATTTGAAAACTATTTTATACTAGATATCCAAAATAAAGAATATTATCCAATTTTATTTGAAAAATTTGGATTCAAAATTATTAAAAATTATTACTCTACAATAACTTACAATCTTAAACAAAATTTAGAATTTTCTAAGTATAACGCAGCAATAAATAATAATTTTGAATTTAGAAAACTAAATAAAAATGAATTCCTAAAAGAATTAGAAATTATTTATAATTTATCAGTAAATAACTTTGAAGATAGTTTTTTGTTTAATAAAATATCATTTAAAGAATTTTTAGAAATTTATAAGCCTTTAGGAAAATATTTAGATAAAATAGAGGTTTATTTTGCTTGTAAAAACTCTAAAGAAATAGGATTTTTGTTTTATATATATGATAAAGATTATGTAGTATTTAAGAGTATAACCATATCAAATGAGTATAGAAATCAAGGCATAGGTTCAGCATTATTTTACTTAGCATTTAAAGAAGCATTAGAAAAAAATATAAATACAGGGATTTTTGCTTTCATGCGCGAAGATAACAAAGTAATCCTAAAACTAACTAATAATTCTACTTTCTTTAAAAGATACTCCCTATTTCTATATGAAATCTAATAATAAAAGTAGTGCTTGCTGGATTTATAATTAGCTTTGTAGGGATATTTAAGCTATGCTATACATAAAAAATAAATCAATAACTTATAACGAACTATTTTTAAAAGCTAAATTAATTTCTAAACAACTTCAAGATTTAGGAATAAAAGAAAACGATGAAGTTATCTTATTTTTTCCAATATCTATTGAATTATATTGTATATTATTAGCACTCTTTAAACTAGGAGCAACAACAATATTTATAGAACCTAGAATAATTAATAATATTCAAAACATAATTAACTATACTAACCCTAAAGCAATTATTTATAATTATTACTTTCAAATACTTAAACTATTTAATCAAAAAATTAAAGATAATTCAATCCCTTTAAAAATAACAACTTCAATAATCACATTTAATAAAGAAAAAAGCTTAAAAATCCCAAAAATAAACGAAAATTTATATAAAGAAACAGATAAAAATATAAAAGATGAAATTTTTAACAAAAATTTTTTTGATAAGGTAGCAATTATAAGTTTTACAAGTGGAAGTAATAAAACTCCTAAAGGAGTTATAAGAACTTACAAAACTATATTCAAACAAGGAGAATACTTATATAAAAATATGAAAATAACTAGTAAAGATATTGATTTTACTAATCTTCCTTTATTTGCTTTAAAAAATATTTATTATAACATAAGCTCGTATTTGTATTATATAAGTAACTGGGAAAATATAAATATTAAGGAAATTATCAATTATCTTAAAAAGAGTACAACTATAACGGTATCCTTAGGTTTGCTAAAATATATAATAAATTATTGTAAGGAAAAACGAATAATATTAGATAATATAAGGCTAATATATACGGGTGGAGCTCCCGTTTATTTAGAATTCCTAAAAGAATTAAAAGAGATTTTTATAAACTCAGAAATAGAGGTTTTATACGGTTCTACAGAAGCAGAACCAATAGCACATATAAACTTAAATGAATTAAATGAATTAAATAAATTAAATGAATTATCATATTTACCAGGAGTATGCGTAGGCAAACCCATTAATGATATTGATGTAAAAATAATAAATGAAATAAAAGTCTATAACGTTTTAGATTTTAAAACTTTGGATTTCAAAGTTGGAGAAATAGTAGTTAATGGAGAAAATATTGCAAATGGATATATCCCAAATAATTTAAATCAAAATAAAATAGAAATAGATAAAAAAAACTACCATAAAATAGGAGATATTGGATACTTTGATAATTTAGGAAACCTTTGGATATTAGGAAAATCAGAACCTAAATTTCTTATTAATAATTTTTACCTATTTCCATTACAAATAGAACAAATAATAGATAAAACAGAAGGGGTAGAAAAATCCGCATTCATTATAAACAATAATAAAGCCTTTATTTTTATTAAACTAAAAAAAATTAAAAAAAATAATTTTATTAATATAAAAAAAACAATAGAACAAAGAATAAAGGAAATATTAGTAAAACTAAATTTAGATTTTTATATAATATTTAGAGATATTCCATTAGATAAACGTCATAACTCCAAAGTAGATTATCAAAAGCTAACAGAAATTATCTCAAAAAACTACCCTTTAAAATAAATACTAAAAACTGTTTAATTTAAAACTATTAAATTTTTTAAAACTAATCAATTTTAAATAACTA
>Ga0101943_1001193_pt1 | contig 25165 bp, 20 predicted proteins | sample DewCreD2012metaG_5_FD_75244 | JGI IMG/M metagenome (GOLD analysis project Ga0101943, IMG submission 75244) | Hot spring sediment bacterial and archeal communities from British Columbia, Canada, to study Microbial Dark Matter (Phase II) - Dewar... ... | reverse complement strand
GGGCAAGCAATCAACTCGGGGCGGCGGACGCGCCGCTGCGTGGCTTGCAGGATATCGAAGGCGGCAGCAATCTCCGGTACTGGGTCCCCCAAGAGAGAGACGCGGATGGTATCGCCAATGCCATCGAGGAGCAACGGGGCCAGGCCAGCAGCCGATTTGGTCACGGCATAAGGAGGCTTTCCCGCTTCCGTGATGCCGATGTGGGTCGGATAATCCGCCATTTGGGCGTAGAGCCGATAGGCCTCCACGGCCACCAACACGTCGCTAGATTTGAGGGAGACCACGATGTCGTGATATCCCTCTTCTTCGGCCATCTCGATATGACGCAAAGCGCTTTCCACCATCGCCGGGGGACAGGGAAAGCCGTATTTTTCGCACAAGTCTCGCTCCAGGCTTCCCGCATTCACGCCAATGCGCATCGGAATGCCGCGGGACTTTGCCTTGCGTACCACTTGGCGGAAGCGCTCCGGCCCCCCGATATTGCCGGGATTGATGCGTATTTTGTCGATGGGGTGATCCAGAGCGGCCAAGGCCATCTTGTAGTCGAAATGAATGTCGCAAATGAGGGGAATGCCGATCCGCTCGCGAATCCGGGTCAACGCATGGGCATCTTCCGGTTTGGGGACCGTGACACGCACGAGTTCGCAGCCTGCCGCTTCCAGAGCGTGAATCTGCTGGACGGTCGCCTCCACATCATGCGTGTCGGTGGTTGTCATGGATTGGACGGCAATGGGATTGTTGCCGCCGATGACCACGGAGCCAATGCGCACCTCGCGCGTCTTGTGGCGTGGCTTGCCGGGTAGGCGCGGTGCCTGTTCCAGGAGCGAGTACTGGAATCGTCCCATGAGTGCTCCCCGCAATAAGTCCGGACTTGTTCCCTTCAATCGCATTATAGGAAATGCCACAGCCCCTCCGCTGACCGCTCCAAATAGGGACGATTAGGTCACAAGAGGCAGTCCAATGGGAAAGAGTGCGTAAATACGAGCATAAAGAGCATGTTGTGGTAGATGACGGCACGGGCTGGAACCTCTCCGCGTAACACAAAGGGCAAGGGCACGATCCTGGGTGGGCGGGAGATGCCGAGCCATAGTACGGTGCCATCAGGAGGTGGACCATTCCCAGAGGAGAATGCTGCCATCAGCTCCCGCCGCCGCCAGCCAGCGATGGTCCGGGCTGAGGGCGACTCCCAGGACCGGAGCTGGCAGATTCTCCAAGAGTAGCACAGGGGTAAGGGACGAGAAATCCCACACGGCGACCTTGCTGCGGTCTCCGCCGTAGATCAGCCATTGGCCGTTGCGACTCAGAGTCACATTATGGACGCGTCCGACATCCCGGCCGATCGCGGAGACTTGCTGACCGCTGGTGATGTCCCATAGCCGTACGGTCTCATCCCAACTACCGGAGATCACCCAGCGGCCATTCGGACTGAGGGCAATGGACAATACACGATCAGCGTGGCCTTCCAATCGGTGGACTTGGCGCTGAGTCACGATTTCCCAGACCCGCACTGTCTGGTCACTCCCGCCGGACACCAAATGGCGGCCATCCGAAGTACTTGCAACACTCCAGATTTCCCCCTTGTGTCCCGTCAAAGTGGCTACGAGCTGCCCTGTTCTGCTTTCCCAGATTTTGATCAAACCATCCTCCCCCGCCGAGACCAGCCAATGGGTCTGTCCCAGGAATGAGACGTGGTTGACCCAGGCGCTATGGGCCTGAAACAGAAGACTGCACTTCCAATCGATAGTATCCCAGCCCTGGATCGTACCCTTCGAGCCGCTGCCCACCAGGCAGAGGCTGTCGTGACTAAACGCCAAGCTTGTAGCGATGAAACCGGAGGTGTCGACGTGGCGGAGCATTCGGCCGCTACCGGGATCCCAAAGGCGAATGATGCCATCAGCACCGACGGAAGCTAGCGCGGAACTCGCGGGGCTGAAGGTCAGCGCGTAAACTTTGCCCTTATGACCCAAGAGCGTCCGCCTCAGCCGGACTGTCACCCTGGCATGAGTATTCGCCTGAGGAGACGAAACAACGGGGGGTGATCCGGGAGGACTCCCGGAACCGGCGGAAGCGGCAGAAGGTGTCGTAGTCAAGAGGGGCGGTGAAGCCGAGGGCGAAGAGGCCGACGCAGAAGCAGTCGGATCTTGAAGGGGGCGAAGGGCGGCCAGCGGTGTGTTCAAATGATATGGGGATGACGATAGGTGGTACGGCGATGCCGAGGAAGATACAACCGATGCGGAGGAGGAAAGCACCTCCCGAGAGGATCCCAAAGCAGATTTATCTGTGCGGGTGAAGTTATTGAAGTTAAGGACTCTCTCGATTAAGTGAAGTTGGTGCGGTTCCAGAGGTAAGACCTCCGGCTCGGCTAATGGTTGGGGATAACGGACAACCCTGGATAAGGGTAAGACCTGATCCACATACGTGTACAAGGATAAAACCAGATGGCCAATCAGATGCCGGAGTTTATCATCGGAGCCACGCCAAAGCAGTTGGAATAAGGGAGAAAGTTCCGGCTGCTGGTAATCCTTTTCGGTAAAGAGAATGTTTTCCCCGTTGTTGTATTCCCGCCACAACTGCGGATTCCAGCGGAGGGCACATAACCCCGTGTAAATGGCAAGCAGGGAGAAGTGGTCGGCCAAAGGACCATAGTATTTGGGACGGCCCGGATGCTGGTAATTCCGGTGCCCATACTCCGACGGAATCACTTTCTTCAATGCCGGGACCCACAACCCATCATAATCGACTAGACGAAGAACATACCCTGTTTTTCCTTTATCTTGATAATTTGCAATTATGATATTTCCATGCTGAAGATCGCCATGAGCAATATGCTTTTTCCTCATATCGACACTGGCGGCATACAATGAATACATGATGGCTTCGATATAACGTTTTCTCTCCAGAAAACGATCGATGAAATCTCGCAGTGTCAAACCGTTGACCCACTGCATCTTGACGATTGGATACCAGGTTCCCCGCACTCGGATGCCCTGTTGATGGTAATGAAACGGCAAGAGGAAGCGGCAATGGCGCTGCCGCAAGTGTTCTGATACGGCATGATAGCGTTGCTGCAAATTGGGAATGTCCCGCGTGAAGCATTTGACCGCCCAGTCCCCTGATGGTGTGGTGACACGAAAGACGATGGCAAAGTTGCCCGTGCACGCTAGCGGTAATCCGTGGGAATTCGTCACCACTTCCCCAGCTTGCAAGTCGGGGTCGTTGAAGCAATTCCGCGGGTTCTGCACCGTTTCAAAGTATGCCAGATTATCGGGAAGCATCGAGTTTCACTCGAAAACCTTAAGTTGGGATGCCAGCGCACATAACGCATTTTACTCCGTATTTTGCCTCTCACAATGCAGCAGAGGGCATACAGCGCGAAATCATCTCGCAGGAAAAGCCGGTTCGGATGGGGAAACGCTCAAAGAGGATTGGGGCGGGAAGAGGAGGGATCAGGCGGCGCGACGCTCTTCCTTTTTGAGCCAGCTTTGCATGGCGTGCAACTCTTTCTCCCATTCACGGGTAAGCCGCCGTTGGACGAAGGCATCGTAGAGCAAGTCCAAGCTCTCCACCAGGTGGCGGAGTTGCGTCACGCGTTCTTGGCGCATCTGCTGCGGATCGGTGATGTCGTCGGGCAACGGAGGCAAGCGGATCGCGGACAGGGCGAGATTTTCGGCATGCAAGGTGAGTTCGTACTGTTCCTGGTGGCGGACAAGGGTCAACCCCAGCTTTCGGGGGAGTTTCCCGGCTTGTACGGCCCGGCGGGCTTCGGGTAATCGCGTCGGCGCATCGCTGCGGATCGTTTCCAGTCCTGTTTGTCCCCGCGGGCATTCGAGGGTCAATGTCTGCGAGGGGAACACCGCTAACTCGGAGCGGTCCGCTAAGGTGATGGTGTCGCCGCGGGTGTCGGTGTAGAACCAGAGCCAGAGGAGGAATTCATTTCCCAGGAAGTCGCGGTTGCGTTCATCGACGATCCAGGCCAGCGAGGCCGGCGTGATTCCGGGAACAAAGGGACTGGGAGCGGAGTCGTCCACTTGCCGAGTACGGGCATGGACCTCCGCCAAATGGTAGGCACGCCGTCCCGCTGTCATGCAATCCAGGGTCAGATCAAAGGTCTGCGCTAACAAGCTGGCCATGCGGTCGATCGCCGTGGCAGCCGTCGAGGAAAACCAGATTTCATTGCTCAGACGTTCCCAAAGCAAAGGGTAGCACTTGCGCTTGCGGAAGCGTCCATCCCTGGCTTCCTCCTCGAGGCGAGCACGGGCCGCCTCTTTAGCCTCGCGCCTTTGCCGCAGGCTGGGAAAACCACTGGGGTTATTGCGGCTCAAGGCCAGCAATTCGATGGCGGTGTAGGCGCGCAACAAGTCGGGAGGAAGGCGGTCGGTATCCACACGCAGATCGAACACCAGAGCGTCGTTGACGATGTTTTTCGCCGGCTGAAAGTCCGTATCCAAAACATGTTCCCCGGCGGTCCACCCGATTTCGATTCCATCGGCGGAAGCCACACGTTGACGGCCAGCCGCATGGGCAGCCAGCCGTTGCAAATGTTCCTCCCCGAAGATCTGCGGCGGTGCATTTAGCACTCGGAAGCGGATAAAGGCCGCCCGACCGGAAAAGAAACCCATGCGCCCTTTCCTCCTCGATTTTCTCCGCGGCCAGACGAAGGTCGGGACTCCCCGCGCTGTTCTTGACCGTGAGGCCGTACTTCCTGGCGGAGGGCTAGGGATTATGTCGTCTCAAGAGGCGGGTCAGGTTTGGCAAAAGACGATCCACGGGAAGGGCAAAAGCAAGCGCCGCTCACTTGGACCGACCGGCAGGGGTCCACCTAAGCTGAACACATACTTATCAGAGGGATAATTCAGGTGACGAGGATGGGTTCATTCACTTCGTCATCTTTGCGGCGCATTTCTTCGAGGATGATGGGATGCCAATTCGGGTCCCGCTGCTGAGGTGGAACGTAATTTTCCCGTGCCCAACGCCGCAGGCGCAATTCCTCGATCAGATCCACATCAGCCGACGAGGCGGGGGGAGAGGTGGTGCTGGAGATCATGGCTACACCCTTCGCTAGCGACACTGCCGGGACTCATGACCTGGGAGACTATGCCGTAGCACCCGATGTAACTCTAGCGGTACAAAAGGGATCGGCAAGGGGACGGGCGCTAGATGAAGGAGAAAAGGGGCGTACAGGTTCGTGTTGCATCTTGGGGTTTTCTATGGGCGTCCGTTCAGGTTCCCCCCACGATCACTTCGACCTCGAAAGTGCGTTCCCCCCGCTCCACCGTGAGGCGGGCTATGCTGCCGGGCTTGAGGCTGCGCAAGAGACGCTCGTAATCTTCGATGTTATCTACGGGTTGACCATTGATGGCCAGAATCAGGTCGCCGGGTTCGAGCAAGCCGGTGCGGGGATTGCGGCGAATACCCCGTAGGCCGGCGCGATCCGCCGGTCCATCGGGAATGACTTGAGCAATCATGACACCTCGGTCGAATCCCGCTTGACGCAAGCGACGCTGATCGTACAGCTTGATACCCAGGTCCGGACGGAGAAGCCGGCCGGTGCGGATCAGTTGCGTCACCACTTCGTTGACGGTATCCGAAGGAATGGCGAAACCGATGCCAACATTGCCGCCGTGCTGACTCGGCGTCGTAATAGCAGTGTTGACTCCGATGAGCCGCCCGAAACGATCCAACAGCGGCCCGCCAGAGTTGCCCGGATTGATCGCCGCGCTGTGCTGAATCACACCGGGAATCGGCGTCCCGGCGGGAGAATCGATGACCCGGCCCAGGGCGGAGATGATCCCTTTGGTCATCGTTAGGCTTAGCCCAAAGGGGTTGCCAATGGCGAAGGCTTTGTAACCCACTTGCAGATCCTCCGAGGAGGTCAGCTCGATCTTGCGGATTTTGCTTCGGGGTGGAAAGTCGTGCGGCGCGAATTGGATCACCGCCAAGTCGTAATCTGGGGCCACTCCAACGATGACAGCGTCGTAGGCGGAGCGGTCGGCCAGCACAACACGCAGAGCCAAGTGGGGTTGGCTGTATGCCTCGGCTACCACGTGGAAGTTGGTCACCATCCGGCCCTCGTCATCCCACATGAACCCTGAACCGGTACCGGCCTTAAACTCAAAGATGCGATCATCCCACGGTGCCCGCTTGACTTTAGCCACAGTATCGACGTTGACTACCGAGGGCGAAACCTTCTTGAACAGCTCGACCGCTTCCTGTTCTTCAGCATCCAGACCCTCGCGGGGAGTCACCTGCCGCGGCTGCGCTTGGGGATTGAGCAGCGGCGGCGTGGGAACCGCCCAGCGATAGAGACGCATCCCTACCCAAAAGAACAGCCCGGCGAGGAAAAGCAGCACCAGCAAAAACGTCAGCCAGGCGCTGGGGGGCAAACCCGAAGTCGAAACGGGCCGGCGTCCTCCAGGCCAACCGGGCCCCTGATCATTTCCCAAACTCATCATGACCTCGTCTCCTTCCTCGAAGGTCCTCCCTATTCGGATTCCCACGCGGCAGAGCCACTCCTATCGTCGACTCATCGCCGTCACAGTAGGGATAGATGGCACAGTCACTATATCATCCCAGCTCGAACTTGCTGATAGTGGAATGGTTGCAGCCCAAATTTTCGATACCGCACCTGCGGGGATTGATTTTCCTCCTTGCCCTCCGCCGCTGCTGGAGGGATGAAAGTGGGAGGGGATCCAAAACCAGTGGTACCGCTCGTTGAGGAGAATCAATCTTCGAGGCTATAGGTCGCTTCCGCCGTTTCGGGAGGTGGGGCGAGGTCGGGATGGGCCAGCAACATGCGGACGCAGGTGTTCCACCGAAGGATAGCGTCGTCATTCTGCTGAGGACGGAGAGCCTCCGCCGTTTCGTAATGTTCCATAGCCTGCCGAAAACAAGCATACGCATGTTGAGAGCTATGAGGTTTATCTGAGCGCAGCCACGCCAGGCCTTCTCGTTCGGCAATCAAGCCGGCATAATAGGCCCGCTCATAGGGGCCTTGGAGTCGACTGAGCAATTCTCGGGCTTGGCGCGGGGAGGGAGGACGCGGTTCCTGAAAGCGGTCGGTAATCGCCAAGATCAAGGTGATCAGGGCTTCCTGATGATCCGGGTCAATCGCCAGAATGTCTTCGCAAATACTTTGCGCTAATTCCGGTTGGTTGAGGAGACGATAGCGTTCGGCTTTCTCCAGGGCGGCAGGGATGGCTTCGGGCCGTAAGCGTTTGAGAGTCCACATGAGTGAACCTCCACGAGGATGAAATCCAACCGCCGGCCTTCTGGGGCTTCCAGAGTAACCGCAGGATCAGGACGAAGATGCCGGAACGGAAGAAGCGGAAGCGGGTGGCGCGGCCGGCGAGGGGGAATCCGCTGTCCCACTCCGGCGGGGGCGGAATACCAGTTGGATCAACTTGACAACCGGATCGTAAAACTCGTCGACGACACGTTCTTTGAGCGGAATGATGGCATTATCCGTGATCGTAATCTGTTCTGGGCAAACCTTGGTACAGCATTTCGTGATGTTGCAATAGCCGATGTGGAACTCGCGTTTGAGGGCGGCGATGCGATCGGCAGTGTCGAGGGGGTGCATCTCCAGAGCGGCAGTGTGGACCAGAAATCTCGGCCCGATGAATTCCTCATGTTTGTGATGTTCGCGCAAGACATGGCAGACATCTTGGCAGAGAAAACACTCGATGCATTTGCGGAACTCCTGGACGCGGTCCACATCTTCTTGGCTCATGCGCCACGTGCCATCGGGGGCATCCGGCGGCCGCGGGCGGAAGGGAGTAATCCGCTTTTTCACCTCGTAGTTCCAGGAAACATCCGTGACGAGGTCCTTCACATGGGGGAAGGTTTGCATCGGTTCGACGATGATCGGTTCGCCGGGGGGAAAGTCGCTGAGCCGGGTCATGCACATGAGCCGCGGCATGCCGTTGACCTCGGCGGCGCAGGACCCGCATTTGCCCGCTTTGCAATTCCAGCGGCAGGCCAGGTCCGTCGCTTGCGTCGCTTGAATCTGGTGGATGGCATCCAGAACGACCATCCCTTCCCCGACTTCCACGGTATAATCCCGGAACTGGCCTTGCCCCCGTTCTCCGCGCCAGATGCGAAACAGCGCTTGCGGCATCAGACGATTCCTCCCTAGATGCGGTAATTGCAACCTGCAGGGCCGACCGTGCCAGCGGCTGGCGACCTGCCCCAACTTTCAACAATGATTCTCCCGCGTCGTTCCCCCTTCGCGTATCGTAGCAATCCCCGGTGTTAGCGCCCGATCTCCCAGATCGGACATTACCTCAGCTCCTCCGGCAGCACCCCGCCGTTTTCCTCGCGAATGATGTCAAGCAATTCCTGAGGCATCGGCGGGATCGGTTCCCAGCGGATTTGCATGCGGCCATCCGGTCCTTTGGCAATGACGGTGTTGACTTTGCCGTACTGGGCCGAGTCTTTGCGCGGGTAGTCATCGCGGAATTGGGCGCCCCGGCTTTCCTTGCGTAAGAGTGCTGCTCGGGTGATGGCTTCCGAGACGGTCAGGAGGCTATGGAGGTCCAAGGCGGTGTGCCAGCCGGGATTATACTCCCGGTTACCGCTGACTGCCACGTTTTGCGCCCGCCGGCGAAGCTGTTCGATGCTCTCCAAAGCTCGCAGCATTTCATCTTCCCGTCGCACAATGCCCACCAGATTTTGCATCAATTCCTGCAACTCCTGCTGGAGCTGGAAGGGATTCTCGCCTTGGGAGCGTTCAAACGGTGCCAAGGCCCAGCGTGCCGCCTCTTCCACCTGGCCCGCATCGATCACGGGCAAGCCGGTGCGTTCTTGGGCATACCGGGCGGCATATTCGCCGGCGCGTTTACCCAAGACGAGCAAGTCCGAGAGGGAATTGCCACCCAAGCGGTTGGCTCCGTTGATGCCGGCCGCACATTCCCCGCAGGCGAACAGGCCAGGCACGCGGGACATCTGAGTGTCGCTATCGACGCGGACCCCTCCCATGATGTAGTGCGTGGTTGGCCCGACCTCCATCGGTTCACGGGTGATGTCCAGTCCTGCCAGCTCCTTGAATTGATGGTACATGCTGGGGAGTTTTTTCTTCCAATGTTCGACCGGGTCGAAGCGTTTGACTCGCTGGGCGTACCAGCGGGAGAAGGTTTGCAATTCCAGGAAAACTCCGCCATGGGGGCTTCCCCGTCCCTCTTTCACTTCTCGGACGATGCAGCGGGCGACGTGATCACGGGTCAACAATTCCGGAGGCCGTCGGGCATCTCGCCCTTGGTATTTCTCCGCCAAGACGTAAAGGAAGCCTTCCTCCTCGTTTTCCGCCGTTTGGGCTTTGTAGTTATCGGGAATATCCCGGAACATGAACCGCTCGCCCTGGCTATTGCGGAGCACCCCTCCTTCCCCGCGCACGCCTTCGGTGACCAAAATCCCGCGAACTCCCGGAGGCCAGACCATGCCCGTGGGGTGGAATTGCACGAATTCCATGTCGATCAATTCAGCGCCGGCGTCGTAAGCCAGCGTATGGCCATCGCCGGTGTATTCCCAGGAGTTGGAGGTGATCTTGTAGGCCCGCCCGACGCCGCCTGTAGCCAAGACAATGGCTTTGGCACGAAAGACGACAAAGCGCCCCCGTTCGCGATCATAGGCGATCGCCCCGGCGATCCGCTCGCCGTCTTTGAACAAGCGGAAGACGGTGCGCTCCATATACACGCTGATTCCGCGGTGGATGCCGTAATCCTGCAAGGTGCGGATCAATTCCAGTCCTGTCCGATCGCCGACGTGAGCGAGGCGTGGATATTTGTGGCCGCCGAAGTTGCGTTGCAGAATCCTCCCATCCGGCGTACGGTCGAAGACAGCTCCCCAGGCTTCCAGTTCCTTGACCCGCGCCGGCGCTTCCTGGGCGTGCAGTTGGGCCATCCGCCAGTTGTTGACATATTGCCCGCCGCGCATCGTGTCGGCGAAGTGGACCTTCCAGTTATCGCGTGCATCTACATTGGCCAGCGCTGCAGCAATGCCCCCCTCGGCCATCACGGTGTGGGCTTTGCCCAAAAGCGATTTACACACCAGTCCGACTGACACCCCCGCCGCGCTGGCTTCAATGGCGGCCCGCAAACCGGCACCGCCCGCCCCGATCACCAGGACATCATGCTCATAAATGGGATAGTTGATGCTCATGGCTTGTCCTGAATACCGTGGGAAAACCGCCCATCACACTGCAAGACTGCTGGTGTGTTCATGCGTCCACCACCGCGATCACACCCCTTTTCGTCCATCTTTGTCTGCGCTGGTTTCTCTCCCAACCCAACGCATGGGTCAACATTCTTCTCGTGGGGAGCCTACAACAATCGCCAATCCCGCCAAATGCCCATCGAACAGAGGCGGACGTAAACATCGGCAAAGAGGACGGAAAACAAGCTGAGCCAGGCCCAGAGCATATGGCGGCGATTGAGGGCGCTACAGCCGCGATAGATACCGGAGCAAACCGCCCCGCGGTGCAGACTGTCCCGCCGCCCGCCGACCAGGTGCCGCAAGGAATGGCAACCGAACGTGTACCCCGCTAGCAGTACCACGTTGATGGTGAGCACCAGGCTGCCCACGCCAATCCCCAAGCCATCCTCGAAACGGTAAGCCATGATGGCATCATAAGTCAGGATGCCGATAAACAGGATCGCGATGTAGAGGAAGTAGCGGTGGATATTCATGATCCGCAAGGGCCAGCCGTTTTCACCGATGTATCCCTGCCGCGGTTCACCCACCGCACAGTTTGGCGGGTCAGCCCAGAACGCCTTGTAGTAAGCGCCGCGGTAGTAGTAACAGGTAAGGCGGAAGCCGGCGGGCGCCCAGAGAATGAGAATCGCTGGCGAGTAGGGAAGCCAAGCCGGCCACCAAGAGGGCGGCGGACCAAACCAGGCGTGCTCTGAGTTTCCCCACAACTCCGGAGAGTAGAACGGCGAGAGGTAAGGGCCATGAGTGTAATGCTCGCCCTGCAAAGCCGCCCATGTCGCATAAACCACAAAGAGCGTCAAGCCAACGAACACGGCCAAGGGTTGCAGCCACCACCGGTCCTGCCGCTGCGTCTGGCCGAATCCTCGGGGTTGCTGCAAGGGGAGAGGAAAACTCGCCATGCCGATCTCCACCAGGCTGGTTTAGCTATGCCGTTAGATCCGTAACGAAACGGCAGCATGCCGATGATAAAGTAGCTGCGTGTCCTCTGCAAGGGCCTGCTCGGAAAATCCCATAATTCTCCCTGGAAGCATGCTCTCCTTATCGGGTTCCGAGGTGCTGGCCGTTGCTGCCCCAATAATGCTCTAACCCTTCTTCCGTCACAAAACGGCGTAACTCCGCGGCCTGTTCCGGCGACAAGTTCTGAAGGGGGAGACGAACGGGGCCAAGGTCCACTCCCCGCAGGCGGACCAACTCTTTCGCCGAGGCCAAATAGCCCAGAGACATCATTTGACGGATGAGGCGAGCCGCCCGCCACTGTTCCCGCCGGGCAGCCTGCAAATCTCCTTTCTCAGCCGCTTGCCACAGGCGGTAAAAGAGGGGAGTAGCAAAATTATAACCGCTTCCCACGGCTGCCTGTCCTCCCAGCGCCCAAGCAGCCAGCAAGTGCTCGTCTATGCCGTAGAACACCTGCAACTGGCCGCCACACGCCTGCAAGAGCCATTGGAAGCCGAGCAGATCGGTGTGGGTGTATTTGACTCCCGCGAAGTTCGGAATCCGCTCGTAGGCGGTTTCGATCCAGTCGGTTATCGGTACATCGACGCCGGTCCAAGCGGGAATCTCGTAGTAGTAAAACGGCGTCTCCGCAGCCGAGGCCGCCACCTGGGCACAACAGGCGATCAGGGCTTCTCCCGATGCGGGTTTGAGATAATGGGGGCTGAGCATGGCAATCCCGGCGGCTCCCAGCTTTTGAGCTTGCTTAGCCATGGCGCAGCTATCCGCCAAGCAATTTGCGCCGACGTGGATCAGCACCGTCCAACCCATCTCTCGGCCCACACGCAGCCAGCGTTCCGCTAATGCCATGCGCTCCTCAAGGGTCAGCGAGCTGAACTCCCCCGTGGTACCGCCAACAAAAACCGCTCTCACCCCATCAGCGTGTAACAGGGCGGCTTGTTGCTCCACTTGCGAGAGAGCTAAAGAGCCATCGCTGGCAAATGGTGTCAGCACTGCGGGTATCAAAGGACCTCTAATGATCGCCCCCCTCATGACCGCCTCATTTCTGTACCGAGTCTGTACCGAGACTCTCTGCTCGATGGCCCTCGCTGCAATCTTGTGTATCAACATTCTCCACCACCAACATCCCTGAAGCTATGATACTTGATACAATGGAACCGGTCCGCAGATGTAGGGAGTTGACGAGAAACCTTGCCGGATCGCGGACGCCTGTCTTCATTCACCCTGGCAGCCCATCACGGGGATCGCTGATGCCAGTCCAAAACTTGTCCTGCCAATTCCTACCCCCGAGACCTCTCCGTTGGATCAGGCCGCCGGCTTGCGTTGGAATGCTGGCCGCAGTTGTCCTGGCCTTGTGGGGATCTTTGGTGCCATTGTCCGCACATACGGCCCAGGATCGGCAAAACGGCTTGGCCGCGGCATCGGATTCATACTGGTTCGTTTGGCATCCCGACGAGTTAGCACCGCAGCGCGGCAAGATCAAACAACTGGAAGGCGGCGAGGTTCGTGTTTGGACGCCGGAAGGTCTGGAGCGCGTTCTCCGTGGCGCGTATCATTGGCACCGCGAGCAATTCCGTCTGCCTCCTTTTCCCACCGGCCCGCAAATCATTACCACTGCAGGAGACCGCTTGGCAGGAAGCGTTGAGGGCCTGGAAACGGGCCGACTTCTCTTCCAGCCGTCTGCCGTGCAACAGCTGCCACAAACCTGGAAGCTTCCCTTCTCCGCCGTCCAGGCCGCCTGGCTCGTGGGCCTTCCTGCTGACACACCCGTGGATCCGGCACTCTATTCCTGGGCGGAGGGCTACAAAAACCGCGATACTCTCCGTCTCCGCAATGGCGACATCTTGGCAGGGGTATTACTTGAGGAAACAGATGCTCGCGGAGACCATACCTGGCAGTTGCAAATACCATCAGGGCAAATACAGCGGCTGGCCCCCGAACAAATCGCCGCCATCCGCTTCAACCCCGCGTTAGCTCGCCGGCGCCTGCCCAAGGAGCCAATCCTACTCGTGGTGCTCCACGACGGCTCCCGCGTCCATCTGACTCGTTTCCGCCTTGAAGATGACCAGCTTCACGGGGTCACCCTCTGGAACGAAGCCGTGGCGATTCCCTGGTCAAAAGTCGTTTTGGGCAGCATGACCTCACCCGTAGCCCCTCGCCTGACGGACCTGGCCCCTGCCAAAATGGAGCGCCAACCGTACCTCGAAGGCAGCCCACCCCCCAGTTTTCAGCGACGCCATAACGGTCTGGAATTGCAGCTCGTAGGCCGAACGGCTCCCATTACGGTGGATTGGGGATTTGCCCTTCCCCCGCAGACGGCACTTCACTACGAGTTGAAGCAACCCTATCGCCGACTCGAAACGTGGGTGTCGCTAGCCCCGGAAGCGGCGCCAACAAGCCGCGTACGCCTGCGGATACTCTGTGACGGCAAAGAAGTGGCTCTACCTCAAGAGGGCCTGTTGACCAGCGGTCCTGCCCAATTGTTGCAAATTCCCTTAGACAACGTTCGGCGTTTGACTTTGATCGTGGACTTCCCCTCGCGCGGCGAACCGGGGGCTGTTACGATCTGGGGCTGGCCGCGGTTGATTCCCTAATCTTGGGGAGATAACCTCGTGGCCAAGACTTTGCTCAAGTTGTGCCCAAAACCTCGAACGCACAGTAAAAGCCAAAAACCCCGAACAGGCAATAAAAAGAAAGCGGGACGGTCCCTCAAGGCCATCCCCGCCTTCCATTCTCATGACTTGGAGCTAACCAGAGCAGACAGCGTCAGCGCTTGGAGAACTGCGGGCCACGGCGTGCTCCACGCTTGCCGTACTTCTTGCGCTCTTTCATCCGAGCGTCACGGGTCAAGTAGCCCGAATCCCGCAACCGGCGGATCATACCGCTCGGCCCCTGCTCCTCGGCGGTCATGACACCGTCACCACTTGGAGCTGCTTTCTCGGCTGTCGCCACCCGTGCCGTCAAGGCCTTAGCTCGCTCCCGCAGCTTCTGCTCATCGACGTAGGAACGGACTAGCACTGTGTTGTGGAACTGGTAACGCTTCTGTTCATCGGGGGGACTGAACATGGTCTTGAGCGCGCGAGCGATCCCTTGCGACACTGCTCCGGCTTGACCCGATACGCCGCCCCCGCGCACGTTCACGTACACATCAACCCGATTGCGCTGGTCGGTCACTAGCAGCGGGCCATACACTAAGGCGCGGTCCTTCTCTTCCGGGAAATAATCCTCTACCGTGCGCCCGTTGATCTCGATGATGCCTGAACCTTCGCAGATTCTCACGCGGGCCACCGCCTTCTTGCGCCGCCCGGTCCCCAAATAATACGTCCGTTCCCCTTTGCTCTTTTTCTCAGCCATGATTCGTTCTCGTCTTTAGGATACCCTGGAAGGCTTGCTTTTTCCGTTAGTCACACTCCGATAGCCGTAATGTTCCGTGTCACAATTTTGCGACTGCCTTCACCGCCATTCGCAATCTTTGCGGATCGCCTATACGGGACGGATTGATCGACGGTTTGATCAGGGGGATCCTTTCACGATGGAAGACCACCCCGCGTGTAAAGCCCCTCCACTTTAGATTGTGGGCTTGTATTCCTTGGGCTGTTGGGCTTGGTGGGGATGCCGTGGACCAGCATAGATCTTCAGCTTGGACAACTGTTTGTAGGCCAAAGGCCCCCGTGGCATCATCCGTTTGACCGCCCGACGCAAAATCTCCTCCGGCTTACTGGCCAGCATCTCGCGCGCCGGGGTAATTTTCAAACCGCCGGGATAGTGCGAGTAATCTTGGTATTCCTTCTGGTCCCACTTGCGGCCCGTAAAGCGGACCTTCTCCGCATTGATCACGATGACGTAGTCCCCAGTGTCACAATGGGGGGTATATTCCGGCTTATGTTTACCGCGTAGCAAATTGGCGATTTGCACGGCCAGCCGGCCCACAACTTGATCCGTGGCATCGATGACCAGCCACTCTTGTTTCACGCTGCCGGGTTTGGCCATGTAGGTTGTTTTCCAGGGCATAAAATCACCTGTTTGCAAGGACAGCGGCGGCTCGCTCTGGGCCTCTTCTCCGCCTCAGAACAGCGTGCTCGCCCTCAACTTCTCGCAGATTGAAATGTTAGCAGCTTCAGACAGACCGGCAAGACCTGACCGCAATCCGCACCGGTCCTTGTTCCGTGCACTCCCCGCTTCCGCTCGAATTACCGTGGAAACACGTACTTGGTTCTTTCGTCTGATGCGGCTATTCCTTCACCTCACGTTGGGAACTATGTATACTGAGCGGATATTCCCTTGCTTGAGGAACCCGCCGCGATGAAACTGGCATTTTCCACGAATGCATACTTGCATTATTCGTTCTCCGAAGCTGTCCGGCGATTGGCCAATATCGGCTACCGCGGTGTGGAAATCATGGCCGATGTTCCCCATGCCTGGCCGGCTTATCTGCTCCCGGAGCAGAAACAAGCGATCCGCGATGCCTTGCAGCAACATGGCCTGGCCATCTCGAATGTCAACGCCTTTATGATGCATGCCGTCAATGACCCCAGGCAAAAATACTGGCACCCCTCTTGGATCGAACCCGACCCCCACTATCGGCAGATCCGCATCGACCACACGAAACGAGCATTGACCTTGGCCCGCGAACTCGGTGCAGCTTGCATCACTACGGAACCGGGCGGACCGCTGGAAGGGCGCACCTGGAACGAATGCCTCCGCTTGTTCCTAGACATGCTACAACCGGTCGTGGAACACGCCGAGCGGGAAGGTGTTTTACTTCTGATTGAGCCAGAACCCGGCTTGCTCCTGGAAACCGTGGACCAATACCTGGAGTTCGCGGAGAAGATCTCTTCACCATATCTGGGGCTGAACTTCGATATCGGCCATGCCTTCTGTGTGGGGGACGATCCGCCTTCAGCCATCCGCCGCCTCGGTTCCCGCATCCGGCACGTCCACTTGGAGGATATCGCCGCTACCCGCGTTCATCACCACCTGATCCCAGGCGAAGGGGCGATCGACTTCGCGGCCACGTTGCAAGCCTTGCAGGAAATTGGGTATCAGGGCTGGATCACCATCGAGCTTTACACTTGCCACGAAAACCCCGATGCGGCCGCTCGCTTGGCACGTGAACGCATTCTGACCATTGCTCATGCCCACAACATTCCTCTCGCATGACGAACCGAAGGGGGAAGGTTTGCTCGGCGAGGGATTCAAGAGAAAGCCTAGCCACTCCGCAGATGGTGCAGGATTCGCTCGGCGAGATATTCGCCAATCGCCAGAGAGGCCGTAGCCGCGGGGGAGGGCGCATTCAGCACATGGATCATACGCTGTTCCTCCTGGATGACGAAATCATCCACCAACCGGCCTTGGCGATCCACCGCTTGGGCGCGGACTCCAGCCCCGGCGTACTCGAGGTCCGCACAGTGCAATTCGGGAACCATGCGCCGGGCCGCTGCGCAGAAGGCCGCGGGACTCAGCGACCGCCGCATCTCGTCGAGGCCGGTCCTCCAGAAGCGGCAAGCTAAACGCCAAAAACCCGGATAAAAGAGCATCTCGATGAGGTCGCGGCCGCTCACGTCCTGGATGCGATACCCTGTCCGCTGGAATGCCAGCACCGCATTCGGACCGCACTCCACACCGCCGCGGATCATCCGGGTGAAGTGGACTCCCAAAAACGGCAATTTCGGATCGGGGACGGGGTAGATCAGATTCCGGCACAGATGCTCTGCCGTGGGCTTCAACCGGTAGTATTCGCCCCGGAAGGGTATGATTTGGACCGACGGCCTAACACCACAAGCGGCGGCCACCCGGTCGCTATAAAGTCCGGCGCAGTTGAGAAGCAGGCGGGCGGAAATCGGCCCTTGTGTCGTTTCCGCGTGGAAAGTGTGGCCTTCAGGGCGGCCATTCACAAACTGCCGCTGAGTCTGAACCTGCCCTCCCGCTTCGTGAATCTGCTGGCGCAGTTTCTCCGCCACCGCCGGGTAAGATACGATGCCCGTGTGGGGAATATGGAGGGCAGCCACACCACGAACGTGCGGTTCGATCTGCCGCATTTTCGCCGCGTCCACGTATTGCACGCCTTCCAACCCGTTAGCTCGGCCGCGGCGCTCCAGCTCTGCAAGCCGCGGCAATTCGCGCTCCTGCACTGCCACCACCAGCTTGCCACAGCGTTCATGCGGCACGCCATATTCAGCACAAAAGCGATAAAGCAACTCTCTCCCCCGCACGCACAGCCGAGCTTTGATGGAACCGGGACGGTAATATAAACCGGAGTGAATTACTCCGCTATTGTGACCGGTTTGGTGGGATGCAATCTCCTTTTCCGCTTCGATGACCAGAACATGGAGTTGTCTCCGCAAGGTCCACGCAGCGGCCAGTCCCACGATGCCGCCGCCAACAACCAGAAGATCGCAGTGTTCCACGGTTGCTCAACCTGCTGCTATTATGCCACCAGGCGCTGAGTTTGACGTTGTCCCATCTGCTGCTCAAGACGCGCTGAGACCAGGCCGAGCTTGCAGGCGGCGTCCGCGAGGTCAGCAGCCACTAGCTCCAACCGCAGGGCGGAGCGATCCAGGGCAATTGTGTCCACACGCGCGCCGTAACCGGTCCGAACCAAAACCGTCCGGCATCCCGCCGCTGAACCCGCTTCCAGGTCGATGACGCGATCCCCTATCATCCAGGATTGAGATAAATCAATACCCAGTTCCTCCGCAGCTTGTAATAACAAACCCGGTTGTGGTTTGCGGCAATGACATTGGCGGCGGTAAATATCAATATCCGCCTCAGGATGATGGGGACATACATAGATGCCATCAATTTGAGCGCCATAACACCACAAGAGGTGTTGCAAACGCTCGTGAATGCGATCCAAGGCGGAGGGCGTGAAGAAGCCCCGGGCGATTCCCGACTGATTGGTCACGATCACGACACACCAGCCGGCACGGTTGAGCGCGGCGATCGTCTCCGCCGCACCAGGCAGCAAACGCACCTGGTCCGGAGTGGACACATATTCTCGCTCTTCGATAACGACTCCATCTCGGTCCAGAAAAATAGCGGGGCGTTTGTCCATAGTTCCCTCACCCTAATTAACCTTACAACCCTCACAAGCAACTCATCATCCCCCATGGAGGGGGAGCATCGCAAGAGCAAGTGGATGTGCCGGATTTTAATGTACAAAAGAACAAATTAAACCGAAGTGTCAAATGACAAGATTGCGACGGATACCTCCATCTTATCATAAAAAGACTCACAATATATCGACAGCGGTATTTCCTTCCTGAATCATTCCTATGTTCCATGCTTGTATATCCATTTTTTTCAATTGTGTGATGATACTCTGGGCAAAGGCCGGTGCACAGACGACGATGAAGCCGATTCCCATATTAAAGACGCGGAACATTTCTGCGTCGGAAACATTACCGAGCCGCTGAAGCCAAGGGAAGACAGGCGGTATAGGCCAACTGTCCCGCTGGATCACAGCTCGGCAATTGGGCGGTAGGATGCGTGCCAAATTGTCCACGATTCCTCCTCCCGTGATGTGGGCGAACCCACGCAAGACGCGTTTCTTCACCGGGTAATGTGCCACCAACTGGCGAACGGGGCGGACATAGATACGGGTAGGGGTCAGCAACAACTCGCCTACCCGGCTTTGGCATTCTGGCACTTCATCTTCCACACTCAGACGAGCTGCCTCAAACACAATTTTGCGGATGAGGGTGTAGCCGTTGGAATGTGGCCCGGAAGAGGCCAAGCCGATGACGGTATCCCCCGGACAGATATAGCGGCCATTGATGATCCGATCGCGCTCTACCACACCGACCGCAAAACCAGCCATGTCGAAATCATCCGGCTGATAGATGTCGGGCAAGATGGCTGTTTCCCCACCTACCAACGAGCATTCGGCCTCGCGGCAGCCCTCACTGATTCCCCGGATGAGAGAAGCGGTCCACTGCGGATCATCCCGCGGCAGGGCCAGATAATCCAGGAACATTAGCGGCTCGCCCCCGGTGCAGATCAGGTCATTGACCGACATGGCGACCAAATCGATACCGACGGTGTCAAAGCGTTGGCACATCGAGGCGAGTTTGAGTTTCGAGCCAACGCCATCGGTGCATGCGATGAGCACAGGGTGTTTGTACCGGCGGCGGAAAAGCCAGGCGTGCGGGTCGAGGTCGAATAGGGCAGCGAAACCGCTGCTGCCTTTACCCCCTCGCCGTGGAGGAAACGGGGGAGGAAGAACGCGCAACGGGTCCTGCGTTCGCTGCAGAAGTGGTGCGATGTTGGCCAAGGTTTCCTCGTATTTGTCCAAGTCGAGACCGGCTTTGCGATAGTCCCAGCTTTCTGCCATAACTCACTCCATCTCCGAGCAGGGAGCTGCTTGCTTCGCCAATTGGTGCTGTTGTATCGGGCTTGACCATTTTTTCTGCTAGTGGCTATAGTCCCGCCGAAATAGGCTCAGGAGTTCAGGGCTTTGCTGCTATGGATGCCATCCGGGTCTTATCCCAATTGGCCAATGCGACGCAGGCCGTTTGGCAGGCGAGTCTGGCCGCGCTGGAAAGCTACTTTGCCGCCATCAGTGCCATCTTGCCGGAGCCGTTCTTCCATACTCAGGCCTTTCTCACCTTCTTTGCTCTCGTCTTCGTGGTGTATTGGTCGCTGCCCCGGCGCTGGGCGGAGATGCGCGTTTGGGTCTTATTGATTGCTAGTTTCCACTTTTACGCGGCTTGGAGTCGGGAACTTGCATTACTCGTCACCGTGACGACCTGCGCCGACTATTGTTTCGGGCGGCTGATGAGCATCACCCATCGCCCTCCGTTGAGAAAAGTATGGCTCCTTCTCAGCATCAGCATGAATTTGGGTATTCTCTGCTACTTCAAATATCGAGGATTCTTCCTCAACGAACTCTACGATTTCTTAACAAAATTGGGATATGATCCGGGATATGGGCGTTTGGATATTGCTAACATCATAATTCCCTTCGGTATCAGTTTCTATACATTTGAAGCCATTAGTTATGCTGTCGATGTTTATACACGGAAGATCGAAGCGGAAAAAAGTTTGCCGAAGTTTCTGCTCTTTATCCTCTTTTTCCCTCATTTGGTGTCCGGACCGATTGTGCGCGCCGGGGACTTTCTTCGGCAGACGCGGCGACCCAAGCGCTGGAACTGGGTTCGGATCCAAGTCGGCGTCCAATTGTTCCTCATGGGGGCTTTCAAAAAATTGGCGATTGCCGACCGGATGGCCTTGTTCTGCGACCCGGTTTTTCAAGACCCGGAAAACTTCCGCACCACCGCGTGCTGGCTCGCCGTCCTCGCATATTCCCTCCGCATCTACTGCGATTTCTCCGGCTACTCGGACATGGCCGTCGGGTTGGGGCACTTGTTCGGTTACAAATTGACCATGAATTTCAACATGCCCTACTTATCCGTTAACATCTCGGAGTTTTGGCGCCGATGGCACATTTCTCTCAGTAGTTGGCTCCGTGACTATCTCTTCATACCACTGGGGGGAAGTCGTGGGAGCCGATGGCAGACGTATCGCAATCTCATGATTGTTATGACCCTAGGCGGATTGTGGCATGGCGCCGCGTGGGGATATATACTCTGGGGAATTGTTCACGGTGTGCTGTTGGTCATCCATCGCTGGTTCCGGGAGGTGATTGAGGGATATGCCGGTTGGAACGCGATACTCCAATCCCCTGCCGGTACCCTGGTGCGTGTCAGTTTGACTTTCCTAACTGTCAGCCTCTGCTGGGTTTTGTTCCAACCGGAATGGAGTCGGGCGTGGGCTATGTACCAGCAACTCTTTACCTGGCACAGTGGTGCTGCGCTGCCGTTGCATAATCGCAGTTTATGGTACACGGCCCTATTTGTGTTGATGTGTCATCTGCTCGTCACTTCCGGAATATGGTCCCGGATTTACGAGCGATTGCCCGCAGCCCTGTTGGGAGCGGGCTATGCCGTCTGCGCCTGCCTGGCGATGCTATTGGCCCCAGGTCAAGGGTCCACCTTCATCTATTTCCAATTTTGACTCCATGCGATTGCCACGGGGAATAATCAGGTTAGACCATTGGCACGAGAAGGGAGAGCGAGTCGCGCTGTCCGCCGGGCGATCGCTAAAGCAATGTTCCCGCCGACGTCAGGCTTTCCAAGCCCTATTCGGGGGAGCGATAGTTTACCTGGTGTTGCATCTTGGGCTGGCCAGTGCTGCTGCGTGGTCGCGCTGGCTGCGGGACCCTGTGTATGCCGATAAGGAGCGCAAGTGGCAGAAACTGGTCTCCCAAGCGCCTCCAGCAGCACCGCGGATTGTATTTCTGGGTACGTCACGGGTGGCCAACGGATTTGCCGCCGGCGAGGCAGAACGCCGCCTACGCCTGGTCACGGGCCGTGCCACGGTGGTTTTCAACTGGGGTCTGCCCGCTTCCGGCCCTGTGACACAATACCTCCATTTCCGGCGACTGATTAGCAGTGGTCACAGGGTCGATGTCCTGCTGCTGGAGGTATTCCCCGCCTTGGTGACCGAGGCAGGCGGTATGCCGGTAGAAGCCCACTTCACCGATGCAATACCCTGGGACAGCTCCGAACTACCGCTCTTGGAACAGTACCATTTCCCGGTGGCATGCTGGCAGCACGAACGGCGGGGTCTCTGGATCGCTCCCTGGTGGAGCTTGCGGTGGCGGCTCATGGGGCGATTGGCACCTTCCTGGCTCCCTTATCACCAACGGTACGACTGGAGCCGAGGTCCTGACCCTTGGGGCTGGAGTCCTATCATTGATCTCGACCCTTCCGCTGAACAACGGTCCAAGCGCCTGGAACGAGCACGTCGAGAGTATGAACACCGCTTACGTCACTGGCGAACTAGTCCGCCTGCGGAGAAAGCCATACGGGACCTACTCGATCTCGCCCGACAGCAGCATGTCACTGTTCTGTTGATCTGGATGCCGGAAGGTCCGAGCTTTCAGCGGCACTATTCCCCCCAGGCGCGGCAGAAGATGGAGCGCTGGCTGGAGAAGCTGGCGGAGGAAGCAGAAGTCCGGGTGGCGGACTGTCGAGATTGGATGGCGGAAGAGGATTTCTCCGATGGCCACCACCTGTTACCAGAGGGCGCCCTGCGCTGGACCCGGCGCGTTGCTGAGGAAGTTTTGCCCAGCGTGATGCGGGAGTGACATGCATGCCCTCAGTCGTCAGCACCGAGAACGGGACCGCACTTGTACGCCTCCGCTGGCTGGGAGAGGTGGAGAGCCGCCCCTTTCCAAGGGGTAAGCCGTCCTCTTCCTCTCGCCGTCGGGCCTGGTACAGCTTGATACTGGGAGTCGTGTCTTTCGGAGTATTCCAGCTTCTGGTAGCCTGGCCGCTCGATGAACTCGCTCCGGGATGGCGGGACCCGGAATATGCCCAGCGCGTGCGTAAGTGCCGCCAGAGACAGGCGGAGTATGTCCATCGGCCCTTGATTGCGGTCCTGGGGAACTCGCGGACGGCTATGGGAATCTGCCCCGCGGCTTGGGAAGCCTGCCTCGCTCCTCAAGAGGTAGATTCTGTTCCCATGCTGTTCAACTTCGGCATAGTGGGTGCCGGGCCGATGCTGCAAGAGCTGACAGCCCGCCGTCTTCTCCACGATGGCCTTCATCCCCAAGTTGTGCTGTGGGAATACTGGCCGCCGTTTCTGCACCAGGACGAACAGTGGAACGAATACCAACGCATTAACGTAGATCGGCTGTCACCACGCGACTTGCCTTGGGTTGATGTTTGCTACCCGTCAGAAAAGACTCGCCAAGTACGCCAAGCGATCTGGTGGCAACACCTTCTGCCTTGTTGGGGAACTCGTGAACGTATCCTCATGCAACTCGTGCCCGATTGGCTTTCCCCAGCCCGGCGCATCGATTGGACCTGGAAGCATCTGGACGGCTGGGGATGGTATCCGGGTCTGGATGCTCAGATACTTGGCGATAACGGACGAGAAACAATGACACAACAATGTCAAGCTATCTATCAGCCTCTTCTCGCACGCTACTGCTGCTCTGCTGAGGCGGAGGCATCGCTACGGAGGGGAGTACAGTTGCTGCAAAACGCGGGCTGCAAAGTCTTGCTCCTCTATCTGCCCGAATCCGAGCGGTTCCGCCGATGGTATCCCCCAGAAGTTGAGGCGACGATTCAAGAGCATCGCCAGCGATTGCAGGCGGAACTCGGTGCCGAGTGGCTGGATGCCCGCTCGTGGATGGCAGAAACCGATTTTGTCGATGGTTTCCACCTGTCCCGGCAAGGGGCAGCGGCATTCACCCAACGCTTGGGACAATGCTTGACGGGCCGGCTCCTGACTCCGCAAAGGTGAAGGATGGACACCTCCTTGAAACCGAGCACGCAGCGCCCCCCCGCGTTACGGCTGATCGCCGTAGTGACGGGTGAGCACCGTCCTCTCTCTGGGAAAAAAGAAGGACAAAATCCGCCTCAGACTCGAAGGAAAGCCCCCTCGCGCCAGAGTCGGGCGAAGCGGTCCTTGTTGGGGGGAATGCTGCTAGTGGCCCTGTTGCATTTGGGGTTAGCGGGGCTGCTGGAGACGGCTTGCCCCCATTGGCGCGATCCGGAGTTTGGGCACCGCTTGCACCAACTCCGGCGTTTGCAACAACAGGCCGCTGCTTCCCGCCCGTTGGTCTTGATTCTGGGCACCTCGCGGGCCCAAAACGGCCTGCAGCCTTCCGCCATGCTGCTAGGCGATGGCAGCTCCTCACCTCTGGTGTTCAATTACGCTCTGACCGGTTCCCCGCCCCTCAAGGTCTTGCTGACCCTGCATCGCTTGCTCGATTGCGGCATCGTTCCAGACGCCATCCTCGTGGAGCTCCTTCCTCTTTGGTTGGCTAGCGACGCCCCCGCGGAGGTCGTTTTCGCGCCAACGGCGGAACGGCTCAGTTGGAGCGATTTACACCATCTCCGCCCCTATTGTGCGGACTTTGATCTGCTGTACTGGCACTGGTGGAAGCTACGCCTCACTCCGTGGTCCACTCAGCGGGTGATTTTGAAAAGTCACTGGTGCCCACGCTGGCTGCCTTGGAACGAGCGGGTCGATCCGTTCTGGACCGGAATGACGGCCGACGGTTTCATGCCTTTCCTTTATGCAGAACCGACTCCAGAGTTCCGGCAGCGGACCTGCGAGCATGCCCGGCGAGAATACGCTTATGCATTCGGAGGCATCACCTTCGGCGAACGTTCGATTCAGGCTATGGAGGAGCTGGTGGCGATCTGCCGGCAGAGGGGGATTGCCCTGGCGTGGTTTGAGCCTCCCACGTCGCCGCGATTTCGGAGCTGGTTTGCCGCTGGCGTCTGGGAGCGCGGGCAGCAAGATATGCTGGCCTTGGCACAACAATGGAACATTCCTGTCTTCCTCTCTACTCTGGAGATGCGGGAGGAAGAGTTTGCCGATGGCCATCACTTGCTCCGCGCCGGCGCAGCCCGTTACAGTCAGTGGCTCGCGGAGCAGCACGTGCGCCCCTGGCTCACTTCCTCGGGGCTAATTTCATCTCCGCCATCAGAGTCCAAGTCCAGGGCCAAGCCGTGATCTGTATTTGGCTTCTCCTCGGGCAAAGGCGGAGGAAGAACCGGGAGGCGATTTTAGCGGAGAGGCGATTTAGGCTGTTTTCTGAAACTTCGAGATCACAAGACTGGACCGAGGAGATTAGGCGAGCATTCCAGCTTTGCGAGCATAGGGGAACAGTCCGCCAGCTTCCAGGATGGGCCGCACATCACCGAGGGGTTGCAAGTCGAAGGTTTGCCCCGTGGTCAGATTGGTCAGGCGGGACGCGTCGAGATCGATGAGTAGTTCATCGCCGGTACACACGTTATCGATAAGGCGCTGGCGGCTTTCCAGGGGGATGAGATAACCGCCGTTAATGGCATTGCGGTAGAAAATACGGGCGTAGAACTCCGCGACGACGGCTTTCACGCCTGCTGCTGCTAAGGCAATCGGTGCATGTTCGCGACTTGACCCGCAGCCAAAATTTCTGCCAGCCACGATAATGCGATAGGGGGAGACA
>Ga0101943_1001191_pt1 | contig 25201 bp, 28 predicted proteins | sample DewCreD2012metaG_5_FD_75244 | JGI IMG/M metagenome (GOLD analysis project Ga0101943, IMG submission 75244) | Hot spring sediment bacterial and archeal communities from British Columbia, Canada, to study Microbial Dark Matter (Phase II) - Dewar... ... | reverse complement strand
TTCAAATTTTTTAGGAGGTTATTTATATGCAAAAATTGGTTTAGGTCCTTTAATTGTTGTTTCTGGTTTAACTTCTTTAATGATTTTAATTTTTGTTCCTTTTTTGAAAATTGAAAAATAAAGAAAATTTTATGGTAATAATATAATTATCCCCACTAGCGATAACTAGCAAATATAATTTAATATAATAATTATTTTATTGTATAAATATTATTTGAAATTAAAAAGCGGGTAGAACAATTTGATTATAGAAAAATAAGTCAGCAACTAGTTGAATTAATTGAAGCTTTATTTATTAAAAATCAACAAATTGGCAAAAGTAGATATCCACAAATAACTAATGAAGCTATTAAATTCCCAACTCAAGACAAATTAAAAAATATACCTCCAAATGAAATAAAAATTCTTCTTTTTTATCTTTTAACCCCTCTTACGTCACCAGAACAAAAAAATATTATAGGTATTGTTGAAGATATTTTCCCCGAAAATATTAATATTGAAAAGAAAAAATTAGTACGAAGATTAATTTTAGAAAGAGCATTAGAGAAAGCAGCACGGTTAAATTTTTGGGGCATTCTCCCTGATTTCTATCAAAACCCAGAAAATCAAAAAAATAAGACCAGATATTTTGAATGAAGCATTAGAAAGGGAAATAAGATATTCTTTAAGTATTTACTATAAAAACCCCGCAAAACATACTCCAATTTGAAATAAAAGCTTTTCATGATTTACTTCTTAATAAAATAATTAGATCTACTAATTTAATTAGTGATAGAAATTCAAGGGTGAAATTTTTATCACAAGTTTTTAAAATACTTAAATAACAATGAATCATTGCTTCTTATTATTTTTGCTCCCACAGAAGATCTGCTTCTTTTAATTATAGGTAAAAATATAGTGACTAACCCTTTCGTCATTCAACCCTGGCATTTATCTGAAGAAGAAAGGGAAACACTACTTCCTATTTTTGTTTCTTTATCCGAAAAGGATATTAAATTTAATTTTCCTTTTCCTTATTATCCTTGAAAAGGATTAAAGAAAGCTAAAAAACATAATGAAATGTTAATTGAATATTTTAGAACCTTGAATTTTCTTATAGGATTAAAGCAGATAATAAAAGATATCAACACTGAAGATCATTTTCAAAAAATAAGAAAAATTGTTGAAAAGTATCAAATTATTCAAACGACACTTGAAGTTAATTATTCATTTCTCAGAGAGATAATTTTAGAAATAAGAAAACTTAAAAAAATAATTCTTGAAAATATTAAAGAACTAATTCATTTAAACAAAGAAATTACTAATGAAGAGTTAATGACTTTTATAGAAAAATCAAAATATTTTCCAATAATTCTTACTTTAGCTCTTCACTATTTGAGAGTTTATCCGATAGGTTTAGATCTATTAAGAAAAATTGTTTCTTTAATAATAAAAGGTGATTATTTTGATAGAAGATATGATTTGAATAATGAAATAACTAAAGAGCAACTTAACTCTCTTTTAAAAGGTAAAAACCCAGAAGAATATGAGCAAATAATCAAAAGATGGAGAAATTACTACTTTACTTTTAAAGTTTTAATTAAAGAAACCAGTAAAGAAATAGAATACCAAGAACTTGATTGGGACCAAGTTCTCAGGTACCTTTGATTGCAAATATACGAAAGCAAACATTATGAAGACATTTTTAATTTAGATGAATTCAAAACATTGAGTGAAGAAGGTAAAAATGAATTAATTAAAAATTTTGAAATTATTTTTATCGCCGAAAAGAAAACATTAAATCTCGGTGGTTTGAGTAACATATTGAAGAATCTAGGTTTAGATAATAATAAAATTAAAATTTAAGTTGGCTATCTTAAGCTTTTAAGAGATGTTTCTTTGAAACAGAAACAACCAAAAGAGATTATTAGTTCAATTGAACGCTTAAATAAAAATGCTGAAACATATTGGCCAACTTTTGCTCATCTTTCGTGTTGGAGAGAAGATGTTTATAACTACTTGAAACAAGTATTAAAAATTGAAAGAAAAGAAAGAAAAAAGGATAATTTATGTTTCTTGCTTTACTGATTCCCCTAAAACATTATTTGAAATTGGGAAATATCCCGTTTCGACTTGCTAAGATTATGAATCGACTGATATTTATAATAGAGCTTTATTAGGTTATGTTTTCGATGCTTATATAAAAGCTCTAGTTTTAAGAGAAATAGAAACCGAGCAAGATATAGACGAAGAAACATTAAACAAATCTCAAATAAAAATTGATAAATAAAACGAAAAAATAGAAATCGAAACACCTGAAGGAAGAATTATAGAAGCAAAAGTCCAAGCCTTATTAGATGCTCCTCTGGAAGAGATTAAAGAAACTCTTAATCTTGAATTAGTTTTATTAGCTGAAAATGTCAGCTTACTACCATCTCACAATCCAGAAGGTTATTATCGGGATATATAGGGTAAATTTTTACTATTGAATGTTTATGAAACTTTAGAAATGCCAATCTCTATTATCTTTTCCTCTTCATATTTTTTGCTATTGCTTTCATTTTCTTTTTTATTGAGCTTCAGGTTTTATTAACTCCTGAACCAGATAATACTTCTCTCCATTTTAAAATTTGGCAGGCAAGAGACTGGTTAATTGTTGGCATTCTTTCAATTTTAATTTCTTTAAATTTTGTCTTTTTTGTTTATTCAATCAAAGTTAAATCTTCAGAAGTAAAATCTACCCCAACAGGAATACTAGGTACTTTATTAGGAATTTTTTCAGCAATTTTAACGACTGCCTGGTGTTCTTCTTGCTTAGCAGTTTTACTTTCTCTTTTAGACATTAGTTTTTCTTCAGGAATTTTTTTAAAAATATAGATTTTTAATTTCCGCTTTTTCAACTATTTTACTTTTATTTTCTTTTTATTTACAATCAAAAAAGACAGTGGAAAAATGTAAGTGTTGAAATTTTTGTTATAATTAATTTGATGAAGCTTGGATTTTTTGAAGCAGAAGGTTGGGAAAAAGAAATTTTAGAAAAAGAAATTCCTGATTTAGAAATTTATTTTACAAGCGAAAGACTAACAAAGGAAAATGTTAAAAATTTCCAAGATCTAGATATTTTATCTATTTTTATTTCTTCTGAAATTGATAAAGAAATTATTGATTCTTTGCCAAACTTAAAATTAATCACTACTCGTTCAACTGGTTATGACCATATAGATTGTGAGTATTGTAAAAATAAAGGAATTTTAATTTGCAATATTCCTGAATATGGAACAAAGACTGTTGCTGAATGGACAATTGGCTTAATGCTTAATTTAATGAGAAAAATTTATTATGCCATTGATCAAATTAAAGAAGTTGAAAGTTTTGATCTGAAAAATTTAAGAGGCGAGGAACTTTATGGAAAAACCTTAGGTGTTATCGGTACTGGCAGAATCGGCAAAGAAGTTATTAAGCTGGTAAAAGCTTTTGGAATGAATATTTTAGCTTACGATGCTTATCCTGATGAAAATTTTGCTAAAGAATTTAATATAACTTACACTTCATTAGAAGAACTTTTGAAAAATTCTGATATTATTACTGTTCATGTAAATCTTAATCCTTCAACTTATCATTTAATTAATAAAGAAAATATAAAACTAATAAAACGAGGAGCTTATTTGATTAATACAGCAAGAGGAGGAATAGTTGAAACAGAAGCTTTGCTTTACGCACTTAAAGAAGGAATATTAAAAGGAGCAGCCTTAGATGTTTTGGAAGAAGAAACAGAAATTAAAGAAGAATTGGAGCTTTTAACAAAACAGCAAATCAAAACAGATGAGATAAAAACTTTGTGGCAAAATCATATTTTAATGAAAATGCCAAATGTCTTAATAACTCCTCATAATGCTTTTAACTCTAAAGAAGCAATCGAAAGAATTTTAATGACAACTATTGAAAATATAAAGAAATTTTTAGAAGGAAAACCAATAAATTTGATTAAATAAAAATTTATGTTATAATTATAATTAAAATGTGGAGACTAAACTTACAATTATTTTTGATATTTTCGATGATAATATTAGCAATTAATTTATTGCTGATAATTTATAATTTTTATTTATGGAAGATAAATTTAATTTATGTTGCTTTATACGAAGCCCTCTTAGATGATATAAGATTAATAGATATTCCCTCTATTGTTTTCGAAAACCTTGATTTTCTTGTTTTTATATTTATTAACACACCCTTCTTGTTTCTTGTGAACTTTGTATTAAAGTTAAGATTAGAAATAAATAAATCAATTGTTAAAAGAGAAAACTATATTAATCCATATGTTTTTTCTAAAAGTTTAAAAGTTAGAGCACCCCCAGAGATATAATTGAAATCGACTTTAAGCGCTAAAAGGTCTTAATTAAAATATACTTACTTACCAAAATGAAAAAATTAATTCTCTTCAGCCTAATAGCTTCATTTCTTTTCTTTTCTTCTTTAACTTTCGCTCAAACAACTACACCAGCAACTTCAACCACTACATCATCAAAACCAGTTAAAGAGCACAAGGCTTATAAAAAAGCTTATAGGGAACACGAAGACTACGAAAAAGAAGATAAAAAAGAAAAATCTGTTTCGAAGGGCATTAAGATTGCATCTTTATATAGAAAATGTCTTAATTTAGAAATGAAGAATTTAACAAAAGAAATGCAAGAAAGAAATAAAACCGCTTTAGCTAACTATGAAAGCGCCTTAAAATCTGCTACATCTACTGAAGCTAAGAAAGAAGCACTGAAAACTTATAAAAATACCATTAAAGAAATAAATCAATGGTTCAAGCAAGCTGTTAAAGAAGTTAAAGAAAAATGTAAATCTTTAGCAACCTCAACTCCAACATCTACTCCTACTTCTACCTCCACATCTACACCAACATCCACACCAACCCAACAATAAGGTCATTTTATTAAGTTTTTTATCGGCCCGGCTACAATAATAGTAGCCGGGCTTTTTATTTTTCATACTTTTTAAAAGCGTATATCTAAAAAATTTAATTTTATTTTATTTTAAAATATAATAAGCGATGAGATACATAAAATTTTTTAGTGAAATTTCAGCAGAAGATACTCTATTAGTTGGGGGAAAGAATGCTAATTTAGGAGAGATGTTTAGTAAATTGGCTAAAGTTGGTGTTCCGGTTCCTAATGGTTTTGCTATTACTGCAGAAGGATATGATTACTTTATTAAATTTAATAATTTAGAAGAAAAAATTCATAATATTCTGAAAGATTTAGATACTCATAATATTGAAGATTTACACAGGGGTGGTGAAGAAATAAGAAATTTGATTAAAAATGGAGAATTTCCAGAAGATTTAAAGAATGAAATTTTATTTGCTTTCCAAAAACTTAAAGAAGAATATGGGGAAAATTTAACGGTGGCAGTGAGAAGTAGTGCCACCGCTGAAGATTTGCCCTCAGCTTCATTTGCGGGGCAACAGGAGACTTATCTCAATGTTAGCGAAAAAGATTTGCTTGAAAAAGTAAAATATTGTTTTGCTTCACTTTTTACTGATAGAGCAATTTCTTATCGAGAAGATAAAGGTTTTGATCATTTCAAAGTTAAGCTTTCTGTTGGCATTCAAAAAATGGTAAGATCTGATGTTGGAAGTTCTGGTGTAATGTTTACTATTGACCCTGATACCGGTTGCCCTAATGTTATTGTTATTAATTCTGTTTTTGGTTTAGGTGAGCTTATTGTTCAAGGAAAAGTTATTCCTGATGAGTTTATTGTTTTTAAAAATGCTGATGATTTTCCAATAATTTTTAAAAAATTAGGAGAAAAAACGAAAAAAATTATCTATGCTGAAGAAGGTGGAGTAAAAGAGATAGAAACAAATGAAAAAGAAAGAAAAATATTTGCTTTAAGCGAGGAAGAAGTTAGTTTGATTGCTAAATATGGATATTTGATTGAAAAACATTATTCAAAAGCAATGGATATTGAATGGGCAAAAGATGGATTAGAAAATAAACTTTATATTGTTCAAGCAAGACCAGAGACAGTTCATTCAGCTAAACAAAACGTTTGGTATGAATATAGATTAAAAACAAACGCTGAACCAATTCTTAGAGGAATTGCTATTGGTAGTCAAATAACTTCAGGAAAAGTTAGAATAATTAAAGATGTTAAGAATATAAATGAATTTCAACAAGGTGAAATTTTAATTACTGAAATGACTGACCCAGATTGGGAGCCAATAATGAAAATTGCTAAAGGAATAATAACTGAAAAAGGAGGAAGAACTTGTCATGCAGCTATAGTTGCTCGAGAACTTGGAATTCCTGCTATTGTTGGTGTGAGTGGCGCTTTGGAAAGATTAAATACAGGAGATAAAATAACAATTGATAATTCGCAAGGGCTTGAAGGAAAAATTTATCGCGGATTGTTAGATTATGAAGTTATTGAGCATAAATTAGAAGAAAGTCCTCAAACAAAAACAAAAGTTTATGTGAATATTGGAGAACCAGATGAAGCTTTGGAAAAATGGTATTTACCAGTTAAAGGAGTTGGACTTGCAAGAGAAGAATTTATTATTGCTAGTGAAATTAAAATTCACCCCAATGCTTTAATTGATTATCCCAATTTACCAGAAGAGATTAAACAAAAAATTGATGAGTTAACAAAAGTTTACGAAGATAAAAGGGTATATTATATTGATAAACTTGCTGAAGGAATTGCCAAAATTGGCGTGGCTTTTTGGCCAAATGAAGTTATTGTGAGATTTTCTGATTTTAAAACTAATGAATATCGAAATTTAATTGGTGGAGAAATTTACGAACCTAAAGAGGAAAATCCAATGATTGGATTTAGAGGAGCAAGCAGATATTATCATCATAGTTTTAGAAAAACATTTGAGCTTGAGGTTTTAGCAATTAAAAAAGTTAGAGAAGAGATGAAATTAAAAAATGTTTCAGTAATGGTACCGTTTTGTCGAACACCTGAAGAAGGAAAGAAAGTTGTTGAAATTATAAAATCAATTATTCAAGATTCAGAACTTAAAATTTATGTTATGTGTGAAATTCCAAGTAATGTTTTATTAGCAGATGAATTTTTAGAAATTTTTGATGGAATGTCCATTGGTTCTAATGATTTGACCCAGATGATTTTAGGTATTGATAGAGATAATGAAATATTAACCGGGATTGCTGATGAAAGAAGCCCAGCTGTTTTGAAAATGATTGAAGAAGTAATAAAAAAATGTAAAGAAAAAAATAAATATATTGGAATATGTGGTCAAGCACCAAGCGATTTTCCAGAAATAGTTGAGTTTTTAGTTAAAAATAAAATTGATTCAATAAGCGTAAATCCTGATGCTGTGATAAAAACTATCGAAGTAGTAAAAGATGCTGAAAATAAATTTAAAATTTAATTGATGAAGATTGAAAACATTAAAGTAAACAAAATTTTGGATTCAAGAGGTGAATGGACAATTGAGGTTGAGATTTTAAGCGAGGGAATAAAAGAAAAAGCAAGTGTACCTTCTGGAAAAAGTAAAGGAAGCTATGAAGCGGTAAGTTTAAGTTTTGAAGAAATTCAGAAAAATTTAAAAAATTTTTTAGAAGAAGTAAAAAATATTGATTTTAAAAATTCAAAAGATTTTGATAAATTTTTAATTGAAAGAGCAGGGAAGAATAAAGAAAAATTGGGAGCAAATTTTACTTTAGGAGCAAGTATTGCTTTTTCAAGGGTTTTAGCTAAAAAAGAAGGATTAGATTTGTGGGAGTATTTGAGACGCGAATTAGATACGAATGATACTAATAAATTCGCGAAGATCCGTGGTTTAATTATTAATCTTATTGGCGGTGGGGTTCATTCAAATAATAATTTAGATTTTCAAGAATATTGGCTTATTACTGATTCTGTTGAAGATTTTGAAAATGTTTTAGAAAAAGTTTTAAATATTATTAATAAATTAGAGAAAAAATTATCAAAACCACTAGGCAGAAATGATGAAGGCGCATTTTGTACTAATTTTTTAGACAATTACGAACCCTTTATTTATTTAAGAAAAGTAATACACGAATTAAACACAAACCGAACGAATGACACACGAATGACAGACGAATTAGATACGAATGATACGAATGAATCACGAATGGAAAACGAATTTAACACGAATGATACGAATAGTGATAAAGAATCTATTATTTTTAAGGAGTTAAGTTATAAAATAGTCGGTATTTTATACAAAATTCATAACCAGTTAGGGCCTAATTTTGAAGAAGAGCACTATAAGCAAGCCATTAAATCACTTTTAGAAAAAGAAAATATAACTTTTACAATGGAAAGGCCTCCCAAATTAGAAACAAGTGATTTTAGCGTAGAAGGTGTTAAGGCGGATTTTATTATTGAGGATAAAATTTTATTAGAAGTAAAAGCAAAACCAAATATTACTAAAGAAGATTTAAAACAAATCGATAGATATCTTATAGCATCAAAATTACCTCTTGGTATAATAGTGAATTTTAGATCTAAAAAATTAACTTTCAAAAGAATATTAAACCCTTCAGCTTTAAAGAAATTCGCGAATAATAATACGAATAACATACGAATGGAAACGAATGATACGAAAATAATTCGTGATGCATTTGATAAAATTCGTGATAGATTCGTGAATATAACCCTTCACCTTGGAGCAGATATTGCTGCTAATCAAATAAATAAAAATTTAAATTGGGAAGAAGTTTATGAAAAATTGAAAAATTTAGAAGTTAAATATCTAGAGGATCCATTTAAAGAGGACGAATTTGAAAAATTTGCTAAACTAAGAAAACAAGGATTTAAAGTTATTGGTGATGATTTAACTGTTACAAATATTGAAAGATTGAAAATTGCTTTAGAAAAAAATTCAGTTGACGGCGTTGTGGTTAAACCAAATCAGGTTGGAACAATTTTGGAAACCTTTGAATTTGTTAAATTAGCTAAAGAAAATGGTTTATTTACAGTTTTTTCTCATCGAAGTGGAGAAACAAACGATAATTGGATAATTGATTTAGGGATTGCTTTTTTTGCTGATCTTTTTAAAATTGGTCCGCCAGTGCAAGGCGAAAGGATTGCTAAATATAATAGATTAAGAGAGATTTTAAGTGAGTTTAAATTATAATTTGATTAACATAAAAAATAATAATTTAATGTCAAGCATTAGTCAACTCTTAAAAGAATCTTTTTAGAATTTTAAAAACTACTTTATTTCTATTTTGTAGTTCAACTGTGTATTTTAGTGGTAATGTTTTTAATCTTTGGCTTTTACTTTTATTATTCTATAAAAATTAGTAAAAAATTACTACAAAGTACCCTTTCTATATACGATTTTTTATTTGTGGATTCAATAATAATTTTTTTTATTATTTACTTCATCCGCTTTTCTTTATTTAGCTTCAATAATAAGGTTAGAATCAGGAGAAATTAGCTTAATAGATAAATTAGATAGAAAAATTATTTCCTTCTTTTTAACAGGAGTTTTGAGCTTCTTAATTATTTTTTTAGGTTTCTTCTTCTTTGTTATCCCGGGTCTTTTTTGTTAAATTTTATTTTGTACCCTTTATATCCGCTCTTGAAGGAATTTATTATAAAAAGCTACAGAAAGAAGTAGCGAATATACTAAAGGTTTGTGATGGAAGGTTTTTATATAAGAATTTTGATTTTACCTTTTATTTTAGTTCCAGTTTTATTAGTATTTTTAATTTTTTTTAAATTATTAAAAATATTTTTCCCTTTATAAAACTATTTGCTTTTTACGATATTGATTGTGACATTAAATTATACTACTTTTTTCTTTTTATACACTTTATAATCATATTAAAAACACAAAAATCGGATTATCTAAAATAGAATAAACACTAAAATTCAAAAAGAGGAGAAGAGGTTGTTAGGGGTAAGGAATTATCAAGGGGCGAAGATGATGTGGAAAAGGGTAGCATTGGGACAGATGGTTGTTGTAGTTGTTGAACAAAATTAAATTTATTTAATTCTTCTAATATTTTTTCTAATTCAACATAATTTTGGGGAGGATTAATTTCGAATTCTTTATTGTGGTTACTAAAATTGATTTCGAAGTGTACTTTGACAGGTGATTCAAGATTTTTCGCTTTTATTTCATCATTATAGCTAATTCTATATAAGAGTTCATTAGAAGGATTTATATAATAATAAATAACTGGCATTTTTTCGTTTTTATTTAATATTTCTTCTAAATCTTTAAATTCGTTTTCTTTAATTTTTATGTCAGAAGGAAGTACTTCATTTATCTCTCTAAGCGTAGGTATAATTTTTTCTTTTTGTAAACTAACATAAAATTTGTCTGTTTTTATACCATTAATAAATTCACTTCCTTCTTTTTTAATAATTAAGATCTTTGATTTAATAATAATCCTTCCTATTTCTTCTAACTCTTTTAACAACTCATCATTAGAAATTTGTGCTCTTAACAAACTTTGATTTGATTTTTTAAATAATAAAGTTTTATTTTTATTTAATTCGTTTAATTTTTTGTAATCTATTTTGATCCATTCAGAAAGATAATTTTTAATAAATTCTGGTGGTAAGAAAAATTGTAGAAATACATCGAAATTTTTCTGTTTAATATATAAGGAAGCTGGAAGAATTATATAGTCCAAAACTAACCCAAAAGGAGAAAAGGAGATAGATACTGAACCCGAGATTTTAAACTAGATGTTGATACTGCTTGAAGATCACCATTAAAATTTATACTTAAATTATATTTTTCTTTTAAAGGTAAATTAAAGAAAGGAGAATTTAAGGTGATTTCTAAATTTTTCTTTAAATCTTCACTATTAAATATAAAACTCAAATTTCCATTAAAAGAGAAAGAATTTAAATAAGTAAACTTTCCCATGACCCTATAAAATACTTTTTCTGGGCTATTTACTAAATAATTGTACCCCATATAACCACCGCAGAAAGAACAAGTAATAATATTAAGGAAAAGAAAATAAATTGTGACTTTTAAAAAACATTTATTTAATTTTAATTAATTATAAATTTTTCGACCTCTTTATAAGTAAAATTAAAATTATAATTAAAAAATTTTTTATTTTTTATTATTTTTTTTAAAAATTTTCAAATTTTATTTTTAATTTTCTTATCATATGTAAATCAATATTTTAGCATCTTTTTGATAATCTATTAATTTTTAACATAAATTTATTCCACTGTAACGCTTTTTGCTAAATTTCTTGGTCTATCAATGTTTCTTCCTAAAATTTTTGCCGTATGATAAGCTAAAAGATGAAGCGGTAAAGTGGTAAGTAGTGGAGTTAATTCTTCCTTTGTTTTAGGAACAAAAATATTATTATTTTCTATTTTAGTTTCTTCGTTGTCAGTTACCAAAATAACTCTCCCTCCTCTTGCTTTTATCTCCTCAATATTTGATAATGATTTTTGATAAATACTGTCTTTAGGAGTAATAAAAACAACTGGAAAATTTTTTTCAACCAAAGCTAATGGCCCATGTTTCATTTCTCCTCCTTGATAAGCTTCAGCATGAATATAAGCAATTTCTTTCATTTTTAAAGTCCCCTCTAAAGCTACTGGATAACTAAATTTTCTTCCTAAATAAAGCATACTGTTAGAATCTTTAATTTGCAAAGCTAATTTATTTATTCCTTCTTCTAAAGCTAAAATTTTTTCCATTTTTTCAGGAATTAAAATTATTTCTTTTAAAATTTCTTTTGCTTTTTGATGGGTTAAATTTCTTCTCAAACCTAAAAATAAACTTAAAAGAAGCAAAGAAACAATTTGCGAGAAATAAGCCTTAGTTGAAGCAACTGCTCTTTCTGGGCCGGCATAAGTATAAATAACAGCAGAAACAGTTCTTGCAATTGTGGAGCCAGGAACATTAATTATTCCCAATGTTAAAGCCCCTTTTTCTTTAGCCACCTTTACTGTTTCTAAAGTATCAGCAGTTTCTCCTGATTGAGACACAGCCACAAGCAAAGTTTCATCATTAAATTTATAATTTCTGTATCTTAGTTCTGAAGCAATTTCTGAATCTACTTCTAAATCAGTAAATTCTTCCAAATAAAGTTTGCCCACAAGAGAAGCATAATAAGCAGTGCCGCAGGCGGTTAGAATTACTTTTTTAATTCTTTTTAACTGGTCTTCAATAAGTTCTAAACCTCCAAGTTTTATTTCTCCTTTTTCAAAAATTATTCTTCCTCTTAAAGTATTTCTAACTGCTTTGGGTGATTCATAAATTTCTTTTAGCATGAAATCCGGAAAATTACCAATTTCAATTTCTTCTGTTTCCCAATCAATTTTTTGAACCTTAGCTTCAATTTTATTATTTTTAAAATCTTTGATTGAAAATTTATTTTCTTCGATAAAAGCAATTTCCCCATCTCCCAAAGGAATAAATTCATTAGTGATAAGTTTTATCGGTAGAGGATCTGAAGCAACAATTATTTCTTCTTTATTTTTTCCTAAAACAAGAGGGCTGGCAAAACGAATAGCAGTCAGTTTTTTAGGTTTATCTAAATTAAAAATTACTAAAGCAAAACTGCCACGAATAATATTTACTGTTTTTAAAATAGCCAATTCAAAATCTTCTCCTTCTTTCAAAAATTTTTCAATTAAATGGGCAACAACTTCAGTATCTGTTTCTGAATTAAATTTATGGCCTTCTTTAATAAGTAAATTTTTCAAAATTTCATGATTTTCGATGATGCCATTATGGACAACAAAAATTTTTTTCTGACAATCAAAATGAGGATGAGCATTATTTTCGGTTACTCCCCCGTGGGTTGCCCATCGAGTGTGGCCAATACCAACAAAACCTTTTAAATCTTTTTCTTTAACTCCAGAAATTTTTCCGACTTTCTTTTCTAAAAATAAATTTTTACCATCATAAATTAAATAACCCCACGAATCATAACCTCGATATTCTAATTTTTTAAGCCCATTTAAAATAATTTCCTCTGCTCTATTTTTACCTAAATAACCAACTATACCACACATTCTTATTTTTTATTTTATAATTAAATTGTATTGTATGAAATTAAAGTTTGCTCAAAAAGTATTAGATATTGTTAAAAAAATTAAACCAGGAAAGTTTTTAACCTATAAGGAAGTTGCTGAAAGGGCAGGAAATATAAGAGCTTTTAGAGCGGTGGACCAGATTTTAAAAAATAGTCCCACAGATATTCCTTGCCACCGAGTTATTCAAAGTGATAATTTAGTCGGCGGGTATTTAGGAAAAGAAAATTTAGATTGGTTAAAAGCAGGGCTTTTGCTTAAAGAAGGAACTATTGGAGTTATTCCAACTGATACTATTTATGGAATTTGTACCTCTGCTTTTAATAAAAAATCTGTTGAAAAAGTTTATAAATTAAGAAAAAGAAATCCCAATAAGCCCTGCATAATTTTAATCTCAAGTTTTGATGATTTGAAGAAATTTAATGTTAGGTTAAAAAATTGGCAAAGAAAAATTTTAGAAAAAATATGGCCAGGAAAAGTGAGTGTAGTTTTAGCTTGTCCGTGGCAAAAATTTTATTATCTTCATCGTGGAACTAATTCACTTTCTTTTAGGCTTCCCAAGGATAAATTAATTTTAAACATTTTAAAAATATCAGGACCATTAATTGCTCCGTCAGCAAATTGGGAAAGTTATGAGCCAGCAAAGAATATTAGAGAAGCAAAAAGATATTTTGGCAATAAGGTTTTTTATTTAGATCGACGAGATCTGATTTCAAAACCATCAACCTTAATTGATTTAAGGGAAAAGAAAATTAAAATTTTGAGAGAAGGAGAAGAGATGGAGAAATTATTAAAAATAATTAACAATTTTTATGGTAAAATATAAAAATGATAGAATTTAGCCCGAATGGAAAAAAACCTAAAGAAGACGAATGGAAAAAATTTTTAGAAAAAAATTTGCGCGCATTTAAAGAAAGTCTTAAAGATTTTATTGAAGGAAATTTAGATATTAAAGAAATAAAAACTGAAGAGACTGAAAATTCTATTATTTTTAAAATGAGATTTAAAGGAGGTGGAGAAAAAATTTTAAAGATAATCGATGATTTTTATAAAGAAAACGAATCAAAAGCACAAAACCTAGGGGCAAAAGATTTTGGAGTTATTCTAGATGGAGATAGAAAAGAATTTATAGCTCAAATAGATTTACCCAAAGATGCCTCAGAAGAGAAGAAACAGTTAGCAAGAAGTATATTAGAAGAATTAAGAAAAAGACTTTTATCAGCTAAATAGTTTTTTAAATTCTAAAGCATCTTGGACTGCATAACCTTCAGCATCATTATTAAAATAGGCAAATAAAATTTTTGGTTTTAATTTTTTTATTTCTTCCTCGTAACGTTCAAGTTCTCTTTTTTCATATTTTGAAGCAAAAAGATTAGGTTTGCCGTGAAATCTTATATAAACGAAATCGCAGGTTTTTATAATCTCAGTTGGCCACCTTGGAGAATCAGAAATAACAAAAGCAACCCTTTTCTTTTTTAAAAAATCATAAGTTTCTTTATCAAGCCAAGAAGAATGTCTAAATTCAATCGCTAATTTTAGATAGTCAAAATTTTCCAAAAACTCATCCAAAATTTCTAAATTTTTCTTTAAACTTGGAGGAAGTTGAACGAGTATTGGTCCGAGATTTTTCCCAAAAAATTTATAACTTTTGATTGTTTCTTTTAAAATTCTTTTATCATCTTTTTTTAATTTTAATTTGCGAAAATGGGTAAAAAGGCGATAAAGTTTGATTGAAAAGAGAAAATTTTTGTTTATTTGTGATTTCCACTTTTCAAAAGTTGATTTTTTAGTAAAATGATAAAAACTTGTATTAACTTCAACAGTATTGAAATATTTCGAATAAAATTTTAAAAAATCTTTAGAATCCAAATTTTCAGGATAAAATTTTCCTTTCCAATGATAATATTGCCATCCAGAGGTGCCTACATAAATTTTCATTTTTTTAATTTTACTTTGATGGGCTCGGCTGGACTCGAACCAGCAACCTTCTCGCTGTGAACGAGACGCTCTACCCTTGAGCTACGAGCCCTATTTATTTTTTATTTTATTAATTTTTCGATTTAAAATTAATATTATTAGAATCTTAAGAAGATTTGATTTTAATTAATTTATTATGATAAACAATTTTTTAGCGAGGTTAAAAAAAATTGATAAAAATAGATTTGTTATTTTAATTTTATTTCTTCCTTTTATAGCTTTTTCTCATTGTCCTTTATGTGTAGGTGGAGTATTAATTTTGACATTTTTAGGTTATGAATTTGGAGTTAAGAAAATTGTTTTGGGTTTTTTAGTGGGTGCTTTAGCAGTAGCTTTTGCTGAATGGTTAAATAGATTAATTAAAAAGAAAATTTTTAAAGGACAAGAATTTTTGATCATTGCTGGAACTTTTATTTTAACTTATTTGTCAATTAAATCTTTTATTTTTGATTATTTTTATTTTTATCTTCCAATTTCAAATTATGGCAAGGTTATTATGATTGATAAATCTTTATTAACTGGAATTTTTGGTGGTTTTTTAGTTTATATTGCTCCTTTTATAAGCAAATGGATAACTCAAAAAAGAGGCAAAACAATTCTATTTCAAAGAATAATTATTACTTTAATCCTATTAATTATTTTTGGTTTAATTTTACAATTTCTCTTATAATTAGATTATGAAAATAAAATCATCACAAGAACTAATTCAAAAAATTAATGAATTCAAAGAAAAAGTGATTGATCTTTCTGCAGATGAAGATTTGGCTATAGGAGTAATGAATTTGATTAGTATGGAAGAACATATTTATTTTACTGCTGAAAAAACAGGTAAAGATGAGTATTTTGATTTACTTAACCAAGTAAGAGAGATAAGAAAAAAGATGATGGAAAAATTGATTGGGAAACCAGAAGGAGAACTTTGGTGTTTTATTAAACATACGCTTTCAGCAACAATGAGGCTTATTGAAGCAGGGACAAAACTTCAAAGTCAAAACAAAAAAGTTGAAGCAAAAGAAGTTTTTGATTTAGCTTATGATCTTTTTAATATCTTCTGGGGAATAAAATTAAATATTATTAATTTAGAAGATTTTAAAAAAGAAGAACCAGAAAAAGAAATTGTTGAAGAATCTAAAGAAGGATTTTCTTTAAAAAAATTAATAGAAAAAATTATTGATTGTTGTAAAGAATAAATGAAAGAAGGCGAAATTTTAAAAATAATGGCAGAAAGATTTCTAGAAACAGCTAAAGATTTATATAAAAAAGAATATTATGATTTATGTGCTTTCAATATCGAACAAGCAGTCCAGTTATTTTTGAAATATGAAATTTGGAAAATATTAGGAGATTTTGAAAAGACACATAGAATAAGTGAGCTTTTAGATCATTATCAAAAAGCTTCTGGCAAAATTAAAGAAATTGAGGAATTAAGAGAAAACTATAAATAAACCATTAACGATTTAGAAATTACTTATATTGAAAGTAGATATTTACCTGCACAATTTTTTAAAGAACAAATTGAACTTATGTTTGAATTTGTTGAAAATTTATTAAATATTTTTAAAAATGGGTAAATATTTTGAATTTCTTTTAGAAAGAAAAGAAAGAAGAGACAAATTTTTAAATTATATTGTTTATTACCTTAATTTAATAAAAGAAAGAGCTAAAAAAATTTTGGGTGAAAATACGAAAATTGTTTTATTTGGCTCTTATTTAACTAATAATTTTGGACCTAATAGCGATATAGATATTTTAATTGTAACCGAAAAACCTATTGATCAAAGAGAAAAAAGTAAAATTTTAATTGAAATTTTAGAAGGTTTTGATGTTTATCATCCATTTGAAATTCATTTTGCAGGGAGTTCAGAATTTGAAAGCTGGTATAAAAAATTTTTAAAAGATAATTACCGAGAACTCTAAAACTTGAAAAATATACCCCATAGGGGTATAATATAATTATGAAAAAATATATTTGTCCTATGGGGTGTATTGAGTCTCAAGATCAGCCAGGAAATTGTCCTGAATGTGGGATGAAGCTTATTGAAGTTGAAGAATCAAAGAAAAATCACAGCAAGCATGCTGATCATCGAGCTGAAGATTTTTTGAAAAAATCTTGGCCTTCTTTAATTTTGACTCTAATTGTAATTTTTTTAACTTTTTATTCATAAAAATCTATTCTAAATTTGTTCATATCTACTCTTTTTAGTTCAATTGTCTTTTTTTATGGTGGCTTTGTTTTCATTGTTGGAGCCCTGAGAGAGATTAAGGCAAAGAATTCAGGAATGATGACTCTAATTGCTTTAGCTATCTCCTCAGCTTATTTATATAGTCTTTTAGCTGTTATTTTTAAATTTGGCCATGAATTCTTCTGGGAACTAACAAGTTTAATTACCATCATGCTTTTAGGACATTATTTTGAAATGAAATCTGTTTTTTCAGCTCAAAGAGCCTTAAAAGAAATTGAAAAATTATTACCCGATCAAGCAGAATTAGAAAATGGAAAAATTGTTTCTCTTAATGAACTTAAGGTGGGTGATATTCTTTTAGTAAGGCCAGGAGGAAAAATTCCTGCTGACGGCATTGTCATTGAAGGAAGGTCTGAGGTAAATGAAAGTATGATTACTGGTGAAAGCAAGCCTATTTTGAAAGAAATTGGTTCTGAAGTTATTGCCGGAACAATTAACGGTGATGGAGTTTTAAAAATAAAAGTTACTAAAGTTGGCGAAGAAACATTTTTAGCAGGAATAAAAAGACTAATTTTAGAGGCACAAAGATCAAAATCAAAACTTCAAGTTTTGGCAGATATTTTTGCTAAATATTTAACTTTGATTGCTATTTTTATTGGCTCTTTAAGTTTCATTATCTGGCTTGTTTTACAAAGAGATATTTCTTTTGCTTTAGAAAGATTAGTGACAGTTTTAGTTATTTCTTGTCCTCATGCTTTAGGACTCGCAGTTCCTTTAGTAGTTGCTATTTCAACAAGTTTAGCAGTTCATCATGGCTTTTTAATTAGAAACAGATTACAGCTTGAACTAGCAAGAAAAATTGATATTGTTTTATTTGATAAAACAGGAACACTTACAAGCGGAAAATTTAGGGTAAAAGCAATATTGACTTACGCAGATACACCACGGATTAACGCGGAGAATAATATCCGTGAAAATCCGCGTAATAATCCACGTAAATCCGCGGTACTGCAAATCGCTGCCTCTTTGAATCAATTTTCACAACATTTTATTGCTCAAGGAATTTTAGAAAAAGCAAAAGAAGAAAAAATTGAAATTTTAAAAGTTGAAGATTTTGAAAATTTGCCTGGCAAAGGAGTTAAAGGAAAAATCAATGGTCAAGTTTATTATCTTGGCGGTGATAATCTTTTAAAAAGTCTAAATTTAACTTCACCTCAAATAGAAACAATCGGAACAATTACTTATTTAGTTGATGAAAACAAAAATATTTTAGGAGCAATAATTTTAGAAGATGAAATTAGAAAAGAATCATACGAGGCTATTGAGGAGCTTTATAAATTAGGAATCAAAACAGCAATGATTACTGGAGATAAAAAAGAAGTGGCTGAAAAGGTTGCTCAGGAACTTAAAATTGATGAATACTTTGCCGAAGTTTTGCCACAAGAAAAAGTCGAAAAAATAAAAGAACTTCAAAAAAGAAACTTAAAAGTGATGATGGTTGGTGACGGTATCAATGATGCTCCAGCACTTATACAAGCAGATGTTGGTGTAGCGATTGGTGCTGGAACAAATGTGGCTATTGAATCAGCCGGTATTATTTTAGTAAGAAATGATCCTAGAGATATTGTTAGCTTAGTTAAGCTTTCAAGGGCAACTTATCGAAAAATGATTGAGAATTTATTTTGGGCAACGGGTTATAATGTTATAGCTATTCCTTTGGCTGCAGGAATTTTAGCTTTTAAGGGGATTTTACTTTCTCCAGCCTTGGCTGCAGTTTTTATGTCACTTTCAACAATTATCGTCGCCCTTAATGCTTTAAGATTAAAAAATTTTAAATAAAATTAATTATTTCGGATGTACGACATCCGCACATTATCTAAAAATATATGTTATAATTAAGACAATGGCAAAAGTTAAAGAAGTTATGTTAAAAAGTTTAAAGATTAATAAGAAAGGAATGTTCGTCCTTATACCTTTCAAAGAATGGTTAAAAATTGAACCGGTCTTGGAAGATTATTTATTATCAAAATCTCAAAATTATATCAAATCAATAAAACAAGCAAGGGCTGATATAGAAAAGAAAAAACTTCATGCTTTTGACCTTAAAACAGGTAAATTAACTAAAATTAAATAAGATAGAATGATTAAATAAGATAGAATGGAAATAATTTTTGCTGAAAGAGCTAAACGCGATTGGGATAAACTAGATAATAAAATAAAAAATCAAATAAGAAAAAAATTAAAATTTTATTTAAAATCAACAAACCCTCTACGTTTTGCTGAAAAATTAAAAGACCCCAAATTGGGTATGTATCGTTTTCTCATTGGCGATTGGAGAGTAATTTTTGACTATCTAGAAAATAAAATTTATATTTTAAGAATAGCTCATCGTAAGGATATTTATAGATGATTTAGCAATGGATAAAAAGATAAAGAAGAAAATTTTAAAAAGAATAAATATAATTAAAGGACAGATTGAAGGTTTAAAGAAAATGATAGAAAATGAAAAATATTGTTTAGATATTTTAATTCAAGCTTCAGCTATAAAAAATGCCATTTCATCAATTGAAAGAGAAGTTTTAAAAAATCATTTAAAAACTCATGTAATTGAACAAATTAAAAACAAAAAAGAGAAAAAGGCGGTTGAAGAATTATTAAAAATTTATAAGTTGAAAAAATGAATACCCAGGGATTTACGCGGATGAAACGCGGATTGATAAATATCGGTGTAAAAAAGTGGTGCCTTATTGTTTTTGTATTAATATCATTTCTTGCTTTTTATTTTGTATTTGCTCACACTGAGGATGCAGAATTAAATCAAGAAATCCAAAAAGGGAAAGAAATTGTTGAAAAATTTTATCGAGGAGAAATAAAATGTCAAAATTTAAGTAATGAAGATTTCCATGCTGTCGGTGAATATGTAATGGAGCAGATGGTTGGAGGCAGTGATCATTTAACAATGAATAAAATGATTGAACAAATGCATGGTAAAGAAGGAGAAGAATTGATGCATATTAATATGGGAAAAAGATTTTTAGGTTGCGATGGCGGTAATACAAGTTGGATGATGCCAATGATGAGTGGTGGAATGCCAATGATGGGATATTGGGGATTTTGGAATTGGCAAGGTTGGAATTTTTTGGCACCAATTTGGGGAATCATTGGAGGTTTATGGCTTTTAGTGATTTTATCTTTTCCAGTTTTAATTTTAATTTTGCTCATTTTGAGTATAATTTATTTAATTAAAAAATTAAAGACTGATATTAAAAAGAATAATCAATGAAAATTATAGAAAAAGGTAGTAAAAAATATTACCAATGTGAGGAATGTTTTCATATTTATGAAACAGAAGAATTAGTAAATAAATGTGAAGCTTGGTGTAAAGAATATAAAAGTTGTAATTTAGAAATAGTAAAGCATAGCATAAAAGAAGATAGAAAAATAAATTTAACACAACTTATTTTAGGTATTTTGGTTGGAGGATTGATAATTTTTGCATTAGCCAATATAAAAATTCCAAAAACTTCTAATAATTTACCAGCAAAGCTAAACTTTGATAATACTCAAAGTCAAAGTATAAATTCTGCTGATATTCAAAATATAATTAATCAAGTTTTGCCTCCTGAGGGTTTTAAAACAAGAATTGTTTTCGGTGATGTAGTTAAAAAAATGATTGACTGTGGAGTGATTGATTTAGAAAAAATGAAAAAATTGTATAATGGTAAAATTCCTGAATATATACAAAAGGCAATTGAAGGAAGTAAGGAACCCATAGTTATCAATCAAGAAACAGCTAATCATCTTTTAAATCTTTTTTGGCCCTTAGGGCTTTCAAATAAAACTGAATTTAACAAAAATGTGCCTTTTAGTGAAAAAGAACTTCCTTATTTAGCTTCGACTGGTGGTTGGTGGTTGGGAAAAGAAGAAAATGGTGCTGCTTATTTTAATAAATGTGAAATAATTAAATTAACCCCTGAGCAAGAAGAATTAGTTTATCGCGTTGCCCAAAATACTTTTCGTCCTTGCTGTAATAATTCAACTTTTGCTCAAGATTGCAATCACGGCTCAGCTCTATTAGGAGCTTTAGAACTTGCAGCTTCTCAGGGATATTTAGAAGATGAACTTTACAAATTAGCACTTCGACTTAATTCTTTCTGGTTTCCTCAAAATTACATTGAGACAGCAATTTATTTTAAGATTTTTGAAAATAAAGATTGGAAAAATGTTGATCCAAAATTGATAATGTCAGCAGAATATTCATCTGTTTCTGGATGGATTCAAAATGTAAATAAAAAAGTTGCTAAATTAAATTTACCTCAAATTCAAAGCGGAGGAGGTTGTGGATTATAAAAATGTAAATCTTATGATAAAATGTAATTAATAGTCGTAATTAAAAAAATTAAAAAATGTGCAAAACTTGCGGATGTCAACCTTGTAAATGTGGAAAGAAAAAAGGGTTGAAAAACTAAATTTAAATTAGAATTGAAATGAAAAACAAATATTTATTTTTAGGAATTTTTATAGGAATTGTTATTTTTAGTTTTTATTATTTTTCGAACATTAATAGGCGCGGATTTGAAACGGATAAACAAAGATTTGGCCCTGCTGTGATTCTTTATAAAACACCAAATTGTGGATGTTGTGAAAATTATATTTCTTATTTAAGATCAAATGGATTTAAAGTTGAAAAAAGAGATATAAGTGATGAAGAACTTACAAATTTAAAGAAACAACTTGGTATTCCTGAAAATCTTTGGTCTTGTCATACTGCTTTGTGGTGTAATTATTTTGTTGAAGGCCACACGCCTATTTCGGCAATCGAAAAACTTTTAAATGAAAAACCAGAAATTAATGGAATTGCTTTACCAGAAATGCCTTCAGGATCTCCAGGAATGCCTGGTTTTAAAATCGAAAAATGGAAAATTCATTCAGTAAAAAACGGTCAAGATCAAGGAATATTTATGGAAATTTAAATTAAAATGGATAAATCATTAAAAATAACAATTATCTCTGGAATATTAATTCTTTCTTTTTCAGCTTTATGGTATGTTTATGAATACAGTCAAACAAAACCAGAATTAAGAACATTTACAGTTACAGGAGAAGGAAAAGAAATGGTTGTTCCTAATATTGCCGAAATTAGAATTGGAATCATTACCGAAGGTCAAGATTTAAAAATTTTGCAAAAAGAAAATGATGAAAAAATGAACAAAATAATAAATTTATTGAAAGAGAAGGGAATTGAGGGAAAAGATATTCAAACAGAAAATTATTCAATAACTCCTAAATATGATTATTCAAAATCTCCTTATAAAATTATTGGTTATACAATTAGTCAAAATTTAAAAGTTAAAGTTAGAGATTTAAATAAAATTAGCGAAATTTTAGCGCAGTCAGTAAATTATGGAGCTAATAATGTTTCTGGCCCAAATTTTACGGTTGATGATAGAGAAGTTTATTTAGAAAAAGCAAGAGAAAAAGCAATTAAAGATGCAAAAGGAAAAGCAGAAAAAATTGCTAAATCAGCCGGATTTAGATTAGGTGAGATTATTAGTATTTACGAATTACCCTATAATTATTATCCAATTAAAGAAGTTGGAACTGGAGGTGGAATTGGAGGTGAACCAGTTCTAAATTCTCCTCAAATCGAACCAGGTTCCCAAGAAATCAAAATTCAAGTAAATATAACTTATGAAATAAAGTAAACTGGTAAGTTATCGTTTTTTAAAATAATACTTTTTCTTTTCTCGTCGAAATAAATTTGAATAGCCTTAATTTTTACTCCTTTGTTTTTAGCAATTTTTAAAAGTTCATAAATTTTTGGATCAGCATTTTTATTAGGAGAAAAAAGAGAGACGTTTTTCATTCCAGCAATAAAAAGAATTATTGATTCGTATTGATTTGAATTAAGCTGTTTATCTATTAATTCTTTTATATGTTTTTGACCTCTGATCGAAGAGCAATCAGGATACATAGCAAAATTTTTATGTTTCATTACTGCACTTTTAATTTCAAGAAGATATTTTTTGTTTTTACTTTCAATTAAATAATCAATCAAAGATTTATTTATTCTGAAATTTCTTTTTAAAATTTTTCCTCCTTTAAGCCAAGAAATATATTTTTTCTCTAAAGCAATCTCAAAGCATTTCATCTGAAGCGAAGTGTCAATAATAGAAAAAATATTTTCCTTTTCTTGAACCATTGAAAGTCTGTATTTCAATTTGTTGTTATTTTCTATTGGCAAAAGCAAAACAATTTTTTCTTTTTTTACAAAATCTTCTAATCTTCCAGTATTATTTAAATGAGCAGAAATTATTTTGTTTTTATCTTTTACTTTAACTACAAATTTATTAATTCTTTCAACAACTACTGCTTCTCGAAAATCTTCTATTTTTAACAAAACTTTCATTTTTTAATTATAATTAATTAATGGAGCCCAAAATTATTCCTATTTATCACGCTTCTTTAATTTTAGATTGGGAAAAAATTATTTATGTTGATCCTGCTTGGAATGAAGATTTTTATCAAGATAAGCCAAATCCAGATTTAGTTTTAATCACTGATATTCATTTTGATCATTTAAATATTGACGTTTTAAAGAGTTTTAAAGGAGATTTTAAAATTATTACTCCTCAAGCTGCTTATAATGAACTTTCCAAAGATTTAAAAGAAAGGGCTGAAATTTTAAATAACGGAGAAGAAACTTATTTTGAAGATTTTAAAATTTTAGCTTTACCAATGTACAATCTTACTCCTGAAAGACTTGAGTTTCATCCTAAAGGAAGGGGTAATGGTTATTTAATTGAAAAAGAAAATTTTAGGATTTACATTGCTGGTGATACCGAAGACATACCGGAAATGAGAAATTTAAAAAATATTGATCTTGCCTTTTTGCCAATGAATCTTCCTTGGACAATGTCAATTGAACAAGCAGCCTCAGCAGTTTTAGAATTTAAACCTAAAAAAGTTTATCCTTATCATTATCAAGGTGAAAAAAGTTTTAGCGATATTAAAAAATTTAAAGAATTAGTTGAAAAAGAAAATAAAAATATTCAAGTAATTTTAGAAAATTGGTATGAGAAAATTTAAATATATTATAATTTTTGCTTTGGTTTATTTTTTCTCGCCGAACGGACTTTCTTCTTTGCCAAATTTATCGATAAATTATCTTTTGAAAGATGTTTTTAAACTAACTGCGACACAAGCAGCCTATTTTGGAGCAATTTCTATTTTGGGTTGGGTAATAAAGCCTTTGTATGGATTGATTTCTGATTTATTTCCCATTAAGGGTTCAAGAAGAAGGAATTATCTTATTTTAACAAGTATTATTGCTTCTTTTTGTTGGCTTATTTTAGCCTTAACACAAAATTATAATGTTTGGCTTTTACTTTTAATTTTAACTTTTTCCTCTTTTGCTTATGCTTTTCAAGATGTAGTTGCTGATGCTTATATGGTTGAAATTGGCAAGAAAGAAAATAAATTAAGAGAATTTCAGTCAGTGCAATGGGCAGCAGTTTCTTTAGCGCAAATTATTACTGGCTTTGCTGGTGGTTTGGCTGCAGAAAAATTAGCCTATCAAACAACTTTTACTTTAGCTTTCTTCTTTCCTTTCTCAGTTGCTTTAATTACTTATTTTCTTTTAAGGTATGAACCAGAAGCAATTTTAAAATTTTATGAATTCAAACAAGTTTTTAAATCAGCAATTTTAAACAAAGAATTTTTATTAATAATTTTGTTTTTATTTTTATGGAACTTTTCTCCTTCTTATGGAACGCCGTTTTTTTATTATATGGTTGATGAACTTAAATTTTCTAAAATTTTAATTGGTACTTTAGGTTCAATAGCTGCTATTGGTTCAGCGATAGGAGCGATGATTTTTGGAATATTTTTAAGATGGGTCAATTTTAAAAAACTTTTAATTTTTAGTATTTTCATTGGTGGCTTAGGAACATTCTTTAGTTTAATTTATCTTTTAGATTTTGTTAAAAATAATCAAACTTTAGCTATTGTTTTATCAATTTTTGATCGAATAG
>Ga0101943_1001190_pt1 | contig 25247 bp, 20 predicted proteins | sample DewCreD2012metaG_5_FD_75244 | JGI IMG/M metagenome (GOLD analysis project Ga0101943, IMG submission 75244) | Hot spring sediment bacterial and archeal communities from British Columbia, Canada, to study Microbial Dark Matter (Phase II) - Dewar... ... | reverse complement strand
CCGCTCTCGCTCAAGCGGCAGGTGGGCTACCTGCCCGACTCGGTGGGGTTTTATGGCGAGATGAGCGCCTGGGAGAACCTCTCCTACATCGCCCGGCTCAACGGGCTGCCCCCTGCCCTGGCCAAGGCCCGCATGGAGCGGGTGCTGGAGCGCATGGGGCTGACCGAGGTGGCCCACCGCCCGGTGGGTGCTTTTTCGCGGGGTATGCGCCAGCGCTTAGGGCTGGCCGAGGTGCTGCTCAAAGAGCCCAAGGTGGTGATCCTGGACGAACCCACCCTGGGCCTGGACCCCGAGGCCGCGCAGGAGTTCCTGAAGATGATACAAAGCCTGAAATCCGAGGGCATCACCGTGCTGCTCTCCTCGCACCTGCTGCACCAGGTGCAGGCCATCTGCGACCGGGTGGGGCTGTTCCATAAGGGAAAACTGGTGCTGGAGGGACGGGTGGAGGAGCTGGCCCAGCGGGTTCTGGGGGGTGCCTACCGCATCCGCCTCGAGGCCACCCCCCTAAACGGCCTGGCCGAGCGGCTTCAGGCCCTGCCCGAGGTGAGCCGGGTGCAGGCCGAGGGGCAGGGGCTGCGGCTGGAAGCCACCCAGGACATCCGCCCCCAGGTGGCTAAAGCCGTGCTCGAGGCCGGGGCTGCCCTGCAAAGCCTGGTGCTGGAGCAGCCCAGCCTGGACGAGGTGTACGCCCGCTATTTCCAGGAGGTGCGCCATGCAGCATAGCTCTACCTCGCGTCGCCGTGAAGGCTCGCCCTGGACGGGGCTGTGGGCAGTTTTCTTCAAGGAGATGGCCGACCACCTGAGCAGCACCCGGATGCGCATCCTGGAGGTGCTCATCCTGCTCTCGGCGGTGGGGGCGGTCTATGCCGGGGCCCAGACCCTGCGCCAGACCATCAGCGAAGACCCCTTCCTCCTGCTGCGGGTTTTTACTGCGGCCCAGGATCCGCTGCCCTCGTTTGTGGCCTTCCTGAGCTTCTTTCTGCCCCTGGCCGCCATCGCCCTGGGTTTTGATGCCATCAACGGTGAATACAGCCGCAACACCCTTTCGCGCATCCTGGCCCAGCCCATCTACCGCGACGCCCTGCTGTGGGGCAAGTTTTTAGCCGGGCTGGCTACTATAGCCCTGATTCTACTTGCGCTGTTTCTGCTGGTGGTGGGGCTGGGCCTGATCTTCCTGGGCGTGCCCCCCAGCAGCGAGGAGGTCGCGCGGGCCCTGCTCTTCTTGCTGGCCACCCTGGCCTATACCGGGGTCTGGCTGGGGATTGCCCTGGTCACCTCGGTGCTCTTCCGCAGCGCGGCCACCTCGGCGCTGGCAGCCATTGCGGTCTGGCTCTTCTTCGCGCTATTCTGGGGCATCATCGCCCAGCTACTGGCCCAGGCTGTGGCCCCCTTCGACCCCTTCAACCCTGAGAGTGAGCTGCGCCAGACCGAGGCCCTGCTGGCTTTCTCACGCCTTTCGCCCAACACCCTGTACGCCGAGGCCATTCAGGCCCTACTCAACCCTGGGGTGCGCAGCCTGGGGCCGGTGCTCATCAGCCAGCTCGAGGGGGCCTTGCTGGGCTCACCCCTTCCCCTGGGGCAGAGCTTCCTCCTGGCCTGGCCGCAGCTTACGGGCCTGATCGCCCTCACCATAGGGCTATTCGCCGTGGCCTACGTGCTCTTCCAGCGGCGGGAGGTGCGGGCTTAGCCCCGCGCAGTCAATAGCGTTTTTTTTGGGGAAGAATCAGCGCTCCCAGGTGCCCTTCTGCAACCCCAGGAGCAAAACCGTGCACAGCGCCATCAGCACCACCGCCAGCACCACCGCCTCGTAAAAGGGGGTGGCCCCAGGCCGGCCCAGGCGCTCGTAGATGGCCAGGGACAGGGTGGCCCATTCCGGGCGCTGTAGGGTGAGGGTGGCCCCAAACTCCCCCAGGATGGCCGCCAGGGCCAGGGCCAGGCCGGCGGTGGTCGAGGGGCGGACCAGGGGCCATTCCACCCGTATAAACCGCCGCCAGGGTGAGGCCCCCAGCACCCGGGCGGCCTCGAGCACCCCCTGGGGCAGCCCCTGCAGGGCCGGCAACAGGGTGCGGGTGAGCAAGGGGTAACTGAGCAGGATGTAGGCCCCTATCAAAAGCCAGATGGAGCCCCTAAGCCCGGGGTAGACCAGCAGGTAGCCCAGGCCCAGGGCCACCGGTGAGACCATCAGGGGCAGCAGGCCCAGCCCATCCAGCCAGCGGGCCCCCCGCCAGACTGCATAGGCGTACAAAAAACCCACGGGCAGCACCCCCAGCAGGGCCACCCCGGCAAAGGCCAGGGTGTTTTGCAAGGCCAGCAGGCCTGGGGTAAAGTCGGGGTTGCGCCACACCGATAGCCAGGCCCCAGGACGCTCCAGTGCCCGCCATACCAGCGCCAGCAAGGGACTATACAGCAGCAAAAAAACCCCAGCCACACCGATGGCCAGAGCCAAAGCGCGGCCCCTCATGAGGGGTAGAGGGGCTTCGGCGCCCTCGAGCCCCACCACCCACCCCGTCTGCAAGCGCAGGTACAACCACAGCACCAGGCCGGTCACCCCGAGCTGCATCAGTACCAGTGCGCTGGCTTCCGGGAAGGCCAGGCGCTGGGCCAGGGCCTGATAGGTGGCTACCTCGAGCGTGGCCCACCCCGGCCCTCCCAGCAGCAGGGGCACACCAAAACTGGTAAAGCTAAACAAGAACACCAGGCTTCCGCCGGACAGCAGGGCCGGGGTCAAAAGGGGTATCCCCACCCGCAGGTAGGCCCTCAAGGGGCTGGCCCCCAGGGTGCGGGCTGCCTGCAGGGGGGTGCTCAGCTTGGGCAGCAGGGCCACCAAGGGGCGCAAAACCAGGCCCAGGTTATAGAGCAGGCTGGCCCAGAACAGAATCCAGGGGGTGTCGTACAGGTTGATGCCCAGCAGACCCCGGGGGCCCACCAGGCTCAAAAAACCCATGGCCACCACCAGGGTGGGCAGCACAAAGGGCACCACCGAAAAGGCCAGCCAGAAGTCCCGGCCCGGGAAGCGGTAGCGAAAAGCGTAGGCCAGGGGCAGGGCCATCCCAATACAAAGCAGGGAGGAACCCAGGCCATAGGCCAGGCTCCAGACCAGCCTCGAGCGGTAGTAGGGGTCAGCCAGCGTGGGCGCAAAACCCTCACCCAGACCCAGGGCCACAATGCGCCCCAAAGGGTACAGCAGCGCCAGGGCCAGGAACACCAGCACCGGCAGGGCCAGCCAGGAGGCGGCGCGGGAGGCCTTTGCCATACCCGCAGCCAACCTAACGCCGCGCCTTTACCGCCTGTGCCGTCTGCCCTTGCACCACCACCTGCGTCCACTCACGAATCCAGCGCTCGCGGTTGTTTGCGATCTGCTGAGGCGTCAGGCGGGCTGGCTCAGGGGGCACCTGGGCAAAGCGGAAGACCTCCGGCAGCCTGGCATCCTGCCGGGCCGGATAGACCCACATCTGGGTGGGGATGTTCTCTTGTACAGGCTTAGAAACCAGCCAGTCCACAAAGCGCTGGGCCGCCCGCAGATTGCGCGTGCCCTTCAAAATGCCCACATACTCCACCTGGAAAAACGAGCTGCGGGGCAGGAAGAGGTTGGCCGTGGGGGGCTCGGTGGGCTTGGGCTGGGCCTCGCTGTAGTACAGCTCGGCGGCCGGGCTGGTGCTGTACGAAACCACCAGCGGGCGGTCGCCGCCGGCCCGGGTGAAGTGGGTGTAGTAGGCCTCGCTCCAGCCGCTCACCACCCGCACCCCGTTCTTGCGCAGGTTCTCCCAGAAGTCCAGGTAGCCATCCTCCCCAAAAGCCGCCACCGTAGCCAGCAAGAAGGCCAGCCCCGGTGAGCTAGTTGCCGGGTTCTGCACCACCAACAGCCCGGCAAATTCCGGCAATGCCAGGTCGGCGAAGCGCTGGGGCAGGGGCTTGTCCTTGAAAAAATCCCGGTCGTAGTTGAGGGCCACGTAGCCAAAGTCCACCGGCGTGGCCCGGAAGGTCTGGTCAATCCGGAGTTCAGGGCGCAGGTTGGCCAGCTCCGGCGAGCGGTACGGCTGGAGGATATCGGCCTCGAGGGCGCGCGAGAGCATGGTGTTATCGAAGCCGTAGATCACATCAGCAATGGGGGCGCCTTTGCTCAGAATGGCTTTGTTGAGCATCTCGCCGGCATCGCCGCCCTTCAGAAAGCGAACCCGAATACCGCTCTCCCGCTCGAAGCGGGCAACCAGGTTCTTGTCGAGGCTCCAGCTATCGTGGGTCAGGACGGTCAGGGTGGTTTGTTGCGCCCGTGCGGGCCATAGCCCAAACGTCAGCAGTAGCAGCGCACCTAACCCAACCAACCATCCAGCTTTTGGGGTTCTGTACATAAAAAAATCCCTCCATGTCATCGGGAGGGTTCCGCGTCATGCTCCCTACGGCGGTACAAACCGCATCAGGTTCAAAGGGTGTTTCTCAGCCTGGGCTGCCCAGGCACCCCCGATGACGCCCGGATAATACGGCTTACACCATCAAATGTACAGCGCTTAGCTTACGGTCTCGGTAGCGACCACCCAGAACCCAGGGTGCTTATCCCGCAGCACCCCAGCCAGATACCCGGCCTCGGCCCCATCACGGGCCAGCCCAAACAGGGTAGAACCCGAGCCCGACATCAGCACGCCCCTGAGCCCCAGGCGGTACAGCTCTTGTTTGAGGGCCTCGAGGTAGGGGTGCATGCGAAATACGGAACGCTCGAGCGTATTCCAGTAAGGGGGCTCCTCCCCCACCTGTATGGCTTCCACCACCCCCGCCACATCCAGTTCGGGCTGCCACATCTCGGGTGTAAGGCCTTTGTAGGCCTCAGCCGCCGAAACCGCAATACCCGGGTTGACCAGCACCAGTGCAGCCTGGACTGGCGGCAGGGGGGTCAGTCGTTCACCCACCCCCCGCCCTTCGGCCAGGCCCGGCCCCAGGAAAAAGGGCACATCGGCCCCTAGCCCGAGGGCCAGCCTCGGCAGCTCGAGGTCGGCTGGATAGAGCTGGGATAAAGCCCGCAACACCGCTGCGGCATCGGAGGAGCCCCCGCCCAGCCCCGCAGCCAGGGGCAGGTTTTTTTCCAGCACCACCCTCACCCCGCCGGGCCAGCCAGCCGCCGTCAAATAAGCCTGCGCAGCCTTGTATACCAGGTTGTTGGTATCAGCGGGCAGGCCCCGGCCCCACACCTCCAGCTCAATTCCCTCGGGAATGGCCTCCACCCAGAGGCGGTCGCCCACCCGCAGGGCTGCAAACAGGGTGTGCAATTCATGGTAGCCATCGGGCCGTCGGCCCAGCACCGAAAGACCCAGGTTCACCTTGGCCGGGGCTAGGAGTTCCATACCTGCGCCAACCCTTCTGCCAGGATTAGGTCTTCGGGATAGGTCACCTTGAACATCCGGCGATCACCCCCCACCAGCGTCACCGGGTAGCCCAGCCAGCGAACCAACTGCGCATCGTCGGTAAATTCGATCCCGGCCGCCCGGGCCTGCTGGTGGGCCTGCCATAGCAGCTCGCGGCGGAAGCCCTGGGGGGTCTGCACCAGCCGGTGGTGCTCGCGAGCGATCACCTCTCCGTAGCGCCCGGCCTCTTCCCGCACCAGGGTGTCGGGCACCGGCACCACCAGGCTGGCTGCGCCTGTAGCCCGGACGGCCTCCAGCAGCCGCTCCACCGCCGACCGTACCACGAAGGGCCGGGCCACATCGTGCACCAAGACCACCTCGCCGGTGGCTGCCTGCACCAGATTAAACACGCTCTGTTGGCGGGTTTGTCCGCCTGGAACGGTTTTCAGGCCATCCATCCGAAAACCCGGGGGGAGGGCCACCACCACCTCATCGGCCCAGGCAAAACCCTCGAGGGCCCATTCCAGCAGGGTTTTCCCACCCACCCGCAAAAAAGCCTTGGGCCCCCGCCCGATTCGTTCGCCCGAACCGGCCGCCGGCAACAGCACCGAAACCTTCATGCTGGGAATCGTACCGTAAAAAATAACCCGCACCACCCCGCCATCTGCTTGGTTTCATCTTGGCGTGATATTCTCTTGGGCGTGACCATTTTTGAAGCGCTCATACTGGGCATTCTGGAGGGTTTAACCGAGTTCCTACCCATCTCCTCCACCGGCCATCTCACCCTGGCCGCCCACCTGCTCCGGCTCGATATCGAACACGACCCTTTTATCAAAAGTTTCGTCGTGGTCATCCAACTCGGGGCCATTCTGGCCGTTCTAACGTTGTACTTCAAGCGTTTCTTACAGGACATGCAGGTCTGGAAGCGCATTATCATAGCCTTCATCCCTACCGGCATCCTGGGCTTTGCCCTAGCCAATGTGATCGAAAACGTCTTTTTAGGCAACGACCTGATCGTGGTGATCAATCTGATCGGTGTGGGCGTTCTTTTGCTGTTTGTGGATCGCTGGTTGCAGTCCCACAAGCGCTACGACGATGTCAACCAGCTACCCACACCCTACGCTGCGCTGATTGGCCTGTTTCAGGCCGTTGCCATGATGCCAGGGGTCTCGCGCAGCGGGGCTACCATCGTGGGGGGTATGGCCCTGGGGCTATCCCGTCGGGCCGCCGCCGAGTTCTCCTTCATCCTGGCCGTGCCCACCATGCTCTCGGCCACCGGGTTCTCCCTGGTGCGCCACATGGATCAGTTCCGCGCCGATAGCTGGGGTCTGCTGGTCGTGGGTTTTCTGGCCGCTTTCATATCGGCTTTGCTTACGGTGCGCTGGCTCCTGGACTTCGTAAGCCGCAACAGCTTTGTACCCTTCGCCATCTACCGCATTCTGATCGGGGTGGTGTACGGGGTCTTTTTCCTGCGCTAGTCGAGCTCGAGCTCCCGTAGCTCGCCCCAGCGCGGCGCCCTGGAGTACTCAAGCCCCAACAGATCCAAAATGCGCTGGGTCATAAAAGCCAGCAGATCCTCGATGGTTTGGGGCTTGTGGTAGAAGCCGGGGGCAGCCGGCAGTATGGTGGCCCCGGCCAGGGTGGCTTTGACCATGGCCTCGAGGCTCGGCAAAGGCAGCGGGGCCTCGCGCGGTACCAGCACCAGGGGGCGCCGTTCCTTAAGGGTAACGTAGGCGGCCCGGGTCAAGAGGTTGTCGGCCAGGCCGTAGGCCACCTTGGCCAGGGTGGTCGCACTGCACGGCACGATCACCATACCCAGGGTACGAAAGCTCCCCGAGGCAATGGGGGCCCCCAGGTCGCTGCTGCGGTGCACCACATGGGCCAGGGCCTCCACAGCCTCGAGGCCCAGCCCCGCCTCCTCCGCCAGCACCCGCTTAGCCCCCTGGCTCATCACCAGATGGACTTCCAGCCCCCCCACCCGTCGCAGGGTTTGCAGCAGATCCAGGGCGTAGGGCATCCCCGAGGCGCCCGAAAGCCCCACCACCAGTCGCTTGGGTACGCTCATGTGCCAAGTGTACAGGCAAGCCCGTGCGGCGAATGCAGCCCTGGATGAAAACCGGCCTGCCCGCAACGGCTATTGCCGCGTTTTCGCCCTAGTCTTCCTCCGGCGGCTGCCAGGGCATTCCGCTGAAGAACTCCCGCACCAGCCGGCCCACCAGCCCCCCCAGGGCCAGCAGGGCCACCAGGTTGGGGATCGCCATCAAGCCGTTGAGGGTGTCGGCCACACTGGTCAGGGCCGCCAGACCCCCCATCGGCCCCACAAATGCGAACGTAACAAAGGTCAGGCGGTAAGGCCAGCGGATGCCCTCACCAAACAGATAGGCCGCGCCTTCTTCACCGTAAAACCCCCAGGAAACCATGGTTCCCAGGGCAAAAACCGCCAGCATCAGCCCCAGCATGGCCACCCCCAGCGGGTGCTCGGCGAACAAAGCACGGGCCGCTTCCACCCGGTCGCCGCCCAAAAAGCGCTGCCAGAGCCCGCTGGCGATAAAGGTCAGGGCCATCAGGGTGGTCACGGTTAGGCTTAAGAGCATCTCCGTAAGGCCCCAGAAACCCTGCCGCACCGGGTGATCGACCTGGGCCTGTGCATGGGCAATGGCAGCCGAGCCCAGGCCGGCTTCATTGGCAAAGATGCCCCGCCCCACCCCTGCTTTTAGAATCTCGGCCAGGCCCAGCGAGACCGCCGCCCCCGCAGCCCCCCCGGCGGCCGCTTGAAAGCTTAAGGCCGAGGAAAACACCAGCGCCAGGGCCGCGGGCAGGCTCTCGAGGTGGATGACAATAAGGGGCAGAATCGCCAGCAAAAACAACACCAGCTTGAGGGGCACGATCATCTGGGCAAAGCGCGCCACCGAACGGATGCCGCCGGCCAGCAAAATTCCCACCAGCAGCGCAACCAGCAGGCCGGTAACCGCTGGCGGCACGTTGAATTCCTGCGCCAGGGCCGCCCCCACCGCCCCAGACTGGGAAAGGTTGCCGATTCCAAAGGCAGCAATAGCGGTAAAGAGGGCAAACAAAGCCGCCAGCCAGGCCATCCGTCGGCCCAGGCCATAGCGGATATACACCATAGGGCCACCCAACACCGAGCCATCGGTGTACTGGCGTCGAAAGTGCACTGCCAGAACCGCCTCGGAAAACTTGGTGGCCATGCCCACCAGGTAGGCCACCCACATCCACAGCACCGCACCGGGGCCACCCAGCACCACCGCACCCACCATGCCGATGATGTGCCCGGTTCCGATGGTGGCCGACATAGCCACCATCGCAGCCTGGAAGGGCGTGATCTGGCCTCCAAAGCTCAGGAAGCGCTCTCGAATAGCCCCCAGCGTTTCACGGAGCGCCACCCCCAGCCGCAGCAACTGCGGAAAGCCGGTGCGCAAGGAGAGGTATAGCCCCACCAGGATGAACACCAGCATCATCCATTCGCCATAAACCGCTCGATTAACGTAGTCGTTAAGCGTGAGTATATCCATAGGCTGCCTTTGTTCTACCTGGCCTCCGGCCAGACTTTCACCGATACACCCCGGCTGAGGCGCAGTTGACGCAGATCACGCTCGAACAACCCAACCCGGCCTTGCATGTTAATGCGGGGCTCCGGGCGCAGGGTGGCCTCCTGGTTCTTGGTGCGCAAGCGCACCATAAAGCCCCCACCTACCAGGCCCTGCCAGCGCACAAACAGCTCCTCGTCGATAGCAGCCACCCCCTGCCCCCCACCATACAAAGTGAGCACCACCAAAGGCTCCGGCTCAATTGCCAGATGGTTCCGGGCCTCGAGCAAACCCATCCGCAATAGCTTGCTAAGCACCTGGGCAGTCTCGAGAGGCGAAAGCCGTCCGCTCATCAAGGCCTGGGCCAGACTCTTCCCCTGTACCTGGGCCAAAACGCTGGCCTCGAGGGGACTGAGCTGGGTTGGCCCTTGAATCGAGCCAGCCTGAAGCGTTAGTGTCCAGTTATCGGGCAGCTTAATCTCGTTCCAGGCTTCAAACTGGTGCACGATGAGCTGGTGGGTCTCGAGACCCGGCTCAATGCTGCGTTCACGGGTATTCGGCTCGGAATCGAAGCGAAACGGCGCCGATTTGAGGCCAGCCAGAAGCTCCAGGGCCTCTAAACCCCGCAGCCCACCAGCCTCGGCGTGTATGGGATGCCCACCTTCAAGGTAAATACTGCCCACAAAACTGGGGTGCTCGATGCGTAAAACCCCACCCCTGGCCGTCCCCATCAGGGTCTCCAAGAGCCGCAAAAGGGGGAACTCTGCCAGGTTTCCACTTAGCACCTTCCGGCCTCCTGTAGCTACAAAAACCGCCCGCGGTCGTACAACAAGCCTATTCTACACAGGAAACCGCCAGGGGTTTGGTGCAAACCCCGATCGGCCCAGCCACACTTAGTAGGAATTCACCCACCCACAGCCCACAGCCGATACACTATGGTCGTGTACGCCCTTTCCCAGGCCCTGCGATCGCTGCGCCAGCACCTAACCAGCACCCTAGCCACCTTCTTTACCGCCCTGGTATCGTTTTCGCTCCTGTTCTTGTTGGGTTTGTTACTGTGGAACCTGGATCGGGTGGTGGCCTCCCTCGAGCGCGAGCTGGAGGTGGCCGCCTTCCTCAAACCCGAGGCTCGGGTAGATGCCCTGCTCGAGCAGATCAAAACCTGGCCGGAGGTCAGCGAGGCCCGGCTGCAAACCAAGGAAGAAGCCCTCGCCACCTTGCAGTTGGATTACCCCTACCTGGCCCAGGCCCGCGAGTTTATCCAAAACCCTCTTCCCGACACGATTCGCATCAAATTAAACAACGCCCAGGCGGTGCGTGAGGTGGGGCGAAGGGTGGCCCGCTTGGAAGGCGTTGATAGCGTGGAGTACGGCGGCGCCCTCACCGAGCAGTTGGTGCGCGTACTGGCAGGCTTACGGGTAGCGGTCAATATACTGGTGGTTTTACTTTTGCTGGATACGCTTTTTAGCGTAATGGGCACCATTCGGCTATCCATCGAAAACCGCCGCGAGGAGCTGCGGGTCATGCAGTTGGTGGGGGCCACCCGCCGCTTCATCCAGGGGCCCTTTGTGGCTGAGGGAACCCTGCTGACCCTGGCCGCCGGCCTGGTGGCGTTGGGGCTGGGGACGGTTTCCTATCGCTTTCTGGCAGAGGCCCTGCAAAACCTGCTGCCTTTTGTACCCGTACTGGCCGATAGCGACCTGGCTCGAGCCGCCCTGGCCATGCTAGTACTGGCGGTATTGCTGGGGGCCACCGGGGCCTATCTGGCCAGCCGGGCCCACCTGCGGGAGACCGATTTATGAGGCGAGCCCAAAGGCCCTACCCAACCAGACTGCCGGCCCTGTGCTTCCGCTATGGTGCTGGAGGTATTGCCACACTCTTGTGGCTTACAGGCATTTTGCTGATTCTCCCACCCTGGGCCCTCGGGCAGAGCAGCCTGAACCAGCTCCAGCAGCAGGCCGAGCAAAACCGGCGGCTCCTTCAGTTACAACAGCAGCGCATCGAGCAGCTCAACCGCGACCTGGCCAACCTCGATGCAGCCACCAAGCAGCAGATTCAGGAATTGCGCCGCCTAGAGGCCGAGATGACCCGCCTCGAGCGCGAGCGGGCCGAGCTCACCCGCCAGATCACCCTGCTGGAAAGCCAGAAGCAGCAAGCCGAGACCCGCATAGCCAGCCTGCAAAAAGAGCTCGAGGGACTCCGCGAGCGGCTTTCGGCCTTATTGCAGAGCCTGCACCGCGAGCGGGCCGGGCGCTATCTGCCCCTCTTGCGAGCCGAATCGTTCACCGACTTATCGGTGCGGAGCCGGTGGGTGGGGGTGTTAGGGCAGCACCAAACCAACCTGATGGAGCGCATCAAAACCACCGTACGCCAGCTAGATGAAGAACGGGTGCGGCTCGAGCTGCTCGTCAATACCCTCAGCGAACGCCGGGCCGAACGGCAGCAGCGCATCACTGCCCTGGCACAGAACCGACAGACGGTGCAGCTCACCCTGGCCAACCTGCGACGGCAGCAGGCCGGGCGGCAGATTATCCTGCGCGAAACCCTGCAGGCCCAGGCCCAGCTACGGGCCGAGTTGCAGGTATTGCAGGGCCGCATTGCCGCCGAACTGCGCCGCCTCGCCGAAGAACGCCGCCGTGCCGAGGAGGAGCGCCGCCGCCGGGAGGCCGAGGAACGCCGCCGCCGCGAGCTGCAAGCCCAGCGGGAACGGGAGGCCGCGCTGGTGCTTCCCTCGGTTCCGCGTGAGGTGGTGGGGGCGTTGCAATTTCCCGTCCGCGGTGGCCGTGTCGCCGAGCCCTACGGGTTCCAGGGCAACGACTGGCAAACCCTCCAGGGGAGCCAGGCATCCAGTCCCATCGTAGCCGCCGCCGACGGGGTGGTGATTGATAGCCTGTTCATCGCCAACCTGGGCTACACCCTCACCATTCGCCACTCCGACCAGATGGCCACCCAGTATGTCAACGTGCTCGAGCCCCGCGTCTCGGTAGGCCAGCGGGTAGCCCAGGGCCAGGTGATTGGCTTTACCGGAGGGGGCGTGCTGATCCCCAGCAACCAGATGTGGTTCCGGGTGATTGTAATCGACAACGACGGCAGCTTCCACTACGTAGATCCGTCTCGTTACTACTAGCCCGTCTACCCAGCACAAGGAAGCGGCCCCCCATGGGCTTAGGGGGGCCGCTTCCTCAGGGCTCTGGTGGGCGATCCGGGACTCGAACCCGGGACCTCACGCTTATCAGGCGTGTGCTCTAACCAGCTGAGCTAACCGCCCGCAGCGAGTTATGAGTATAGCGGTGGCCTCGCCAGAGGTCAAGCCGATGTGTTGACGTTTGGGCTTTTGGTGGCTAAACTTGTGGATGCGCCTGAGGCTTTGACTCGGGTACAACCAATCGAGGCGTAGCGCAGCCTGGTAGCGCACACCTTTGGGGTGGGTGTGGTCGGAGGTTCAAATCCTCTCGCCTCGACCAAGCAAAAAGCCGTTCGGGCAAAGCCTGAGCGGCTTTTTTGCGCGTGATATGTCCCCGCGCCTCGAGCAAGTTGTTCGGAGCCCCAGCCAGACCTCACAGCCCGGTCAAAAAAGCCCTGGTTAGACCCAAAATGGTTCTATGCTTTGAAACGGAGGCTCCCCGGGCGCCCCACCAAGGGAGAGGTACAGACGGCTTCTATGGACGGCACGTTCGAGCTTTTAGGGCCCATTGAGCTTTTGCAGCTTCTTTCACAGGCCCGGCAAACCGGTGCTTTCAAAGTTCCGGGGGGGGAGGTCTACCTCGAGCGCGGCCAGCCAGTGCACGCGCAGTACAGAGGCCAGGTAGGCAAAGATGGGCTGTTTCAAATTCTGGCCATCAAAGAGGGTAAGTTTCGCTTTTTAGCTGGAGAGCGCGCCAGGCAATCCAGCTTACAGGGCACGCTCGACAACTACCTGCTCGAGGCCATCCGCTTTATGGATGCCCGGCTCGACCTGAGCCCTTTCGACCAGGTGCAGCTCGCCGATGCCCAGCGCACCACCCACCTCACCCTCTCCCCCGACGAGTTTGAGCTGCTGCGGCACATAAGCAAGCCCATTAGTCTCTTCGATCTGGCCGCCGCCAGCGGGCTTTCCAGCGAGGTGGTGCATCTCAATGTGAGCCGCCTGGCCCGGCTGGGTTTGGTGCGGATTACCACCCGCACCCCCCACACCGTGCGCCTGGTGGTCGCCCGGCTCGAGGGGGCCCCCGAAGCCCGCATCGACACCCAGTTGCTGCGGGCCTGGCGCAGTCATTTTGGCTCCTTCTCGCAAATTGAAGTGCGCGCGGAAGACCGCACCCTGCAGATGCCCGTGGCCGCCGCAAGCAGCGCAGGCCCGCAGCTACTGCTCTCTTCCGATGCGCTCTTTTTCTATAATCTACGGGTCGGACAGGAGGTGTTGGTCTGGCCATCCCTATAAGAAACACCAGGGGCCACACAGCCCCCGGCGCAGCCAGTTCGCCTAGCTTTTCTTGCCCAGGCGCTCCTGCGCGGCCCTGGCCAGCTCCTCGGCCTTGGCCTTGGCCTGCTCAGCCGCCTGCCTGGCCTGTTCGCCCAGGCTCTTGAGCTGGTCGGGAACGCCGTCGCCGTCCTTGTCGAGGCTGGCCTTTAGTTCCTCGAACTTGGCCTTGGCCTGTTCAGCGGCCTGTTTGGCCTGGTCCATCACGCCCTCGAGCTGATCCGGCACCCCATCGCCATCCTTATCGAGGTTGGCCTTCACCTCGTTGAATTTGGCTTCGGCCTGTTTGAGTGCGTTTTCCGCAGCTTCCCGAGCCTGATTAACCAGCTCTTTGAAGTCCATACGGTTTCCTCCAATCCCAATCCTAGCACCCCAGCGTGACGTGGATATGAAAGCTAGGCGTCCACCCAGCTTTTGGCCCGTTCCACCGCCTTCTTCCAGCCGCTATACAGCCGGGCCCGCTCCTCCTGGCCCATGGCCGGCTCAAAACGCTTCTGCACAGCCCAGCGCTGGGCAATTTGCGCTTGGGTAAGCAGTCCCACCCCCACCCCAGCCAGGTAGGCGGCCCCCAGGGCAGTGGTCTCGGTCACCTGGGGCCGCACCACCGGGGTACCCAGGATGTCCGCCTGGAATTGCATCAAAAGATCGTTGACGGTGGCCCCCCCGTCCACCCGCAGCTCGGAGAGCTGGAGCCCAGCATCGGCCTCCATGGCCTCGAGCACATCCCGGCTCTGGTAGGCGATGGCCTCCAGGGCGGCCCGGGCCAGGTGGGCTTTGCTGGAGCCGCGGGTCAGACCCACAACGGTGCCGCGGGCGTAGGCATCCCAGTAGGGCGCGCCCAGTCCCACAAACGCTGGCACCAGGTAGACCCCGTCGGTGCTGGACACCTGGCGGGCCAGATGCTCAATCTCGCTCGAGTTTTGAATAATACCCAGGCCGTCTCGCAGCCACTGCACCACCGCCCCGGCCACAAACACCGAACCCTCGAGGGCGTACTCGAGCGGCCCTCCTTCCAGCTGCCAGGCCACCGTGGTCAAGAGGCCGTTCTGCGAGGTCACCTGCTCCTGCCCGGTGTGCATCAGCAAAAAGCAGCCCGTACCGTAGGTGTTCTTAGCCATGCCGGGGGTAAAGCAGGCCTGCCCGAACAGGGCCGCCTGCTGGTCGCCCGCCACCCCAGCAATCGGGATGGGGGCCCCAAACAGCTCAGGGAGGGTCTCGCCAAATAGCCCCGCCGAGGGGCGCACCTCTGGCAGCAGGGCCTTGGGAAGGCCCAGGATGCCCAGCAGCTCTTCGTCCCAGCGCTGGGTATGCAGGTTAAAGAGCAGGGTGCGCGAGGCATTGGAGACGTCGGTGGCGTGTACCCGGCCCCCGGTCAGGTTGTAAATCAGCCAGCTATCAATGGTGCCAAAGCACAGCTCGCCCTTCCCGGCCCGCTCGCGGAGCCCCGGTATGTTCTCCAGCAGCCACTTGACCTTGGTGCCCGAGAAGTAGGCATCCAGCACCAGCCCGGTTTTCTGGCGGAACAGGTCTTCGTAGCCCCCTTTGCGCAGCTCATCGCAGATGGAAGCGGTACGGCGATCCTGCCAGACGATAGCCCGGTGCACCGGCTTGCCGGTGGAGCGCTCCCACAGCACGGTGGTCTCGCGCTGGTTGGTGATCCCGAGGGCCACAATCTCGCTGGGTTGAATGGCCGCCCGCTGGATGGCCTCCTGGGCTACCTGGAGCTGGGTCTGCCAGATTTCCAGAGGATCGTGCTCAACCCAGCCCGGCTGGGGAAAGTGCTGCATGAACTCCTGCTGGGCCATGGCCTGGGGTTGGCCTTCCAGATCGAAGACGATGGCCCGGCTGCTGGTGGTTCCCTGGTCAAGGGCAAGAATGTAGGGCATGGACTCCTCCGTTTTGATCGCACTGATCGCAAACACCCCAAAACCGGCTAGCACCAAAGCCGTTCCGGGCATTCACGCGAAGCGCACCAGGGTTGAGTATAAAATAGCGGCCACTGCACGGAAGGAGAAGATCCATTGCGCGTGGTTATGTTTTTGACATAATAGAGGCAATTGAAGTATAATAGGGCGCTGGATATAAAGCGCCTGCATGCGCTTTTTTTGTGCCGCAAACAGGAGATATTGAATGTCCCAGGTCTTACCCGTTGAAATCACCGACGAAGTCAAACAAAGCTTTATCAACTACGCGATGTCGGTCATCGTCGACCGGGCCCTGCCCGATGTGCGCGATGGCCTCAAGCCGGTACAGCGGCGCATCCTCTACGGGGCTTACCAGGACGGCGTGCTGCCCAGCCGCAAACACGTCAAATGCGCCAAGATTGTGGGCGAGGTGATGGGTAAGTTCCACCCCCATGGCGACGCCGCCATCTACGACACCCTGGTGCGCCTGGCCCAGCCCTGGAACCTGCGTTACCCACTCATTGACGGGCAGGGCAACTTCGGCTCGGTGGACGGCGACCCCCCGGCGGCCCAGCGCTACACCGAGGCCCGGCTCTCCAACATCGGCCTCGAGCTCCTGCAGGATCTCGACAAAGAAACCGTGCCCTTCGTACCCAACTACGACGGCACCCAGGAGCAGCCCGAGGTGCTCCCGGCCGCCCTGCCCAACCTGCTGGTCAACGGCTCGGCGGGGATTGCCGTGGGCATGGCCACCAGCCTCCCACCCCACAACCTGGGCGAGGTGGTGGACGCTTTGGTGCTGATGATTGACAACCCCGAGGTTACCCTCGAGGAGGTCATGAAGGTGCTGCCCGGCCCCGACTTTCCCACGGGGGCCAAGCTCTCGCGCCGGGGTATCAAGGAGGCCTACGCCACCGGGCGCGGCAGCCTCAAGGTGCGGGCCCGGGTGCGCAACGAAGACAAAAACGGCCGGGCCATGCTGGTCTTTACCGAGATTCCCTACCAGGTCAACAAGGCCGATCTGATCGCCCAGATCGCCTCACTGGTGCGCAACAAGGTGATCGACGAGATCGCGGCCCTGCGCGACGAGTCGGATCGCCAGGGTATGCGCATCGCGGTGGAGCTCAAGCGCGGGGCCAACCCCCAGGTGGTGCTCAACAAGCTCTACAAACACTCCCGCCTGCAGACCAGCTTCACCGTGAACCTGCTGGCGATTGTAAAGGGCGAGCCCAAGGTGCTCACCCTGCTGGAGCTCATGCGCCACTACCTCGACCACCGGGGCCTGGTGGTGCGCAAGCGCACCGAGTACGAGCTGCGCAAGGCCAAAGAGCGGGCCCACGTGCTCGAGGGGCTCCTGATCGCCCTCGACCACATCGACGAGGTGATCGCCCTGATCCGCGGCTCGCAGGATGCCGCCGAGGCCCGCGCCGGGCTGATGGGCCGCTTTAGCCTAACCGAGGTGCAGGCCCAGGCCATCCTGGATATGCGCTTGCAGCGGCTGGTGGGCCTCGAGCGCGACAAACTACAGGCCGAGTACCGCGAGCTAATGGAGGAGATTGGCCGCCTCGAGGCCATCCTGGGCGACGAAAAACGGCTTTGGCGGGTGGTTAGGGACGAATTGCTGGCCATAAAGGACAAATACGGCGACCAGCGGCGCACCCAGATCACCGAGTTTGAGGAAGGCTTCAGCCTCGAGGATCTGATCGAGGACGAGCCGATGGTCATCACCCTGACCAGCCAGGGCTTCGTCAAGCGCACCCCGCTCGAGGCCTACCGGGCCCAGGGCCGCGGCGGCATGGGAGCCCAGGCTGGCAAAACCAAGGAAGAAGACGAGGCCATCTCGGTGTTTGTGGCCTCGATGCACGACACCCTGCTGATCTTCACCAACCGCGGCCGGGTCTACGGTGAGAAAGTCCACGAGCTGCCCGAGGCCAGCCGGCAGGCCCGCGGCACCCACATTGTGAGCCTTTTGCCCCTGCAAGAGGGCGAGGAGGTTGCGGCCCTGCTCAACGTGCGCGACCTGACCCAGGAAGGCTACTTTGTGTTTGCCACCAAAAACGGCCTTATCAAGAAGACCGAGATTAAGGAGTACCAGAACCTCAGCAGCGCCGGCCTGATTGCCATCAATCTGCTAGAAAACGATGCCCTGGTGGGGGTGGCCATTGCCCAGGAAGGCGACCAGGTCATGCTCGCAACCCAGAGCGGCCAGGCCATCCGCTTCGAACTCTCGGACGTGCGGGCCACCGGGCGGGCCAGCCAGGGCGTGACCGGCATCCGCTTCAAAGAAGGCCGCGACGACCGGGTGGTCTCGCTGGTGATTCTGCCCAAAGGCGAGGAGAGCGAGGTGCTGGCGGTGGGCAGCCATGGCTATGGCAAGCGCACCCCCATTGCCGAGTACCCCCTGCAGGGCCGGGGCGGCGTGGGGGTGATCACCTTCAACACCAACGAAAAGGTGGGCCAGTTGGCGGCCCTGATGCGCGTACAGGGGAACGAAGACCTGCTGGTGCTCTCGCGGCGGGGCAACGCCATCCGCACCAAGGTCTCCAGCATCGCCCAGTACGGGCGGGCCACCAGTGGGGTCAGGGTGATGAACCTGAGCGATAAGGACGAGATCGCCTCGGCTTTTGTGATTGCGCCGCAGGATTAGGGGCCCTCGAGCGGCATAAAATAACTGGCATGTCCGAGAGCACCGCCAAGCACAAGGAGATTGCCAGGGCCAGGGGCCCGGTGCGCCTCGCCATCGTGACGGTCTCCGATACCCGCACCCTCGAGACCGACACCAACTACCACTACCTTAAGCCCGAAATTGAGGCGCTGGGGCACCAGGTGGTGGGTTACCGCATCATCAAGGACGAACCCGACCAGGTGGCCGCCGCCCTCGAGGAAATGGTGCAGGCCGGGGCGCAGATTATCTTGTTCAACGGCGGCACCGGCATCGCCCCGCGCGACACCACCTACGACGTGCTGGCCCGCAAGATTGAAAAACCCATGCCGGGCTTCGGTGAGCTGTTCCGCATGCTCTCTTACAACGAGGTGGGGGCCGCGGCCATGCTCTCGCGGGCCACCGCCGGCACCTACCGCCGGAAGGTGGTCTTCTCCACCCCCGGCTCGCCCAATGCAGTGAAGGTGGCCTGGGAGAAGCTGATCAAGCCCGAGCTCGAGCACCTGGCCTGGGAAGTGGCCCGGTAGTTCTTCTTTGTCCTGCACAATACAAGCGCCCATCCTTGAACCCGGCTACTTGGGGGTATCATGGGGAGCATGACCCTCAAGGGCCAGGGGCCGGGGCCCCTACCACCTCTGCTCGAACAGTACGTCGAACTACGGGACGCTTATCCCGATTACCTGCTGCTGTTCCAGGTCGGCGACTTTTACGAGGCCTTCGGCGAGGACGCCGAACGGCTCTCCAGAGCCCTGAACCTCACCCTGACCCACAAAACCGCCAAGGACTTTACCACCCCCATGGCCGGCATTCCGGTGCGCTCGGTGGATGTGCACCTGGAAAAACTGCTCAAGCTGGGCTTCCGGGTGGCGGTGGCCGACCAGGTTGAGCTGGCCGAGGAAGCCGACAAGCTGGTGCGCCGCGAGGTCACGCAGTTGCTCACCCCGGGCACCATTCTGCGCGAGAACCTGCTGAAGCCAGAAGCCAACTACCTGGCCGCCATCAGCACCGGCGACGGCTACGGGCTGGCCTTGCTGGATGTCTCCACCGGGGAGTTTCGAGGCAGCGTGCTCTATAGCAAAAGCGCCCTCTACGACGAGCTTTTCCGCTTCCGGCCCGCCGAGGTGCTGCTGGCCCCGGAGCTGTACCACAACCCCGCTTTTTTGCAGGAGTTTCAGCGGCGCTTTCCGGTGATGCTCTCGGAGGAGGGGTTTCAGGACGAGGTGGGGAAAACCGCTTTGCACAAGCAGTTTGACCCCCTGCCCGCCGGCCTCGAGCACCCCGCGCTGCTGCGTTCGGCGGGGGCGGTGCTGGCCTATGCCCTGCGGGTGCAGGAAAACGGGCTGCCCCAGGTGCGCAGCTTCGTGCGCTACGACCCCGGCGCCTTCATGCAGCTCAGCGAAGCCACCCTGCGCACCCTGGAGATCTTCGAGCCCAGCTTTGTGGGCGACCGCAGCGAGGAGCGCACCCTCCTGGGGGTGCTGGGCCTGACCCGCACCGCACCGGGGCGGCGTCTGTTGCGGGCCTGGCTGCGGCATCCGCTGGTGGAGGAAGCCCCCCTGCAAGCCCGGCTGGATGCGGTGGAGGCCCTGGTGAAGGACGGGGTGCTGCGGGCCGAGGTGCGCAAGGTACTCTACCGGATGCACGACCTCGAGCGCCTGGCCGCCCGTCTGCTGGCCGGACGGGCCAGCCCCCGCGACCTTGCGGCCTTGCAGCGCAGCCTGGCGCTGCTGCCCGAGCTGGCCGGGCTGCTGGCCGGGGTGGGGCCGCTCTTTAGCCTGTCCGAACGCCTGCCCCAGCCGGTGGCGGTGGCCGAGCAGATCGCCGCGGCACTGATAGAAGACCCACCGCTCAAAATTACCGACGGCGGCCTGATCCGCGAGGGCTTCGACCCCGAGCTGGACGAGCTGCGCCAGCGGGCCGAGGAGGGGCGGGCCTGGATCGCCCGGCTGGAAGGCGAGGCGCGCGAAAAGACCGGCATCCCCAACCTCAAGGTGGGCTACAACGCGGTGTTTGGCTACTACCTCGAGGTCACCCGGCCCCACTACGCCCTGGTGCCCAAGGACTGGAGGGCCCTGCAAACCCTCAAAGACCGCATGCGCTTCAGCACACCCGAACTCAAGGAGCAGGAGCGCAGAATTCTGCAGGCCGAGACCGAGGCCGTCAAGCGCGAGTACGCGGTCTTCCTCGAGCTGCGCGAACGGGTGGCCCAGGCCGCCGACGAGGTGCGCCAGGCCGCGCAGGTGCTGGCCGAGCTGGACGTGTACGCTGCGCTGGCCGAGGCCGCGGTGGAGTACGGCTACAGCCGTCCTTGCTTCTCCCAGGACGGAACCCTCCAGATTGTGGCCGGGCGTCACCCGGTGGTGGAACGCAGCAACCCCTTCATCCCCAACGACCTCACGATGAGCCCGGCGGCCCGGCTGCTGATCCTGACCGGGCCCAACATGGCCGGCAAGTCCACCTACCTGCGGCAGACCGCCCTGATCGCCCTGCTGGCCCAGGTGGGCTCCTTCGTGCCAGCCGAGTCGGCCACCCTGCCCCTCTTCGACCGCATCTACACCCGGATTGGGGCCTCCGACGATATCGCCGGCGGGCGCAGCACCTTTATGGTGGAGATGGACGAGCTGGCCGGCATCCTGCAGGGGGCCACGCCCAGGAGCCTGGTACTGCTGGACGAGATTGGGCGCGGCACCAGCACCTATGATGGGCTGGCCCTGGCCTGGGCGGCCTGCGAGTACCTGCACGACCAGGTGCGGGCCTACACCCTGTTTGCCACCCACTACTTCGAGCTCACCGCCCTGCCCCTGCGCATGGCCGCGGCCCGCAACGCCCACGTGGCCGCCAAAGAGGAAGCGGGCGGCCTGGTGTTTTATCACCAGGTCTTACCCGGCCCGGCCAGCCAGAGCTACGGCCTCGAGGTGGCCCGGCTGGCGGGGCTCCCGCAGGCCGTCTTGCAGCGGGCCAGAAGCGTGCTAGAAAGCCTGGAAGCCAGCCAGAAGGGGCTTTCTAAAGAAATCCTGGAGGAGCTGCTGCGCCTGGATCTGGCCCGCACCAGCCCCCTGGAGGCCCTGCTGTTCCTGCGCCAGCTGCAAGACCAGCTCCGGGGCCTGGCCCCCCAGGAGGCCGAAGCGGAACGCCTTTCGCAGGTATGATTCGCAAACTGCCGCCCGAACTCATCCGCGAGATTGCCGCTGGTGAGGTGATCTCGGGCCCCGCCGACGTGGTGCGGGAGCTGCTCGAGAACGCCCTGGATGCAGGCGCCACCCGGCTTTATATCGAGCTGTGGGGCGGGGGGCTGGACAAAATTGTGGTGCGCGACAACGGCCTGGGCATCCCCCGGGAGGAGCTGGAACTGGCCCTCGAGCACCACACCACCAGCAAGCTCACCGACCTGCAAAACATCCGCACCCTGGGCTTTCGGGGGGAGGGGCTGTGGGCCATCCGCCAGGCCGCCCAGGTGCGGCTCACCTCGAGGCCCCCCCAGCAGCTCGGCGGGGCCACCCTGACGGCTTTTCAGGACAAAACTGAACTGCACGAACACCCCGCCCCCGCCGGAACCCAGGTCGAGGTCACGGCGCTCTTCTGTCACCTGCCCGCCCGCCGCAACGCCCTCGAAGCCCCCGCCGCCGAGGCGCGCAAGGTGGTGCACCTGGTCTCGCGCTACCTGCTGCACCGCCCGGAAATAGCCCTGCGGCTGGTGGTGGACGGCGAGGAAAAAATCGCCCACGCCGGGGGTGGCTTTGGTGAGGTGGTCAAGCTGCTGTGGGGCTCGGTGGTAGCCAACCGGCTGCTGCCGCTCGAGGCCGCCGAGGGGCCTTTTACCCTGCGGGGCCTGCTCTCCAGGCCGGAACTCTCCCGCCCCCGGCGCGACCGGCTGCTGCTGGCGCTCAACCGGCGCCCGGTGGAGTGGCCCGAGCCTCTGCTGCAAGCCGTGCTGGCCGCCTACAAGGAACTTCTCCCCGCGGGCCAGTTTCCAGTGGGGGTGCTGAACCTGGAGATCCCCACCGAGCACCTGCTCATCAATACTTCACCCGACAAGTCCAGGGTACGGCTCATCCGGCCCGAGGCCATCCTGGGCTTTGTCTCCCAGGCCGTGCAGGGACTGCTCTCGGCCCACCCCCTGGCCCGCGCCCTGCCCGAACCCACCCCCCTCACCGGCCCGGCCCCGGTGCAGCGGGCCCACTTCCCGCACCTGCGCTACCTGGGCAGCTTCCGCGAGCTGTACCTGCTGGCCGAGGCCGGGGACGAGCTGTATGTGGTGGATCAGCACGCCGCTCACGAGCGCATCCTCTACGAGGAGCTGTCGCGCCGCTACCTCGAGGAGCCCCCGCTCGAGCTGCCCCACCCCGAGCTGCTTTCCTTGAGCCTGGGCGAAGAGATGAACCTGGCCGAACGGCTGGAGGCGCTCGAGCAGGCCGGGTTGCAGATCGAACCCTTTGGCCCTGGCAAGTACCGCATCCGCACCATACCAGCCTTCCTGGCTGGCTACCCCTCGCTGGTGGGCGAGGTGGTGAAGGGCAGCCTGGGGGCCTCGAGCTTCGCTGTTGCCTGGCGCACAGTACTGGCCCGGCTGGCCTGCCTGCCCGCCATCAAGGCCGGACACCCGCTCTCCAGCGCCTCGGCCCAGGCCCTGCTGGACGCGCTGGCCGGCTGCGAACTGCCCTGGGTCTGCCCGCACGGGCGGCCCACCGTGCTGGTACTGGGCGAGGGCGAGCTGGCCCGGCGCTTTGGCCGACGGGGCGTGCGCGCGGTGGTAGAGCCCAGTCCACAGCGCAGCGAGTAGCCCCTGTGCCATACCCCTCTTGAGTATCCTGGGGCCGAGGGTTATAGTTGGAGAGAATCTACAACCAGTCTCAGACTTCTTTTCCGCTGGGTAACCCAAGGAGGCCATCATGAAAGACAAAGACCTGGAGCAACTCGAGATGGATCGGCGCACCTTTCTGAAAAAATCCGCCGCAGCCGGTGCGGCGGTAGGCCTGATGGGCATGGGCATGGCCCAGCAACAACCCACCGCCGACCAGGTGGTACGAGGCAAGAACCCTAAGCTAATAGTGCTCTCGTCACGCCCGGTGGTGCTGGAGTCTACCCTGGAGCTGCTGGGCTCGGAGCGTGTAACCAGCAAGGCCAACCTCTTCATCCGCAACAACATTGACCTGCCCGGCCTCAACACCACCGAGCCCAACGTGCAGCCCGGCTGGGAGGTGGAGATTGGAGGCCTGCTAGACAAGCCCTTCAAAATCACCGTGGACGAGCTATCTAAGCTGCCCCAGACCGAGGTGACCAGCGTGTTGCAATGCTCGGGCAATGGGCGCGCCTTCTTCAACCCCCGTCCCTCGGGCAACCCCTGGACCTACGGCGGCGTGGGCCAGGTCACCTGGCGGGGGGTGCTGCTCAAAACCCTGCTCGAGGCCAAGGGCGCAAAGCTCGACCCCAGAGCCCGCTTCATCACTATGAACGCCTCTACCCAGGGCGGTGCTCAGCCCTACGAAAAGAGCTTCCCCATCAGCGTGCTGGACTATAACAGCGCCATGCTGGCGCTGGGCATGAACGGCGAACCCCTGCCCGCTGTGCACGGGGGGCCGGTGCGGCTGGTAGCGGCAGGTACCTTTGGCACGGCCAACGTAAAGTGGATCGTCAAGCTGGAGTTCACCGCCAACGAGAGCCCCGGCAACGAACAGGTGCCCCGCTACCGGGTGCCGGTACTATCGGGCTGGAATACCCCCATCCTGCCCACCCAGCCGGGCAGCCGCTACAACTACACGGTGGATAACTCCCGTCCCAACTGGGGTGCCAACATCAACTCCTTCATCCTCTCCCCGCTAGCCGGTAGCAGTGTCAAGGGGCGCCTGGTCGAGGTGCGCGGTGTAGCCTGGAACGATGGCCTTGCACCCATCGAAACCATCGAGGTTTCCGTAAACGGCGGAACGAGCTGGCGCAAAGCCATCATCGAAGGCAACGACGGCAAATTTGGCTGGTACCGCTGGGTCTCCCCCCAACTACTGGCCCCCGGCGAGTACGAGGTCATGGCCCGCGCCACCGACTCGGTAGGCCGCACCCAGCCCCTCAACGGCAACGTCTGGTGGAACGAGCGCGGCTATGAGTGGAACGGTGTGATGCGGGTTAAGTTCAGGGTAACCTGACCCTGGCCCACCGTCTGCTTATTCGACCGGCAGCCATATACCCCGGGTGCCGGTCGGATATTTAGTGTATTTTTAGCTTCGCCAACAGTGAAACGAATGCACAAAAATCCCTCGCGGTGCATGCTATTCTTTGAAGGCAGGGAGGAAGACCTTACATGAGAGCAAAATACCTAGTATGGGTAATCGTTTTTTCTCTAGCCACCCTCTGGATGGGCCTGGGCCAGAACGCACTGCCCGAAGGCCCCGGACGGGAGCTGGTTCTACAGAAATGCCAGACCTGCCATGAAATTGGCTTCGTGACCCGTGAACGGCAGACCCGCGAACGCTGGGACAGCCTGATCACCGAAATGCAGGGCTACGGGCTCCGGCTTACCCCTGAGGAGCGCACCATCATCCTGGACTACTTGGCCACGCGCCTGGCCCCCGGCGCCAGCGCTCCCGCGCCCACACCAGCCCAGGCTACCACCTCCGCCAACGGTGCAGCGGTCTACAACAACTGCATTGGCTGCCACCAGGCCAGCGGTGCGGGAATTCCGGGAGCCTTCCCACCCCTGGCGGGGCATGTGCCGGAGATTTTAGCTGCTCGGGGCGGGCGCGAATGGTTGGTTCAGGTGATGCTCTACGGCCTGCAGGGCCCCATTACCGTCAAAGGAGCCAGCTACAATGGCCTGATGCCCGCCTATCCCCAGCTCAGCAATGCCGAGATTGCCGCCGTGCTCAATCATATCGCCACCCAGTGGGGCAATGCGCTGCCCGCTGGCCAGGGGGCTTTCACCGAGGCCGAGGTACAGGCCCAGCGCGGCAAGAACCTGAGCGCCCAGCAAGTTCTGGCCGCCCGCGGGCAGCTTGGTTTGCGATGAGCGTGGTGCTCTCCCTGCACGCGGGGCCGGGCAGTACCCTGCCCAAGCCTGCAGTAGCCTTTGCCCGTCTGGTCGAGGGCCAGGGTGTGGAGGGCGACCGGCATTTTGGCAAGCACCCCGACCGGGCGGTGCTCGTAGCGGGGCAGACCAGCTACGCTAAAGCGCGCCAGGCCGGCATCGAACTGCCCTGGGGCGCTCTGGGCGAAAACCTGCTGATAGATTTCGACCCCCATACGCTTGGCCCGCACAGTCGGTTGAAGATTGGAACGGCGGTGCTCGAGCTCACCACCGTCTGCACGGTCTGCGACACCCTATCGGCCTTCGACCTACGCTTACCCAAGGTGCTT
>Ga0101943_1001187_pt1 | contig 25305 bp, 19 predicted proteins | sample DewCreD2012metaG_5_FD_75244 | JGI IMG/M metagenome (GOLD analysis project Ga0101943, IMG submission 75244) | Hot spring sediment bacterial and archeal communities from British Columbia, Canada, to study Microbial Dark Matter (Phase II) - Dewar... ... | reverse complement strand
CGTGCGCGTGGTGGTAGTTCGACGAGCCGGCGAACAGGCAGAACCCGCAGTACCAGGACGTCCTGCCCTCCTTGGGGTCCATGTAGACCGCGTTCACGCCGTTGCCCCTGGCGATGGCCCAGGAGGCCGGCCAGGCGTAGGCGATCCAGATGTCGCCCGCGGCGAAGGCCTCGTCCACCTCCGTCCCCACCCAGAGGAACCGGACCAGTCCGATCTTGTCGATCAGGAAGTCCTTCATCTCCTGGAGCTCGTCGTCGGTCATGTCCCACGGGTTCGGGACCCCGTGGTAGTAGGCGGCGACGATGAACATGTTGAGGCTGTCCCACCAGGAGATCTTCCCGGCGTAGCGGTCGTCCCAGAGGAGGCCCCAGGAGTCCTCCGCCGGCTCGACCCGGTCCGCGTCGTACATGGGGGCCGCGAAACCCCAGTCCGTGACCACGAAGTACTGGTCCCCGCCGAAGTTCCCCGCCGCCTGCAGCGAGGGGTTGAGGTCCGCGAAGTTCGGGATCAGGGACGTGTCCCAGGGCTGGAGCACGCCGAGGTCGACCCAGTCCTGGAACCGGTACCCGCAGGGGTGGGCGACGTCGAACCGGGCCCCGGCGGCCACCTTCGCGAAGCTCGAGTCGTCGTCCTTGAACACGGTCCAGGTCGGCCGGGCGTCGGGGAAGGCCTTCGCGTAGGGCTTCCAGAGCGGCTCGACCTCGTAACCCGCCCAGTCGAAGATGTGGAGGTTCCCCGGCTCCTCCTCGATCGGCGGGATCGCAGCGCCGGGCGCCTCCGTCGCGCCGCCTCCGGGCTGCGTCGCCCGGCGGCACGCGGCCAGGACCCCCGCGCCCCCGACCACCGCCGCGTACCGAAGGAAGTCGCGCCGCGCGATCCGCGCCGCCCAGGGATCCCGTCGCCGTTCCATGGCCCCCCTCCCTCAGCCAGGTGCGCGGAGGCTAGCACGCCAGCCTCCGTCGGGCCATGGCCGGACGGCACGAACGCCGGGAGGCCCGCTGTGGGTTCCGGACAACCGGATCGGCGGCCATCGCGCCCCGGCGCAGCCGGGGTGGCGTGCCGGCCGACGCCATCCACCCGCCGGCTCGGGCCCCTCCCCTCGGGGGCGGCGACCTCCTCCTGGGGCCGTCGGGCCGCGGTCCCCGGGAGGCGAGGGCCTGCCTCGGCCTGGCGGCCCGCCCCGTGCAGCGCCTAGGATGCGCGGCGTGCTCGAACGGTTCGCGACGCTCGCGGACGGCCTGGACCACCCGGAGGGGATCGCCTGGGGGCCCGATGGCCGGCTCTACGCAGGGGGCGAGGCCGGCCAGGTCTACCGCGTCTCGCTCGACGGATCGGTGGAGGAGGTGGGATCCACGGGCGGGTTCCTCTACGGCCTGGCGCTGGACGGCCGGGGACGGCTCTACTGCTGCGACATGGCCCGTGGCGAGGTGGTCCGGCTCGACCCGGCGAGCGGGGAGCGGGAGACGTACTCGACGGGGACGCCGGAGCGGCCCCTCCGCGTCCCGAACTTCGCGGCGTTCGACCCGGAGGGCAATCTCTACGTCACCGACTCCGGCGAGTGGGGCCGGGACGACGGGTGCGTGTTCAAGGTCGCCCCGGGCGGCGCGACGGAGGTCTGGACGGCGGCGTTCGGGGCGTTCCCCAACGGCTGCTGCCTCTCGCTCGAGGCCGACGCGCTCCTCCTGGTCGAGTCCCGCGCCCGGCGGGTGCTGCGGATCCCGATCCTCGCCGACGGATCGGCCGGCGCCGCCGAGGTGGCGGCGGACCTCGCGGGATCCCAACCCGACGGGGTGGCCCTGGACCGCGACGGGACGATGTGGGTCGGCTGCTACCGGCCGGATCGGATCTGGCGGATCCCGGCCGGGGGTCGACCGGAGGTGTGGGTGGAGGATCCCGACGGCGTCGTCCTGAACCAGCCGGCGAACGTCGCGTTCGCCGGCCCCCACCTCGACCGGATGGTGGTCTCCTCGCTCGGCGGGTGGGCGTTGGTGGCGACCGAGGCGGAGGTCCCGGGGGCGCCGCTCCACTACCCCGAGGTCCCCTAGCCGTTACACGCGGGCGAGCACCAGCCCCACCGCGAGGAGCGGCACCGCCGCCGAGAGCGCCCGGAGCGCCCGCTCGGGCGCGCGCCGGAGCGTCGCGGCCCCGATCTCCTCCCGGGTCCCGTCGTCGAGGACCACCTCCCCCCGGACCGAGACCGCCCGTCGCCGGATCCTCCGGGCCTCGGCGGAGAGCGCCCGCTGGGCCCAGGAGAGCGCCGCGCAGCCCGCGGCGGCCGCGAGGGCGGCGGGGGTGACCCGCGCGGTCTGCGCGAAGGCGCCGACCAGGGCCGGGAAGGCGCCCCAGGCCGCCGCGAACCAGGCGTCGGTGTGGAACCGCCCGCCGGCGAGCTCCAGGTCGTAGGCCAGGACGAGGAACACCCCGGCCGCGACGAACGCGAGGAGCCAGGGGGAGACCCGGAGCGCCCCGTGGAGCCCGAGGGCCGCCGCCCCCGCCAGGGCCAGGGTCGCCGCCGCGAGGAGCACCCGGTCGGGGATCCGGGTCCGGAGCGGCCGCCCGTGGAGCTCGTCCAAGGCGTGGGCGCCCACCCCCACCGCGAGGAGGAAGGCGAGCAACGTCTCGCCGAGCCAACCCAGGTGGATCCGCGGCGCGGTCGCCGCCCCGATCGCGACGTAGGAGAGGTGCCAGAGCGTGTAGGGCGGGTGGAGCACGGTCCACCAGTCCCGCCAACCTCCGGGCGCGAGCGCGTAGAAGGCAGGCCGCTCGCCCTCCCCCGAGCCTGCGGCGTGGCCCGCGTCCCCGGCCCGTTCCGCGCCTCCGGCGTCCCCGGGCCGTCCTCCCTCAGCCACCGCCCTTCACCCCCCAGGTCACGAGCGCAGCCCCCAGGGTGAGCGGGCGGGTCCGGACCCGGCGGATCCCCGCCGCCTGCCACCAGCGGACCTGCTCGGGCAGGGGGAAGCTCCGGTGGAACGCCGAGATGCTCGGCCCGAGGAACCGACCCACCCGGTACCACCCCGGGGAGACGAGGAGGCCCACCGCGGGGAGCACGCCCCGCGTGTACGCGAGCCACCCCAGGCGGAGCGGCGCGCGCTCCGGGACCGCGAACTCGAGCCCGGCGAGCGTCCCGCCCGGGCGGAGCACCCGGGCGAGCTCGGCCACCGTCGCCTCCGGGTCGTCCACGTACCGGAGGAGGTAGGTGAAGGTCACCGCGTCGAACGCGCCGTCGGGGAACGGCAGGCGCTCGGCCCGACCCAAGACGAACCGGACCCGTTCCCCGAACCCCGCGCGCCGCGTCCGGCGGACGGCCTCGGCGAGCATCGCCTCGCTCTGGTCGAGGCCCACGACCCGCGCCCCCCGGCGGGCCAGCTCGCGCGCCACGAGCCCCGTGCCGGTCGCCACGTCGAGGACGCGGGCACCGGGCACCGCCTCCACCTTGGAGACGAGGAACCGGCGCCACCGGGGGTCCTGGCCGAGGGAGAGGAGCGCCCCCATCGCCTCGTACCCCTCAGCGATCCCCGCGAAGAGGCGCGCGGCGAACCGGTTCCTGGGGGAGGCCTCGCCGGCCGCGGCATGCACGTGCTGCGTCACGTCAGGGGGAAGGGAGACCGCCACCACCGCGGGGCCGACCCCGCCCCGCCGAGGAGCGGGCCGGCGCGGAGCACCGCGCGCCGGGGTAGGTCGATCCGCCGAGGCCGCACCGGACGCGCGAGGACGTGCCAGGCAGCCAGAGCCACCGGGGCCCAGGCCACGCGGTGACCGCGGCCGACGCCGGGAGGGCGAGGTTCGTCCGCCGCCCGGCTCTCGCGGTCCCCCTACCTCGACCAGGTCGGACGGGTCCACCTACCCCTGCCCCCAGGCGCCGAGGAGCGCCGGCAGGTCGGCGATCGAATCGATCACCGCGTCCGGCTCTTCGCCGGCCCGCTCCAGGTCCGATGGGCGGAACTTCCCGGTCCGCACCAGGATCCCCGCGAGACCCGCTGCCCGGGCCGCGAGCACGTCGTTGGCGACGTCGTCCCCCACCATCGCGGCGCGCTCGGCCGGTGCCCCGAGCTCGGCGAGGGCCGCCCGGAAGAACGCCGGCGAGGGCTTGCCGCAGACCACGGCCTCGACCCCCGTCGCCGCCTCCAGGGCCCGGACGAACGCGCCGCCGTCGAGGTGGAGCCCGTCGGCCTCTCGCCAGTACAGGCTCCGGTGCATCGCGACGAGGGGAGCGCCGCCGGCCACGAGCCGGAAGGCGTGGTCCAGGGCCGGGTAGGAGAACGTCTCGTTGGCCCCGCCCACCACGACCACGTCGGCATCGGCCCCCAGCCCGACGAGCCGCACCGGGCCGAGGTCGGGGACGGACTCCTCGTCGGAGAGGAGGAAGACGCGGGCACCGGGGTGGCGCTCCGCGAGGTAGGCCCCGGTGGCGACGACCGCCGTGACCACCTCCTCCGGCTCGACCGACATCCCGAGGGCCGAGAGCCGTCGGGCGATCCCCTCCCGGCTCTCGCTGCTCGTGTTGGTCACCAGCCGGAACGGGACCCCGCGACGACGGAGCTCGGCCAGGGCCTCCGGCGCCCCCGGGAGGGGCTCCCACGAGACGACGAGGACGCCGTCCACGTCCAGCAGGAGGGCCTCGATCCTGCGCACGGCCCCATCATGCGGCCCGGGAGCCCGGGGTTCCCACGGAGGCCACCGGTCGCGCCCGCAGCCAGGCCTGGTAGGGCGCGATGAACCGGAAGCGCGTCGGCAGGGCCGGCCGGAGCAGCCGGAGCGCGCGGAGCGACGCGCGGAGGGCGATCTCCCGCGCCCCGGACCACGGAACGCCGTAGGCCTCCCGGAGCGGGGGCGGCAGCGTCCCGAACGCCCACCACGCCACGGCCGGGAGCACGGGCCGCCACTCCGCCTCGCGCGGGGGATCCCGGAACAGCTCGGCGACCCTCCGGGCCGCGTCGGTCACCCGGAGGATCCCGCTCCGGACGACGCCGTCGATGTAGGCCCGGAGCTCCGGCACGGTGGGCGGGATCCGCTCCCTGGGGAGCAGGAGGAGCTCGGCCACGAGCATCTGCTCCTCGTGGAACCGCTGCCGGCCGGCCTCGTCGAGCGCGCCCACGGTGAGCTCCTCGTAGAGCAGGGCCGAGTCGACGAGGGTGGCGTGCACCCAGAGGAGCAGGTCCGGGTCGAGGGCGTCGTAGGGGAGGCCGGTCACGCGGTCGACGCCCCGCACCCGGCGGTGCGCCTCGTTGATCCGCTCCGCCGCGGCCAGCGCCTCCCCGCGGGAGCCGAACGTCACGGCGTAGGTGAGCATCAGCGTGCGCTGGAGGCGCTTCCAGGGGTTCCGCTCGTAGAAGCCGGTGTCGCGGGCCCCGGCGATCACGAGCGGGTGGGCGGCGTGCATCAGGAGCGCCCGGGCCCCGCCGAACAGCACCGTCACCTCGCGGTGGACCCGCCATGAGACGCTCTCGGGCCCGAAGAACCCCGGATCGCGCACAGCCCAACTCTACGTCGACGATGCCGGGCAAGACCGCCCCAGGCCGGATCCGCGTCTTGACGCTGAGCGGCTCCCCGCGGCAGCATCGGTTTCCCACGAGGGGGCCGGGGATCCCGATGTTCCTCGTCGCGCTCGTCATCGTTCTCGCCGTCGTCGCCGGGCGGATCGCGGGTGGCCGCCTCGCCGGCCTCGCCGAGGTCCGGCCCCGGTGGTGGGGGCTCGCCTTCGCCGGCCTCGCGATGCAGGCCGCCCCGCTCCCCGAGCTCCCGGGGCGGGCGGGCGAGGTCGCCGCGGCGGCGATGGTGGTGGGTTCGTACGCGGTCCTGATCGCGTTCGCGTTCCTGAACGCCCGGCTCGCCGGCGCGCCGCTCCTCGTGGCCGGGCTCGCCCTGAACCTCACCGTGATCGCGGTGAACGGGGGCATGCCGGTGAGCGAGGAGGCGCTCCTGGCCTCCGGACAGCCCCAGGCGGTCGCCGTCCTCCGCGCCCACCCCGACGCGAAGCACCACCTGATGACGCCGGGGGATCTGCTCACCCCGCTCGCCGACGTCATCTACCTCCCGCCGCCGCTCGGGGTCGTCGTGAGCGCGGGGGACCTCGCGATCCACGCCGGGGTGGCCTGCTTCGTGGTCTCCGCTATGCGCGCGCCGACCGCGGCGGCTGTTCCCGCGCCGGCCCGCCGACGTGGGTACCGCGGGAAGCACCGGCCTCGCCGGACGCGCCCGGGCGCCCGTCCGCTCCGCCTTCCGGGGACCGCGTGGCCACCTCCCGCAGCAGCGCGGTGGGGAACCGGACGGTGATCGTGGTCCCCTCCCCCGGCGCGCTCCGGATGTCGAGCGTGCCGCCCCCGACCTGGGCCCGTTCCCGCATCATCGCGAGGCCGAAGTGGCCCTCCGGCGGGGGCGCCTCGGGGTCGAAGCCCTTGCCGTCGTCGCGCAGGACCAGCTCCACCGCGTCCTCGGTCCGTTGGACGGTGACCCAGACGTTCGACGCCTCGGCGTGCTTGAGCGCGTTCATCACGCCCTCCCGCGCGATGTGGTAGACGAGCAACGCGATCGGCGGGGGCAGCTCCACCTCGGAGATGTCGGTGTGGAAGCGGACGTCCGAGTCCGCCCCGACCTCGGCGATGAACCCGTGGATGGCCTCGGCCAGCCCCGCCGGCCCCAGCGGCGACCGGTGGAGGTCCCGGATGAGCGCGCGGATCTTGTCCGAGGTCTGCTGCTTGGTGTCCTTGATCTGGTCGAGGATCCTCGCCGCCTCCTCCAGCTTCCCCGCGGCCAGGTGCCGCCGAGCCACGTCCACCTGGATGGAGAGGCGGAACAGGAGCTGCGCCAGGTCGTCGTGGAGGTAGCCGGCGATCTGCAGCCGCTCGTCCTGCCGCTCCTCCGCCATCCGGACCGAGAGGGCCTGGAGGACCTGCTCGCGCTCCTGGAGCTCCTTGTGCGCCTCCTCCAGCGCCCGGCTCCGGAAGAACATCTGCCTGGCGAACATGAGCGGGAGCAGGAAGGCCGGGACCGACCAGAAGCCCATGGCCAGGAAGAACTTGGCCATCACCAGGCCGAGGAGCGCGAGGGCGAGGTAGCTGATCAGGAACTCCGGCAGGCTCCCGATCCTGAGCTCGCGCACCACCCGCACGATCCCGGTCCGGTACTTGAGGCTCGCCCAAACGCTCACGAGCGCCACGTTGACGGCGTAGTCCGCACCCCCCGCTAGGAGCGCAGCTCCCACCTGCGCCGCAGCCGAAGAAGCGCGCACATCTGCCAGCGCATGAAACAGCGTGCTCGCGGTGGCTACCGCGAGGGCGACCTGAGTCCTATCGAAGACGGCGGTGAGCAATGCGACTTCTCGTCGAAGCTCGCGCGGGCTCAACGAGCCGACGAACGCCACGAGTCCGGCGGCGAGCGGAGGGTGCAGGAACGCGACCGTCATGAGCACCGGGAACCCCATGCTGATCCGCAGACCCCTCCAGCCCGGCACCGGCCAGAGCTCGACCGCGGCGACCACCGAGGTCCAGACCGCCAGCTCCACGAAGGATCGCGACGCGAGCTGCTGGGGGCGCGCGAGGAACGCGAGATACCCAGCGGTCAGCACCGCGCCGACCACGAACGCCTGGTAGGCGACCAGCTTCGCCGGCTGACCCGTCCTCGCCTGAGGTCCGTGAGGGATCGTGTACCTCCTCGCCCGTCGACCGGGTCCATCTTGCACCGCCCAGGGCGCTGGGGGAACGACGTCGTCCGGGAAAGCTGGGGCTCCGCCGATCAGGCCTGGCGCGCGGTCGGCAGGCGCGCCACGACCCGTGTCCCGGCTCCGGGCGCCGAGTCCACGTACAGGTGGCCACCCGCCGCCTCCGCGCGCTCCCGCATGAGCTGGAGACCGAAGTGATCCTCGTTACGCACGGAGGTCGGCTCGAACCCGACCCCGTCGTCCTCGACGAAGAGCCTCAGCACCTCATCTTCCATCCGCGCCGAGACCCGGATCACCCGCGCCCTCGAATGCTTGATCGCGTTCTGGAGGGCCTCCCGGACGATCTGGTAGGCGAGCAGCTGCACCAGCGGAGGGCCACCCACCTCCTCCAGGTCGGTGTGGATCGCAGCGGGACAGGACGCCTCCAACCTGCGGACCAGCGCCTCGAGGGCACGCCGCAAACCCCCTGGCCCCAGGGACGAGTCACGAAGGTCGCGGACCACCCGCCGCAGAGCATCCTGCGCCGCCTGCGTCGCCTCGAGCAACTCCGGAAGATCCTCCTCGAGATCGAGGAGCCGCCCAGTGGCCAGGTCGCGGCGGAGCACCTCGCCCATGAGGTGCACCTTGTAGAGGGGCTGGATGACCTCGTCGTGCAGCTCCCCCGCGATGCAGAGGCGCTCGTCCCGCCGCTCCTCCGCGATGCGCCCGCTCACGTCGACCAGGGCCCGATTCTTGGCCTCGATCGATCGGGACGCCTCGCGGAGCTTGTAGCCGTGGGCGAACAGCTGACGCGCCAACAGGACGGGTCCCAGACCGACGATAAGTCCCCAAGCTCCTGTCGACTCGACGAGTGGGACCAACATCAGAGCAAGAGATCCCAAGCAGAGTTGCGCGACGAGGTGGCTGATAGGTCGCTGCTCGAGGAGGTTCACGAGGATTGAGCGCCACGGCAGTCCGGTGCCGAGTCGTGAGGCCGCAACGACGAAGCCAGCATTGACCATGAGACCGGCCGACAGAGCTGGGCCGAACGCGGCCAGCGCATCCGGCAGTTCGAAAGGGTGCCCCCCCAGGAGGTGGTACACGCTGGCTCCCGCCATCGCGCTGAGCGTCACCTGGCAGCGGTTGAACAACGCGCGACTGACACTCACCTCGCGCCGCAGCTCCCGCTGATCCGCCGAACCGATCACGGCTAAGACGCCGGTGAGCGCGGGTCCCAAGACGATTCCTGCTGCGAGGAGAACCGGCACTCCCATCGTGAGAACGACGCCGTCCCACACTCGAGCGGTGAGGAGGTTCGTAATCACGACGAACGGCAACCACACGGCTGCTCCACTCACGTCCTCGGTTCGCAACCCTAGGTATGCCACGAAGGCCAGGGTTGGTAGGGAGACGGCCCACTCGAACGCCCGGACCCGGGTACTGCGCTTTAGGGGCACCATCGACCACCGGGGAAGCCGGCGGGTCGACGAGGAGGTTGAGGCTGACATCCGGCCACGGCCAAGGGCGACCGCGCGCAGTCTATCCATGGCCACCCGGTCGAGGTCAAGTGGGAAAGTCCTGCCAGCCGTGCGGGGAGACATCCCTGCCCCAACCTTCGAGACCGGTCCCCAGACGGACTACGCAATCCCTGATCGCCCTGCCAGAGCGGGGGATGGTTTAAGCCGCCACTTAGGGGACCGAAAGCTCCCCCATCGAGGCTCGATGCCCGGGAGAAAGGAGGATGTCATGCGGCACGTCAGGCGGCTCGTCATCGCGCTCGGCTCGCTGGCGGCCCTCGTGCTCGCGGGGGGCGCGCACTGGAGAGTGGGCTGAGTGGAAGCAACATCGATTGGTCGATGACGGCCAATTATCGATATGAGCGACCCCCGCTGCCAACTCGCAGCACAGTAGGGTCGTGTACGTCTAACGGGCACTCACAGCTTTCGCTAGTTGCACCCGGGTAGGCTTCCTCGGACGATCGTCCGGGGAAGCCTATGCCTGAGCGCCTGGAGATCAGGGTCCTGGGGCCCCTCGCCGTCGAGCGGGGGGGCTCCGCTGTGCCCCTCCGGGGTCCGAAGCAGCGGGCCCTCCTGGGGATCCTCCTGCTCAGGGCCGGTGAGGTCGTCCCTACCGAGGTCCTGATCGAGATGCTTTGGGGGGACTCCCCTCCCCCCACCGCGCGCACGACCATCCAGGTCTATATCTCGAAGCTCCGGAAGCTCCTCTCGGGGACCTCCGGCCTGCGGATCGAGACCCGAGGCCCGGGGTACGCCGCCCAGGTGGACCCGGGATCCCTCGACCTCCAACGGTTCGAACACCTGGTCGAGACGGGGAAGGAGGCGCTCGCGGCGGGAGACGCGATGCGCGCTCGCGAGCTGCTCGCGGAGGCCCTCGCGCTCTGGAGGGGAGCCCCGCTCGAGGACGTGGACCTCCCCGCGGACTTCGCGGCGGACCTCACCCGGCTCGAGGAGGAGCGGCTCTCCGCCCTCGAGGCCCGGCTCGAGGCCGACCTGGCGCTCGGCCGCCACGCGGAGATCGTCCCGGAGGTGGAGAGCCTCCTCGCTCAGGCCCCCCTCGACGAGCGGCTCCACGGGATCGCGATGCTCGCCCTCTACCGCGCCGGGCGGCAGGCGGACGCCCTCGAGGTCGCCGAGCGGCTGCGGCGGAGGCTCGCGGAGGAGCTGGGGATCGAGCCGAGCCCGGCCCTCCGCAAGCTCGAGCAGGACATCCTCCGCCAGGCCCCGGAGCTCGAGCCGGCCCCCCGCGAACCCGAGCTCGAGGAGGCCGAGCGGGTCCCGCGCCGGGCCCGCCGGACGGTCACGGTGCTCGCCTGCCGACTGCGGTGGGAGGCCGCCGGCGACCCAGAGGCCCGTCTGGGGGGCGCCGAGGCCGCGCTCCAGCAGGTCCTCCACGCCATCGCCTCCTCGGGCGGCGCCGTCCACGAGGCCCTGGGCGGGCGCGTGGTGGCGATCTTCGGCGTCCCCTCGGCCCACGAAGACGACGCCGTGCGTGCGATGGTGGCCGCCGCTCGGGTCCGGGAGCTCGGCCGGGCCTCGGAGGAGGGGTTCGTGGTGCAGGCCGGCATCGCGAGCGGAGAGGTCCTGGTCGAGGAGGCGGGCGACCGGCGGACGCTGCTCTCCGCGGACCCCCTCGACGCCGCCGACGAGCTGTCGCGCTCGGCCGCCCCCGGCGACGTCCTCCTCGACGAGCTCACGCTCCGCCTCGCCGGGCGGTCCGGCGGGGTCGAGCCCGCCAGGGTCTTCCTCCGTGACGACGGGCAGACCTCGACCGTGGCCTACCGCCTCCTCGCGCCTCCGGCCGGCGGCCGGCGGCTCCTCGGGACCGTGTTCGTGGGCCGCCGGGCCGAGCTGGATCTGCTCCGCCAGACGTTCGAGAGGACCGTCCGCGAGCGGACGCCAGCCCTGGTCACCGTCCTCGGTCCCGCCGGGATCGGCAAGTCCCGGCTGATCGAAGAGTTCGCCGACGAGGTCCGGGAGCGCGCGACCATCCTGACGGGACGCTGCCTCTCGTTCGGGACCGACGTCACGTACTGGCCCGTCGCCGAGATCGTCCGCCAGGCCGTCATGCTGGGGGAGGCCGCCCCCCCCGCCGAGCTCCGGGCGAGGATCGGCGAGCTGCTCGAGGGAACGGAGGACGCACGGTTCATCCTGGACCAGCTCGCGGGGGTCCTCGGGATCTCCGAGGCCCCGCCCGCCCCCGACGAGATCTTCTGGGCCTTCCGCAAGCTGTTCGAGGCGATGGCTCGTCGTCGGCCGCTGATCGTCGTCTTCGACGACGCCCACTGGGCCGAGACCACCCTCCTGGACCTCGTCGAGCACATCGCGACCTGGGCGACGGAGGCCCCGCTGCTCCTCGCCTGCCTCGCCCGCCCCGACCTGCTCGAGCGGCGGCCGGGCTGGGGCGGCGGGCGCTTCGACTCGGTCACGGTGTCGCTCAAGCCCCTCCCCGAGGAGGACGCCGAGGCGCTGCTCGCGAACCTCCTCCCGGGCGGCGCCGTCGCCGAGGCGGCCCGCGAGCTGATCCTCGACGCGGCCGAGGGCAACCCGCTGTTCCTCGAGGAGCTGGTCGCGATGCTGATCGAGAACGGGACCCTCCGCTGGCGCGACGGCACGTGGGTGCTCGCGCTCGGGGTGGAGACCGTCCCGGTGCCGGTCACGGTGCAGGCGCTGATCCGCGCGCGGCTCGACCGCCTCCCGGCGAGGGAGCGGCGGGTCCTCGAGCTCGCCGCCGTCGTGGGCAAGGAGTTCTCCCTCGACGACCTCGCGGCGCTCACCGACGAGGAACCCGACCGGCTCTCCCTCGCGCTCGAGCACCTGGCGGGCCGGGACGTGGTGGTCCCGATCGACGGCGGGAGGCGGGGGACCGGGAGCTACCGCTTCCGCCACCTCCTCATCCGAGACGTCGTCTACGGTTCGACCGCGAAGCGGACCCGGGCCGAGCTCCACGAGCGCTTCGGGGGATCGCTGGAGCGGCGCGCCGGCGACCGGCTCCCGGAGTTCGAGGAGCTCATCGGCTACCACTTGGAGGCCGCCCACCGGCTCCGCTCCGAGCTCGGGCTCGAGGCGGACGAGGGGCTCCTCAGGCGGGCGGCGGAGCGGCTGGCGTCGGCCGGCCGCCGATCCTTCGCACGGAACGACATGCCGGCGGCGGCGAGCCTCCTCGGCCGCGCCCTGGACCTCCTGGGGCCGGGAGACCCGGCGGTGCCGGACCTCTCCTGGCGGCTGGCGGTGGCGCTCTACGAGACCGGGGAGCTGGGCCGGGCCGACGAGGTCCTGGACCGCGCGACGGCCATCGCCGAGCGGCTGGGCGACGAGCGGGCCGCCTGGCGCCTGCGGATGGAGCGCGCGGACCTGCGCCTCTGGCGGGAGCCCGAACGGACCGACGCGGAGGAGGTGATCCGGCTGGCCCGGGAGGCGGCCGCGGCCCTGGGGGAGGTCGGCGACGATGCCGGCGTGGCCCGCGCCTACCGGCTGATGGGGGACGCGCTGAACCGGCTCGGGCGCCAGAAGGACGCGCTCCGGGCCTTCGAGGAGGGCGCCAGGTTCGCTCGGAAGGCGGGGGACGAGCGGGAGATCGAGGAACGGCGAGGGATCGGGGTCACGCTGGGTCCGATGCCCGTCCCCGACGCGATCGAGCTGGTCCGCGGGATCGTAGAGGGCTCTCCCAGGCCGAACGTCGAGGCCCTCGGCCAGCTCGGGCTCCTCCTGGGGATGGCCGGCCGGTTCGACGAGGCCCGGCGGCTCCTGGACGACGCGCTGGCACGGGCCCGGGAGCAGGGCGCGGAGTGGAAGGCGGTCGCCATCTCCATCGGCTACGCCTCGACCCTGCTCCTCGCCGACGACGTGGAGGGGGCCGAGCGGCACGCCCGCTGGGCCCTCGACCGCCTCAAGGACATGGGCGAGCGGAGCCTCCTCTCGAGCGCCGCGGCCCTCCTGGCCGAGATCCTCTACCGCTCGGGCCGGCTCGACGAGGCGATGCTCATGACCACGGTGAGCGAGGCCGCCTCGGCCCCCGACGACGTCGCCTCCCAGGTCGCGTGGCGGAGCGTGCGGGCCAAGGTGCTGGCCGCGAAGGGGGACCTCGAACAGGCCGAACGCCTGGCCAGGGAGGCGGTGGCCCGCGGGGAGCCCACCGATTACCTGAACATGCGCGGCGAGGCCCACGCCGACCTGGCGACCGTGCTCCGGGCGGCGGGGAAGGCGGAGGAGGCCGACCGGGCCCTCGAGGCCGCCCTCGAGCTGTTCCGCCGCAAGGGGAACGAGGCCGCGGCGCGCCGCCTGCTCGCCTCCCGGGACGCGCCCGCCCCCCGGCCGTCGGGCCCCTCGTCCAAGGTCCGGTAGCCCGGCCCGATCGCCGCCTCCCCGGCTACGATCGGCATGTGAAACCCAGGATCCTCGTGGTCGAGGACGAGGCGACGATCGCGGAGCCCCTGGCCGAGCACCTCGAGCGAGAGGGGTTCCGGGCCGAGGTCGCCCCGACCCTGGCCCGAGCCGCCGAGGCCATCCGCCGGGAGGAGCCGGACCTGATCCTCCTCGACGTGATGCTCCCCGACGGGGACGGGCGCGAGCTGTGCCGGGACCTCCGGCGGCGCTCGGACGTCCCGATCATCATGCTCACCGCCCGGGGCGAGGAGGTGGACCGGGTGGTGGGCCTCGAGCTCGGGGCCGACGACTACGTCGTGAAGCCCTTCTCGGCCCGGGAGCTCGTGGCCAGGATCCGGGCGATCCTGCGCCGAGGGGCGGGCCCGCCCCGCCGGGGGGCCATCGAGCTCGGCGACCTGCGCCTGGACCCCGCGTCCAGGACCGTGACCAAGGGCGGGCGCCGCCTCGAGCTCACCGCCCGCGAGTTCGACCTGCTCCACCTGCTCATGGCCCACGCCGGGGAGGTGGTCCGGCGCGAGCGGATCATGGACGAGGTCTGGGATCCCCACTGGTTCGGTTCCACGAAGACGCTGGACGTCCACGTCTCGTGGCTGCGGAAGAAGCTCGGGGACGCCCCCGCCCACCCCCGGTACATCACCACGGTCCGGGGCGTGGGGTTCCGGTTCGCCTCGGCCGAGGAGCTCGCCGGGTAGGAGGCGACCACGAAGGTCCGGACCCGCTTCGTCCTCGCCCTCTCCTACATCCTGCTCACGGTGGTCGTGGCGCTCGAGGTCCCGCTGGTCCTCACCCTCCAGCGCCGGGCCCGGGCCGAGGTCGAGACGCGGCTCCTGGTGGAGGCCCAGGGGATCGCGGCCACGATCGGGGCCGAGAACCTGGCGCCCGAGCGCCGGCGCTACCTCCGCCGGGTCCTGGTGCCGGAGGTGGCGGCGCAGCTCGGGGACGTCCGGGTGATCGTGGTGGACCGGGACGGCCTGCTCCTCGCCGACTCCGAGGGGATCGGCGACGTGGGCGAGCCGTACGCGACCCCCGGCCGCCCCGAGATCGGCCGCGCGCTCCGGGGCCTGCCGACCACCGCGGTCCGGTTCAGCCGGGACCTGGGGGAGCAGATCATGGTGGCCGCCGTCCCCATCATCGACGAAGGGGCCGGGCTCGGCGCGGTCCGGTTGACCGAGGGCCTGGGAGAGGTGAACGCCGAGCTCCGGCGGATCGTGCTCGGGCTGGGAGCCATCGGGCTCTCCGCGATCCTCGCCGGGGTCGTGATCGCGTTCGCCCTCGGCTCTTCGCTCGCGGGGCCGCTCTCGCGGCTCGCGGAGGTCGCGGGCCGCCTGGGCAGGGGGGACCTCTCGGCCCGGGCCGGGGACCCGGGCGGCGCCGCGGAGGTCCGGGGGCTGGCCCGCTCGTTCGACGCGATGGCGGAGCGGCTGGAGCGGACGGTCGCCGCCCAGCGCGAGTTCGTGGCCAACGCCTCCCACCAGCTCCGCACGCCGCTCGCGGGGATGAAGCTCCGCCTCGAGTCGGCGATCGCCGAGGCGCCCACCGGGGAGGTCCGCCGCCAGCTCGAGGCCGCCGAGCGGGAGGTGGACCGGCTCGCAGGGATCGTGGACCGTCTGCTCGTGCTGGCCCGCCGGGTCGAGGCCGGGGAACCGGTGAGGGTGGAGGTGGCGGAGGCCGCGCGGAGGGCCGCGGAACGGTGGGCGGAACGGGCCCGGCGAGCCGGCGCGACGATCACGGTGAAGGGGGACGGTGCGACGGCCCAGGCCGAACCGGGCGACGTCGACCAGATCCTCGACAACCTCCTCGACAACGCGATCACGTACGCGCCCGGGCCGGTGGTCGTCCGGGTCGAGCGGCGCGACCGGCGGGTCGTCCTGGCCGTCGAGGACCGGGGCCCGGGGATCCCGGCCGAGGAGCGGGGCCGGGCCACCGAGCGCTTCTACCGGGGGCGCGGCGCGCCGCCGGGCGGCTCGGGGCTGGGCCTCGCCATCGTCCGGGAGCTCGCGGAACGGTGGGGCGGGGGCGTCGAGGTGCTCGAGGCGCCGAGCGGGGGGACGAGGGTGGAGGTGTCGCTCCGGCCCCTGCCCGAACCGGGAGGCACGGGCGGGCCGGGGGTCGGGGCCGAGCAGGGGGCCGGGACCGAGCGGGGCGGTCGCGACCCCGGCCCGGCGGATCCTTAACCATCCCTTATCCCGCACCGCGCTACCTTCGAGCCGTGCGACGGTCCCTCATCGCGGTCGCGCTGGGCATCGCGGGCGTGCTGTTCGCCCTCGGCATGACCGTGGGGGCCTCCGTCCTCGTGGCCCGGGACCTCGGCGACCCCGTCAGGGTGGTCCAGGTCCCCCAGCCCCGAGACGCCTCCTCCCCTTCCCCCGTCGAGCGTTCCCCCAGCCCCACCCCGGGGGCGCGCGACGGCGGAGGGAGCGAGGACCGCTCCGGGGACCGGAGCGGTCCGGGGGGCGGGGACGACCACTCGGGCGGGACCGAGGGACCGGGCGACTCCAGCGGCAGCGGCTCGGGCGGCTCGGACGACTCGAGCGGCGCCGGCTCCGGGGACGAAGCCCACGACGACTGAGGTTTTCCCCTCCCTTAACCCCGCGTTCGCGAGCCGCTAACCCCCTCCTCCCTACCGTTGGAGCCGGCACACGGGACAGGGAGGAGGGAACGGTATGACCGACAGGACGAAGCTCGGGATCATCGGGGTCCTGGTCGCGCTGGCGCTCGTGGTCGGCGTCGGCGCGGTGGCGCTGGCCGGGGGCTCCGGCGGAGGCGCCGGCGCGACGGCGGTGATGGCCACGCCGACCGCGACCCTGACGCCCGACGACGGGGTCGACGACGTGAGTGGCCCGTGCGACGAGGCGGAGCACGCGGACGACCCGCGGTGCGGGGGCACGGGCGCCGCGCCGCAGGCGAGCCCTTCGGACGCACCGGGCGGCGAGGACGTCAGCGGCCCGTGCGACGAGGCTGAGCACGCGGACGACCCGCGGTGCACGGGAGGCGTCGGGAACCAGGACCGCTCGGGCCCGGATGACAGCGACGACCGGTCCGGGCCGAGCGAGAGCTCCGGGCCGGGGAGCGTCGACGACGACCACGGGGACGACCTCGACGACCCCGACGACGGGGATCACCACGAGCAGGACGACGTGGACAGCGCGCACGACGGCCGGTCCGGTCCGAGCGAGAGCTCCGGACCGGGGAGCATCGACGACCACGAGGACGACTGATCCCGCCCAGACCGGACGACCGCATCCCCGGCTTCCCGGGGGTGCGGTCGGGTGCCGTGCCACCTATGCTCGGGGGCGTGCCGGGAGGACGGATCCTGGTCGGGACCTCGAGCTGGACCGACCGCACGCTCGTCGAGGAGAGCGACTTCTACCCGAAGGACGTCCGCACCCCCGAGGCCCGCCTCCGCTACTACGCGAGCCTCTTCCCGATCGTGGAGGTCGACTCCACCTACTACCACCCCCCGACCCAGCGGAACTCGGTCCTGTGGGTCGAGCGGACGCCCCCGCACTTCACCTTCAACGTCAAGGCGTACTCGCTCCTCACGAACCACCCCACGAGGAGGGACTCGCTGCCGAAGGACCTCCGCGAGGCCCTCCCCGAGGAGCTGCTCGAGAAGCGGAACCTCTACCGGGACCAGCTCCCGCCCGACGTGGTGGACGAGGTCTGGAAGCGGTTCCGCGACGCGCTGATGCCGCTCCACTCCGCCGGGAAGCTCGGCGCGGTGCTGTTCCAGTTCCCCCAGTGGTTCGTGATCTCCCGCCGGAACAAGGACTACATCGTGGAGTGCGCCGAGCGGCTCTCCGACTTCCGGATCGCCGTGGAGTTCCGCCACCGGAGCTGGCTCGAGGAGCGGAACCGCGAGGAGGCCCTCTCGTTCCTCGAGGAGCACCGCCTGCCCCTGGTCTGCGTGGACATGCCGCAGGGGTTCGACTCGAGCGTCCCGCCGATCGCCGCCGCGACCGCCGGCGACCTCTCGGTGGTGCGGTTCCACGGCCGCGACCCGGAGGCGTGGGCCCGGAAGGACGCGACCGCCGCCGAGCGATTCAAGTACCTCTACGAGCGCCGCGAGCTCGAGGAGTGGGTGCCGAAGATCAGGTCCCTGGCCGAGCGGACCCGCGAGACCCACGTGCTGTTCAACAACTGCTACCGGGACTACGCGGTGCGCAACGCGCGCGATCTCCAGGGGCTGCTCAACCTGGAGGGGTAGAGAGGAGCCCCGAGCCGCGGCACAACTCCACGCTCGAGACGACCCAGCCCCCGCGTTCCGCCCGGTCCAGCCGGACCAGGGCGACCACCTTCCCCGCACGGACGATCCGGAGTGCATCGGAGGCCAGTGGGTACCCGGCGTACTCCACCACGTCCGACGCCTCCACGCCGGCGAACGCCCGGACGGCGTCGATGGGATCGGCGAGGCCGGGGGCTCCGCCGACGCGGAACTCAAGCCTCAGCTTCCCCGCAGGACAGTCGAGGTCCGGCGCGTGCCACAGGCCGAGCGGATCCACCACACGGAAGCTCCCGTAGGCCTCGGGGGCCGTTGGCAGGCAGTAGACGCGGTACGTGCCGGGCGGAAGGTCCCGGAGCACCAGCCTCCGGGTCTCGCCGGCCTCGAGGGAGACGCGCCACTCCAGGAGCCGCTCCGGCTCGAGGATCTGCACGTCGCGAGCGGTCGAGCTCGAAACGGTGAGGTGCACGCCGTCCTCCACGGGCTGCACCGTCGGAGTCACCACCTCGACCCCGGCCGCACCCTCGCCGCAGTGGACCGTCGCCACGACCGGGATCGCCGGAACCGGGCTGGGCGTGGCCGTCGCCGGCGGCTCCAGCGAGACGTCGAAGGCGACGGGCAGGGCTTCCAGGGTCCACGGCTGGATGGGGCGGATGAAGGGGTCGAGGTCGCCGGCGCGCTCGCCCATCCACGCGTAGAGCACGGCCGGGACGGGAGGATCGCATCCCTCGGGCAGGGCATCAGGGGTGAGGACCACCCGCCCGTCCCTCGCCGGGGCGGTGGCGACCCCCGTCCAGCCCGGGCAGCCGGGACCCGTGAGGTGCCAGCCGACGGCGAGCACGATGTCGGCCGCGGGGGGGCGCATGGCCACGTCGACGGGCTCGCCGATCCGGAGGGTCGCCCCGGGGTCCACCGGGAGGTCGATGTCCGGGCTGTCGACCCGGGTAACGCTCCAGATCCCCCCCTCCCCCTGGCGGATCAGCTGCTCGACCGTGAGCTCCAGCTCCGCCACGGTGGGCGGACAGGGGTCCCCGGCCCGGAAATCGCACGGAGCGGCGAGGCGGCGGATCCGGAGCAGCATCCGGTCGCCCCCGGTGGCGACCTCGCCCACCACGACCTCGGTGCCCGGTCGGCCCCAGCCGAGCACCTCCTCCGCGAACCGGTACCCGATCGACGGCGGCTGGAGCCGCCATGCTTCCGCGCCCGCGTCGGCGCGGGACTGGGCGGCCTCCGCGTCCTCCCACGTCCGCTCGGGCCAGATGCCCGGGAACGCCCCTGCCCCGGGGCCGCCGACCACGGTGCGCTCGGCGCCGCGGAACGCGACGACGAGCCCCCCGATACCGGCGGCGGCGACGACCAGGGCCAAGACCCCGGCTGCGATCCGCCGGTTCCGCTCCCGCCGCCGCCGCGCGCGGACGAGCCGCTCGAACGCGTCCGGCCGCGTCGCGACCCGCTGGGCGACCATCTCCAGGAGCTCCCGCACCTCAGGCACCCCGATCCTCCGCGAGGAAGACCCGCAAGGCCGCCCGGCCCTGGGAGGCCAGGGAACGGATCGTCCCCGGCCGCACGCCCAAGATCCGCGCCGCCTCCTGGGATCCGTACCCGAGCATCTCCGTGAGGACGAGGGCCGCGCGTTGACGGACGGTGAGCGTGGCGAGGGCTCGGGACAGCGCGTCCCGGGCCTCCGCGAGGGCGAGCGCGTCCGTCGCGGGTTCGCCGAGGACGGCCCGGCGCGCCGCGCGGAGGAGCCGGCGCCGCCGGCTGCGGTGGGCGTTCATCGCGGTCCGGTAGAGGTAGCCCACGGGATCCTCCATCCCTCGGACCCGGTCCCAGCGCTCCCAGACCGACAGGAACGCCTCCTGCATCACGTCCTCCGCCTCCTGCCGGTCGCCCGTGACGACGTACAGCGCCCCGAGGAGCCGCGGGTGCTGGGCACGGAAGAACGCCTCGAACCCGCCCTGGGCCTCATCGGGCGTCACCTCGGTCGCCGCGCCCGCCGCATCCTCCATCGACCTCATGAACGCCGACAGCATGGCGTTCGTTCAGACGGGGCGGAAGGGGCGACGGGCCGAACGGGGGGCCCCGGTCGGACAGGGCCTGCTCCTCAGGTGGGCACGAGGGCCCCGGGGGCCGGCGTGGCCGCGGCGGTCGCGGGGATCCCGAGCGAGGGGCCCGGGCGGGGGTCGTAGGGCTGGCCGTCGGGGCGGGCCCACTGGAGCGTCCCCTCCACGTCGCGCCACAGGCGCCACCCCTCCTCGTGGACCAGGCGGTGGTGGAAGCTGCAGAGGAGCGTCAGGTTCTCAAGCGTCGTCTCGCCCCCGTCGCTCCAGTGCTCGATGTGGTGGGCGACGAGGAACGAGCGGCTGCCGCAGCCGGGGAACCGGCACCCGCGGTCGCGGTGGAGGAGCTGTCGCAGCATCCAGGCCGGCGGGTGCCGCTTCGTCCGGCTGGCGAAGAGGACCTTCCCCGAGTCGTCCTCGAGGAGGAACTGGACCCGCGACTGGCAGAGCAGCCGGCGGGCCGTCTCGGGGTGGAGCGGCAGGCCGTCCTCGAGCTCGGCGTAGCGGCGGCCCGAGACCAGCGACTCCCACGAAGCATGGACGACGACCGTCGCCCGGTCGGGGTCCGGATCCTCGGCGAGGCTGGCGCGGGCCAGAGCGACGAGCGCGTCGGCGTTCCTCCGCTCGGCGCAGAAGAAGCCCTCCTCCCCGGGGAGGACCGGGACCCGCTCGGCGAGTCGTTCGACGGCCCGCTTCACCACGAACCCCTCCGCGAGCGGCAGCCGGCAGAAGAACTCCCACACACGTTCCTCCTCCGACCACCACCAGTCGAGCCGCCGTGAGGCGTGGGCGTCGCGGTCGGTCCGGACCTGGGGCCGCTCGGCGAGGTCGGCGCGACGGCGCACGGTCCAGGGCGCGACGTCGCGGGCCCAGCGGAGGAGCTTCGCCTCGTCCTCGGGCGTCGCGAACCGGGCGAGCTCGATGGCCTTCTCGAGCGAGAGCTCGCCCCGCTCGAGGGCCTCGGAGAGGAGCGGGAGCCGCTCGAGCGCCCGCGCGGCGTGGACGTACCGTCGAGCCTTCCACGCCGGGATCCCCAGCCGGATCTGGAGGAGATGCGCGAGGTCGCGGGCTCCCTCCGCCCCGAAGTCGATGCGCCGGTCCCGGTCGGCGCGGCCGATGGCCCGGAGCAGGTCCCGCGCGGCCTTCCCGAACGCGGCCGCGGCCCGGTCCAGCCCCTCGAGCGCGCTCGTTCCGTGCATGCGCCGACCTTACGAACACAGGCCGGTCCTGTCTGTGGCGTGGCTCACTTCAGGCGGGGGATCTCGACGCGACGAACGGGGGATATCTCGGGTGCGAAGGGGCGGACGGACGGCGGTGCTGCGACGACCGCGGAGGACCGATCCCCCGGAGCGACGAGCCCGTCTCGGAGGGTCGAGCCCCGAGGGGTCGAGCGCTCAGGGCGGTTCAGCCCGCCGCCGGCGGGACCGGGGGGAGCGGTACGAGGGACCGGGCGAGCTCCAGCGGTTCGTCCGCGGAGAGGTCGTAGCTCTCGTCCTCCTCCTCGAACCGCGGGGGCCCGGCCACGACCTCGAGTGGATGACCTCCAGGACCTCCCGGAGGCGAGGGTCGGGCATGCTCAGGGCCGAGCGTACACGGGCCCTCGGGGGCGGGGAAGCCGCCCCGAGGACCAGCCCCCTCCCGGGAGCGGGTAGGCTCGAGGGGTGTTCGGGCGGGGCTGGCGGATCGGCTCGATCGGCGGGGTGCCGATCACCCTGGACGCCTCGTGGGTCTGGGTCGCGATCCCCATCACCTACACGCTCTACGTCCGCGTCGGGCTCACGAACCCCCACCTCGGCGAGCTCGAGGCCCTCGGGCTGGCGCTGGTCGCGGCGGTCCTCTTCTTCGGCTCTGTCCTCGTGCACGAGCTCGCCCACGCCGCGGTGGCCAGGGCCAAGGGCCTCCCCGTCTTCGGGATCCGCCTGCTGTTCTGGGGCGGCGCGACCGAGACGCCGGCCGACCGGGGCGGGGCCACCGCCCAGCTCCTGATCTCGGCGGTGGGCCCGCTGAGCAACGGGCTCCTCGCGCTCCTGTTCTGGCGGCTCTCCCTCGCCGCCGCGGACCCCTTCCCCCCGCTCGCCGGGGTGTTCGGGTACTCGGCCCTCGTGAACGCCATGGTGAGCGGCCTCAACCTCCTCCCCGGCTACCCGCTCGACGGCGGGCAGATCCTCCGGGCCCTGGTCTGGCGGGCCACCGGGAGCCGGACCAAGGGGAGCCGGGTGGCGGGCTGGGTGGGGGTCGCGGTGGGGGTGGCGCTCGCCGGGATCGGCGTCCTCGAGCTCCGGCACGGGAACGCGGGCTTCGCGATCTGGCTCGCGTTCATCGGGTGGTTCCTGATCCAGGCCGCCCGGGGCGCCGAGCAACGGGAGCGGCTCCGCGAGCGGCTCGCGGGGGGCCGGGCGGTGGAGGCGATGGGGCCACCACCGCCCCTCGTGCCCGCGGGCATCTCGCTCACCGAGGCCCTGGACCGCTACCTCCGCGGCCACGAGGGGGAAGTGTTCCCGGTCGTGGACGACGGGCGCCTCGTCGGGGCCGTCTCGTTCGCCTCCGCCCGCCGCGTGGGACAGGAGGACCCGCTGCGGCCGGTCCGGGACGCCCTGCTCCCCTCCGACGCGCTCCGGACCGTTGAGGCCGGGACCGGCCTGGACCGCGTGGCGGAGATCGTGGCGAGCGGGCGGCCCGCGATCGTCCTCGCGGAGGGGCGGCCGGTGGGGAGGATCGAGGCCGACGACCTCGCCCGCTGGCTGGCCCGCGCGTCCGGCGACCCCGCGGAACCCCCCGGCGGGGATCGTCCCGCGGCCCCAGGGGATGTCGGACCCGGGCGGTAGCATCCGGCCATGCCGCTCGAGCCCGACCCCCGACAGGCGGCGGTGCTCGCCCACCGGAGGGGGCCGCTCCTCGTCACCGGGAGGGCGGGCACCGGCAAGACGGCCGTGCTGCTCGAGCGGTTCGCGCGCCTCCTGGAGGATGGCGCCGACCCCGAGGAGATCGTCCTCGTGCTCCGGTCCCGGGAGGCCAGGGACCGGGCGCGGGAGGCGCTCCGCGAACGGCTCCCCCGGGCGCTCCCCGCGCTCCACGTCACCACGGTGCACGGGCTCGCCCACCGCGTCCTCGCCGCCCGGTTCCGCGAGCTCGGCTACGAGGAGCCGCCCCGGGTCCTCTCCAACGCCGAGCAGGCCGCGCTGGTGCGGGAGCTGCTCGAGGGCGAGGAGCCAGCGCGCTGGCCCGCGTACGGCGCGCTCCTCGGGCTGCGGGGGTTCGCCGACGAGGCCCGCCAGCTCCTGCTCCGGGCCCAGGAAGCCCTCCTCGCCCCCGAGGAGATGGCGGCCCGGGCCGAGGACCGGGGCCTCACGGGCTGGCTCGAGCTCGCCTCGTTCTACCGTCGCTACCTCGACGTGCTGGCCGGGCAGGGCCTGGTCGACCAGGCCGGGATGGTGTGGGAGGCGGCGAGCGCCGCCGCGGGGGCGCCGGGCCCCTTCCGGCACGTGCTCGTCGACGACTACCAGGACACCACCCTCGCGGCCGAACGGCTCCTGGCCGCCCTCGAGCCCGAGAGCCTGGTGGTCGCCGGCGACCCCGAGCAGCACGTGTTCTCGTTCCAGGGCACGACCGTGGAGCCCCTGCTCGGGTTCCGCGAGCGGTTCCCCGGGGCCGGGGTCGTGGAGCTCGAGACCCGCTGGAGGTCCCTGGACGGTCCGGCCCTCGAGGCCTGGGCCGCCCCCCACGGTTCGGAGGAACTCGCGGCGGTGGCCCGGGAGCTCCGCCGGATCCACGTCGAGGAGGACGTGCCCTGGCGCGCGCTCGCGGTGGTGGTCCGCCGCCAAGGGCCTGAGCTCGCCGGGATCCTCCGCGCCCTCGACGACGCCGGCGTCCCCCGGACCGTGCCCGAGCGGGGGCTCTCGCTCCCGGTGGAGGCGGGGGTCGCCCCCTACCTCCTCGCGCTCCGCTGGCTCGCGCGCCCCGAGGAACGCGACGGGCTCGTCGAGACCCTGCTCACATCCGAGCTCGTCCGGCTCTCGCCGGCCCAGGCCCGGCACCTGGTCCGCGAGGCCCGGGCGGCGGGGGGCTCCCCGGCCGGTGCGCTCGGGCGGACCGACGGGCTCCCGGCGGACCGGGCCCGGGAGGTCGCGGCCGTGGCATCCTGCCTGGCCCGGGCCGCCGAGGTCGCCGGCCGATCGGCGCGAGACGCGTTCCGGATCCTCTGGCGCGAGCTGCCCTGCTCCGGACGGCTCGTCGCGCGGGCCCAGGCCGACCCCGAGGCCGCCCGCGACCTCGACGCGGTCGTTGCCCTCTCCCGGGCGCTCGAGGAGGACGGCGACGTCCCCGCCTGGGCCTTCCTCGAGGCCTTCGAGGCGGGGGCGGTGGGTGCCGCGGAGGCGCCCCGCCGCCCGGCGGCCCCCGACGCGGTCCACGTCCTCACCGCCCACGGCGCCGCGGGGCGGGAGTTCGACACCGTGGTCGTCGTGGGGGCCGCGGAGGGTGACTTCCCGAGCCTCTCCCGCCCCGAGCCGATGTTCGACCTCGAGGTCCTGGACCGGACCCCGACGCGCTCGGAGCGGATGCGCGAGCGCCTGGAGGACGAGCGGCGGCTGTTCCTGATGGTCCTGGCCCGCGCCCGCCGCCGCGCGCTGCTCACGGTCGGTGATCGCCACCCGCAGGACGACGGCGAGACGACCCGCTCCCGCTTCGCCGACGAGCTCGGGGTGGCCTGGGCCCCGGCGCCCACCGTCCCCGCGGGGGAGCCGGTCTCGGTCGCCGAGGCCACCGCGCTCTGGCGGCGCGAGCTGGCCGACCCCGCCGCCCCGCCCCACCGGCGGCTGGCGGCGATCGACGGGCTGCTCGCGCTGGGGGCGGAGCCCGGGCGGTGGTGGTACCAGCGGGACTGGACCGACCCCGGGACGCCGCTGCGGGAGGAGGTCCGGGCCTCGGCGTCCCGCCTCGAGATCCTCGAGAACTGCGAGCTCCAGTTCCTGCTGGGGCAGGAGCTCGGCCTCGAGCCGCGGTCCGGGCACTACGCATGGGTCGGGCACCTCGTCCACCGGCTGATCCAGGAGATCGAGGAGGGGACGCTGCCCCGCGACCTCGCCGCCGCGCAGGCCGAGGCCCGCCGGCGCTGGCGGGCCGACGAGTTCCCCGCCCGCGCGGTCTCCGACTCGTTCCTGCGGCTCGTGACCGAGGTGGTCCTGCCGGCGTGGTTCGAGGAGTACGCCCCGGCACCGGCCGTCGCCACCGAGCAGCGCTTCGAGTTCGACTTCGAGGGCGCCAAGATCCGCGGCTACATCGACCGGATCGGGAGGGTCGCGAGCGGCGGCACCCAGATCACCGACTTCAAGACCGGGCGGAAGCGGAACGCCGGCCCGGCCGAGGAGAACCTCCAGCTCGGGGTCTACTACCTCGCGGTGGGCCGGGCCGAGGAGCTCGCCCCCTTCCGGCCGGTCCGGGCGGTGGAGCTCGTGTTCCTCCGGGACCGCGGATACCGGGGGGAGG
>Ga0101943_1001185_pt1 | contig 25310 bp, 21 predicted proteins | sample DewCreD2012metaG_5_FD_75244 | JGI IMG/M metagenome (GOLD analysis project Ga0101943, IMG submission 75244) | Hot spring sediment bacterial and archeal communities from British Columbia, Canada, to study Microbial Dark Matter (Phase II) - Dewar... ... | reverse complement strand
AGCCCAACCGGCTCAAGAACCGCGACGCACCCAGCCCAACTCGCGCAGGGCCTGTAGCTCAGGTGGTTAGAGCGCACGCCTGATAAGCGTGAGGTCGGCCGTTCGACTCGGCCCAGGCCCATACGACCGGGGTTGCCCTAAGGCAAAAGGGGCGGCCCCGGTTCTGTTTTCGCAACCTTAAGTCGATCCCGCGATGGCAGCGTCGGAACTCGATTCCGTGGTTTGGGAAGTGGTGCGTCGCCGCCGCAGCACGCGGGCGTTCCGGCCCGATCCGGTCCCGACGGAGGCGCTGGTGGCGGCGCTAGAGGTGATGCGATGGGCCCCGTCGGCGTTCAACGCCCAGCCCTGGGCGGTCGTGCTGGCCCGCCGAGCCGAAGAACGGGAAGCCTACGAGCGGTTGCTGGCCGCGCTGCAACCAGGCAACGCCCGCTGGGCGCAGGCAGCGCCCGTGCTTGCCGCGGTGGTGGTCTATCCGTGGGCGCCGGACAACAAACCGAACCGCCATGCCTGGTTCGATGTCGGCGGCGCGTGGGCGTGGTTCACGATGGCGGCCGTGGCCCACGGGCTCGCGGTGCACGCGATGGCGGGCTTCGACCCCGCCGCCGCGGCGGTCGCCGTCGAGCTCCCGAAGCCGTGGGAACCGGCGGTAATGGCGGCCATTGGCTATCCAGGCGACCCCGCGACCCTGCCCGAGGACCTGCGTGCGCGCGAACTCGGCCCACAGCGCCAGCGGAAGGCGCTGCGAGAATTCGTCTTCCTCGGACGGTGGGGCGTGCCGCTGCCCGACCGGATGACCGGCCTTACTGACGCAACCGCACCTCAAACACCACCGGCCACCGCTTCCCCGTAACGAAGATCCGGTCGCTAGCGCTGTCGTATGCGATCCCGTTGAGGACGTCGGCCGTGGGCGGGCGCTGATCCGGCGGGTACAGCGTTCGGGCGTCGATCCAGCCACGGACGGCACCGGTGGAAGGATCGATCCGCACGATCCAGTCGCTGGGATAGACGTTGGCCCACAATTCCCCGCGAACAATTTCCAGCTCGTTGAGGCCCTGGACGGGCACGCCTTGATCCTGCACGTCTACGGAACCGACCTCGGCGAAGGTGACCGGATCGTGCAGGCGCAGCCGATTCGTGCCATCGCTGCGAATAAAGCGTCGGCCGTCGAACGCCAAACCCCACCCTTCCCCCTGGTATCGGAAAGTGTCGACCGTCTCCAACGTTGATCGTCGATAGACGAACGCGATGTGCGACTTCCATGTGAGCTGCACCAAGCGATCGCCTGCCAAGGCGAGACCTTCACCGAAGTGCTGCGAGGCCAAGCGTACCTGCCGGAGCACACGGCCCGTCCGCGGCTCCACTTCACGCACCGATGAGGAGTCGTTCAACCCTGTGCTTTCGTAGAAGCGCCCCGCGTAGAACACGAGGCCTTGGGTGAAGGCTTGCGGATCGTGCGGCCAGCGGGCGACGACGTCAAACGTAGCCGTGTTCGTCGTCGGGGAATCCGCTCCCCTGCTCCGGCCGCATCCGGCGCCGATCAACCCAGCGGCGAGGATGGCGATCGCGCCTCGGCCGTGGTCCAGAATCCGCATGCGGCCCAACTTAGAAGGGTCGAAGCACCATCGCTAGAGAGGACGATCGAGACGATGACGCGGGCTTCGTCGCTTGGTGCGATGTTGGCCGCGACGTACCTGGGCGTCGGTGGACTGGCGTGGTTGTTGGCCGACCGCTTGGTGTTCCGACCGCCGGCGCCCTCGTACGAGCTTGGCCCGTGGTTGCGTTTCGTCCGCAGCGCGAACGGGGATCGAATCGCCGTCGCGGTGTGGGAACGTCCCGAGGCGCTCGGGTGGGTGCTCTATAGCCACGGAAACGCGGAGGACCTCGGCTCGCTCGGACCGACCGCGCAGCGATTGAACGATTGGGGTTGGTCGGTCGTCGCGTACGATTATCCCGGGTACGGGCGGAGCTCGGGTCGCCCGAGCGAGCGTGGCCTTCGTCTCGCCGCCGAAGCGGTGTATGACTACGCGGTGGCAAATCGTCGCATCCCGCCCAGGCGACTGGTCGTTGTCGGGCGATCCCTTGGCGGTGTCGCGGCGCTGCACTTGGCCGCGCATCGGGTTGTCGGTGCGGTGGTCCTCGAAAGCGCGTTTGTTTCCGCGTTTCGAGTGGTCACGGGGCGCCGCTTGTTCCCCTGGGATCGTTTCGACAATCTTCGCGTTCTGCGGCGTGTGCGGGTGCCCGTTGCGATGGTGCACGGCACGGCGGATCGTACGGTCCCGTTCTCGCATGCGTTGCGCCTGTGGACGGAGGCGCCCCCTCCCAAGCGCGCGCTTTGGGTAGAGGGCGCCGATCACAACAACGTCGTCGAAGCGGCTGGCGAACGGTATCGGGAACTGTGGGCATGGGTTCAGCAGCAAATCGAGCGACCGAACACGACGAACGGGCGATTCTAATTCCGCAAGCCTACGAGGATCGGGGCCGGTTGCGCGACCCTCGGGTGCGGGAGGCGGTGGACAGTGCGGTAGCGGATCTCGATCGTGGGCGGCTGCGCGTAGCATCGAAGGTCGAGGGCGACTGGTGCGTGCACGAGTGGGTCAAGCAGGCGATCATCCTTTACTTCGTGCTGCGCCCTCTCGAACCGTTGGAAGCCGGTGCTTTGCGGTTTTATGACAAGATCCCGATCAAGCGGGACCTCGAGGCCCAGGGTGTTCGGGTGGTGCCGCCGGGCGTCGCGCGCTACGGCTCCTTTTTGGAGCCCGGTTGCGTCCTCATGCCAGGGTACGTCAACATCGGCGCGTACGTCGGCGCGGGAACGATGATCGACACCTGGGCGACGGTCGGCTCCTGCGCGCAGATCGGCGCCGGGGTGCATCTCTCGGGCGGCGTGGGCATCGGTGGAGTTCTGGAGCCGCCCCAAGCGCGGCCGGTGATCGTGGAAGATGGGGCGTTTCTTGGCTCCCGTTGCGTCGTCGTCGAGGGTGTGATTGTGGAGGAGGAGGCCGTGCTCGGCGCGGGCGTCGTGCTCACCGCGTCGACACCCATCGTCGATGTCACGGGATCCGAGCCGCGGGTTCTGCGGGGCCGCGTGCCCGCGCGCTCGGTGGTCATCCCCGGCGCCTATCCCAAGGCATTTCCGGCAGGTACGTACCACGTCCCGTGCGCTCTCATCATCGGGCAACGGACGGCGTCGACGGATCGCAAGACGTCGCTCAACGAGGCGCTGCGAACCTTTCAGGTCCCCGTCTGATGCGGCTTCTTATCCTGGCGGCCGGCGCGGTGGTCGCCCTGGCCGTGGGGCGTTGCGACCACGGGTCAAGGAGTGCTGTTGGATCGTGCGTCCCACCGGATTCTTTGGCCTTGGAAATCCGGTTTCTGGACGTCGGCCAAGGCGATGCAGCCGTGCTCCGCAGCGCAGGCAAAGTCGCCCTGATCGACGCGGGTCCTTTGGGAACGCCGTTGCGGCGCCGGTTGCGGGACCTCGGGGTGCAACGGGTGGACCTGGCGATTGTTTCCCACAACCACACGGATCATTTCGGCGGCCTGCTCGATGTTCTCGGTCGCATGCCAGTGGCCGCGCTGCTGGACAACGGCCGGCCAGCGCCAACGCCGGCGTACCGTCGCCTGCTGGCGCAATTGGAGCGGTCACGCGTCGTGGTGCTGCGCCCGGAGCGGCGGACGCTGCAGCTCGGGGACGCGCGCTTGCGGGTGATTCCTCCGCCGCTACGGGTGCGGGGTGACCCGCAAAACAATCGCTCGTTGTTGGTCTACGTTGATGCGGCGGGTGTTCGCGCGCTGTTTCCCGGCGATGCGGAGCGCGAGCAGCAGGCCTATCACCGACGCCGCCGCGAGCTCGAACCCGTAGCGATCCTCAAGGCCGCGCATCACGGTAGCAGCGACGCGGTTTCTGCAGCGACATTAGCCGTACTGCGGCCGCGGCTCGTCGTGCTCAGCCTGGGACGTGACAACCCGTACGGCCATCCCCATCGCGAGGCCCTGCGACTCTATTGCCGCCCCGGTCGATGGGCGCTGCGGACGGATCAGGAGGGCGATATCGTCGTCCGGATCGACCGGCGTGGGCGATGGAGGGTCGCCACGGCCCGACGTGGCGAGCTTGGTGCTGCGCCCGAGCCGCGGCGGCAGCCCGCGTGCGCGGGCCTCTACTCGCCGTAAAGGCGACGGTAGACTTCCTGGTTGCGCAACACGACCTGGACGTACTGTCGCGTTTCCGCGATCGGGATGGCCTCGCGGAAGCCATCCGGATCGGAGGGGAGGAAACGGCGCCATCGGTCCACCCGTCCGGGGCCGGCGTTGTACGCCGCCAGGGCGTAGTCGACCCGGCCATCGTAACGCCGCAGCAGATCGGCCAAGAAGATAGCGCCCATGCGGACGTTGATTTCCGCCACGAAAAGCAGGTCGGGGTCCCAAGGCACCGGCAGGGTGCGTTGCGCCAACCAAGCGCCGGTGGAAGGCAGGATCTGCGTTAGGCCACGGGCGCCCGCCCAGGAGCGGGCATCGGGCCGGAAGCTCGACTCTTGTCGGATGAGGCCGGCGAGCAGGTAGGGATCGACTCCGGCGCGCCGGGCCTCGTCCTCGATCAGGTCCCGGTAGAGGAAGGGGAAAGTTACCAGGAGGAGTCGCCGATCCCAAGGTTGCGCGCGGACGTCGATCAGCGCGCGGGCGAGCCGGATGGCTTCGACGGGATGGCTGGCGCGAAGTCCTTCGGCGAGGACGATAGTGGCCAGTGGACGCGTACGCAGGCGCCGCGTCGCGGCCTCGAATTCCTGGCGCCAAGGATCGGACGCACCGAGAGAATCCAGGGCGGCGAGACGATCGAGCAGTTCACGTGCAAGATTCGCCTCTTCCGCCAAGCCGACCCACGGGCGCGGTACGAGAGCATCGGCCAAGTGGTCAACGCCAAGGCGATCGGCTGCGCGCATGGCGTAGTAGGAAAGCGGGTCGGAAGCCAGCGCCGTCTCGTACCAGCGGCGTGCTTCGGCTGCTCGCCCGGCCCGGCTCAGTGCACGGGCGCCCCGGTAGGCGATCCGGGCGGCTGTCTCCCCGCGCGGGTACCGACGGAGATACTCTTGCCAGGCGGTCAAGGCACCGTCGAGATCGCCGAGGTCGAGTCGGCGATCCCCAAGCCGCACGAGCGCCTCCGCCGCGAAGGGGGACGTCGGAATGCGGGCTGCTTTGGCGTAGTACGTCACCGCCTCGACGCGCGTCGGAGCAAGGTCGCCGAGAAGAAACGCCGCGGTACCGGCGGCGGCCGTGGTGGGCCAGCGGGTGAGCACCGCGCGGAGTTCCTCCCTCGCACCGCGTCGATCACCGCCGCGCGCGCGGGCGCGGGCCGCACCCAGCGCGGCGTCGGCTTGCGCTTCGGGGTCGCGCAGGCGCGTCTGTGCGTCGCGGAAGGCCTCGCGTGCGAGGGCGGGGTCACCGGCGACTAGTGCGAGGCGCCCGAGGCGGAGGAGTGCCTCCTCATCGGCCGGCACTCCGAGCGCGAGGGCAGCGCGCCACGCGGCGAGTGCCGCGTCGGCTCGGCCCGCCGCTTCGTACGCAAAACTGCGAGCGGCTTCGTCGACGCCGTCGCGATGGGGCCATTCTGCGAGCCGATCGGCCGCGTGTGCGCGCGCGGTCGGCGGCAGGCGCGGGTCGTTGGCGATCGCCCGCCAGATGCGGCGCGCCTCGTCGGGCCGGCCCGACGCAGCGAGGAGTTGGGCTTCGGCAGTCAACACCGCCGCCAGTTCCGGGCCGTCCCCATCGGCGGCGAACCGCTCGGCTTCGCGTCGGAGTCGGGCGAGGCCGAGATCCGTGTCACCGAGGGCCAACCAGGCGCGGGCCCGAGCGATGGCTCGCCACGCTCGCGCGGGTGGCGAGGTGGAGGGCACGTCCGGCTGATGCGCGGCGGCGGCGGGTTCTCCCGCTTCGAGCCACGCCTCGGCCTCCCACGCTTGGAACCAATCGGCCAGTTGTGGCAGCATGGCGCGGGCGCGAGCAAATCCTTCCGCTGCCCCGCGGGCGTGACCCGCGCGTGCGAGCGCCCACGCCAATCGTGCGTGCGCCCAGGGTCGCTGCCAGGAGGGTGCGACCGCCTCGTAGCGGCGGTAGGCTTGCGCCGCTGCGGCCCAGCGAGCGCGTGCCTCGAAGGAACGCGCAAGCCAATACCAGCCGATGCCTCCCTCCTCCCGGTCAAGCCAGGGCTGGTGATCCAGTAAGCGTTCGACGTGGGACCAACCGCCCCACCCGGCCGCCGCGCGGGCCGCGGTCAACGCGACGTACGGGTCCAACCGAGCCGGCTCGGCGTCGCGCACGAACGGGCGCAGGGTTAGCCACGCCGCCCACGGGCGCCCTTCCTCCAACCAGCGACGTGCCTCCTCGGAAGCCGCAAGAAGATCCGTACGCGGTCGGGCGGCCACCGGAGGTAGCCGGACGAGGGGTGGATTCGCCGCCATCGAGGGGCGCCGTGACAGCGCGAAAACGAGCCCAAGGACGGCGGCCAAGATGACGGCCGTCGTTGTCTCAATGCGTGCCGCGACGCGATGAAACGCCATTCCTTTCTCGTTGCCCTATGACGGCGGTGCACGAAATGTTCCCTCGGCCTTGCCTTCAGGCCGCCGAACCGTGAACCTTGAAGCGGACCATGCCACGACCGATCCTCTGGTGCGTCGTCTTTGCCGCAGCGGCGTGCGCGCCGGCGCCGCGCGGCGCTTCCGTTCCGACCCGGGTAGAGCGCGACGGGCTCGTGTTCCAGGGCGTCAGCACGATGACGCCCGACTCGAGCCGCGTGTTCGTCGCCGTGCGCATCACGAACAACGGGCGCCAGACGCGCACCGTCCAATTCCCGGACGGGTGCGTCGTCCTCCTTCGGCTGGCCCGCGACAGCACGGTGGCCCGACCCGTGTGGGACCAAAGCCGCGTGGCCATGTGCACGCAAGGTCTCGTGGAGGTCGAACTGCGCCCGCGCGAGGCGATTAGCTACAGCGGCTCCGCGGCGGTGGCGGAAATCCGTAGCGACAGCGTGCCGCCGGGCCGATACTTCGTGGTTGCGTTCCTCCGGCCGAATGGGGACAGTGTGCGGGTGCCCGCGGGAGCCGTGGTCCTGCCCCGCGCGCGCTAGCGACCAAGCAGGACCCGGTCGACGTACACCGTGCGTCCGACGGATGCCCCCCGCGCGCGCAGCCGGTCGACGGCGACGGGGCCACGGTGGTAGGCGTCAAGGGCCACGGCCACGTCGCCGTGGTAGGTCTTCAAAAGGTATCGCAGAAATCGAAAGCCCAGACGCAAATTTGTGTCCCGATCGAACAGGTCGCGCGCCGTTACCCGAGGATCGAGGAGGCGCGCCGTCGAGGGCAGAATCTGGGTGTAGCCGATGGCGCCCTTGGGGCTGACCGCGTCGGCCTGGAAACCGCTCTCGACCGCGACGAGCCGAAAGGCGAGGTCGGGGTCCAAGCCTTCGGCGCGGGCGATGTCGTCGATGGCGGCGGCGAGGTCAGCGGGAATGCCGTAGCGCGCCGAGTAACCGTGGATGCGTTCGAGTCGTGCAAGGGCGGTGGCCTGCAGGTCCGCCAGGCCGCGGAGTTGCAGGTCCGGCGACGCGCGGCCCACAGTCCCCCAGGGGGACAGAAGCGCCACCGCGAGGCCAACGGCGACCCCGGTGGCGAAGGAGAAAACCGTGGGCGACCGGCGGCGGCCGCCTGAACCATTCGCCCAACACCGACTCCGCACGTCGGCCTGAATCCGCTCGAGCAAGCCGTCCATTGCACCCTCCGGGGCGGGTGGCGCCGCCCAGGTGGCGGTGCAATCGTCATGCCGGTTCGCCTTTCGTTTTCCGGACCAGGCACAGCTCTTCGATGGCGAGGGACGCGTCCTCGCCCTTCGCCATGTCCACGACGGTCAAAAGCGCGACCGCAGCGGCGGTCAATGCTTCCATTTCCACGCCGGTGGGGGCACGTGTGCGCACGGTCACCTCGACCTCGAGCCGATCCGACGCCGGGATTGCCCAGCGGACGTCGACGGCGTCCAGGGGCAACGGATGGCAGAGCGGGAGCAGCGAGGCAGTGCGTTTGGCGGCGAGAATGGCCGCCGTCTCGGCGACGGCGAGGGCCGCACCCTTGGGCACGTCGTCCCGGCGCAGGCGCTCCAACGTGGTCGCGTGGAGCCGGAGGCGTCCGCGGGCGACCGCTTCCCGGGCCACGACCGGTTTGGCGCCGACGTCGATCATACGGACGCGGGCGGGCAGTTCCGTCATGAGGCGCGAAGGGCGCGGTGCAGCGCGTCAAGGGTGACAGCCACGAGCAGCGGTGGATACACGTTCCGCGTCAGCTGGCGTCGAGCCTCGGCAATGATCTCGGCGGCTCGCGCCCAAGCCAGGGGAGGCAGGGGACGGCGACGCAGCAGATCCAGCCAAGCCTCGCGGGCCTCTGGATCGAGAAGCGGCGCGGTCGGATCGAGTCGGAGCACCAACAGATCGCGCACCCAGACCAGGAATGCGTCGAATGCGACCGCGAGGCTGTCACGATTCATGCCCGGCGGCATTGCCAGAGCCGCCGCCCACCGGGGGACCGATTCTTCCAGCACCGCGGCGGCGAGCCAGGCGCGGGCCTGCCCGCGGAGCTGGCCGTGGCTGATCGGTTCGTCCGCAGCCGCAAGCCGCAAAGCGATCCCTGGGGCACCGCCGCTGCGAGCTGCCCCAGCGCGGGCACGGTCGGGCGGCCACCCCACTGCCTCGCGCAGAAAGCGTTCCACTTCGGCCTCGGGCCACGGCGGTACCCGAACGGCAACCAGGCGGGAGCGGATCGTCGGCAGCAGCGCTTCGGGGTGCCGTGCGGTGAGCACCAGGCGCGTATGCGCAGGCGGCTCCTCCAAGAGTTTGAGGAGTGCGTTGGCCGCTTCCGTGGTAGCCTCTTGCGGTGCCAGGAATTCCGCGTCGCCGAGGACAACGATGGTCCACCGACCGCGCGCCGGTGGCTGCGTGGCGCGCCGCCGCAACATCTGCATCGCCGCCAAGTAATGCGCAACCGGGCGGTCGTGGACCGGAACGTAGTATGGCTGTCGCCGAAAACGCTCCAATTCGTTGGCGCGAGCTTCTTCAAGGCGCGCCTCCAATCGGTCCCCGGTGGCCTCGGGACGCGACAGCGGGAAGTACCAGTGGACGTCCGGATGCTGCAATCGTGGGACTTGGCGGCACGCCCAGCAGGCTCCGCACGGTTCCTCCGCCGGGGCATCGCACAAAAGCTGCTGCGCCAGCCACAGGGCGAGCCGCTCTTTGCCGACCCCCGGGGGGCCGTAGAGCAGCAAGGCGGGCGGCACTCGGCCTCGCCGCACGGCATCGGCCAGTCGACGCCGAAGTTCTTTGTGGCCCGCCAGTGGTGGTAAGCTATCCATGCGAGGGTTCAACGACGGCCGGCGAGCCACGGCATGGGATCGAGGGCTTGCCCGCCGGGGCCGCGCACTTGGAATTCCAGGTGCGGTGGCCGACCGTCGGCGCGCGAACCGACGAAGCCGATCGTGTCACCGGCGCGCACCGCGTCGCCGGGCCGCACCCGGAGTTGCTCCAGGTAGAGATAGACCGTGTAGTAACCGCTGCCGTGGTCGACCACGACCGACGGGCCGTAGCCCTCGATGCGTTCGGCTACGACGACCGTCCCGTCGGCGACGGCCCGCACCGGCGTCCCCGGCGGCGCGGCGAGCCCAAGGCCGTTGTAGCGCACCACCGTCCCACCCGGGCCGGCGGCGCGACCGAACGGGTAGAGGATCGCGCCGTCGACCGGCCACGCGAGAGCCCCACGAGCGAAGGCGGTGCCAGCGCGCCGTGAAGTGGTCGTTGCGCTGGGAGCTCGAGCCGACACCAAGGCGGAACGCGGCGACCCACGCTCCGCCGCGGCCGCCTGGCGACGCCGCTCCAGACTCGCCAACCGGGCTTCCAGCGCCCGTTCCGCCGCCGCCAGCTCTTCCACGCGCCGCGCCGCCTGACGTTCACGCGCCCGCATTCCTGCCAGGGTCGCGCGCCGCTCCCGTTCGATCGCCTGGACCTCCGCCAACTCCCGCGCTCGTTCCGCCCGGAGTGCCTGAATCTGCGCAAGCGACTGTCGGATAGTGCGCTCCCGCAGCGCGAGCGTGGCCTCAAGGCGGGCGATGTCGGTCACCAAGTCCCGATCCCGCCGCGCAATGAGATAGAGATATTTGTAGCGGTTAAGCAGATCCGCGAAGCTCTCTGCTGCAAGAAGGACCTGCACGGTGAACAGCGGGCCCCGCTTGTAGATCTCACGCAATCGGCGATGGAGAACGGCCCGACGCTCCACCAACCGGTCGCGCGCCGTCGCCAAATCGTGAGCCGCACGCTGGGCCGTTGATTCGAGTTCGGCGATCTGCCAATCGAGTTCCTGCAACAGACGCTCGGAGGCTGTGCGTTGTTCTTCAAGGTTCTGTAGTTCCGCCACCAGGTTCCGCACACGGCCTCGCAACGTTTGGAGTTCGGCTCGCAGCTCGGCCCGTTCTTGGCGGATCGCCTCCAGCCGCCGTCGGCTTTCGGTGAGCCGATCCTGGGCGCAGGCGACGGCCGGCAAGAGCAGCGCCGCGAACGCGCAGGCGATCCTCCCGCGCATCAGGTGGTGCGCAAATGACGGCGCACGGCGATCGCGCTGCTGGCCAAGCCGAACAGCGCCGCGGCCGTCAGACCCGCCAGCACCCAACCGTCGGGGATCCATTCCAGCGGAACCAGCGCTGCGCTTACCGCCCGGTACGCCAGCACCGTCAATCCCAAAGCTAGCAGACCGCCCGCCAGACCCACCAACAGGCCCTCGAGCACGAACGGTGCTTCGATGAAGCCGTCGGTCGCGCCCACCAGGCGCATGATCGCGATCTCATTGCGACGGGCGAACACCGCCACACGGATCGCGGCGGCGATGATGATCGCGCCAACGACGGCCAACGCTCCGCCAAGCGCAAGCGCGAAGCCAGCGGCAAGGCGGCGCAACAGGACGATTTTCTCCAACCAGTCGCGACCGAAACGAACATCCTCCACCGCGGGGTAGGCACGCAGGAGCTGGGCAATCCGCGCTACCGTAGCCGGATCTCGGTGACCCGGTCGCAATCGGATCTCGAACGACGCCGGCAACGGGTTCGTCTCGAGATCCTCGTACAGTTCCCGGAATTCGGCCATCTCCCGCAACGCCTTGGCGAGCGCCTCGAGCTTGCTGACGTATCGGACCCGCTGCACCTCCGGTTGCGCCGCCAGCTCCCGCTCCATCCACCGAACCGCTTCCGGTGGTGCGTCCTCGCGCAGGTACGCAACCACCTCGACGCGTTCCTCGATCCGCTCCAGGGCGCGCTGGATGTTGTGCGTTGTCAACGCGAACAGCCCCAGCACGAACAGGCTAAAGGCAATCGCCAACGCGGACAGCAGGACCAGCAGCGGCGCACGGCGGAACGCCGCCGTCGCTTCACGAATGGCGTAGAACGTCGGCATCCGCGGCGTCGTGGGTGCCCAGCGGGGCCGCCGAGTCGTACACGATCTCGCCTTGATTGAGCTCGATGACGCGGTACTGCGGGTGGGCTCGCACCAGCTCGAGGTTGTGGGTCGCCATCAACACCGCCGTGCCCGCGGCATTGATCTCTCGAAATAGCTCGAAAATCCCTCGGGCGGACCACTCGTCCAGGTTGCCCGTCGGTTCGTCCGCCAGGAGGATCAGCGGGTCGTTCGCCAGCGCGCGGGCGATGGCGACGCGTTGCTGCTCGCCACCGGAGAGCTCGTGCGGAAGGGCGAGGGCCTTGTGTGCCAGGCCGACCTGGGCCAGCAAACGCCCGACCTTGGTGCGCACGACGGCGCGTTTGGCGCCGGTGACTTCGAGGGCAAAGGCAATGTTTTCCTCGGCCGTCCGTTCCGGCAGGAGGAGGAAATTTTGAAATACCACGCCGAGTTTTCGGCGCAGGAGCGGAATGTCGCGCCGCCGCATGCGGCGCGACGAGAACCCCGAAACGCGAACCTCGCCGGCGGTGGGAAGTTCCTCCATCCGGATGAGTTTCAAGACCGTGCTTTTGCCGGCGCCGGAATGCCCCGTGAGAAACACGAACTCGCCCTTGCGCACCTCGAAGGTGACATTGCGCAGCGCCAGACCGGAGCGCGGATACTCCTTGTAAACGGCGCTGAACTTCACGATGGGTACGCTCATCGGCCACGCGCCCGACCGGCGGGCCGCCGGAGGAACTGGAATTTAGAGGCGCCGCCGATCCCTGTCAAAGCGCCGCGTCGCCAACGCCGCGGCCAGCCGCAGGGCGGCCACGGTGGGTCCCGGGTCGGCCCGCCCGGTGCCGACGAGGTCGAAGGCGGTGCCATGGGCCGGCGCGGTTCGCGGGAAGGGCAGCCCCAACGTCAAGTTCACGCCGTCGGCGAAGGCGATCGTTTTGAAGACCGCCATCCCCACGTCGTGATACGGGACGATAACGGCGTCGAACTCGCCGCGCAGGGTACGGAGAAACACCGTGTCCGCCGAGAGTGGATCGCTGACGTTCCAACCCTCGGCGCGCAGCGTGGCGATGGCGGGCGCGTAGACACGGGCTTCCTCGTCGCCAAACAGACCGCCGTCGGAAGCGTGCGGGTTGAGGGCGCAGAGGGCAAGTCGCGGTGCCGGGAAACCGAAGAGTTCCCGCAGCGCCCGACCCAACAAGCGGGTTTGGTCAACGAGTCGTTCTGGTGTCAGCGCGTCCGCGACGCTGCGCAGCGGCAGATGCGTGGTGGCCAGCAGCAGGCGCAACGGTTCTCCAAGTAGGGTGCGTTCAGCGACCATCGCCATGCCCACATCCGCCACTCCGCATCGCTGCTGAAGCCATTCCGTTTGCCCGGGTGCGGTAATGCCGGCCGCGTGAAGCGCGCGTTTGTCAACCGGAGCGGTCATCAGCGCGGCGGCCTCGCCTTGCAGGGCCGCCGCAACCGCCGCTTCGAGCGCCGCGCGCGCGGCTCGGCCCGCCTCGTCGAGGTTGCTATGCCGTCCGCCTGGGGCAACGACCACGTAGCACCCGTCGCGGGCCCGGGCCCGGGGCTCGAGCTCGGCGGCGTATCCCTCCGGGCCGTAGATCAAAGGGCGAAAGACGGGCAGATCGTCCCGCTCGAGCGCCGCGGCCACCATTTCGGGGCCGATGCCGCGCGGGTCTCCAAGGGCGACGGCGATCGAGGGCGTCACAGGTACAAGCGCACCGGAATGCGTTGGAGCAACTCCTCCAGGAGGGCCTGCGTCATCCGTTGCTCCTGGAGCCGTTGGCGCAGCTGCTCGCGGACGTCTTCATAGCGGTAGGTGCCGCTGTCGTTGCGCGCGCGCACCTGAATCACAACGAAGCGCGGACCGAGCGGTCCTGGCACTTCCAGCGGCCCGATCACATCGCCCGGGCGGGCGCTCGCCAGCACGCGGCGATACTCTTCCGGCAGTCGGTCGAGCACGACGTCGTCGACGACGGTCGGAAGGTCGCGCAAGCGGGAAGCCCAATCGGGGAGCGTGCCGCCGGCGCGCACGGCCGCGGCCAGCGAATCCGCCCGCGCTCGAGCTCGGTCAATGTCCGCCGCGGCGATCGTCGGTCGGAAGAGAATGTGGCGCACCTGACGTTCGGGCCCGCGAACGCGTTCCACCCGAAGGATGTGGAATCCGTATTCCGTCTCGACGATGCCGCTCGTCACACCCGGCGGCAGATTGAAGGCCACCGCCTCGAAGGCGGGCACCAGCTGGCCGCGACGGATCCACCCAAGGTCGCCCCCGCTTTCCCGGGTGCCGGGATCTTCCGACACGCGGCGCGCCAACTCGGCGAAGTCTTCGCCTCGCCGGAGCTGCTCGAGGGCCGCGATCGCACGTTGGCGGGCGCTCGCGATCGCAGAATCGGACGGGGTGGGTTCGATTACTGCCTGTCGGAACGTGACCGTCACGGGTCGCGGCCCGAGGGCGTCGCGCTGTTCCTCGAAGGCCCGGCGCAACTCCTTTTCGTCGATCGGCGGCCGCGGGCGCTTATCGAGCTCTCGGGCAAGGTAGCGTTGCACGAGCGCGCGGGCGCGAAACTGATCCAGCAGGGACCGGCGGTAACTCTCTTCGGTGAAGCCGGCCTCCGCCAGGGCGCGGCGAAATTCTGCGTCCGAGGCAAAGCGCCCTCGAATGCGGCGCAATTCCTCCTCGACGGCCGGCTGCACCTCGGCGTCCTGCACCTGGATGCCGGCCGCCTTGGCCGCTTGGACGAGCAGCAGATCCTCCACCCGTTCGCGCACGAGAGCACGCAACGCCGAATCCTGGGCCACACTGTCGCGCGGCCAGGCGCCGGCGGCGCGCCGCTCGGCGATTTCCGCCTGCAGGTCGGACCAGAGGAGCGCGCTGTCGCCCACGGTGGCGACGACGCGGTCGACGAGCGTCGCCCGAGGGTTCGGCGGCGCGGGCTGACCAGCCGCCGGGCCGGCGGCCGCCACCGCCAGGACGCTACCGATCCCGATCGCCCACGCGCCGCGCATGCCGTCGGGTCCTACCGGTTCACCGGCGCGGGGTTCCCGGAGCGGGCGTGCCGGCGGGGCGGTTCGGGCCGCGAAGCTTGGTCCAGGCGGCGACGACCTTGGGGAAGGCCGCCGAGCGAATGGTGGCGCCGTACAGATCGCGCAGGGCGGATCCGAGGGAGCCGAGCGGGACGACCTGGGCCTGCCCCTGGACCACGCGAGTCAACAGGGTTTCCACGCGGGCCTTGACGGTATCCGGCGGCACGGGTCGCCCGGGCGCACCGCGTGGCAGGCCAACCTCTTGCGCGAGCCGCAGAATTTGCCCGCGAAGCTCCTGTAGGAGAGAGTCCCGCTGCGTGGGTGTCAGGCGCAGGCCGCGGCGCTCTGCCTCGAGGCGCAGAATCTCGCGCTGCGCCAGGCGCTCGACGATCGGACGCAGCTGAGCGGTGTCGCTCTGCGCCAGTTGCTCCCGCACCGGCGCCGGTTGCGCCTTCAGCTCCTCGGCTACCTCGGCCACCGTGAGCTCCCCGCCACGGAAGCGCGCCAGGACTCGCTGCCCTTGGCGACCTTTCGCGGCAACACCGGGTCGCAGCGCCACTTCTTGCAGCAGCGCCGCGGCCCGCGGCTCGAGGCGCAACCCATAGGCCCGCGTCAACGAGTCGAGGAACGCCTGCTCCGCCCGTTGCATCGCCTCCTGCTTGAGCCGCTCGACGAATTCCGCTCGCTGGGCCGCGGCCAGAGGCGCGGTTCGCCGTTCCTCCACCCGGAAGATGTGCACGCCGAAGGGCGACTCAACGATCCCAACCTGGCCGGGCGTCGCCGCGAAGACCGCCTCCTCGAACGGGCGAACCATCTGCCCGCGGGCAAAGAACCCCAAGTCGCCGCCCTGCCCGGCACTGCCGGGATCCTGAGAGTACTGGCGCGCCAGGGTGGCGAAGTCCTCGCCCCGGGCGAGACGGGCACGGAGCTGTTCGGCCAGACGCCGAACGCTATCCCGCTGGGCGGGCGTCGCGGACGGGGGCAAGCGCAGCAGGATGTGACGGGCGCGCACCTCTTGTCCGGGACCTTCTTGCGCCCAGCGGCGAGCGATGTCCGCGTCGCTGAATCCGGTGTCCGCGCGGATGGCGGTCTCCTGAAGGCGACGAAACAGAATTTGGTCGACCGCGGGGCGCACGATGCGGGACAGATCGAGCGCGGTCAAGGCGGAATCCTTGGCCAAGGCCAGGCCCAGGAGGGTGTAATCGGTCCAAAATTCGGCCAAGGCACGCACCACGCCCGTGTCCGGCGGCAGCTCCGGATTGGCCGCGAGAATGCGCGCCGCTTCGTCCACCTCGAGGCGTAGCCCGTCAGCGCGGGCCACCTCGTTCGTATGGCCAGCGATGGCCTGTCCGATCCGTTCGCAGCCGCCCAACACCAGGGCCGCCATGAGCAAGCCCGCGCAGAACCGAACGTTCATTCCGATGCGTCCGTCGAGTCGAAGGGGTTCGAGCTGTGGAAGCTACGCCGCCGCGCCCTGCGCCGCTAGCGCCGCGGCGCGGGCCAGGGCCTCGAGGGCCCGCCGCAGCGTCGGGCCCATGGGTTCAACGCCGCGGCGCCGGAGCACCAACACGAGGGGATCGAGTCGGCGCAGTTCGACGTCCAGCTGCAGGTGCTCCCACGCGCGTTGGGCCGCCGCCAGGGCCAATCCTTCGCCGGGGGCGAACGCCAGACGGGCTTCGTCCCGCTCGAGGGTGATGCGTTCCAACCCGAGGTCGCGACCGAGCACGCGCAGCGCCGCGCCGAGGACGAAGGTTTGCGCCTCGGGCGGTAGCGGGCCGTAGCGGTCGCGCAGCTCGTCGGTGAGCGCGTCGACGTCGGCCACCGAGGATGCCCGTGCCAAGCGCCGGTAGGCATGGAGTTTTTGCGCCTCGTCCGGGACGTAGGCGTCGGGCAAATAGGCCGGCCCATCGAGAATGACCTCCGGGTCGCGTCGCGCTCGCGGCGCTTCGCCCTTGAGGCGCTGCACCGCGGCTTCGAGCAAGCGAAGGTACGTGTCCACCCCGACCGCATGCACGAAGCCGGATTGCTCCGCACCCAGCAGATTGCCGGCGCCGCGCAGCTCCAGGTCCTTCAACGCGATCGAGAAACCGCTCCCCAGATCCGTGTAGTGCTCCAGCACCCGCAACCGTCGCTCCGCCTCCTCCGGTAGATCGTCGGGCACCACCAAGTAGCAATAAGCACGGAGATGGGAGCGACCCACACGGCCGCGGATCTGGTACAGCTGCGCTAGGCCGAATTGGTCGGCCCGATGCACGATGAGCGTGTTGGCGTTCGGCACGTCCAACCCCGACTCGATGATCGACGTGCACACCAACACGTCGATCTCTCGCTCCAAGAAGCGCGCCATCACCTCTTCCAGCGCGCGTTCGTGCATCTGGCCATGGGCAATCGCCACCCGCGCGTCGGGCACCAACCGCTGCACGCGCGCGGCGATCTCCGCGATCGTTTCGACGCGGTTGTGGAGAACGAAAACCTGGCCGCCGCGGTCGAGCTCGCGTCGGATGGCGTCTTCGAGGATGATGTCGGACCACGGCAGAACGTAGGTGACGATCGGTTGGCGGTCCCGCGGCGGCGTTTGGATCAGGCTGAGGTCGCGCAGGCCCAGCAGGGACAAGTGCAGCGTGCGCGGGATCGGGGTCGCCGTCAACGTCAGCACGTCGACGCTGGTCTTTAGCTGCTTGAGGCGTTCCTTCGCGCGCACCCCGAAGCGGTGCTCTTCGTCGACGACGAGCAAGCCGAGGTCGTGGAAGCGTACATCCGGCTGAAGGAGGCGATGGGTGCCGATGATGATGTCGATGGTGCCGCGGGCCACATCGGCCAGGATGGTGCGCTGCTCCTTCGACGTGCGCAGGCGGCTTAGGACGGCGATGCGCACCGGGTAGCCGGCCAGGCGTTCGGCGAAGGTGCGGCCGTGTTGTTCGGCCAGGATCGTCGTCGGGACGAGGACCGCCACCTGCTTGTTGTCCTGCACAGCCTTGAAGGCGGCGCGGATCGCGATCTCGGTCTTGCCGTAGCCGACGTCGCCGACGACAAGGCGATCCATCGGCCGGGGCGACTCCATATCGCGTTTGACGGCCTCGGTGGCAGCACGCTGATCCGGCGTGTCCTCGAAAAGGAAGGCCGACTCCATCTCGCGCTGCCAGGCGGTGTCGGGCGAGAAGGCGTGGCCCCGGGCAAGCTGGCGTGCGGCGTAGAGGGCCAAGAGTTCACCCGCCATCTTTTCGATGGCCTGCTCGGTGCGCTGCCGCGTGCGACTCCACTCGCGCCCGCCGAGCTTGTGAACGCGTGGCGGCGGTCCGTTCTCGTCGCCCACCCAGCGCTCGATGAGATCGAGTCGGTGCACGGGTACGCGCAAAAGCTCGCCGTCGGCGTACTCGAGCACCAGCGTCTCGATCTCCTCCGCGCCGAGCCGGACGCGCTCGACCCCGCGGAAGCGGCCGATGCCGTGGTCAAGATGGACGACGTAGTCGCCCGGCTGGAGTGCCGCCAAGCTTTCCAGCGCCACTCCGCCGCGGGCGGCGCGGCGGCGGCGCAGCCGGCGGCCGCGACGAAAGATCTCGTGATCGGTTAGTAGGTGCAGCGGCGGCCGCGCCTGGCGAATCGTCAACCCACCTCGTAGGGCCCCGAGGCGCACCTCCGCCGCCCCGGCCACGCCGTGCTCCGCGAGGATTTCTTCCAGACGTTCACCCTGACCAAGATTGTCGCAAAGGAGAACCACGCGTTCTCCCGTAGCGGCCGCCTCTTGCAGGACCTCCGCCAGCCGTCCCATCCGCCGATCGATAACCGGCGGCGGAGCCAGATCAAACTCGATATCGGCCGGGCCCATGGGCTGCAACTCCCACCGCGGCAACGCGCCCACGGCTTTGGCCACGTCCTCGGGGGCCAGGAAGCGTTCCTGCGGTGGTTCCATGTCGCCGCGGCTCCGGCTCAAACGGAACAATCGCTGCACTTCCTGCCAACCGTGCGTCCACTCCGCTGTGAGAGCAGCGGGATCCCATAGCGCCGCGACGACCGTCGCGCCCACGACGTGCAACAGATGGGATCGTCCCTGACCCCCTGCCTCGGCGTCGGAGCGTTGCCCGCGAAGGTCGATCGGCAGCAGCGCCGCCTCCTCGAGTTGCGCCGTGGAACGTTGCGTGAACAAATCGAAGGTGCGCAGCGAAACGATGCGATCGTCCCAGAACTCGACCCGCAGAGGCTCGGGTGTACCGAACCCGAAGATGTCGACGATGCCACCTCGCCAGGAGAACTGGCCGACTTGCTCGACCAGGGGCACGCGCTCGTAGCCGGCCGCTTCCAGCCAGCGGGCCAATTCCTGCGGTTCCGCCGCCTCGCCCACGGCCAGCCGCCGGCGTAGTCCCTCGAGGCTCCGCAAGGCGGGAAGGCGTTCTTGCAGCGCTCGCGCGGTCGTCACCAGCACCCGGGCGCGCCCGGCCAGGAAGGCCTCCAGGGCCTCGATCCGCTGCCCACCCGTCTCGACGTGGAGCTCCTCGTCGGCGTAAGGGAGGGCTTCCCGGTGGGGATACAACGCCACGGCAGCGTCCCCGAGAAGGAGCTCGAGATCGGCCGCCCAGTGCTCCGCGAGCTCGAGCGTGGGCGCCACCGCCAGCCACGGGCGCCGTGGCCCGTTCTCCACCGCCGCAGCGACAAAGAGGCTCGCGGCACTGCCCACCAACGGAGCCACCGTCCGCGCTTGGCCCGACGCGGGCGCGTGCGCCACTACCCGCGGCCACGTGGGTTGACTGCGCCACGCGTCAAGAAGATCCCGCAACATCGGCTGGCAGGATACCGACACCGAGGAGACGACGTTCCCGCGTCGGGGAACTTTCGCTCCACCGCCGCCTACCACCACGGGAACACTGCGCAGGAGGCATCCGTGATGCGCGCCGCGCTCCTGGTGGCGCTGACCGCAGTCGGCGCCCTTCCCCTATCGGCCCAGTCGATCCGTGTGTGGCTCGACGGCACCCCCGACGTCCTTCAAGTGGGCGATCGATTGCGGGTGCGCTTCCGCACGACAACGCCCGCCTACGTCGCCGTCCTGCACATCGCCACCGACGGGCGCCTGGAGATCCTCTATCCCGAGACCCCATGGGCGCCGAACTACGTGTCGCCCGGACGGGTGTACGCCCTGCCGAGTTCGGCGTGGGATTCGTGGTGGACCGTCGACGGCCCGCCAGGGATCGGCTACGTGGTGGCCATCGCCGCACCGCAGCCCCTGCGATTGGAGGCCTTGCGCGTCGGCAACCGGTGGGACTTCAGCGCGGTCGGCGGCTACGTTCGCGGCGACCCGTTCTGGGCAATGGAGCGAATCGCCCGTCTGCTGGTGGGCGATCCGTGGGCGCCCTACGGGGTCAACGTTTACACGTACTACGTAGGGTATCGCACCCCATATCCGCGCTACGCCTGCATCGACGGCATTTCGGGTTACTTCGACCCGTGGACGTACACCTGCAGCTGCGATCTTCTGGTCGTTCTGCTGCGCGAGTATCCGAGCTACTACGACACGCGAACCGTCGTCATCGCGCGGGGGTCGCGGTACTGGGGCCAGTTCGTTGGCGTGACCGCCGACGGCGGCTATCGTTACAAGGCGCCGGCGACCGCGGGCGGCGGCCGGTACGTGCCCGATACGCCGCCGAGGCCCGCGGAGGGCGGTCTCGGCGGGGCACGGTTGACCACGCCCCGCGGTGGGGCGGTTCCGCGCGGTCAAGTGACCGGAGAGCCTCGCCCGGCCCCGCGACCCGAGCCGCCGTCGCCCCAGTCCAGCGGCGGCCGGCCTGACCCGATCGCCAAGCCGCACGCGGCGGTGCCGGACGAGCCGCCGACCGAGCCGCGGCCTCCGCAAGAAACCCGTACGCGCCCGCCCCAATGAGGCGATCGCGCGGGCGGGCATGGCCGCTCGCCCTGGCGGCCCTCGGAACGGCGTGCGCCCAGGCGTTGGGACAAACGGTGTCGCCGATGGAAACCATCGACGCCGCGAACGCGTTGGCTCACGTGCGTCGCCTCAGCGACGACGCTTGGCGCGGTCGCGGCACGCCCAGCCCGGGGCTCGATTCCGCCGCCGGCTACGTGGCACGCTGGTACGGCCGCTGGGGCTTCGAAGCGCGCGGAGACACCGGTTTCATTCAACGGGTGCCGCTCCTGATGCTGCGACGTCGCGTTGAGGCCGCTTGGCGGGTGGGCGAGACTTTCCGGCCCATGCAGGTGGCCGTAAACATCGTTCTCGCCGAGCCGCCGGCGGGGGAAGGCACCTGGCCTGTGCGCGTCGCCAGTAACGATTCCCTGCCCCGGGACGCCGCCGGCAGCGTCGTGGTGTTTCCCCCATCGACCGCGGCCGGCGAAGGAATGCTGGCACGGGTGGCCGCCGCGCGCCGCGCCGGAGCCGCGGCCGTGCTCACGGTCGTGCCGGACGAGGTGGTGCCGCGCATCGCGGCGGCTTTGGCCGCCAACGAGCACGAAAGCCCGTGGACCGTCGCCCTGCCACCCCGCCCGTTGCTCGTCGGTTGGCTGGCCGCTTCCGCCTGGCGCGCCGTCGCACCCTCGGCGCGCGACGGTCGGCTTGCGTGGCGCTTGCGCGTGCGCGTCGACACCGCAGCGCGAGCGTGGGCACCGAACGTGATCGCCTATCTGCCCGGGCGCGATCCCCAGCTGCGCCACGAAGTCGTCGTTCTATCCGCCCATTTGGACCACGTCGGCGTCGGCCCGCCCGTCGACGACGACTCGATCTACAACGGCGCCGACGACAACGCCTCGGGAACCGCCGCTCTGCTCGAAATCGCAAAGGCCTTCGCGGCCCTTTCGCCCGAGCTGCGGCCGCGTCGTTCCTTGCTGTTCCTCCACGTCAGCGGCGAGGAACTCGGCCTGCTCGGCTCGCAATGGTTCGTGGCGCACCCCCCGGTGCCGCTGGCGGCGATCGTAGCCGACCTCAACATCGACATCATCGGGCGCAACGCGCCGGACACCGTGGTCGTCGTCGGCAAGCCTTTCTCCACGTTGGGAGCGACGATCGACTCCGTCGCGGCTGCGTACCCGGGGCTGCGACTGCGCCCCATCGACGATCCATGGCCCCAAGAGCAGCTGTTCCTTCGGTCCGACCATTTCTCGTTCGCGCAGCATGGGATCCCGGCGGTCTTCTTCTTCGGCGGCTTCCATGCCGACTATCATCGGCCCAGCGACGAAGCCGATCGCATTGACGCCGACAAGCTGGCCCGGGTGGCCCGGCTGGTGTTCGCGGTGGCGCGCGCTGTCGCCGACGCCGACGCCCGCCCGCGCTGGAACCTCAGGGCCTGGGAACAGGTGCGCCTGTTGACGGGGAACAACGAGCCCTAGGAGGCGGCGATGTCTTGGCCAGGAACCGTTGCCTGGCGCATGGTCGCCGGGTTGTCGCTTATCGGCCTCTGCGGTTGCGACGACACTCTCGTCGGTGGCGGGCGGGACCTGCTGCCCCGCCACGTGGAAGGCCGCTACGAATGGCTTTTCGACGGCTTTCGGGACACGTTGCCCGTGGGTCAGCCGTCGGTGCAACTGATCTGGGATCTACCCGCCGATTGGAACGGAGAACCGTTTCGGGTCTACGCGCGCGAGCCGGGCCAGCGGTTCGCCCTCATTGCCACAGTGACCTCCTGCGGCACCGGGGTGTGCCGCTACAGCGACGTGAACGTGGCGCCGGGAGCGACGTACGAGTACGCCGTGGCCACGCACGACCGGCGCACCGGCGCCGAGGTCGCCGCCGCGCCGGTGGCTGTGCGCGTCCCGCCGACGACGCGGCCCGCCCCGCCGCAGGATCTGCGCGTCGTGGCGCTCGATAGCGCGCTGTACCTCCGCTGGCGCGACGGCGGCGTCGGAGGGGCGTTGTGGAAGTACCTCGTCTACCTTGTCGAGGTCGAGGGCCAGGCAGCGATGTATCGGGTGGGCGAGTCCGATGCCGCTGCCTTCCTCGATACCCGGGTGCGCAACGGCCGCCGCTACGCGTACCGTGTAGCCGCCGTCGACACGTTCGGCCATGTGAGCGCGCTCGGCGCCTTGGCCGCTGGCGTTCCCCGCCCCGACGCGGCTTTGGTGCTCCTGTGGGCGCGACCGGACGACGAGGCGCGCAGTGGCTTCCGATTCCCGACGAGCGGAACAGCGAGCCCGGTCGTGCCGGGCACGTCGGCCGCCGCGCAATGGCGCCTCGATGTCGATGGTGGCCGGCTGATCGTAGCGCCGCTCGGCGGTACGGAGATCGTTGGACCGCTACCCTCCTCGGCGCTGGCCTGCGGGCCCGCCAGCGATCCGACCTGCCAGGCGATCGAGCGAGCGCCAACCAGCGGATGGATTGCGGCGCCGCTGCCCCTGGAGGTCGGCGCCACCTACGTGTTCCGCGTGCGCGGTGAGGACGGCCGTCTCCACTACGGCAAGGTGCGCGTAGAACTCGCGGGCCGCGACGACGCCGGGCGACGCTTCATCGCCGTCGGCTGGGCGTACCAGCTCCGACCCGACGAGCCCAGCCTGCTGCGCTCCCCTACGGCCGCAGCCGATCGCCAACCGCTTGGCGCACCTTAGCGAGCTTGGGAGCGATGACCCAGCGGCAGTACGGTTGTGCCGGGTGACGATCGAAATACCGCTGGTGGTAGGGCTCCGCCGGATAGAACGCCTCGAACGGCACCACGTCCGTCACTACGGGCCGAACACCGGCGGATTCGAGTGCGACGATTTTTCGTCGGACGGCCGCTTCCTGCTCCGGCGAGTGCACCAAAACGATCGACCGGTACTGCGGGCCGACGTCGTTGCCTTGGCGGTTCGGTGTGGTCGGGTCGTGGGCGGCGAAAAAGACGTCGAGGATTTCCTCGTACGAGATTCGCCGTGGGTCGAACCGCACCTGCACCACCTCCGCGTGGCCGGTGGTGCCGGTGCACACCTGCTCGTAGGTCGGATGCGGCACGTGGCCGCCCGCGTAGCCGGAGACGACGTCCACCACCCCCTCCAGGCGTTGGAATACAGCCTCCAAGCACCAGAAGCATCCGCCGCCCAGGGTGGCCACCTCCAAGCGCTCGGCGTCGTTGTGCTGCTCCATCGCGATTCCTATCTCGGGGCTGCGCGAAGGACGTGCAAGGCTCGCGCCGCAGCGCGACCGGCAACCCGCCCGCCGAATAGACAACCTCCGAGGAACGTGCCCTCGAGCGAGCGATAGCCGTGCATTCCTCCACCGCCGAAGCCGGCGATTTCGCCCACGGCGTAGAGCCCGTCGATCGGCGTTCCGTCGGGTTTCAGCACGCGGCCCTCCAGGTCCGTGGCGACACCGCCCAACGTCTTGCGCGTCAGCGTCCGGAGCCGAACGGCGACGAGGGCACCGTGGTCGCCATCGAGAAACGGATGGGGCGAGGCCACCCGGATCCAACGGTCACCCCGGTAGCGGCGCGCGGCGTGAATCGCCATCACCTGGGCGTCCTTGCCGTAGCCATAGCGGAGCTGGTCGTCGCGCGCGCGGATCGTCTCCATCAGATCGCGAGGATCGACGAGCTCGGCGTTCACGAGGGCGTTCATTCGCGCCACGAGGTCATCGACGGAGCGAGCGCGGATCCAGTCCTCGCCGCGGTCGAGGAAGCGCCGGACCGGGCCGGGCATACGGCCGCCGCCGCGCTCGCGCGCCACCCGAAGCAGGCGCCCGGACGTAAGGTCGGGGTTCTGGTCCGACCCCGAGAGGGCGAACTCCCGCGCCACCACGGCCTCGGAGGCCACGAACCAGGAGTGGTCCCAGCCCGTGCGGCGCACGTGCGCCAGGGTGCTCCAGGCATCGAAGCCGGGAAACAGCGGAGGCGGCAGCCGATGGCCGTGGGCGTCGAGCCACAACGCCGACGGCCCGGGAAGGATGCGCACCCCGTGGGCGGGCCAAACCGGATCGTAGTGGGCCACTCCCTCTGGGTAGTGCCACATGCGGTCGCGGTGGAGGATTGCCGCGCCGGCCGCCTCGGCCAGGGCCCATGCGGCACCGTCGACGTGAGCCGGCACACCGCAAAGCAGGCGCTGCGGTGGCGGGCCCAAGCGGTCGCGCGGCCAGTAGCGACGTACCAGGTCCAGGTTGCCGCCGATGCCTCCCGTGGCCAGCACCACAACCGGCGCCCGCACCGCAAAGTCGCCGACCGGCTCCCCCGAGCTCGGCGCGCCTCGGACTCCGGTGCTCGGTGCGAGCACCTGCCCGGCCACCCCGCGCACCGCTCCGCGCTCAATACGCAACTCGGTGACGCGGTGGCGAAAGACCAGGCGCAGGCGCCCGCCGCGCTCGGCGGCCCGGGCTTTCGCCACGAAGGGCGCCAACACCCCGGGGCCCGTGCCCCAGACGATGTGGAAACGGGGCACCGAATTCCCGTGGCCGGTGGCCAGCCCCCCACCCCGCTCGGCCCACCCGACGATGGGGAAGAACCGCATCCCCAAGGACCGGAGCCAGCGGCGCATTTCCGTCGCCGCGAACTCCACGTAGGCCTGGGCCCAGCGACGGGGACCCTCGTCCTCGGGGCGGTCAAAACCCGCGGCACCCAGCCAATCGCGCCAGGCCAATTCCACGCTGTCGCGCACACCGAGCCGTCGCTGCTCCGCCGACCCGACGAGGAACACCCCGCCGAAGGACCACCACGCCTGCCCGCCGAGACTCTCCTCGCCCTCCTGCTCGAGCACAACCACACGCATCCCCGCGTCGGCGAGTTCCGTGGCGGCCACCAAACCCGCCAATCCGGCGCCCACGACCACGGCTTCGGCTTCCATGGCTTCCTCCGCACCCCTTTCGGGGCCGTCGAACGCGTCGGGGGCGGACCGCCTTCCCGGCCCGCCCCCGACCCACCCT
>Ga0101943_1001184_pt1 | contig 25333 bp, 22 predicted proteins | sample DewCreD2012metaG_5_FD_75244 | JGI IMG/M metagenome (GOLD analysis project Ga0101943, IMG submission 75244) | Hot spring sediment bacterial and archeal communities from British Columbia, Canada, to study Microbial Dark Matter (Phase II) - Dewar... ... | reverse complement strand
GGGCAGGATGTCGATCAGGCGACGCGGGCGCCCATCGGCCTCCTGGTCCGCCCTGGGGCCGGGGCGGAGGGGCGCCTCGAGCGAGCGCTCGCGCCGCTGCTGGCGTGCGCGCTCGATCTCGCGGGCCAGCACCTGGCGTGCCAGCCGCCGCAGCCAAGGGTACACGCCCTGTTGGGCCGGCCGCTCGGCCCGCGCGGCCAGCGCCTCGGCGAAGACTGCGTCGACGAGCTCCTCCGCGCGCAGCGCGCCGGGCGGCAGGTCGCCCAGGTGCAGCGGTCCGAAGGCGATTCGCAGCAACCGCTTTACCTCCAAGCCCAGCGCCTCCATCATCCGCCGAATCTGGCGGTTGCGCCCTTCGGTCAACACGATTTCCAGCCAGGTGGAGCGGGGATTCGCGCGCCAGACGCGCGCCTCCGCCGCCCGCAGGCGGTCGCCGCGATCGACGACGCCCTCGCGCAGCGCCGTAAGCGCCTGGGACGGGAGGCCACCGACCACGTGGACGCGGTAGACCCGCGGGACATGGCTCGCTGGGTCCAGCAACCGCTGCGCCCAACGGGTGTCATTCGTCAGCAAAAGCAAGCCCTCGGTGGCCTTGTCCAGCCGGCCTACCGGCCCGACCCACGGGAGGTTCGGCGGCAGGAGATCGTAAACGGTGCGGCGACCGCGCTCGTCGCGCCGGGTGGTCACCACGCCGCGCGGTTTGTTCAGCGCCAGGTAGAGGCGTGGCGGGGGTCGCACGGGTCGGCCGTCCAAGCGCAACTCGACGCGCGCCACGTCGACACGCCGCGCCGGATCGAGCTCGAGGTGGCCGTCGACGGTCACCCGGCCCGCGCGAATCCATTCGGTGGCCTGGCTTCGGGAGGCCAAGCCGAGCTTGGAGAGCGCCCGGGCCAAGCTCACGAGGCCGGAGCGATGGCGTCGCGCCATGCCCGCAGGGCGGTCAACTCGAGGCGACCGTCATAGAGGGCTCGCCCGAGCACCACGCCGCGCACCCGCCGCTGGCGACGGGCCACTTCGGCGACGGCGGCCACGTCCGTGGCGCTGGCGATCCCGCCCGCCACGACGACGTCCGCTCCGCTCGTGTCGGCCAGGCGCTCGGCCAGGAGGAGGTTCGGGCCCACCAGCATGCCGTCGCGCTCGATGTCCGTGTAGACGAGCGTACGCACGCCGAGGTCCACGAACCGCGGCGCCACGTCGAGCAATTGGGCGTCGGTCTCCGCCCGCCAGCCGCGCGTCGCGAGGCGCAGCCCTCGAGCGTCGAGCGCCACGGCGACGGCCTCCGGCCCGGCGGTGCGCACCGCCCAGGCGACCAGCTCCGGCCGTTCCAACGCCGCGGTGCCCAGCACCACGCGGCGGACCCCGGCCGCCCAGAGGGCCTCCGCGTCGGCCTCGCCGCGCACCCCACCGCCGACTTGCACCGGGCACGGCACCGAGCGAGCGATGGCGGCGACGAGGTCGCGATGATGCCCCTCCCCGAACGCGGCGTCGAGGTCGATCAGATGGAGCCAGTCGGCCCCTTCGCTGGCCCAGCGTTCGGCCCACGCCCGCGGATCGCCGTAGTCCGTCGCCCGCTCCGCCGCGCCTTGGGCCAGCCGCACCGCTCGGCCGCCGCGCAGATCGACGGCCGCGAAGAGCTCCAGCATCACTCGGGCCGGTAAACGCCCCAGACGTCCCGCAAGGCGTCGCTGATCTCCCCCACCGTGGCCATCGCCTTGACCGCGTCCAGGATCGGTGGCATCAAGTTGGCCTCGCCGCGGGCCGCTTCCCGCACGGCTGCCAGCGCCGCCGCCACGCGGGTGGCATCCCGCTCGGCCCGCAACCGGGCCAGCTTCGCCTTCTGCGCCGCCTCCAGCTCGGCGAAGGCTGGAATCTCGATGTGTACGGGCTCTTCCTCTTCGCTCTGGAATCGATTGACCCCCACGATGACCTGCTCGCCCGATTCCACCGCCCGCTGGTACGCGTAGGCCGCCTCTTCGATCTCCCACTGCATGAATCGGATCGCCTGGGCCGCACCGCCGCGCTCCTCGATCCGCTCCAAGTACGCGCGCGCCCGCGCCTCAAGCTCGTTCGTCAACGCCTCGATCGCGTAGGAACCGGCCAAGGGGTCGATCGTGTCCGCCACACCGGATTCGTACGCCAGGATCTGCTGCGTGCGCAGCGCCAACGTGGCCGCGGGCGCCGACGGCAGCGCCAGCGCTTCGTCGTAGGAGTTCGTGTGCAGCGACTGGGTCCCGCCGAGCACCGCCGCGAGCGCCTGCACGGTCACGCGCACGACGTTGTTGAGCGGCTGTTGCGCCTGCAGCGTCACCCCGCCCGTCTGCGTGTGGAAGCGCAGCTTGCAGCTCTCGTCGTTCGCGCCGTAGCGCTCGCGCATGAGCCGCGCCCACAGCCGCCGCGCCGCCCGAAATTTCGCGATCTCCTCCAAGAAGTGGTTGTGAGCAGCGAAGAAGAAGGACAGCCGCGGGGCGAACTCGTCGATGGCGAGCCCACGGGCCCGCGCCCGCTCCACGTACTCCAGCGCGTTGGCGATGGTGAAAGCGATCTCTTGCGCGGCCGTCGCCCCGGCCTCGCGCATGTGGTAGCCGGAGATCGAGATCGGATTCCAGCGCGGCACCTCGGCACGGCAGAAGGCAAAGATGTCGGTGATCAGCCGAAGGCTCGGTTCGACGGGATAGATGTAGGTGCCGCGAGCGATGTACTCCTTGAGGATGTCGTTCTGGATCGTGCCCGAAAGCGTCCGGCGCGGGATGCCGCGCTCGTCGGCCACGGCGATGTAGAGCGCCAACAGCACGGCGGCCGTGGCGTTGATTGTCATCGAGGTCGACACGCGATCGAGCGGGATGTCGGCCAGGAGGACGCGCATATCCTCCAGGCTATCGATGGCCACGCCCACCCGGCCGACCTCGCCGGCGGCCATGGGGTGGTCGGAGTCGTAGCCCATCTGGGTGGGCAGGTCGAACGCCACCGACAGGCCCGTCTGCCCCGCGGCCAGGAGGAGCTTGAAGCGGGCGTTCGTCTCCTCGGCGGTGCCGAAGCCCGCGTACTGGCGCATCGTCCAGAGCCGGCCGCGGTACATCGTCGGCTGGACGCCGCGGGTGAAGGGAAACTGCCCGGGGAAGCCGAGGTCGCGCTCGTAGTCGAGCGCGACGTCCGCGGGGGTGTACAAGCGCTCCAGTTCGACGCCACTGACGGTGGCAAAGGATGCCTTGCGTTCCGGATGCTTGGCCAGCACCGGCGCCACCACCGCCTCTTCCCAGGCGGCCTTGGCGGCGCGCACGGCCTCGCGCTCGCTGGCGATCTCGGGCGCTGGGGTGGGCCGATCCATGGGCTTCTCCTCGATTATTCCAAGACGACCAAGGTCGCGTTGCGTTCCACCGCTTGGCCTGGGGCGACATGGACCCGCGCCACCACGCCGTCGGCCGGCGCTTTGAGCTCGTTCTCCATTTTCATCGCCTCGACGATGATGACGCCCTGGCCGGCGCGCACCGTCTGCCCTTCGGTCACGAGCACCTTGACGACGAGGCCCGGCATCGGGGCCTTGACGATCTTCTCGCGGGGGGCCGCGCCGCCTCCGGTCATCCGCTCGAGCGCGCGGGTGCGCTCATCGACGACGCGGACCTCCAAACGGCGCCCGTCGAACCACAGGTCCCAGCGGCCCGGCTCCTCGCCGCGCCGCGCCAGGAACGTAAGGGCACGGCCGTCCTCCCGGAGCTGATGAACGTCGGTGCCCGGCACGGCCACCAGTTCCGCCGGTAGCGGCTGCCCATGGACGCGGGGTTCGGGCCCGCGCAGGTCGACCTCGTAGGTGCGGCCCAGGAGCGTCACGTAGTAGCGCATGGTTCGGCCACGAGCTCGGCCACGGTTTCCACGTGGGCGGTTTGGGGGAACAGGTCGAAGGGTTGCACCCGCGTCAGCCGGAAGGCACCCGTCAGGCGGCCCACGTCCCGCGCGAGCGTGGCGGGATCGCAGGAAACGTAAAGCAGCCGTCGGGGCGGGCGCTCGCGCAAGGCGGCCACGACGGCCGGGGCCAGACCGGCGCGCGGTGGGTTGAGGAGGACCAGGTCCGCCGGCAACCAACGGGGCAGCGCCTCCTCGACCCGAGCGCGCTCGACGCGCAGCCCCGGCGGCGCCGCCTCCCGGGCGGCCACGACCGCGTCGGCGTCGAGCTCGATGGCCACGACGTCCGCGCCGGCCCGGGCCAGCCGCCGGCCGTGGAGGGCCACACCGGCGTAGGCATCGACCACCCGCCGGCCGCGCACGTCGCCGGCCCAGTCGAGCACGGTGCGTTCGAGCTCGGCCGCTGCGGCCCGGTTGACTTGCAGGAAGGTGGCGCCCCGCAGGCGCACCGACTCCCCGTTCCAGCGTTCGTCCAGCGCTTCGGCGCCGGCCCACGGTTCGAGGCGACCACCACGACGGCCCCAAACGGCGCGCAAGGCCGGCACCGCGGACCTCAGGGGTTCGGGGTCGCCGCGGCCCCGGCCGCCTTCGACCAGGAGGCCCACCTCGCCGGTGGCGGTGGCCCGCAGCGTCAGGCGCAGTTCCGGCCCGGCGGGCAGCCGGGCTGCCCCGGGCCCCCAGGCGGCGCGCAGCCCGTCCCAAGCGGCGGCCAACGGATCTTCCAAGAGGAGGCAGCGGCCGTCGACGTCGACGACGCGGTCGGGGTCGTCGGCGCCGCGGAAGCCGGCCACGACGCCGCGCCCGCGGCGGAGCACGAAGGTGGCGCGGTTGCGATAGCGCCAGGCCCGCGGCGAGGCAACCACCGGCGGCACCTCGACCCGCTGCCCCCCGAGCCGCGCGAAGGCGTCCGCCACGAAGGCTCGCTTGGCCTCGCGCTGCGCCGCTTCGGGCAGGTGCTCCAGCGGACAGCCACCGCAACGCGTGGCGAAAGGACAAGGCGGCGGACGGCGGAGGGGCGACGGTTCGATCAGCCGCACCAGGCGGCCCTCCAGCCAGCGGCGATGGGCGGCCCGCAATTCCACCTCGGCCCGGTCGCCCGGGGCGGTGCGGGGCACGAAGACGACCCGCCCGTCGGGCCAGCGCCCCACCCCTGCCCCGCCGGCCGCCAGGCGCTCGATGCGTACCTGCGCCACCGCCCGCGCCATGCTATCCACCGTCGGCCCAGCGCCACGAGCGCCAGCGCCAAGCCGAGCCAGCGCGGGTTGCCATCGGCGTCTCCGCGGCGGCTCGGCGCACCCCGCGACCGCGGCGCTCCTCTTCGAGCAACGCCGCCGCCAAGGCCAAGCGCCGCAGGGCGTCGTCGTCGAAGCCGTCGCCTAGCAGCTGCGCCTCGTGCGTCTCGAGGTAACGGATCGACAACCGACCCGCGCGGAAGTCCGGCTCCTCCATCACCCGCAGATGGAAGGGGAGGCTCGTATCGACACCGACGATGCGGGTCTCCCGTAGCGCGCGACGCATCCGTTCGATGGCGAGTTCCCGCGTCGGCGCGTGGACGATGAGTTTGGCCAGCATGGGGTCGTAGAAGAGCCCGACGTCCACGCCGGGCGCGATGCCCCCGTCCCACCGCACGCCCGGGCCGCTGGGGATCTCCAGGTGCTCGATGCGGCCGGTGGAGGGGAGGAATCCGTTCCACGGGTCCTCCGCGGTGATGCGGCACTCGATGGCGTGGCCGCGCCAGGCGATGTCCTCCTGGCGGAAGGGCAAGCGCTCGCCGGCGGCGATGCGGATCTGCCATTGCACCAGATCGATGCCGGTCACCAGCTCGGTGACGGGGTGCTCGACCTGGATGCGCGTGTTCATTTCCAGGAAGTAGAACTCCCCGTCCTGGTAGAGGAACTCCACCGTGCCGGCGTTCTCATAACCCACAGCGCGCGCGGCGGCGACCGCGGTCTCGCCCATGCGCCGCCGTTCCTCCGCCGTGAGGACGACGCTGGGCGCTTCTTCGATCATTTTCTGATGGCGCCGCTGGATGGAGCATTCCCGCTCGCCCAAGTGGAGCACGGTTCCGTGCCGGTCCGCCAGCACCTGAATCTCGATGTGCCGCGGTCCGTCCAAATACTTCTCGATGTACACGCTGCCATCACCAAAGGCCGCCAGCGCTTCGCGCGAGGCGGACTCCAAGGCGCTGGGCAACTCCTCGGGCGCGCGCACCACCCGCATGCCTTTCCCGCCCCCGCCCGCCGCCGCCTTGAGCAGCACCGGGTAGCCGATGCTCGACGCGGCAGTGCGTGCCTCGTCGAGATCGCGCACGGGATCCCGCGTGCCGGGCACCACCGGCACCCCCGCGGCCATGACGCGCTTGCGGGCCTCCGTCTTGTCGCCCATGGCCTCCACCGCCTCCGCCGAGGGGCCGATGAAGACCAATCCCGCCTCGCGTACGGCCCGAATGAACGGGGCTCGCTCGCTCAGGAACCCGTAGCCCGGATGGATCGCTTCGGCGCCGCTGCGCCGCGCCACCTCGAGGATCCGAGGAATGTTCAAGTAGCTCTGGGCCGCGGGCGGCGGCCCGAGCAGGTGCGCCTCGTCGGCCGCCAGTACGTGGGGTGCGTACCGATCGGCCTCGGAGTAGACCGCCACGGTGCGGATGCCCAGCTCCTGCGCCGCGCGAATGACGCGGAGCGCGATCTCCCCGCGGTTGGCAACGAGGATTTTCGAGAACACCCCTCCGGCTCCTTCGTCGACGACGGTGGCGAAGCTAGCCGATCGCGCGGTCCGGGAGCAAGGCGCTACGAGCCCGGGCGGTCGAGCACGATCAGGACGTCGTTGTCCAACGGCTGCAGCGTGCGCCGGCGCCACGGATGGGCCCGGTCCAGCGGGGTGTCGGGCAACGCCGCGAACGGATCCGCTCCCCCGGGCCCGAGCAGTCGGGGCGCCACGAACAGCGCCAGGCGATCGACGAATCCTTCCCGCAGCAGCGCTCCGGCGAGGGCGGCGCCGCCCTCCACGAGCACACTGTCGATGCCCTCGCGTCGCAGGCTCGTCAGGCCTTCGTGCAGGGTCGCTCCCGGCAGCAGGCGCGCCCCTCGGGCCTCGAGGGCGGCGCGGGCCGCCGGGTCGTGGTGGGCCGGATCCGTGAGGATCCAGACCGGGGCCTGGTCCAGGGTGGCCAGCAGGCGGGCGGTCGGGGGCAAGCGGAGCCGCCGGTCCCACACCACGCGGACGGGTGGGCGGCGCGGCCGCACCCGGCCCCGCGCCGTCAGCAACGGATCGTCGACCAGCGCCGTGCCGCTGCCCACGAGGACGGCGTCGACCCCTGCCCGCAGGCGATGGGCGGCGGCGCGCGCCCGCGGACCGGTAATCCAGCGGGAGTGACCGGCGGCGTCCGTCAAGCGCCCGTCGAGAGAGAGGGCCAACTTGAGCAGCACCCAAGGACGCCAGGCCTCCGGGCCGAAGCGGTGGAAGAAGGGCGCGTTCAGGGCCCGGGCCGCGTCCTCCGCCAGTCCCCCTTCGACCTCCAGCCCCGCGGCCCGCAGCACCGCCGCCCCGCCGGCGGCCACGGGGTTGGGATCGGCGGTCGCGTAGACCACGCGGCGGATTCCCGCGGCGCGAATGGCCTCCGTGCACGGCGGCGTCTTTCCCGCATGCGCGCAGGGCTCCTGAGTCACGACGAGCGTGGCGCCGCGGGCCGCCTCGCCCGCCGCCCGCAGTGCCATCACCTCGGCGTGCGGACCGCCGTAGACCGCATGCCAGCCCTCGCCCACCACCCGTCCGTCGCGCAGCACGACCGCCCCCACCATGGGGTTCGGTGCCACCCGGCCCCAACCGCGCCGCGCCAACATCAGCGCCCGCCGCATTGCCTGCCGCTCCGTCATGCCGAACCCATCGCCTCCGGTCATGCTATAACTGCGTGCCCAACGTACCCCGAACGCGCGCCCATGGCGGAGTGGACGCTGGTCGACAAGCATCCGGTGCGGCACTTGGCACCACAGGACAAGCAGGCCCGCTACGACGAAGTCTATGCCCACCTGCGGGCGGCTCTCGACGGCGAGCGCGACCTACTGGCCGCCATGGCCACCCTCGTCTGCCTCCACCATCACGCCTTTCCCTACGTCTCCTGGACGGGCATCTACCGCCGCGTGGGGCCGGCCCTGCTGCGCATCGGCCCGTACCAGGGCACGATGGGCTGCCTGGAAATCCCCTTCCACCGCGGCGTCTGCGGCGCGGCCGCCCGGGCCCGCCGCACCCTAATCGTGCCGGACGTCGACGCCTTCCCCGACCACATCGCCTGCGACGCCGCCAGCCGGTCGGAAATCGTGGTGCCGATCTTCGACGCCAGCGGTGAGCTTCTCGGCGTGCTCGATGTCGACAGCACCCTCCCGGCCGCCTTCGACGAGGTCGACGCCCGCAACCTCGAGCGGGCCGTGGCCCTCCTCGGCCGTTGCCAGCCCCTGCCCGTGGTGGCCACGGAATGACACTGCCCCGGCTCGTCCGCCTGGCGCTGCGTGTCCCGCTGTTCTACAAAATCGTCATCGCCAACGCGGTGATCGTGATCATCGGCGCCGTGGCCGGCGGTTTGCTCACGGTGCAAGTGGTGCGGGCGCAGCCGCGCAGCCTACCGCTCGACGTGCTGGCGTTGTTGGCGCTCGCCGGCGTCGTGCTGACGGTGGCCGTCAACGCTTTGATTGTCCGAATTGCGCTGCGCCCACTGAAACTCCTCGAGGGGACGGCGGCCCGGGTCCAACGGGGGGAACTGGAGGCCCGCGCGCCGCTTTCGCCCTTGGCCGATCGGGAGCTCGAACGCCTGGTCGTGACGTTCAACGGCATGCTCGACAGCTTGGCGGCCACCCGCCGGCGGTTGCGCGACATCGCCGCCCGCGCGTTGCGGGCCGAGGAGGAGGAGCGCAAGCGCATCGCCCGGGAGCTCCACGACGAGACCGCCCAAACCCTGGCGGCTCTCCTCATCCGGCTGCGGCTGCTGCGCGGCCAGCGCGACCCCGCCGGCCGCGAGCGCGCCCTCGAAGAGTTGCGCACCCAACTGAGCGAAGCCCTCGAAGGTGTCCGGCGCTTCGCCCAAAACCTGCGGCCTCCGGCCCTGGAAGAACTCGGCCTGGTGCCGGCGCTCGAAGCCCACGTGCGCCGCCTCAGCGAGGCCACGGGCTTGCCCATCCGGTTGGAGGCGGACGAGCTCGACGGTGCCCTCTCGCCGGAAGCCGAGCTCGCCCTTTATCGTATCGTCCAAGAGGCACTCAGCAACGCCGTGCGCCACGCCCACCCGACGACCATCGACGTGCGTCTGGTCCGGCGGCCCGCGGCCGTGGAGGCCACCGTGCGCGACGACGGCCAGGGCTTCGCCCTGAACGACGTGGTGCGCCGCGCCCAGGGGGGCCTGGGGCTTTTTGGCATGCACGAACGGGCCGCGTATGTGGGCGGCACGGTGACGATCGACACCGCCCCGGGGCGCGGCACGATCGTCCGGGTCCACCTTCCGACCGACGCCACCACCCCCGTACCTTTCCCCGAGCCATGACGAACGCATCCGAAACCCTGGTCATCATCGGCAGCGGACCGGCCGCCTGGACGGCCGCCATCTACGCCGCGCGCGCCGAGCTTCATCCTCTCGTTTTCGAAGGCGAGCCCACCCGCCTCATGGTCCCCGGCGGCCAGCTCATGTGGACCACGGAGGTGGAGAACTTCCCGGGCTTCCCCGAAGGGATCGCCGGCCCGACCCTCATGGAGCGGATGCGCGAACAAGCCCTGCGCTTTGGCACCCGCGTCGTGTCGGAAGAGATCACGGCCGTCGACTTCCGCCGCTGGCCCTTCGAACTCCGGCCCAGCTACGGCTCCGCGGTGGAAGCCAGGGCGGTCATCGTGGCCACCGGCGCCCGCGCCAACTGGTTGGGGCTGGAGAACGAGCAGCGCCTGGCCCACATCGGTGGCGGCGTATCGGCGTGTGCCGTCTGCGACGGCGCCTTGCCCGTCTTCCGCGACAAGGTGTTGGCCGTCGTCGGCGGCGGCGACAGCGCCATGGAAGAAGCGCTGTACCTGACGAAATTCGCCCGCGAGGTGTTGATCATCCACCGGCGCGATCGCCTGCGCGCCTCGCCCATCCTTCAGCGGCGTGCCCTGTCCCACCCGAAGATCCGGGTGCTCTGGAACAAGCGGGTCATCGACGTGCTCGGCTACGATTTCATCACCGGCTTGAAGCTGGAGGACACGGTCACCGGCGAGCACCTGGAGGTCCCCGTGGGCGGACTGTTCGTGGCCATCGGCCATACCCCCAACACGGCCTTCCTCCGGGGGCAGCTCGACCTCGACGAGCGGGGATACATCCGCCTGCCGGAACCGGGCCGACCCCGCACCAGCGTGGCGGGGGTTTTTGCTGCCGGCGATGTGATGGATCCGGTCTACCGTCAGGCGGTCACCGCCGCGGGCACGGGCTGCATGGCCGCGCTCGAGGCCGAGCGCTGGCTGGCCGAGCACGCCGTCGGCGAAAGCGCTTTGCCGGAGGGTCCGGCCGCCGTCTCCACCCGGCGCTCCTAGGGCCGGCCGCGAATCCAGTCGCCCAAGCGATCGAAGGCGCGCTGGATCCAGCCGCCCAGCCCGGCGTCCGGGTGCAGCGGGCAGCTTTCGGTCGGCTCCGTGCCGGCGAGGAACAGCTCCCGGCGCACCTGGTCCGGTGGGCAGAAGGCGGTGGCGCGCTTGCCCGACTCCCGATCGATCGCCACCTGCACGACGTCGCTCGGCACGGGCCACGGCGCCGGCGCCGGGTGCTCGACGTAGTAGGCCGCCACCACCTGCCCCCAGAGCGGAGCGGCCAACGATCCGCCCGAGCCACCGGCCACCACCGGCCGCGGTCGATCGAAACCCAACCACACGCCGGCCACGAGGTCGGGGGTGAGGCCCACGAACCAGACGTCGCTGACCTCGTCCGTCGTGCCCGTTTTGCCGGCGGCGGGGATCTCGGGGGGTAGCCAGCGCCGCACGGCCGCGCCGGTGCCGCGTTCGACCACGTCGCGCAGCAGGTCGAGCGTCAGGTACGCCGCCCCGGGCGAAAGGACCGGTCGCTCCTCGACCGGTGCTTGGTAGAGCACGCGGCCGCGATCGTCCTCCACCCGAGTGATCAGGCGTGGTACCACGGCCACCCCTTGGCGCCCGAAGGCGCTATAGGCGGCCACCAACTCCAAGGGCACCAAGGCCGCCGCCCCCAGGAAGGTAGAGGGGTAGGCCGGGATCGGGCTGGCGATACCGGCGGCCCGCGCCACCTGCAGCACCGCCTCGACCCCCACGTGGCTGCCCAGCACCACCGCCGCCCGGTTGGACGACAGCCGCAGCCCATCGCGCAGATCGAGCGCCGCCGTGTCCGGCACGCCGTCGGCCGGCCAGTAGGTGCCCGTGTACGCGATCGCGCCGGGCCCCAGGAGCCTGGTCGGAATCGGCACACCCTGTTGCAATGCGGCCGCGTAAACGAACGGCTTGAACGCGGAACCCGCCTGCCGGCGCGCCCGATCGACGCGATCGAACGGACTGGTGGCGAAGTCCCGCCCACCGACCCAGGCACGCACCTCACCCGTGCGCGCATCGAGGACCACGACCAACCCCTGGAGGCATCCCGACCCACCCGCCGCGTCGCAACGCGGCCCGCGGAAACGCCCGTAGACGCCGCGCTCGATGGCCACCAACTGCCGCCGCAACGCCGCCTCGGCCGCCACCTGCAGCCGGCGATTCAACCCGGTGTACACGCGCAACCCGGCCACTTCGGCTTCGGGGCCGAACCGCGCCCGCAGCTGGCGCCGCACCGCCGCGACGAAATATGGGGCGGCGCCGGCGGCCTCCGGCGGTGGCGCCAAGCGCAGCGGCTCACCCTGCGCCCGCGCGGCCTCGGCGGCCGAGATCACCCCCGTGGCCGCCATTCGCGCCAGCACCAAGTTGCGCCGCCGCCGCGCCGCTTCGGGATTGCGACGCGGGCTGTAGTAGTTCGGAGCCCGCGGCAACGCCGCCAACAACGCCGCCTCGGCCAAGGAAAGCCGACGCACGGACTTGCCGAAATACCCCTGGGCCGCCGCCTCCACACCGTAAAGGCCTTCCCCCAAGTAGATCTGGTTGAGGTACATCTCCAGAATCTCTTGCTTGGTGAAGGCCCGCTCGATTCGGTAGGCCAGCACCACCTCCCAGAGCTTCCGTCGCAGCGTCTTGTCCCGCGTCAGATGGTCCGGGAAGACGTTGCGCGCCAGCTGCATGGTGATCGTGCTGAAGCCCTCGGCGAAGCGGAGCTCCCGAAGGTTGCGCCACAAGGCACCGACGACCCGGACGTAGTCGACCCCGTGGTGCTGGAAAAACCGCTTGTCCTCAATGGCCAGGAAGGCCCCGACCACGTGGGGAGGGATGCGCGCCAACGGCACGACGACCCGACGCTCCGGTGCCAGGTATGCCAGCAGGCGGCCGTCGCGGTCGAACACTCGACTTGCCTGCGGCGGACGGTAGGTGCGCAACGCCTCCACGGAAGGGCAGGTCGGACCCACGCAGCGCGGCCACATCCAAGCGACTGCGCCCGCGGCGCCCAGCACCCCGAGGAGCCCAGCCGCTCGCAGCGCCCGTCCCAGGCAGCCGCGGCGCCGCGCCATTCTACTCCTGGGCGAAGATCTTGAGGTTCGTCGAGTGGCCAGGGTTCACCCGCGCCTTGGGGTCCAGGTAGTGGACGGCGTTGTTCACCGCAATGGCCGCCTCACCGAACCCGGTGGCGATGAGCTCCAACTTACCCGGGTAGTGCACCACGTCCCCCGCGGCGTACACCCCGGGCAGGTTCGTTTCCATCAACGGCGATACCTTGATGGCGTGACGCTCGAGCTCGAGCCCCCAGCGAGCGATCGGGCCCAGATCGGGCTTGAAGCCCAAAAGAGCCACCACCGCATCGACTTCCAGCCATTGCGTCTCGCGCGTTTCGTTGTGGAAGATCGTTGCCGCTTCCACGAAGCCATTGCGGCCGTGGATCGCCGCCACCTCGTAGGGGGTCAGCACCCGCAGCCGCCCCTGCTCCGCCAGCGCCATCATTCGCTGCACACTGGCCTTGTGGGCCCGGAAGTCCCGGCGACGGTGCACGAGGGTGAGCTCGGCGGCGACATCCGCCAGACCGAGAGCCCAGTCGACGGCGCTGTCGCCCCCACCGACGAGAAGCACGCGCCGGCCGCGGAAGTCGGCCGGCTGACGCACGTGCGTGTAGACCCCGCCGCCATCGGCGTGCTCCTCCCAGCCCGGGCACTCGAGCACCCGCGGCACCAACGCGCCCTTTCCGGCGCAGATGACGACCGTTCGGGAGAGGAACTCTCCGCGCGCCGTCAGCAACCGCCAACGTCCGTCGTCCCGCACCAGCTCCTGGACTTCGGCCTCCAACACGACCTCAGGGCCGAATTGGGTGCCCTGGACGACGAGGTTCTGCGCCAGATCCTTCGCCAAAATCTTGGGGAAGCCCCCCACGTCGTAGATGTATTTTTCCGGGTACAGCGCGGTAAGCTGGCCGCCGAGCTGCGGCAGGGCGTCGACGATGCGGCAGCTCACCCCGCGCAATCCGGCATAGAAGGCCGCGAATAGGCCCACGGGCCCCCCACCGACAATCGTCACGTCCGCCACGGCCATGCTGGGTTTGGGTCGTCGGCTCCTCCTATTCTACACCTGCGGCGTCGGCCGACCAGCCGTGGCCCTGGCGTGGCAGTTCGCCAGGACCGCGGCAGATTGCGGCACGGGCGCCTCCGCCAGCCCGGCACGGATCGCGCCACAAGGCGCTATCCGAACATGACTTAGCCATCACGGCCCGGCCGGCACACGGGCTGCACCCCGCCACCGCCCGGTGGGAAGCACCGGGGCTTCCCACGCGAACCCGGAATCGCAGGAGCATCGACCATGCGTGCCCTACGCAACACGAAGGGTTTCACCCTCATCGAGCTGATGATCGTGGTGGTGATCATCGGCATCCTGGCGGCGATCGCCATCCCGCGCTTTAGCAACGTCTCGAAGAGCGCGAAGGAGAGCGAGGCGCCGCCCATCCTCAAGCAGATTCGCAACCTGGAGCTGGCGTACTTCCAGCGCTACGACCAGTACCAAGACCTGGCCAACCTGCCCGGCTGGGCCGACCCGAACGCGAAGTACTACACCTTCAGCGTGAACATCAGCGGCACCACCGACGCCTGCATCCTGGCCAGTCGAAACACCGCCGGGCAGAACGCCAAACTCGACGGCTTCGCCATGAGCGTGGCCACGGGGTACATTTACAAGTTTGACGACGCCGATCCGACCGGCTGCACCGGCACGCGGGTGGACTGAGGCCTTCGCTCGGCAAGGAGGGGGAGACTCCCCCTCCTTGCTCGTCACCCGCGGTCGGAACCGTTCCTCCCTCGCCCTGGAGAGCCGACCATGCGTGCCCTACGCAACACGAAGGGTTTCACCCTCATCGAGCTGATGATCGTGGTGGTGATCATCGGCATCCTGGCGGCGATCGCCATCCCGCGCTTTAGCAACGTCTCGAAGAGCGCGAAGGAGAGCGAGGCGCCGCCCATCCTCAAGCAGATTCGCAACCTGGAGCTGGCGTACTTCCAGCGCTACGACCAGTACCAAGACCTGGCCAACCTGCCCGGCTGGGCCGACCCGAACGCGAAGTACTACACCTTCAGCGTGAACATCAGCGGCACCACCGACGCCTGCATCCTGGCCAGTCGAAACACCGCCGGGCAGAACGCCAAACTCGACGGCTTCGCCATGAGCGTGGCCACGGGGTACATTTACAAGTTTGACGACGCCGATCCGACCGGCTGCACCGGCACGCGGGTGGACTAGTCGTGCGTTGGCGAGGGCGGGCACGACGCGTCGGGTTCGTTCGTCGGGAAACGCTCTTGAGCGGAGCGAGACCATGCGCAATCGGCGGCGGACGGCGGGCTTTACGCTCATCGAGCTCGCCATTGCCCTCGTGGTGTTGGGGATCTTAGTGGCGGTGGCGCTGCCACGGTTTCAGAACGTGAGCCGGCAAGCGAAAGAGGCCGAGGCGCCGCTCATTCTCAAGCAGATTTTCACGTTGCAGCAGCGTTATCACACTCGGTATGATCGATACGCCGCGACCATCGGCGAGTTGGAAGGTGGCGAAGAAAACGTTCGGCCTGCCAAATACTACGAGTTCTTCATGCGGACGACGGCGACAGGGTTCGTGGTCTGCGCCGTGCCGATGACGAACATGAGTTTGGCCACCTTCCAAATCGACGAAACGCGGACCGTGCGGTCGCCGGCGCCGGATTGCGCGGCGTCGAGAGCGTCGACGCCATGAGCGCCGTGGAGACGGCCGCACCGTCCAAGCCTCGAGCCTGGGCGGTGCGGCCGTTGCCGTTGCTGTGGCTGCTGGCATTCGTCGGCGGGGCCGCCTTCCGGTTGTTTCAGTATCTACCGAACCGCTCCCTTTGGCTGGACGAAGCCCTCCTCGTGCCGTTGGTGGAGCGGCCGTGGCGGGCGCTGCTCGACCCCCGCGTGTCCGGCCCGACGCCGCTCGGTTTCGTTTGGGCAACGAAAGCGGTGGTGGCGGTGCTGGGCTCGGCGGAGTGGGCGTGGCGCCTGCTCCCGCTGCTCGCAGGCTTGGGGGCGTTGGTGGCCGTCACGGCGTTGGCGCGGCGGGTGCTTTCGCCCTGGGGCGCGGTGGTGGCGGTGGCCTTCTTGGCCGTCGCACCGTATCCCATCTACTACAGCAGCGAGTTCAAACACTACAGCGTGGATCTGCTGGCGGCGGCGCTGGTGCTTCTCGGTGCCCTGGAAGCGCGGCGTACGGCGCTGTGGGCCGGCCGGCCGTGGCAGGCGCTGGCGATGGCGGTGGGGGCCGCGGCGCTGGTGTCGCTGAGCTACACCGCGGCGCTGGTGCTCGGGGGCGCCATGGCGGCCCTGGCCGTCGCGGGCTGGCGAGCGGGCGACCCGCGGTTGGCGCGGCGAGCGGCGGCCGTCTGTCTGCCGCTCGGGCTGTCGGCGGTCGTGGCTGCAGCAGCGCTGCCCCGGGTGCTGCAGCTCTCGTACTTGGAAGCGTTCTGGCGCGGCGGATTTTGGCCCCTGCCGCCGCGCACTCTGGGTGACCTCGCGTGGCTGCCGAAGGCGTTTCTCTGGGCCATGCGCGAGCCACTCGGCCTGCTGTTGCTCGCGGATACCTTGTGGGGGCGCTGGGTGCTGCCGCTCGCCCTGCTTGCCCTGATCGCGATCGGCACGCTGGCACGGGTGCGCTCCGGCCGGAGGGCGGACGCCGCGCTGCTTTGGGCGCCGGTGCTCGCGGGGCTCGCAGCCTCGGCCCTCCGGCTCTACCCGTTCGGCGCCGCATGGGTCACCGCGGGCCGATCCTTGATGTACCTCATCCCGAGCTTCGCCGTGTTGGTCGGCGCCGGCGTCGTGGGCGTCGCCCAGGCGGCCGCCACGTTCGCACGCCGGCTCGGCGCCGGGCCAGCGAGGGTGCAGGCAGCGGCCGCGGCCAGCGGGGTCGTCGCGGCGGCGCTGGGTCTCGTGCCCGGTCTCGTGGAGGATGTCGTTGCCATTCCGTACGCCCGGGCCGAATGGCGGTCGATCGTCGGCTACGTGGCCTCGCACCGCCGACCCGATGAGGTCGTCTTCGTCCACTACGACGCCGCGCCCATTCTCCGCTACTACGCCCCGCGCTTCGGCCTGCCGCCGGACAGGCTCGTCTGGGGTCGCTGCGCCCGCGAGCGTCCGGTCGATTACGTTCGGCAACTCGAGCGGCTCCGCGGCCGTCGGGTGTGGGTGTTGATTGGCGGCGGTGTGGGGGCGCGGAGGTTTCCCGAAAAGGAACTCATCCTCGCGTACCTGGAGGCTCGTGGCACCCGGCTCGACGATCGGTGGGCCATCGGCGCCACCGCGTACCTCTACGATTTAGGGCGGCCGCGAGCCCCCTTCCGGGCAGTGGTGGCGCGTGTGCCCATCGGCGCCGGCGAGAGTTGCGCCCTCTGGGACCCGTTCACCGCGGCCGTCGCCCCCAACCCATAAAGGGGGGATGCTGGCCGCGCCTATCGCCTCGACCCGGCGACACCGGCTCGTTCGTAGGGCGAGGGGACCCCGCATGCGTGGCCAAGGACATGGAACCCTGGCGGCCGCGACGCTGGCGCTGGTCGCCGTTGGCGCGATGGCCCGTGCCGTCCAGTACAGCGGCGAACGCTCCCTTTGGCTCGACGAAGCGCTGCTCGTGCCAGCGGTGCACCGGTCGTGGTTGGAACTGCTCGACCCGCGGACGGTGGGGCCCACGCCGCCCGGGTTCTTGTGGGCAACGAAGGCGCTGGTGACCCTCCTGGGCGACGGTGAGAGCGTGTTGCGCGCCCTTCCGTTCCTGGGTTCCCTCGGCGCCCTGGTGGCGCTGGCCGCCCCGGCGCGGCGGCTGCTGCCGCCGGCGGGAGCGGTGGCGGCCGTGGCCTTCGCCGCGTTGTCGCCGTTCCTCGTGTACTATGCGGGCGAGTTCAAACCCTACAGCACGGATGTGCTCGCCGGCACGCTGGTTCTCTGGGCGGTGGTCAAGGCACGACGGACACGTCTGTGGGCGCAGCGGCCACGGGCTCACGTCGGTGCGGCCTTGGGCGCCTTGGCGCTCGTCGTGTGCAGTTTCCCGGCGTTCCTCGTGCTGCTTGGCGGAGTGGGCGCCTTGGCGTGGGACGCACGCCGCCGCGGCGACACTGTCCTGGCGAGGCGCCTGCGCCCGTGGGCATGGGCCACCGGGGTCGCCCTGTGCCTCGGGCTCGTGGTGCGGGCAGAGTTGCGAGACGGGAACGCGCTGATGGATTACTGGCGCGACGGGTTCTGGCCGCTCCCGCCGCGATCCTGGGCGGAGGTCCTTTGGCCGTTGAAGGCCTTCCTCTGGCTGGTGCGCGAGCCGTTCGGCCTCCTCGTTCACAAGGGGTCGCTGGTGCCGCACGCGCTGGCCCTGCTGGTCGTGATTGGAGCGGTGACGTTGGCGCGGCGACGTCCCTTCACCGCCGCCTTGCTGCTCGGCCCGTTGGCCGCGGCGTGGTTGGCGGCGGCGCTGCGCCTCTACCCGTTGGCCGGCGACTGGAAGTGGGCCGGCCGGGTGGGGCTCTACCTGGCTCCCTCGATCTACCTGCTCGCCGGGGCCGGGGTGGCCGGAGCGCTCGGCGGGCGGCCCCGGTCCGCGGGCCGCACGGCCGTGGCGCTGGCCCTCAGCGCCGCCGTGGTCCTCCCGATGGCCGCCGAGCTTGTTCGGATCCTGCCGTATGCGCGCGCCGATTGGCGTGCGGCCCTTACCCGGGTGGCCGCCGCGCGGCGCCCAGGAGACGTCGTCTTCGTCCACTACGATGCCGCGCCGTTGGTGCGCTACTACGCGCCGCGACTGGGGCTCCGGCCCGAGGAGATCGTTTGGGGAAGCTGCGCTCGCACCCGGCCGGACACGTACCTGCGCCGATTCCGCGCCCTGGCCGCGCGGGGCGGCCGGGTGTGGGTCCTCATGGGCGAGGAGCCGGGAGTCGGCGGCTTCCCCGAACAGGCGCTGGTACGAGCGTACCTGGAAGCGCGGGGCACCGTGCTGGCCCGGCTGGACGGCCGTCAAGTCCACGTGCGCTTGGTGGATCTGCACCGGCCGCGGCGCACCTTCGTCCTGCCGGCCCTGGCGCTGACGGCTCGACCGGGCGAAGGTTGTACGCTATGGCAACCGCAGCGGACGTGACGCCGCGCCCGCCGATCGTTTCCGTCATCGTGCCGGTCTACAACGAGGCCGCCACGGTTGGCTTGGTGATCCGGCGGCTGCGCCAGGTGCCGCTCGAGCTGGAGGTCGTCGTCGTAGACGACGGTTCCACCGATGGCACCGGCGACGTCCTCCAGCGCTATGCGGCCGAGGGTTGGATCGACCGGCTCGTGCGGCTGCCGCGCAACCGCGGGAAGGGCGCGGCGGTCCGTGCCGGGATCGGCGTCGTCACCGGCGACGTCGTGGTCATCCAAGACGCCGACCTCGAGTACGATCCGATGGAGTTGCCCAAGCTCTTGGAACCCATCGTGGACGGTCGCGCCGACGCGGTCTTCGGCAGCCGTTTCCTTGGAGGGCCTCACCGGGTGCTCTACTTTTGGCACCGCGTAGGCAACGCCGTGGTCACGCTGTTGTCGAACATGCTGACCGACCTCAACCTCTCCGACATGGAGACGGGGTACAAGATGATCCGCGCCGATCTGCTCAAGACACTGCCGCTGGTCAGCGAGCGGTTCGGCATCGAGCCGGAGCTGACCGCACGGCTGGCGCAGGCGGGCGCGCGGATCTACGAGGTGCCGATCAGCTACAGCGGGCGCACCTACGAGGAAGGCAAGAAGATCACCTGGCGGGATGGGGTGGCGGCCTTGTGGCACATCCTGCGAGCCAACCTGCTACCGCCGAAGGCGCCGCGGTACGTGCGGCCACCCCAAACGCCGTGGCTGCGTCGCGAGGATGCGCTGGAGTGGACCGAGCGGCGCGTGGCCCGCCGCTGAGCGGGTTTCGACCGGCGCGGACGCGCCGGTCGAGGTGTCCGTGGTGTTGCCGTGTCGCAACGAGGCGGCCACGGTGGCGGACGTGGTGGCGTCGGCCTGGCGCGCCTTCGAGCGTTGGGGCTACGCCGGCGAGGTGATCGTCTGCGACAACGCCTCCACGGACGGATCCGCCGAGCGGGCGGCCGCCGCCGGCGCTCGCGTGGTCCATCAGCCGCTGGTGGGCTACGGCGCCGCGTGCCTTCGCGGCCTGGAGGAAGCTCGCGGCGCGATCGTCGTGCTCCTGGACGCCGACGGCACCTACGAGCTGGAGAGCGTGCTGCCGCGATTCGTCGAGCCTTTGCGCGCCGGCTACGACCTGGTGCTCGGCACCCGGCGCAACGGTCGGATTCTCCCCGGTGCCATGGGTTGGTTTCATCGGCACTTCGCCGAGCCGCTGCAAACCGCGCTGTCGCGTCGTCTGTTGCCCTTCCCCGTGTCCGACGTGCGATGCGGTCTGCGCGCCCTGCGCCGCGAGGTCCTAGCGGATATGCAGCTCGGTCGGGCCGTCGGGATGGATTTCGCCACCGAAATGCTCCTGGAAGCGGCTCGCCTGGGGCTGGAGGTGGTGGAGGTGCCGGTGGAGTTCCATCCCCGGCCCCACGGACCGCGGCGTCGCTGGCGCGACGGTTGGCGCGTGGTGCGTCAAATCCTGCTGCTCAGCCCCACGCCCGTGTTCTTCGGCCCGGGGCTGACCTTGTTGCTCGGCGGTTTAGGGCTGGAACTCGCCTTGCTGCCCGGGCCGCTTCGGCTCGGCTCTTTCCAGCTGGACTACCACTTCATGTTCGTCGGCAGCGCGCTGGCTCTGCTGGGGCTGCAGGTCGTGTTGCTGGGTCTCTACGCCAAGACCTACGTGCTCGTCCATCGCCGCGCCTTCTACGATCGTTGGCTGTTGCGATTCCATCGCCATTACACGCTCGAGCGGGGTGTCGGTTTGGGCATCGCGCTGTTCCTTGTGGGTTTTGCCATCGACGCCGCGTTGCTGCACGCCTGGCTGGCCGCCGGCCGTGGGGCGTTCTTCGCCGTGCGCCCGGCCATCCTGGCGCTGACGCTCATGGTCCTGGGAGCGGAGATCGTGTTCGCCTCGGTGTTTCTCAGCTTGCTCCGGGGGGCCGAGTTCGGTCGTAGCTAAGCGATGCGTTGGAGTGTGGTGGTTCCCACCCGTGACGGCGGTCGGCTCTTCGCCCATCTCGCGGAGCACTTGACGCTGCTTCGCCAGCGGTATCCCGACCTCGAGGTGCTGGTGGTCGATTCCGGGTCGACGGACGGCACGCCCGAGCGCGCCGAACGCGCCGGCTTCCGGGTGGAGCGGATTGACCCGGCGACCTTTGGCCACGGGCGAACCCGGACGCAGGCGGCTGCGGCCGCGCGCGGTGAAATCGTTTGTTTTCTCACGCAGGACGTGTTGCCGTGCACGCCGGATTGGCCGGAACGCTTCGCCGTTGCCTTGGCCGATCCCCGGGTGGCCGGGGTGTACGGGCGTCAGGTGCCGCGCAGCGCCGACGCCATGGAAATGTTCTTCGTGGCCATGAACTATCCGGCCGAGCCGCTGCGCTTCGAAGGCCACCCGGCCCGGCACCACCCGCGGCCCGGGCGAGTGCTCTTTTCCAACGCGTTTAGCGCTGTGCGCCGTCGCCTCCTCCTCGAGGTGCCCTTCGACCCCGACGTGCCGGTCAGCGAGGATCAAGTCTGGGCCTACGAAGTGCTGGCCCGCGGCTACACCATCGTGTACGAGCCGACGGCCGAGGCGCTCCACGCGCACCGGTACAGCCTGCGAGGTCTGTTCCGCCGCAGCTTCCGAATCGGCCAGGCGCTCCAGGCGCGCGGCATCGACGGCGGCGCGAGTTGGCGCGAGGGGCTGGCCTTCCTGCGCGCCGAGGTGACCTACATGGTGCATCACGGGCACGTGCCGCGATTGCCCTACCTGCTGGTCTACGAGGCGGTGCGTTGGGCGGGATTCCAAGTCGGGCGGTGCGCCGGTCGACGGGTGCCGCCACCGCGCCCGGTGCAAATGCGCACGGCATGAGCACGGTGTGCGTGTTGCTGGCGACCTACCAAGGCGCGGCGTACCTCCCGACGTTCCTCGCGTCGCTGGAACGTCAGCGCGTTCCGTGGCGATTGCTGGCGCGCGACGACGGATCCACCGACGCCACCCCGGCGCAGCTCGAGGCGTTCGCCCGCCGTCACCCCGACCGGGTTCGCCTTCTGCCCGGCGCGCCACCCGGGCGCCCAGGCGGCGCCCGCGCGAATTTTGCCGCGCTCCTGGAGGCCGCGCTCGCCGATGGCGCCGAGGTCGTCGCTCTCGCCGACCAGGACGATGTATGGACCGACGCACGGCTCGCGCACGGACTGGCCGCCCTGCGCCAGGCCGAGGCGACCCTGCCCGCCGGCACGCCGGTGCTCGTGCATTCCGACCTCGTCGTGGTGGGTTCCGATCTCCGCCCGCTCCACCCGTCGTTCTGGCGCGCCCGTCGACTCGACCCGTGGGGGCGCAGCGATCTGCGCAGCCTCCTGTTGGAGAACGTCGTCACCGGTTGCGCCACCACGGTCAATGCCGCCCTGCTCGCTCGCGCGCTCCCCATCCCGGAGGAAGCGGTCATGCACGACTGGTGGCTCGCCTTGGTGGCGGCCGCCTTCGGTCGAATCGTCCCGCTGGGCGAGCCCACCGTGCTGTACCGCCAGCACGGCAGCAACGCCGTCGGCGCCGACGCCTGGAGTCTGCGCTTCGTCGTGCGGGAGGCAACGCGGCCCGCGGCGATCCGTGAGCGAATCGCCGCGGGTTGGCGCCAGGCCGGGGCCTTTGCGGCCCGGTACCGCGCGGCACTGCCGGCGGCCGATCGCGCCTTCCTGGACGCCCTGCTCGCCCTCCCGCGCCAGCCCTGGGGCCAACGCCGCCGGACGGCGCTGCAGCTCGGGCTGCGCAAAGGTGCCTGGCTGCGAACGCTGGGGCTCTATGCGTTCCTCTGACGAGGGCCAGCACCCATTGCCCGGCGGTGCCCACTCCCCCACACTAGCGGCGCAACCATGCCCGAACCCAACGCGTCGATGCACGCACCCGTCGTCTTCGTCACCGGCGGCGCCGGCTTCATCGGCTCCGCCCTGGTGCGCTACCTGTTGCGCGCCACCCCGTACCGGGTGGTCAACATCGACAAGCTCACCTACGCCGGCAACCTGGATAGCCTGCGCGACGTGGTCGACCATCCACGCCACCACTTCGTCCGCGTCGACATTCAGGACGGCCCGCGTCTGCGCGCGCTTTTCAGCGAATTCCGGCCCGTCGGCGTGTTCCACCTAGCCGCCGAAAGCCACGTGGATCGCTCCATTGACGGCCCAAAAGACTTTCTCTACACCAACGTCGTTGGCACCTTCACCCTGTTGGAGGAAGCCCGCCGCTATTGGAGCCGCTTGCCGAAAGCCGAAGCCGAAGCCTTCCGATTCCTGCACGTCTCCACCGACGAAGTTTTCGGCTCCCTGGGCGCCACAGGGTACTTTCGCGAGGAGACGCCCTACCATCCCAATTCCCCCTACAGCGCCACCAAGGCCGCCTCGGATCACCTCGTGCGCGCCTGGCACCACACCTACGGCCTGCCGGTGCTGGTGACGAACTGCTCCAACAATTACGGGCCCTACCAATTTCCCGAAAAGCTCATCCCGTTGATGATTCTCAACGGCCTCGAGAGAAAGGCGCTGCCCGTCTACGGCCGCGGCGACAACGTTCGGGATTGGCTGTACGTCGACGATCACGTGGAGGCGCTGGTGCGTGTGTTCGAACGGGGCCGCGTGGGCGAAACCTACTGCATCGGCGGACACAACGAGCAGCGTAACCTCGACGTGGTGCGACGAATCTGTGCGCTGCTCGACGAAATGGCGCCGGATCCGGCGGGCCCGCGCGAGCGCCTGATCTCCTTCGTGCCTGACCGACCCGGGCACGACCTGCGCTACGCCATCGACGCCGGCAAGATCCGCCGAGAGCTTGGCTGGCAGCCGCGCGAAACGTTCGACTCGGGTCTTCGCAAAACGGTGCGCTGGTACCTGGACAACCGCTGGTGGTGGGAGCGCGTTCGTAGCGGCGTCTATAGGGGCGAGCGTCTGGGTCTCGGTGCGTGGCCCGGAGGCGACGAATGACTTGGAAGGGCATCGTGCTCGCCGGCGGCAGCGGCACCCGCCTCTACCCGATCACCAAGGCGATGAGCAAGCAGCTGCTGCCGGTTTTCGACAAGCCGATGATCTACTATCCCCTGTCGACGCTCATGCTGGCGGGGATCCGAGACATCCTCGTCATTTCGACCCCGCAGGACTTGCCCCGCTTTCGGGAGCTGCTCGGCGACGGCTCCCAGTGGGGTGTGAGCTTTCACTACGCCGAACAGCCGCGGCCGGAAGGCCTGGCCCAGGCGTTCGTCATCGGACGGTCGTTCGTGGGGCGCGACTCGGTCGCCCTCATCCTCGGGGACAACATCTTCTACGGCCATGGCTTGCCGGATCTTCTGGCGCGGGCGCGTTCGCGGGTCGAAGGCGCCACGATTTTCGGTTACCAAGTGGCCGACCCGGAGCGGTATGGCGTGGCCGAAATCGACGCCGAAGGCCGCGTCCGGTCGATCGAGGAGAAGCCGGCGCAACCCAAGTCCCGTTGGGCGGTTACGGGGTTGTACTTCTACGACAATCAAGTGCTCGACATCGCCGCCGAACTGCGCCCCTCCGCCCGTGGGGAGTACGAGATCACCGACGTCAACAACGCCTATCTCGCTCGCGGGCAGCTGCACCTGGAGCGGCTCGGCCGCGGCTTTGCTTGGCTCGACACGGGCACCCACGAGGCGCTGCAGGAGGCGTCGGCCTTCATCCGCGTCCTCGAGCAGCGCCAGGGTCTCAAGGTTGCGTGCCCGGAGGAGGTGGCCTACCGCATGGGCTTCATCGACGCCGAACAGTTGGCCCGCCTCGCCGCCCCGCTACGCGCCAGCGGATACGGAGCGTACCTGCTCTCCCTGTTGGAGGATGCATGACCGTGCGCCCCCTGCCCGAGCTGCCCGACGTGCTGCAGCTGCGGCGGCGCGTGTTCGCCGACGATCGGGGTTGGTTTCGGGAGCTGTGGCGCGCCAACGAGGCGGCGGCGCTTGGGCTGCCCGACGCCTTCGTGCAGGACAACGTGTCCTTTTCCCGCCGCGGCGTCCTGCGTGGGCTGCACTACCAGCACCCCTACGGTCAGGGCAAGCTCGTCACCGCGCTCGTCGGGCGGATTTACGATGTCGCGGTCGATCTGCGCCGCGGCTCGCCCACCTTCGGCCGCTGGGTGGGGGTGGAGCTCGATGCGGCCGAAGGGACGATGCTCTACTTGCCGCCGGGTTTCGCCCACGGCTTCTTGGCCCTCACCGATCCGGCCGTGGTGCTTTACAAATGCACCGACTACTATCGCCCCGAGGCGGATCGCACCGTCGCCTGGAACGATCCCCAGTTGGCGATCGCCTGGCCGTTGGAGGGGCCGCCGCTCCTCTCGCCCAAGGACGCCACCGCCCCGTGCCTCGGCCAGCTGCCGCCCGAGGCGCTCCCCGACGACGACACCGCCGGCTAGACATCGCATGGAGATCCTTCTCCTCGGGCGAACCGGGCAACTGGGCTGGGAACTGCGCCGCTGCCTAGCGCCCCTCGGTCGGATCCACGCCCCAGGGCCGCACGAGGTGGACCTCGAGGACCTCGATGGCCTGCGCGCGCGTTTGCGGGCCCGGCCGTTCGACGTCCTGGTCAACGCCGCGGCCTACACCGCGGTGGACGACGCCGAACGCGAACCCGAACGCGCCTTCCGGGTCAACGCGCACGCCGTCGAGGTGCTCGCTCGCGAGGCGCAGCGGCGCGGGGCATTGCTCGTTCACTTCTCCACGGACTACGTGTTCGACGGTACCAAAGGCGCGCCCTACACGGAGGACGACGA
>Ga0101943_1000687_pt1 | contig 25359 bp, 20 predicted proteins | sample DewCreD2012metaG_5_FD_75244 | JGI IMG/M metagenome (GOLD analysis project Ga0101943, IMG submission 75244) | Hot spring sediment bacterial and archeal communities from British Columbia, Canada, to study Microbial Dark Matter (Phase II) - Dewar... ... | reverse complement strand
CACACTCGCCCAGCAGACAGGCGCGACCGTGTGGCTTGCCAACGCCGCGCCGCTGATGCACCTGCCCGTCACGGTGCAGCCCGAAAGCGCGTTAGACCCCGCCCTCAAGGAGCGCGTCGCCTTCGCCAAAGAGCGGCTGCAGGAACTGCGCCTGCTGAAAACCCTGCTGACCGACGGCGAGACGGACGCTGTCCGCGCGTGGAACGCCTACCAGCACGCCACCGACCACTGGCGTAGCCCCGCCGTGCAGCAGCGCGTCGCCAGCCTCACGCCCGACGACTTCGAACGCGCCGCGCCCTACCCCGAACGCGACCGCCTCCAGCGCGAACGGCTGAACCTGCCGCCCTTCCCGACCACCACCATCGGCAGCTTCCCGCAAACGCCCGAAGTGCGCCAGATGCGTCAGGCATACCGCACAGGCAAAATCACCGCCGAGGAGTACGACGCCTATATCCAAAGCCAAATCCGCGAACTTATCGCCTTCCAAGAGCAAATCGGGCTCGATGTACTGGTTCACGGCGAGTTCGAGCGCACCGATATGGTGGAGTTCTTCGCCGAGAAGATGGACGGGATTGCCTTCACGCAGCAGGGCTGGCTGCTGTCGTATGGCACGCGCGTCTACCGTCCGCCAATCATCCACGGCGATGTCGTCCGCACTGCGCCGATGACCGTCAAGGAGACCGCCTACGCCCAGTCGCTGACCCAAAAGCCTGTCAAGGGCATGCTCACGGGTCCCGTGACGATTATCGCGTGGAGTTATGTGCGCGAGGATATCCCCGTCGAGCAGGTCGCCTACCAGATTGCGCTTGCCCTACAAGACGAGGTACGCGACTTGGAGGAGGCGGGCATCCCAATTATCCAAATCGACGAACCTGCCTACCGCGAGAAGGCGCCCCTCAAACGCGCCGACTGGGACGCCTACTTCCGCTGGGCAGCGCAGGCGTTCAAACTCGCCGCACGCGCCAAGCCTGAAACCCAGATTCACACCCACATGTGCTATTCGGACTTCAACACCGTGCTGCAGTATATCGACTGGATGGACGCCGATGTCATCACGATTGAGGCGGCGCGCGCCAAAGGCGAGGTCATCAGCGCGTTCGAGCATTACAACTACACGCGCCAAATCGGACCGGGTGCGTTCGATGTGCATACGCCTGCCGTGCCGAGCGTGGGATCCATCGAGGCGGTGATGACCCGCGCGATTCGCGTCTTCCCGAAAGAGCAGTTCTGGGTGAACCCCGACTGCGGGCTGAAGACGCGCAAGTGGGACGAGGTGATCCCCGCGCTGAAGCACATGGTGCAAGCCGCACGCAACCTGCGCGAGCGACAGGCATGATTCGAATCACGGTTCCCCTCGCGAAGCGGGGGGAACCTCAAGGAGGGGGGGCGAAGTTAAACCCCTTGCACAGCGGGCATAAGATGCAACAGGCGCTGGAGGAACTGCAACGCGCGATTCAGCATGCGCTGGCGTTGGGGCTGGGGCGTGCGGGCGGTCTGGAGCCGCTGCGCGACGCGCTGCGCGCCCTACAGCCCCACGACGCGCTTGCGCCCCTTGCCGACGGCGTGCAGGCGGTGCTGGACACGGACGACGCGCGCGTGCAACTGGATGTGCTGACGCGCCTGCACTATGCCTGCGGGCGGCTGCTGACGCGCCTGCGCGCCGACGCACTGCCAACGCTGCACGCCGACGCGCTTCACGAGCCGACGCGCAGGGTTGCCGCCGTAGTACTCCCCTCCTCGCGGTTTCCCCCGACTCGCGAGGGGAACCAAGCCCCATCGGTTCCCCCTGCGGGCAGGGGGAACCTGCAGGAGGGGGTTCTTGAGAGTTTCGCCCGCCTGTTTCGCGGCGAGGCGTCGCTGCTGGAGACGCTGCCTACCGTCTACGCCCACCTGCAGGCGTGGCAGCCCGACCAGCCCCTGCTGCCCATCCAACTCGCACTGGCGCACTACGGCACGGCGCACATCGCGTTAGAGCGGCTGCGCGCCCTCGGCGCGACCGCGTTGCAGGCGGTCATCCAACTGGCGGGCAGCAAAAGCCCCGCCGTGCGCCTGCGCGCCTGTGAGCTGCTGCTGGAGTACGACGCGCCCAAAGCGACCGCCGCCCTGCGCAGCGCGCTGCCCAAAGCCCCGCGCGCCCTGCCCCTGATGCAAAAACTGCGCACCCGACCCGACCTGCACGAGGTGCTCCTCAAAGACGGCGCGCCCACCCTCGAACAGTGGCTGCCCGCCCTCAACGACCGACGCCAGTACCACCAGATGCTGCAGCAGACCGAAGTACAAATTATGCTGCTGCCCCCCAACGCGCCCGCGCTGGACGCCCTGTTCCAGAAAATCCACGCGCTGGCATTCAACGACCACGACCACTGGCGGATGCGGGTGCGCGTGCCCCACGAGCGCACCACCCAGACCCTGCTGGCGCACCCTGAATGGCTGCGCAGCCAGTGGTATGAGCATTTCCTTGCGACGCTGGACTACCGCCTGATTCCTATCCTGCGGAGCATCCACCCGCAGTTCTGGCGCGAGCAGGTGCGCCAAATCGCACAGAACCTGCCCGACGCGGCGTTCCTGACCGACGCGCTGCGCGGGCATCCCGACCTTGTGAAGCGGTTCGGCGAGCCTGCCGAGGTTGCCCAGTCTCGGAATTAGGACTCGGGTTCCTACCGTTGGGCGTCGGGAACTCTCGAACAGGAGAAGTCGCGCCCGTCGCGAATAGCCACTATGCTATGCGACGACGCACGGTGATTGGGGTAATACTCCTGCTGCTGATGGGCGCGCACGCCGACAAACTGACGCTGCACGACGGCACCGTCATCGAGAACTGCTACATCCGCGACGAGGGCGTGCGCCTAATCGTGTGGGAACGGCTCGAAGATGTCGGCACGGATCGCTGGAAAGTCTACCCGCGCCGACTGGTCAAGGAGTTCACCATCGAGCGCGACGCGGCGTGGGACGCGAAGCCGAACCTGCCCGACCTGACGATTACGCACATCGAACTGAACCCGAAACTCGCGGGGCTGCACGGGCGCGTGGAGTATGACCCCTACGGACGCCCCAAACTCGTGGGCGGCAGCCTGCCCGACCTCGGCGAACGCGCCTACATGGAACCCGAAGCCGTCGTGCAGGGGCTGAAGTTCCAATACACGCCTGGCGAGACCATCACGATGACCGCGCATGTGAAGAACGCGGGCTTCGCCGACGCCGCGCCGTTCGAATATGTCTGGCTTATCGACGACAAGGAAATCGCCCGCGGGCGCGTTACGAAACGACTCAAGCCCCAAGAGCGCATCGAACTGCAGACCAAATGGCAGTGGCAGGACGGGTTCCACCATGTCAGTTTTCGCATCCGCACCAACCAGCGCGAGATCGCCACGATTAACAACCAGATTACCGACCCGCTGTGGGGGTTCGCTTTCTTCTACATCGTCCACAAGGAGCGCGTGAAGGTCTGGAACGAGTTCCGCAACGCCTACGGCGCCTTCGCGTGGGAAGACTACTACCGCTGGCACTTGGACATTATGAACCTGCTGTTCGAGCAGAGCGTGTACCCCTCCGCGCCCGAAGGCATCAAGGCGCGCGTGCGGCTGGATCGCATCATCTACGCCGACGATATGGACGCTGCCATCCGCAACCGCTTCTCGGCGGACGGGATTGCCTACGATCAGGGCGGCTGGATTTTCATCAGCGACGAGGATCGCAACCGCAACTGGAAGGCGCCCGAACCGCAGTGGCGCAACAACACCGAATGGTCGCTGCCCCACGAACTGGGACACCAACTGGGGCTGACCGACCTGTACGCGCTGGACTATCACGGGCACGAGAACCACCGCATGTCCGACAACGGCGACATGCTGACTCACTACTATCGCGGCTACAAGACGATGATGCACTGGCACGGACCGCATTTGTGGTCGGAGGTGTGCGCGGGCTACTTGAACCAGACTTGGAACAAGCCGCGCGGGCACTTCGGCGATTACTACTTCGCCCTCCCCGCCGAGAACTTCCTGCAGATTGTGGATGTGAACGGTTTGCCTGTGGCGGGCGCGACGGTGGAGATTTTCCAGCGCGGCGTGGTGGTGGACAAGACCCAGCCGCCCCAAGAGCAGGCGGGCGTGACCGTCTACGCAGTGGTGGAGGACGGCAACTTCGGGCATCCCGTCTCCAGCGACCCCGTGATGGTGGGCAGAACGGACGCGCAGGGGCTGCTGCGCTTGCCGAACCGCCCCGTGCAGGAGGTGCGCACGCTGAACGGCTACCACCGCCGCCCGAACCCGTTCGGCAACATCAATGTCGTGGGGCAGCGCGGGCTGCTGCTCGTGCGCGTGACCAAGCACGAGCGCCCCTGCTACTACTGGCTGGAGATTACCGACTTCCTGATCGCCTACCTGCGCGGGCACACGGAGCGGTTCACCCTCACGCTGCGCACGCCCTACGGCTCGCCCGACTCGCCGCCCGCGCCGCGCAACCTACGGGTGGAGCGCGTCGACGAACACCAGGTGCGCCTGCGCTGGGACGCCCCAGAAATCACGCGCGACCAGCACTACAACGACCTCATCGTGGCGTATCGGGTCTACAGGCGCGTCTCCAGCGACGGGCTGAACGACCGCCCGTGGTTCCCTGTGGCGACGGTGGAGCCTGATACGCGCAGCGTCGTGATTGACCTGCGCCAGCATTACCACAAAGACCTCTACTGGTTCTCCAACGCCAACCGCTTCGCCGTCTCGACAGTGGGCACAGGCGGCGTTGAGAGCGAACTGGTGGAGATCGTGATGCCGAAGGATTAGCCGCCCAACTCGCGCGTGAGCCACTGCGCGAAGTCGGGGTTCACACTGGCAAGCGGGATTTCGCCGACGAAGTGCGTGTAGTCGATGTGGCGGCGGGCGACGGCTTCAATCGATTCGCGCATGCCCGCCCGCGCCTTGACAATCAGCACGGTCTCCGACTCCTGCTGCACCGCGCCCTCCCACAGGTAGGCGCAGGTAATGGGGAACCAGTTCGCGCACACGGCGATGCGCTCGCGCAGCAGGTCATAGGCGACCGCCTGCGCCTCGTCGGGCTGGCTGAAGGTCAGGTAATACAGCGCCAGCATCGCTATCGTCGGGCGGGCTTGCCCCCGCGCACCATGCGCTCCACAGCATCGGGTTCACGCGGCAGGGCGCGACTCAGGTTCTCCACCCCGCGCTCCGTCACCAAGTAGTCGTCCTCGATCCGAATGCCGATGCCCTCCGACGGGATATACAGCCCCGGCTCGATGGTGAACACCATACCAGGACGCAGCGGCTGGTTCGGGTCTAAGTCATGCACATCCATGCCCATCATGTGCGACAGCCCATGCACGAAGAAGCGGTCTAAGGTCTGTTCGTTGCCGTTCTCGTCTTTGGCGCGCAGTTTATGGTTGCGGAAGAATTCGACAACTTTCTGGTGCAGTTGCCCCAGCGTGATGCCCGGTTTGGCTTCCTTCTCGGCGTATTTCATCGCGTCCAGCACGGCGATATAGAGTTCGCGTTGGCGCGGGGTGAATTTGCCCGACGCGGGGTAGGTGCGCGTGATGTCGGCGGTGTAGTAGGAGTATTCCGCGCCGATGTCCACCAGCACCAGTTCGCCCGCGCGCACTTGCCGCTTGTTCGCGTTGTAGTGCAGGATGCAGGCGTTGGATCCCGAGCCGATGATCATCGGGTAGCCCTCGCGTTCGGAGCCGTGCCTGCGGAACGCCTCTTGCGCTGCGCCCTCCAGTTCGTACTCGTAGACGCCGGGCGCGAGTCGCTGGGCGAGCGCACGGTGTCCTGCGATACTGGCGGCGACCGCCTTGCGGATGAGCGCGACCTCGGCGGGCGATTTGACCACCCGCATCGGCGCCATCAGGCGGTCTATGCTGGCGACTTGCGCTTCGGGGTTCGCCTCGCGGATGGCGTCCGCAAGCAGTGTGCGCGCGGGGCGGTTCACCAGCACGCGCGGGTGCAGTTTGAGCGCGTCGGCGAGAAACTCGCGCAGTTCCCCGCGCTCGCGAATATCGTCGATGCCCGTCTCGCGCCGCGTCTGGTCGTTCGGTTCGGGCAGAGGTCCCTCAAACAGGCGCGACACCCGCGACTGGCGCGGCAGAAACAGCACGACCCGCTCCTCCAGCGGGCTATCTTGGGGCAAAATCACCAGCACGCCGTTCATCGCCTCCAGTCCCGTCAGGTACATGAAGTTATTGTCTTGGCGGAAGCGCATGCGCGTGGGCGGGCTGGTCTCGCTGGCGAGAATCGCGATTTGGTCGCTCTCCAGCGTTTGGCTCAGTTGCTCGCGTCGCTGGGCATACTCGGAGACGGGGATACCCCACAGTGTGGGCGTCTCCGCCGTGGCGTACACGCCACTGCCCAGCACAATCAGCCCCAGTATCCATCCGAACGATTGGCGTCGCATGGTAGGAGTGTACCCCGCGCGTGCAGGAAAGTGCGCTTGGAGGTAGAATCACGCGCCCGCTATGGAACAGGAGTTCCCCACACGGCAAGAGTACGATGCATGGTGGAAACTTTTCCTGCAGGGGTTCCTGAAGGAGTTTCTGGAGTTGGTCGCGCCCGACTTGCACGCGATGATTGACTGGGACGCGCCTGTGGAGTTTGTCGACAAGGAGTTGCTGCCGATTTCGGCGGATAGCCGCACGCAGCGTCTCTATGTGGATTCGCTGTTTCGCGTGCGCCTGCGCAACGGGCAAGAGGCGCTCGCGCTGATTCACATCGAGGTACAGGGCGACCCAGAGGCGCTGTTCCCGAAGCGGATGTTCCGCTACTTCGCGCGTCTGTATCTGGAGTACGACTTGCCGATTATCAGCCTTGCCATCTTCAGCGACGACAACCCAAACTGGCAGCCCGACACCTACGAGATGTCGCTGGGCGGTTGCGAACTCGTCTTCAAGTATCGCACGCTGAAACTGATGAACCTTGACCGCGCGGCGTTGGAGCAGAACTCGAACCCTGCCTCGTTAGTGCTGTTAGCGTTCCTACGCGCGCGAGAGACAGCGCGCAATATGGATCTCCGCTTCGAGTCGCGCAAGCACCTCGCGATTCTGGCGCGTGAACGCGGGTATAATGAGGAACAGCTGGCGAAACTCGATGAGCTGTTGGAGGGGATTATGAAACTGCCTGAGTTCCTGGAGAAGCAGTACGAGGAGGCGCTTGAGGAATACAAGCGCGAGAAGAAGATACCCTTCATCACGGCGGCGGAGCGGATTGGACTGCGCCGTGGGATTGCGGAAGGCTTTCAGCAGGGCTACACCATCGGGCGACAGGAAGGACTGGAGGCTGGACGGCAAGAAGGGCTGGAAGCCGGGCGACGCGAAGGACTGGAAGCTGGACGACGGGAAGGAAAAGAAGAGGGGCTGCAGCAGGGGCTTCAGCAGGGGCTGCAGCAGGGGCTTCAGCAGGGGCTGCAGCAGGGGCTGCAGCAGGGGCTTCTCGAAGGTCTGCGCAGGTCGCTTAGCCGACGATTCCAGAAGCGGTTTGGCGATGCATCGCGGGATGTGATCGACGCGCTGAACGCCGTTGATGATGTGGCGTTGCTGAACCGTATCGACGAGTTAGACGCCGAGGACGTCCCGCTTGATGCCATCCGACAGCAACTGACAGACTACTTGAACCGATAATCTGAGTCGCCATGAGCGAGATTCTCATCACGCCTGAAGGGTACGAACGGCTCAAGCGCGAGCTGGAGGAGCTGAAGACGGTCAAGCGGCGCGAGATTGTGGAGCGCATCAAGGCGGCGCGTGCGCTGGGCGACCTCAGCGAGAACTTCGACTACCAAGACGCCAAGCGGCAGCAGGCGATCCTTGAGGGGCGCATCAAAGACCTGGAGACCGTGCTGAGCCGCGCGAAGGTCGTTCCGCGCCCCGACAACGCGGGCGAGGTGGTGCATTTAGGCAGCAAGGTCACCCTGCACGACCTCGACACCGACAAGAAGCGCACCATTGCCATCGTCGGCTCGTTCGAGGCAGACCCGCTGCAAGACCTCATCTCCATCCTCTCGCCGCTGGGCAAGGCGGTGCTGGGCAGAACCGCAGGCGAGGAGGTCGCCGTCAACACCCCCAAAGGCGTCGTGCGCTACCGAATCGTGCGCATCGAGTAGCAGGAATCCCGCAGGCGAGGGCGAACCCGTCCACAGGAGGCGCACTATGGCACGAGTCACTTTGCTGATTGGCTTGACGAACGGGCAAGAGATCGACTGCCCAATCAACTCGCGCGACGAGGCGCAGCAGGTTATCGAGGAGCTGCGCCGTTCAGATGATTTGGTGAACCTGCCGGGCATCTGTTTCATTCGTACCTCTGGCTCGTCGGAGCTGGGCGCGCGGGGGGTGGTCGCCGTACACCCGCACCAGGTGGTCTACACGCAGATTCTGGGCGTCGATGAGTAGCCTGCGGCGTTGGGGGTGCGACTATTAGCACCCATGCCCGAACGCAAACAGCACTTGCAGCAGGTCGGCGTCATCAATCACGCCGTCCCAGTTGAGGTCGTAGCGGGTGTAGCCCCGCTGCCCGAACGCAAACAGCACGCCCAACAGGTCGGCGTCATCGACGCAGCCGTCGCCGTCCGTGTCGCCAACCGCATCGCGCCGCCAGCGGTAGTCGTTGCGCATCGCCTCGCGCCAATCCTGAATCGTGTTCCACTTGCCCTCGATGTAGTACGGGTCAATCTGGGGCCAGCGGTACAAACACACGCCCCATATCGCTTGATTCGCAGGGTTCTGGTTCCAAGTGTGGATTTCGCGGTAGGCGTTTTTGATCCAGCCGTTGTTGGTGTTTGTCCACGGCTCGCCCTGATTGGTCTCGGTGATAAACGCGGGCAGGTGGCGCAGCGACGGGGATACGCGGCTCAGTAGGTTGCGATACACCCGAAAGTGCAGGTACACCTGGTCATACGGCGGCTGCATGCGCGTCTCGCTGAAGATGTTGTTCGGGTCGCTGCCGTGCGTGTAGGCGTGCAGGATGATGCCGTCCTGCTCCGCGCCAATCGCCTCCAGCATCTGCGCCCAGTAGTCCAGAAAGCCCGGAATGCCGTACTGCGGGAACGGCGGCGCGTAAGTGCCCACAGGCGCGGCACACACCCAGTCGTCCTCGTGCCCAGGAATCGAGCGGATGGCGTCGCGGCACATGCGAAACACCTGCACATAGCGGGCAACGGTGATGGGTTCGCCGCTTTCGCCGCCTGGCCATTCGACGGGCAGGTTCGTCTCGTTGCCGATAATCCAGATGTGCGCGCCGTGCGAGTTGCGCACGAAGTTCGCCACGCGCTGCGCGAAGTTCGCGTACTGCGCCGACGGGGGTAGCGTGCCGTTCGGATGGTAGCCGTAGTTCAGACGCACAATCACGCCGTGCCCCGAGTTGGTGTAGGGGCGGTAGTCGCGCCCTGTCTGGTTGTTCGGGTCTGCGCCCAACGCTTCGGTGAACAGGATCCAGATGCGCTTGCCCTCCGCGACGGCGGCAAACTCCCCGCCTGGCTCGTGCAGCCCGAAAATCCACGGCGGGTCGACGGGGTCGCTCTCGTTGGGCAGCACGCGGATGTCGTCGATGTAGACGGTGTAAGGTCGCGTGTCGGCGGGGTCTACGGGGGTGAAGGCGAGATGCTCTAGCACGCCCGTGCGCCCGTCTAATATGGCGTTCGCGTCGCCTGCAAACGGCAGCACGGGTTCGTTCGGCAGGTCGAACACCACCTGCACCCAGCGGTCTTTCTCGGTAATGCGCTTGCCGATGGGCGGGTTGGTTGGGCTGCCCTGCGTCGCGCCGACCCACTCGATAGCGCCTGTTGCGCCGCCGTTCGCGCCGCAGGCGGCTTTGGTGTGCGTTTCGCGCACGCCCAGCGTCAGGTAGAAGTCGGGCGTGCTGCTGGGCACATACAGCCACAGGCTCAGCCGCCGCTGGAAGCTAATCGTCGGGTTGCCGTAATACAGCGTGTTGTTGGTGGTCAGTCGCAGCCACGCACGCGGGTTGCCGTTGAACCGCCACACCACCTTCAGCGCACGGCTGCCCAACGGCGTGCGGTTGCGCTCCAAGCTAATCTGCGCGCAGTTCGGACCGCTGCTGCACGCGCCCGTGTACGCCAAAAAGCCGCTCGTCGTGCCCGAAAAGCTCGGCTGGCGGAACATCACCACGCCGTTGAGACCGTTGGAGTAGCCCTCGAAGTGTTGAATCTCGCACTGTGCCGTTGCCGACGCCAGTAGCGCCGCCGTCAGTGCGCCACACGCCCACAAACGCCCTACATGTGTTCCCATTGCCCGATACCTCGCACTGAGGCGATTCCGCGCGCCGCTGTGAACTCCTTGTTTCACGAAGGTGTGGCGGGAATCCTGCCCACTCGGCACGCAACATTAGGTATCCTTACGCCTATGCCAGAGGAGCAGCGCTGCGATATCCTGTTGCGCGGCGGGACGGTTTTCGACGGGCTGGGCAATCCTGGCTTTTGTGCGGATGTGGCGATCACGGGCGAGCGCGTTGTCGCGATTGGCGAGCTGGAGGGCTGGCGCGCGGGCGTGGAACTCTCCGTTGAGGGCTTGTGCGTCGCGCCAGGCTTTATCGACATTCACACGCACGCCGACTTCTCGCTGAACCACCATCCCGAACAGCTCAGCGTGCTGTTTCAGGGCATAACGACGCAGGTCGGGGGCAACTGCGGATTCGCTGTCGGGCAGATCGATGACACGCCGCTCTTTCGCCAAGAGCAGCGCTGGCTCAAGCCCTACGGCGTTCAAATCAACTGGCGCTCGTTCGAGGAGTACCTACGCCAGCTGGACGAGCTGGGGCTGGGCGCGAACTATGTGCCGCAGTGCGGGCACGGCACAGCGCGAAAAAAGGTAATGGGCTACGAGAAGCGACCGCCTACCCCTGCCGAGCTGGACGCGATGTGCCGCGAGATTGCGCTATGTTTTGAGGCGGGCGCGGTCGCCTTCACCACAGGGCTGGAGTACCCGCCCAACAGCTTCGCCGAGACCGACGAGATTATCGCGCTGGCGAAGGTCGCCGCGCAGTACGGCGGCTTCTACGCGACACACTTGCGCAGCGAGGGCGATTATCTGATTGAGAGCGTGCAGGAGGCGTTGCGCATCGCCCAGGAGGCGGGGCTGCCCTTGCAACTGGCGCATCACAAGGCGGAGGGCAGGCACAACTGGGGCAAGGTGCATCAGACGCTGCAGATGGTCAGCGAGGCGGTCGCGCAGGGGCTCGATGTCACGCTCGATGTCTACCCCTACACGGCGTACCAGACCTCGCTGGCGGTGGCGTCGCTGCCCAGCTGGGCATTAGACGGCGACCCCGACACGCTGCTGGCGCGCCTGCGCGACCCCAACGAGCGCGAGCGGCTGATTCATGCCATGCGCGAGGCGCAACCCGACTGGCACAGCACGGTCATCGGCAGCACGCCACACAATCGCGACTATCAGGGGCTAACGCTCGCCGACGCTGCGCGTTTGGCGGGCAAAGACCCCGAACCCTTCGTGCTGGACTTGCTGCTGGACGCGGGCGGGCATGTGGGCGTGGCGTGGTTCAACATGGCGGAGGACGACCTGCGCACCGTGCTGCAGTACCCGCTGACGATGGTCGCCTCCGACGGCGTGGGCACAGAACCCAGCAAGTACGCCGCCGAGCGACCGCACCCGCGCAGCTACGGCACTTTCCCGCGCGTGCTGGCACAGTATGTGCGGCAGGAGGGGCTGCTGAGCCTGGAGGAGGCGATTTTCAAGATGACGGGGCTGCCCGCCGCGCGCCTGCGCCTGACCGACCGCGGGGTGCTACAGGAAGGCGCATACGCCGACATCGTGGTGTTCGACTTCGGCGCGATTCAAGACTTGGCGGACTTCCAGAACCCGCACCGCTTGGCGCAGGGGGTTGTGCATCTGCTGGTGAACGGGCGGTTCGCCATCCGCGATGGGGCGTACACAGGAACCCGCGCGGGGCGCGTGCTACGACGCGGGTAGCCTACTCCAGCTCGATGCCCCGCTCTCGTAGCGCTTCGCGGATGCGCTCCAACTCTGCCTGCAGTCGCTCGCGTTCGGCGCGCTCTCGCGCCTCGCGCTCCTCCCGCGTCAACACCAAGTTACCCTCACCGTCCCACAATCGCAACCACGACCACACACGACCACGATACGACCCACGCCACACACCCACATACGCACCCAACTGCTCACTCCACAACCAACCCCGCTCATTCGGCTCTATCCGCACATAACCCGTCCCCGACAACCGATACCCCACCAACTCCCCAGTACGCCGATCAAACCAAAAATACTCAGGCACACGAAACACCTGCGCATAAAACCCCACATTCCGCTCCACATCCTTCTGGCGCGTGGAACTGGAGATAAACTCCACCACCAAGTCGGGATACCGCCCGTCCTCGTTCCACACCACCCAACTCTCGCGCGGCTTCGTGCCGTCCACATCCTTCACAAGGAAAAAGTCGGGACCCTTGAAGCGCGGCTTGCGGGCGGTGGTTTCGGCTTCCACATACTGTTCGATCTCTTCGGCTTGTTCGACGCTGTAGTAGATGAACATATTGCCGCCGCAGAAGTAGGTGTTGGGTTCGCCGAGGTGGTTGCGGACGAGTTCGTCGAGGAGTGTGATGCTGACGACATGCCAATCCGATTCTATTCGGTCTCCGTCTCCTGGGGGTAGTTTGAGTTGTTGCAGTCGTTGAAGCGACGCTTGGATGTGTTCGGGGAGCGGCACGGGCTCCGCCTGCTGCTTGGCGCGTGGTTTGCGCTTGGGTTTGGTCGCTGTTGTCTGCGTCGCCATCGCGTCAGATTATACCTGCTCAATAAGCAGAGCGCAATTCAGTTCGCTTCCTGAACCTCTGTGAGAAACCGATAGTGCTCGGCGTAGTCGTAGGGTGTGGCGAGGTAGCGTGTGGCGCGTGTGTGGTAGGCAGCGCGGGCATCTTCGTGGTCAGGGTACTGCAGGGCGGTCTGGTAGCACTTGATAGAGCGCTCGCGCCTCTGCAGCAGGTCGCAAAGTAGCCCACACTCGAACCATGCGCGTCCACGGAGCGCGTCGTCGCTCTGAACGGGGGCAGCGTTTGCCTGCTCGAATGCGTGCAACGCGCCGTGCAGGTCAGCTACCCAAAACGCGCAGTGTGCCCGCCCGTAGTAGCCTAACCAGAAGTCTGGACGCATCTGAACCATCTGCTCGGAGAGCGCTTGCACCACGACGATACCTTCGCTGTCCGCAATTGCCCAGCGGATTCGGTGTTCCAACACCTCCTGAAGGGTTTCGGCGCGCGCCGATTCGGGCAAATGCGTGTGCAGATACTCCCGCCACAGCATCTCGGCTTGCCCAAGGCTCATGCCAAATGCCCGCTGGAAAGCGCAGTCTTCCTCTCCTTGCCGACAGTGGGTGTAGAACTCGCGGAAACGCGCCAGCCCGAACTGCTCAATCAGGTAGAGCGTGAAACTGCCCGCCCAAGCGTAGTGGCTGCGTTCCCATTCCCGATAGCGGAAGTGTGTCTCGTCCAACAGTCGCAGGAGCGAGTAGCTGGGCAGGTAGTGTAGAAAGTAGAGTGCGTTCGCGTGCGCCGTGAGTGGCTCCGCGTGATACTCGGTGGCTTCTGCAATCCCCTCCAGAAACAGCACAGGCGCATCCTCGTTCCAGCGTGCAGTGATGATGTGTGCCCACTCGTGAAGCAGTATCCGATAATACCTCGATTCGTCCCCATTATGGACGACAGATACGGTTTCCGTATAGTGATCTGCCCATCCAGTATAGCCTTGGAGGCGATTGCGCGCCTCAAAAAACCGCTCGGTAGCAACGATCACATATCGATTCCTGCCTTCCACAGAGGTTTGCAAAAATGACTCGGCGGTTTCAAGCGCCGAGACGGCTTGCTGATACAACATTTCGCGCTGTGGCTCGAAGACAGCTTCGTAAGCAAGCACGAACCGCTCGCCTTCGCGAAAGCGCATGTTTCGACGCACCTCTCGGTACTCACGGTACACCCTTGCTGTGAATACCCCCGCATAGAAGCCGACTATCGCGCCCAGCAGCACAATCAAGATCTGGGACAAAAACTCACGCACGGGTTGGGGAAGCAACCAACGCGAGAAGAACGCGAACAAGAACGCCCCCATAAACAACGGCACGAATTTCTGTATCTCGCGCGCCCGCCACGCCTGCTGCACCCGCCGACGAATAACGCGCCCCACGCCGCGTGCAGCACGGAGAAGATAGCGCAAATCATCCATACACTGTCCCCCGTCAACAGCGCCGATAGTATACCCCGCTACTTCCCTGCCGGGCGCTGCAAGCGGAACATGGCTTCGGGGGTGGCGCGTACATACCACGATTCGCCCATGCGCCCGATGTAGTCGGCGACGAGGTTGTCCACCACGCCTTCGGGGGTGAGCAGCGTCTCGGCGATGTGGAAGCACAGCACCTCGCCAATCACATAGTTCGCGGCGACGGGACCTGTGCCGTGTGAGACGACTTGGAACAGCTTGCACTCCATGGCGATGGGGCTTTCGGCGACGCGGGGCGGCTGCACATAGAGCGACGGGGCGCGCGTTAGCCCCACTTGCTCGAACTCGCTGACGCCGTACTCGTACTCGAACGAGGTCTGGTTCATCTGCTCGGCGAGCCAGTAGGGGACGATGTTGACCACGAACTCGCCTGTGGCGTGCACATTGCGCAGGGTGTCTTTGGGACGCCCGTCGCGGAAGTTGGTGCAGGAAAACACGACCGACACAGGGTTCGCCCCGCCCGCGTTGAAGAAGCTGAACGGCGCGAGGTTCACCCTGCCGTCGGGCGCGCAGGTGCTGACCCACGCAATCGGGCGCGGCGCAACGCAGCTAATCAGCAGCGCATACGCCTCGCGCGGACTCATTTCCGAAGGGACAAAGGTGCGTACCGACATCGCCCCATAGGATACCTGATTCGGCTATAATATGCCCGCTATGGCACGCACACGGCTTCGAGCAGGCGCGGCGAAGGTGGACATCACGCCCGACCTTACCAAGATACGCATCCAGCTGGGCGGCTACAACGCGCGGCTGAACATGCCCCCCACAGGCGTCCACGACCCGATATACGCCCGCGCGCTCGCCCTGGAGATGGGCGGGCAGTCGGCGGTGATGGTCGCGCTGGATCACCTACTGGTTCCGCACAGCCTCACGCGCGCCGTGCTGCAGGCGACGGGACTGCAACCTGCGCAGCTGTTGCTGTGCGCGAGCCACACGCACTGCGCGCCCGATTCGAACGGGCTGAACGAACGGATGCGCTTCCCGCTGCCGGGGGTGGGCACATTTTTGCCAGAGTTTCTGGCGTTCACGACGGAGCGCGTCGCGCAGGCAGTACGGCAGGCGCGCGAGCGCATGCGCCCCGCGACGGTCGCCCTCGCCGCCGCCGAGCTGCCGAACCTGAACCGCAATCGGCGCGGCAGGCGACTGCTGGATCGCACGATGACCGTCGCACGGCTGGACGACACGCAGGGCAAGCCAATTGCGGCGATCGTCGTCTTCGCGGCGCACCCGACGATTTACCCGCACACGATGATGCAGGTCTCGGCGGAGTTCCCCGGCGTGGTGCAGACGACGCTGGAGCGCACGCTGGGGCGCGCAGCGGTCGCGCTGTACCTGAACGGCGCGCAGGGCGATGTGTCGCCCGTCGCCGACGCGGGCAAGGACGACCACGAGCGCGTGCGCCTCTACGGCACGGCGCTTGCCGACCACGCGCAACGGCTGCTGCGCAACGCCCAACCCGCACCCGCGCGCCTGCGGGTGCATCAGCAGATGGCGCGCCTGCCCGAAGCGCAACCGCACCCCGAGTTCCAAGAATCGGCGGGACGCGACTTCAAAGTGCCCGAAGCGCTGCTGCGCCAGCTCGCGCGGCAAATCACGCCCGAATCCGCGCCTGTGAGCCTGCTTGCGCTGGGCGAGCTGCTGCTGGTCGGCTTCCCCGGCGAGCCCATCAGCTCGCTGGGGCTGCAGGCGCGCGAGTTGGGACGCGAGGCGGGCTATCGGTATGCTGCGCCCGTCGCGCTCGCCAACGACTGGATCGGCTACATCCTCACCCGCCACGAGTACCTCAAGGGCGGCTACGAGGCGACCATCTCGTTCAACGGACCCGACGCGGGCGAGGCGATTATGGGCGCGGTGCGGGCGGGCATCAGCGCGCTTCGCGACTGAGGCGACCCAACGCTGCCTAACTGTCCTGCCGACGCCACATCTACTGAAAACACCTGATGCGGGCACATCGGTTCGGCACGGTATCTTGGGGGCAGCCGCGCCGTGTTGCTCTCACCCCCCTGTGTCCCTCTCCTTAAAAGGGGCAGGTTTTTTTCGGGGGCATCCGCCCACACCCAAAAGAAAGAGCCATCGCCCGATGGGATGTAATCCACACCACGAACAAACACGCGATCGCTCTACCCAAACGACTGCGGCAATTTTACCGCACCATCCGCACCAACTACCCACACCTCACCCAACCCCAAGCCAAAACCCTCGCGCTCTGGAGCGACGCCATCCTCCACACAAGCACCTGCAGACTAACCCCCGTCGCCACCGACGCCGCGCTCCTGCCCCGACAATCCCAAAACACCCTCCGACAACGCCTCCGAGAGTTCTACAAAGACGCCGCGCACAAGTCAGGCATCCAACGCCGTGAACTGGACATCACCCCCTGCTTCGCTGCCCTGCTGCGCTGGATTGTCCGCTTGGGGACACCCCAGCACAAGTGCCTTGCCCTCGCTTTAGACGCCACCACCCTCAAGCAACGCTTCACGGTGCTGAGTATCCGCGTGCTGCATCAGCACCGCGCCATCCCTGTGGCGTGGACGGTTCTGCCTGCCAACCAGCCTGGCAGTTGGCAGCCGCACTGGGAGGCGTTGTTAGAAGCGTTGCGCCACGCAATCCCAAAGGATTGAACCGTGTTGGTATGTGCCGACCGCGGGCTGTATGCCAAGTGGCTGCTTGAGCGGATTGTGCAACTGGGGTGGCACCCGTTGTTGCGCATCAACGCGCAGGGCTGGTCTCGGCAGGCGGGGCAGACGACCGATTATCGCTTGGCGTCTGTTGTGGCGCAGGCGGGCACGCCGTGGTGCGGGCAGGTGGTCTGTTTCAAGAAGAACCCGTTGGCGTGTACCTTGTTGGCGTCTTGGGAGGCGGGTCAATCGGAGGCGTGGCTGCTGGTGACGGACTTGCCGTCTGAGCGGGCGCGTGCGCGATGGTATGGGATGCGGGCGTGGATAGAGAGCGGGTTTGCGGACTTGAAGCGTCGGGGGTGGCAGTGGCACAAGACGCCGATGGTGGACGGGGGGCGTGCGGGGCGTTTATGGTTGGCGTTGGCGGTAGCGACTGTGTGGGTGGTGGGGGTGGGGAGTGAGGCGACGCAGCGTCGGGGGGCGTGTGGGCAGGGGCGGTGTGTTGGGGTGAGTTGTTTTCGTTTGGGTCGGTTGCAGATGTTGGCAGCTCAGGCGCGTGGGGAGTGGTGTGCGTTAGGGGTTTTGGTGGGTGTGGATGGGTTGGGTGAGCGTTTGCCGCCTGTGTGAGGGGGCGCGGTTGGTGGGTGTATTGGGTGTGCGCAGCCATTATGTTTTCTTTGTAGATTTGAGGGGTAGGTTTCCACGCCCTCAGAAAAACCTACCCCTCTAAGGGAGGTTAGGAGAGGGGTGTCGAAAAATCAACCCACAGGCACTTATTATTCTCGGCAGGATTCTCCACACGCCTTGCGAATCTCCAAGTGTGCTGGAGGACGCCCAACAATGAAAGCCGTAGTGATGGCTGGTGGGGAAGGCTCGCGCTTGCGCCCGATTACAGCGAACCGCCCGAAACCGCTCGCGCCCGTCGTGAACCGCCCGATTATGGAACATATCCTGCTGCTGCTTAAGGAGCAGGGCATCGAGCAGGTGGTCGCGACGGTCTACTACCTTGCGGACGCGATTGAAGGCTATTTCGGCGACGGCGAGGCGTGGGGCATTCCCATCCACTACTCGCTGGAGGACACCCCGCTCGGCACGGCGGGCAGCGTCAAGCAGGCGGAGGAACACCTGCGCGACGGAACTTTCGTGCTGATGAGCGGCGACGCGCTCACCGACATCGACCTCCAGCCCGCCATCGAGTTCCACCAGCGCAACAAAGCCATCGCCACCATCGTGCTGGCGCGCGTGCCCAACCCGCTGGAGTTCGGCGTGGTCATCACCCGCGAAGACGGGCGCATCACCCGCTTTCTCGAAAAGCCCTCGTGGAGCGAGGTCTTCTCCGACACGGTGAACACGGGCATCTACATCTTGGAGCCAGAGATCTTCCAGTATATGGAGGCGGGCAAGCCGTATGACTTCAGCCAAGACCTGTTCCCGTTGCTGTTGCGCGAGGGCAAGCCGCTGTACGGCTATGTGATGAGCGAATACTGGAGCGACATCGGCTCGCTGCAGCAGTATCGCGAGGCGCACTACGACCTGCTCAACCGCAAGGTGCGCCTGCCCCTGCCCGGCGAGGAGAGCATCCCCGGCGTGTGGGTCGGCGCGGGAACGACGATAGACCCCGACGCGCAGGTGATTCCGCCCGTGTGCTTCGGGCGCAACTGCCGTATCAAGCGCGGGGCGGTGGTCGGTCCCTACACCACGCTGGGCGACAACTGCATCATCGAGCCGAACGCGATGGTCGTGCGCTCGATTCTGTGGGACAGCGTCTATGTGGGCGCGGGCAGCCAAGTGCAGGGCGCAATCGTCGGCACGGGCGTCACCATCAAGGAGAATGTGCAGGTGCAGGAAGACGCCGTGATTGCCGACCGCTGCCACATTGAAAGCGACAGCATCATCCGCACGCGGGTCAAACTCTGGCCCGACAAGTATATCGAGGCAGGCTCCACCGTGACGATGAGCCTGATTTGGGGGGCGCGTTGGCGCGGCTCGCTGTTCCGCGATTTGGGCGTGTCGGGGCTGTCGAACATCGAGATGACCTCCGACTTCGCCGCCAAACTCGGCGCGGCATATGCCTCCACCCTGCCGCGCGGCGCAACGATTGTGCTGGCGCGCGACACTTTCCGCGCCTCGCGCATGATCAAGCACGGCTTTATGGCGGGCGTGCTGTCGACGGGCGTCGATGTCGCCGACCTGCGCGCGATGCCCATTCCCATCACGCGCCACTACATTCGCGCGTCGGGCGCGGCGGGCGGCGTGTGCATCCGCGTCGCGCCCAACAATGTGCGCATGACGCTGATTGAGTTTTACGACAGGCGCGGCGTCTACCTGCCCAAGTCGGGCGAGCGCAAGATCGAGAACCTGTTTTTCCGCGAGGACTTCGCCCGCTGCGACGCCGACGAGGTGGGCGAGATTTTCTTCGCCTCACGCGCGATTGAGCAGTATCAGGCGGACTTCCAGAAGCAGGCGCAGTTGGCGGAGTCGGCGCGCCCGCTGCGGCTGGTGGCGGACTTCGCCTTCAGCCGCGTGGCGGCGATATTCCCCACAATGCTGGGGCAAATCGGCTACGATGTGATTGCACTGAACGCCTACCCCGACCCGCGACGCTCGCCACACACCCCTGCCGAACATAACGCCTTCGCCGAGAAACTCACGCAGGTCGTGCAGAGCTTGGGCGCGCACTGCGGCGTGATGTTCGAAAACGAGGGAGAGCGGCTCACGGTTGTCGACGAGCAGGGGCGCGTGATCGACGGCAGCGCGCTGCTCACCGTCTTCGCGCGGCTGATGGCGGAGACCTGCCCGGGCAAGCAAATCGCCGTGCCTGTGAACGCACCGTCGGTGATCGAGGAGATTGTCGCGCCCTACGGCGTGCAGGTCATCCGCACCCGCGCCGATGTGCGCTCGCTGATGAACGCCGCCGCCGAACATGCCGCGACGCTCTGCTTCGCAGGCGACACGCAGGGCGGACTGATATTCCCGCAGTTCCACCCCGGCTTCGACGCGATGTTCGCCTATGTGCGCCTGCTGGAGGCGACCCAGAAACTCGGCTGCACCCTCTCGGAAGTGTACGACCAAATCCCGCCGTTCTACACGCAGTACCGCGCGCTGCCCTGCCCGTGGGAACTCAAGGGGCGCGTGATGCGCCTGCTGGCGCAGGAGGTCAACGGGCGCACCGAGACCATCGACGGGCTGAAGGTCTACACCGACCACTCGTGGGCGCTCGCGCTGCCCGACGCTTCAGAGCCGCTGATTCACATCTTCGTGGAGTCGCGCACGCCCGAAGACGCCGAGCAGCTCCTGGCGCAGTTCGTCGCGCTGGTGGAACGCTTCACGCAGAAGCCGTAGACGCCTCGCGCAGGTAGCGGGCGGCGTCTTCGGGCGCGGTGATGTTGATGCCGACGCCCGACCCCAGCTCGAAGCCCGCGTCGATGCTCAGGCGCGGCGCAATCCGCACATACTCCCAGAACGCGCCCTCGTGGCGAGCGGGCGCGGTGAACAGCATATAGTTGTACGGCGGGTTGCCCAGCGCGGCGTACAGACGGCGCAGGGCGTCCTGCAGCACATCGGCGAACTCCGCCAGGGCGTCGGCGTCCATCGTCGCCAGCTGCAGGTCGGGCGTGGTAGGCGCAATCGCCAGCTCGTAGGGCGCACGCGACGCAAACGGCGCGTAGACCACGAACCGCGCCGTCTGGTTCACCAGCCGCGCGCCCTCGCGAATCTCCTGCTCCAGAATCGCCTCAAGCGGGTGTTGCCCATGACGGCTCTGGTAGCGGGCGACGCCCTCGATGTACCGCTGCAGCACGGGCGGGATGAACGGCAGCCCGACCAGTTGCGAGTGGGGATGCTCCAGCGACGCGCCTGCCGCCTTGCCCTCGTTGCGGAAGATGAGTACGGTCTTCAGCCGCTCGTCGCGCGCCAGCGTCTGCAGTCGCCGCTGGTACATCCGCACCGCCTCGCGCCACTGGTGTACGGAGGCGACGACGGGCGTCTCGTTGTGCTTGGGCGTCTCAATAATCACCTCGTGGACGCCGTAGCCGCCCAAGCGCGTGTAGATGCCCACGGCGTCGGGCGCGTCGTTAGCGTCGGGCGCAAGCGCGGGGAACTTGTTCGGCACAGTGCGCACCCACCAGCCTGGCGTGTCGGGGGCAGTGCCCGCCTCGCGGAAGGCGTCCACTTCGGGCGGGGTCATCGCCTCGTTGCCCACACAGAACGGGCAGGTCGGCACAAACTCAGGCGCAGGCTCGGCGGTCGTCTCGGCTTTCTTAAAGTCGTGTGGGCGACGGCTGCGCTCCGTCGCCACAATCACGCGCTCCTCGGTGATGAGGTCTACCCGTATCTCTGGCATACGGGCTATATTATGGCAGATGGGCTATCGCTCTTTCACCTCCCCCAGTGGCGCAGGTTTGAGCACGATAGGCTCGGGCGTGTAGAGCGGTCGGATCCACGCGGGCTGCGGGGGCGCTTTGGGCAGGTCTTGCGCAGGGGGCGTCGGTTGCGCGTCGGGCGTCTCCAATCCTACATCCTCCGCGCCCAGCATCTGTTGCCACTGCTCGTCGGTGAGGCGGTCTTCGGCGGGGTGGGTGAACTCGTAGTAGCTGAACGACGCGCCACGCGCCAGCGCGAACTTGCCTCCAGCGGGCACAAGCACGAAGATTGCGTGCGCAAACCCGACGGCGACCTCCAGCACCACATTGCCCAAGCCTTCGGGAGTCCTGTCAAACGCTGTGTGGACATCAGCGATACACGGCATGCGCCGGTCAGCAGGATGCGCTATATAGTCCCAGCGTATAGCATCCTTGCCTGCAATCACTGTGATGGCTAACTTGTCCATCTCACCACCAATATAGTGCAGCCGCTCCAGCTCGCTTTTGGTCAGCGGACGCCCCGCAATATGCTTTTGCGCACACGACAGGAGAAAGCTTGTGATCGACTCGAGGTCTGCCAGCTTTTCGCGTATCGTGCGCTCCAGCAGGGGAAGCTTGAGAGTCCGCTGAATCAGTTCCAGAAGCCGTTTCCACGCTTCGAGGTTTGGCTCCACATAGTGGTAGCGTGGCTTTGGCTCTGGTTCCGCCTCGCCGCCCTCTGCGGCGACGATCGACTGCTTGCCATAGAGGATGGTATTGTGGCGCAGCTGCGCCCATGAGGCGAGGGCGGTTTGCAGGCTCTTGTCGCGCCATGCGGTGGTGCGGAACACTTCGGGCATGGCGCGCTCTTGGGACGGTTCGGCGATGCTCTGCAGCACCCACAGCCAGCCCCAGTAGAGGTTGCGCGTCCACTCACGTTTGCTCAGCGCGGCGAACCGCTCGGTGAGTTTGCGGCGGGTCGGCTTGTAATCCTTCCACTCAGGCGGATTGGCGTCCAAGTGCTGTGCGGCGCGCTGGCTGCCCAGCGTCGCCATCACATCCAGCCCGCTGGGAATCGGTCGCAGTAGCGCGTCGCTCAGCTCTTGCAGCACCTCGCTGTCGGGGATATACCGCTGCCCCATCAGGCGCATCTGCGGCGAGTCGGGGTCGGGCAGCGGCGGTAGCAAGCCAGCCACAGAAACAACTTTCGGGCGTATGGCGGGCATACGCAGTTTCTGGAACGCCGTCATAAACGCCTCGAAACGCTTCGGCTCAGCATACTGGCGCAGCGAGGGGTTCTTGCCGTAGACGCGCTCGGCGGCTTGACGCACTTCGGGCGGGGTCAGGTCGTCCACACCTCCCACGAAAAAGTCGATGGGCGTCATCAACTGCTGCCACTCGTTCACCAAGTTCGCGCGGTACAGCGCGTCGGTCAGCAGCAGGGCTTGGCGGATAGGCGTCGGCGTCGGCTCCGTGCGCTGGGGCGGTACCAGCCGCTTCGGGGCGAAGGGAAACAGCCCGTACCACATCATCGCGCGGAAGTAGCGTTGCAGCGTCACGGTGCGCGTGTAGTGCCCACGCACCTTGAACTGGGTGTAATCGATGGCGTAGGGCAGGATTGCGCCTACTGTGAGAGCCTCATGTTTACGGACGAGTTCCAGCTCGCGGCGCACGAGGGGCATTGCGGGTTCGGGCAGCGGGTCGTTCAGGTTCTGCAGGCGCGCCGCCACGCCGACATAGGCGATGTTGCGCAGCGCAGCGTCTTTCAACTCGGGCGTCGGGGCTTGTCGGTAGGTCTGCACGCACTGCGCCAGTAGCCGTCGCGTGAACTGCGCCAAGCGCGGCGCAAGCACCCGCTCCTCCAACCGACGCAGCGCAAACTGAAAGCACAGGTGGTACAGGTGCAGCACGGAGTCGAGCGTGACGAAGTGCGGGATGTTCCAGTAGGCGTTCCCCTCGTAGATGAAGAAGGGCTGTTCCCATTTGCCCTCTTGGAGGACGAACCCGTTGCGCTCCAGCAGGGCGCGCGCCTCGCTGGGAAGCGTGTCGTACTGATCGAGATTAACGATTTGGTTCAGGCTGTATCGCTTCGGTTGCGTTTGCATGGTCAGCCTCCAGCGTGAAGCGAAGTTTTTCGTGGGGTTGACGCAGGATGTAGGCGCGTTGGGCAGCATTCACGACGACCGTTTCGCCGCGCAGGTGCAGGCGCGCGGGCGCACGAAGGGGCGCGCTCTCCCAGACCGCCGTGAAGCCGAAGCCGCTCCAGCGGTACACGCGCACGAACGGTTGCTCGGGACGCCTGCTCTCGATAGCGATTAGGCGCAGCGGCTGTCGGGGATAGAGGCGCGCCAGCACAAAGTCGTGCAGCGGGCTGCTGAGGCGCGAACCCAGCCACTTCGCGTAGCCATACGCGCCCGTCCAGCCCAAGATGTGAATCGTGTTTTGGCGGTCGCGATACCAGCGCGTGCTGCGGTTCACCCCGACGACGAACTCGGCGTAGCCGTCGTCGTCGATGTCGACGATTTGCAGCTTCCACGCCCGAAACGCGGCAGGACCCCACTGCCACAGCCGTCGCCCCTCACGAAATATCTGCAGGAACGGCTCCCCCCGCGGCGTGAACCGTACCGTCTCGATCAGACCATCGCCGTCGATGTCCTGCTCGAACATCTGCGTCTCGACCACGCGCATAGGGTTCGTCGTTCGGGAGGGGATTCCTGCCAAAGGTATAATCGGAATATGCTCTCGTTGGAACAGTTGCGCAGCCGACGCGACGGTATAATTCCACTCAGGAGACGCAGATGGCAAGTCCGTTTCCTGGCATGGATCCCTACTTGGAAGACAGGGCGCTCTGGAACGATGTGCATCATCGGCTCATCACCTACATCAGTAATGCGTTGCAGCGGCAGGTGCGCCCGCGCTATCATGTGCGTATCGAGGAGCGCCTCTATGTCGAGGAAGCCAAGCGCGAAATCGTGCCCGATACGGCGGTTCTGCAACCTGTCGGGTCTCGGACGGGCACAGCAGTCGCGCAAGCGCCTGAGTGTGACGCCCCCATCGTCTTGCAGGTAGAAACGCGCGAGCATACCGAGGGGGTCCTCCATATTCTTGACCGCGTGCGCAACATGCGCGTGGTGACCGTTATCGAGGTTCTGAGTCCCAGCAACAAAGAGCCGCATTCCAAAGGCTGGGAGCTGTACCGCCAGAAACAGGGCGAAATCTTGAGGCGCGATGTGCATCGTGTGGAGATTGACCTGCTGCGGACAGGGGCATACACACTAGCGCCGCCGTATCATGTCTTGGTCGGCGAGGTGGGGGCGCAGTGGCACTGTATGATTAGCATCCGTCGCGCCGATGACCCTGAAAACTTTCTATTGTATCCGCGCACGATTCGGGAGCGCTTGCCGCGTATTCCTGTACCGCTGGCGATTGGCGATCGGGAGGCGTGTTTGGACTTGCAGGCGGTGCTGGATCAGTGTTATGAAGACGGCGCGTATGAGGATATTGTCGACTATCGTCGCGACCCGCCGCCGCCACCCCTAAGCGCGGACGACTTAGAGTGGCTGGATCTGCGCCTACGGCAACTGGGAAAGCGCTGACGGCGGCTGAACGGCTCTGCTTCGAGGCTCCACTTGCAGGGTGGGCGCATGGGCTGCACTTATCTCGCTACGCCGTAGAGCTGGCGCAAGAGGGCGACTTGTCCTATCGCCGCTAAGTTGGTCCTCGGCGAGGTGTTGCTCACCACAATCACGGGAGGTCAACCTCTTGCAGGTTGGTCAAGTCTTCCGCGAGGTCGTCGGGGGTGTAGTGCCCCGGCTGATGATGGGAAATGCTCAGGCAGCCAAGCACCCGGTCGCGCACCAGCAACGGCACTCCCAGCCAGGCGCGATAGGGAAATTCACCGGGCACCCACAGGCGATCGTGCTCGGTGTCGGGCACAAGCTGCGGTGTGCGTTGCTCGAACAGACGCTTGAGATAGGGATAGCGCTCGATCTCCACGCGCTGCTCGGTGATCGGCGTCCCATCAGGAGACGGCACAAAGCCCACCGCTGCGCCGATGCGCAGATAGCCTGGCTCGGCCAGCACCATGATCGACGCGCGCTCGTAGGTCAACAGGCCGTGCAGCTTTTCCAGCAACAGTTGTAGCGTCTCG
>Ga0101943_1001180_pt1 | contig 25480 bp, 26 predicted proteins | sample DewCreD2012metaG_5_FD_75244 | JGI IMG/M metagenome (GOLD analysis project Ga0101943, IMG submission 75244) | Hot spring sediment bacterial and archeal communities from British Columbia, Canada, to study Microbial Dark Matter (Phase II) - Dewar... ... | reverse complement strand
GCTCCCTCGGCCTTCCAGCGCCTGGTGCGCTCGAGCTCGCAGATCAGGTGCAGGATCTGCAGGAAGGCGGCACCTGCCTGCGCGTGGGCATCGTCCATCCGCCGCAGGGGATCTTCCGGTGCGAGCTCGACCGGCTGCCGGCGGGCACGGCGGCGGTGGCGCACGGGGCGGCTGAAGCCGGGGTAGACGGATGCCCGAAGCGGCGGCTCCCCGGCCACGGGATCGGCCGCCGGGAGCACCCCCGACGGGACCGCCGCACGCGGCCCCGACCCAGCCCGGCTCCTCTCCACCATCTCGAACATGGGTTCGAGACTACGCCTCCGGCCGCACCCCGTCTGTGACATAGCGCACAGACGGGCAACTCTTTCCTGAAGAGCTCGGAGCTGCTCACCACACGGCCTCGGGGCCGCAATCGCTCTGCTGCCGGGCTCGCGGAATGCTCCCGGAAGCGTCCCGGTCGCCCGCCTCCGTCCCGAGCCCGGACGGAGCTCAGCCGGGAGGGTCGCTCCGAGCGAGGCGCTCCCACGGCCCCCCTCGAGCTCCCGGGACGGCTACCGCTCCGGGCCGGCTCGCGTCACGAGGTGATCCACCGCACACCAGATGGTCTTCGCGAACGGGTAGAAGGCGAGCGGCACGAGCCCGGCCACGGCGAGCGAGACCGCGAGCAGGGCGGCGACGTGGACCTCGGGCAGGTCGAGGACGAGCCACACCACGAGCACGATGAGCCAGACGAGCGCCGTGACGGTGTAGTTGATCGTCATCGCGCCGAGGAACCCACCCTCCTCGCGCTCGAGGGGCAGCGAGCACCGGGGGCAGCGCTCGCGGATCCGCAGCCAGGAGACGAACAGCCCGCCGGCGCCGCACCGGGGGCAGCGCCGGGCGAGACCGCGGGCGAGCACGCGCAGGGCGCCGGGCTCGCGCGCGATGGGCTCGCGGGTCACCGCCTTGGACCCGTGCGGCGCGGTCCGATCCAGGTCGTCGTAGGGGCCGGGCGTCTCGGGCACGGCGCCACGCTAGCACCGGGGGTAGCCTTGGGCCGTGATCCGGCTGGGCGAGCCCCTCGCGCTCGCGGACGTCGTCGCGGTGGCTCGCGGCGAGCGGGTGGCGCTCGCCCCGGAGGCGGCCGAGCGGATGCGGGCGGCCCGCGCCGTCGTCGAGGGCGCCGTCGCCCGCGGCGAGACCGTCTACGGCGTCACCACCGGGTTCGGGAGCCTCGGGAGCGTCCGCATCGCGCCGGACCAGGCCGCGGCGCTGCAGCAGGCCATCGTGCGCTCGCACGCCACCGCCGTCGGCCCGTACCTCTCGCGCGAGGAGGCCCGGGCCATGCTCGCGCTGCGGGCCCACGTCCTCGCGCTCGGGGCCTCGGGGGTCCGGGTCGAGCTCGTGGAGCGGATGGTGGAGATGCTGAACCGGGACCTCGTCCCGGCCGTGCCCGAGCAGGGCTCGCTCGGGGCCTCCGGCGATCTCGCGCCGCTCGCGAACCTCGCGCTGCCGCTCCTCGGCCGCGGCGAGCTGCTGGATGCGGACGGCCGGCCGGTGCCGGCCGGACCCGCGCTCGAGGCCGCGGGGCTGCCTCCGATGGCGTTGCAGGCCAAGGAGGGGCTCGCGCTCGTGAACGGCACGCAGGGGATGCTCGCCGTCGGGATCCTCGCGGCCGAGCGGGTCCGACGGCTCGCGCGCACGGCGGACGTCGTCGCCGCGATGACGATCGAGGCGGCCCTCGGCACGGACCGGCCGTTCGATCCGCGGCTGCACGCGCTGCGGCCCCACCCCGGGCAGGCGGCCTCCGCCGCGAACCTCCGGGCGCTCCTTTCGGGGAGCGGCATCGTCGCCTCGCACCGCGAGAGCGCGCACCTCGTCCAGGACGCGTACTCGCTCCGCTGCGCGCCGCAGGTGCACGGCGCGACGCGCGAGGCGCTGCGGTTCGCGCTCGGCGTGCTCGAGGTCGAGACGAACGCCGTCTCCGACAACCCGATCGTGCTCGCCGGCGACGGCGAGATCCTCTCGGGCGGGAACTTCCACGGCCAGCCGGTGGCGGTGGCGCTCGACGCGCTCGCGCTCGCGGTGGTGCCGACCGCGAGCATCTCGGAGCGCCGGCTGTACCGCTTGCTCGACCCCGCCCGGAACAACGGCCTGCCGGCCTTCCTCGTGCCGGAGAGCGGACTGAACTCCGGCTTCATGCTCGCCCAGTACACGGCGGCCTCGCTCGTGTCCGAGAGCAAGGTGCTCGCGCACCCGGCCTCGGTGGACTCGATCGCCTCCTCGGCGGGGCAGGAGGACCACGTGAGCATGGGCATGACGGCCGCCCGGCACCTGCGGCAGGTGGTGACGAACGCCGAGGTCGTGCTCGCGCTCGAGGCGCTCGCGGCCGCCCAGGCGCTCGACCTGCGGGCGCCGCTCCGGCCGGCCGCCGCGACCGGCGCCGCGCGCGATGCGATCCGCGCGCGGGTGGCCCCGCTCGAGCACGACCGCGAGCTCGGGCCCGACATCGCCGCGGTGGTGGAGCTCGTCCGCTCGGGGGAGCTCCTCCGCGCCGCCGAGGTCGCCCTCGGAACGACGCTGGCCTGAGACCGGCGCGCGCCGCGGATGGGCCGCCTACGAGTGGTAGATGAGGACCCGCGTCCCGATCGACACGAGCCCGAAGATCCAGCGCGCGTGCCAGTACGGGACCCGCACGCACCCATGGCTCGCGGGGTAGGTGGGGACCTCCGGCCAACCGTGGATCGCGCGCAGGCCGTCGAAGTAGCTCGGGTAGTAGAGGCGGTTCGGGCTGTAGCCGGCGAGCTTGCGGTACACGCGGAACGAGCCGTCGTGCGTCGCGCCGTTCGCCCCGGTCGAGACGTGGATGATGTTCGACACGACCCGGTCCTCGACCGTGTAGAGGACCTGCTTGGTCTGGTCGACCTCGACGTGGAACGCGCGGGTGTCCAGGCGCGGGCGGGGCAGGAGCGGATCGGCGAGGGCGCGCCAGGTGGCGGCCGTCACGCCGGTCACCCTCGGCATGCCCTGGACCTTGCGGAAGGCGAGCACGGCGTCCCCCGTCCGGAAGTCGTAGACGGTGTCGATGCCGACGATGCGGTAGTGCAGCTCGTCGAGGCGTCGCTCGAGCAGGCGCACGAAGATCCCTCGGGATCCGACGTCGAGCGAGGGCAGCGGCGTCGCGTCGGCGCTCGTGACGTCGGCGCCCCGCAGGAGGGATGCCGTCTGGAACGTCGCACGCGCCCGGTACCGGCCGGGGCGCATCACGCGGAAGGAGGACTCGAACCCGCCGGCCGAGCCGACCCGCGCCCACTCGGCGGCGACGACGCGGCCGGAGCGCACGAGCGCGACCCGCACGCGCCTGCCCGGCAGCGCCGGGCCCACGCTGCCCCGGACGTGCACGATGTCGAACAGCCGGACGCGGCCCATCCGCACCGAGACGACCGCGCGTACGCCGACGGTCACGGGGTCGCTCACCGCCGAGCCCCAGACGGCGTGGAGCGTGGTGGTCCGCTCGAGCGCGAGGCTCAGGGAGAAGGCGCCGTCCGCATCCGTGGTGGTCGTGGCGAGGAGCGCGTCGGCGTCGTCCCGGACCTCGACGGTCTCGTCGGCCGCGGGCGGGTCGATCTCGCCCGAGAGCGCGACCGCCACGCCGTAGCGGACCGAGGTCGCCGAAGCGGCGAGCGTGACCGCGGGGCCCGCGGCGAGCGCGGCCGGCGCGGATGCGAGCACCAGGCCCGCGGCGAGCACCATCCCCCCGGCGAGCCCTACCACGAGCGCCGACCCGGCCGCGACGGCCCTCCTCAGCGTCCCCACACGACCTCCCCACCCACGATGGTGCGGACCACGGGGTCGTGGCCCGGCCGGTACGGCACGTGGCGGAAGCCGTCGCCCTCGAGCACGAGGAGGTCCGCCTCGGCGCCGGGGGCAAGCCTACCGTGCGTCCGGTCGAGGTCGAGCACCCGCGCCGCGTTCGCGGTCGCCGCGAGGAGCGCCTCGTTCGGCGTGAGCCCGTAGAGGGCGCAGCCGACGGCGATCGCCTCGGGCATCGAGGCCACCGCCGAGGTGCCGGGGTTGCAGTCGGTCGCGAGGGCGGCGACGGCGCCCGCCGCGAGCAGGGCGTCGACGGGGGGCGGCGTGGCCCGCAGCAGCATCGTCGAGGTCGGGAGCAGGACGGCCGCCGTGGTCCCGGCGCCGAGCGCGGCGATGCCGGCCTCGGAGACGTGGTTCAGGTGGTCCGCGCTCCGCGCGCCGAGGGCGGCCGCGGCCTCGGCCGCTCCCGAGGGGCCGAGCTGGTCCGCGTGGCACCGCAGCGGCAGCCCGGCCGAGGCCGCGGCCGCCGCCACCGCCTCGAGGTCCGCGATCGAGAAGGCGATGTCCTCGACGTAGACGTCCACGGCGTCGGCGAGCCCCTCGGCCGCGGCGGCGGGGATCAGCTCCTCGCACGCCGCGCGCACCCAGTCCTCGCGGGTCATCCCCTCCGGGACCGCGTGAGCGGCGAGGAGCGTGACCCTGCAGGCCTGCGGGGCCTCGGCGGCCAGGCGCCGGGCGAGCCGGGCCTGCCGGAGCTCGCCCTGGACCGACCCGCCGTAGCCGGTCTTCAGCTCGAGCGCGGTCGTCCCGTGGGCGAGCATCTCGGCGAGCAGCGGCCGGCTGAACGCGAGGACCTCCTCGTCGGAGGCCTCGGCGAGCAGCCGGGCGCTGCGGCGGATGCCACCCCCGCCGGCCTGGTCCCGGTACGTGGTCCCGGCCAGGCGCGCCTCGAACTCGTCCGCCCGCCAGCCGACGAACGGCAGGTGCGTGTGGCAGTCGACGAACCCGGGCGAGATCGTGCAGCCCTCGAACCACTCGGGGTCCTCCGCTGGGAGCCCCTCGGGGGGACCCACGTAGGTGATCGTGCCGCTCGCGTCCCAGGCGACCGCCCCCGGGCGGAGCTCGAGCACCTCGGCGGCACCGGGCCCGCGCAGCGGTCCGGGGCCGAGCGGCGTGACGAGGGTGGTGGCGGCGAGGGCGCGGCCCATGCGAGCATCACACCCGAGCGCGGGTCTCGGGGCAAGGAGCTGCGGGGAACCCGCACCGTCGGAACCTGCGGCCCTTCCCGCTCGCTCGCCCGCCGCCGAGGGCCGATGCTGCGGGCAGGAGGCGTCGCCGGGACATGGAAGGGGAGCACGGGGGCATCGCCCCTGGGTGGCTGGAGCGCGCGGCCGGGGTCCTGCCGGACCCCGTGCTGCTGCTCGACGCCGACCTCGTGATCCGCTACGCGAGCGAGCGCACGCGGGAGGTGCTCGGGTGGGACCCGAGCGAGCTCGTCGGCCGCGGCATCGCGGAGCTCGCGGCGCCCGAGGACGTGCCGACCGTGCTCGGCTTGGTGAGCAGCCGGATGCCCGTCGGCGAGCAGGCGCTGTTCCGCATCCGGGCGCGCCACCGCGACGGTCGCGAGCTGCGGCTCGGGATCTCGGCGGCGGACCGGCGCGAGGACCCGGAGGTCGGCGCGATCGTCCTGACCCTCCGCGACATCACCCGGCCCGGCATGCTCGAGGAGCACATCGCCCGCGCCCGGGACTTCTACCTCACGCTCCTCGACCGGTTCCCGAGCCCGATGTGGCGCTCGACCACGCCCCTCGGCGTGGACTGGGTGAACCAGGCCTACGTGGGGTTCACCGGACGCTCGGTGGAGGAGGAGCTCGGGGAGGGCTGGGCCGAGATCGTGCACCCGGACGACCTCCCGGATCTCCTCGAGGTCTTCGCCCGGACGTTCGAGGACCGGGAGCCCTTCGTCCTGGAGTACCGGATCCGGCACCGCTCGGGGGAGTATCGGTGGGTGGTCGACCACGGCGAGCCGATCTTCGGGCTCGAGGGCGAGTTCCTCGGCCACATCGGCGCCTTCTACGACGTCCACGACCGCAAGCGGACCGAGGAGATCCTGCGCACGACCGTCGAGGAGCTCCGCGCCGACCTCGCGTCCCTCGCGCAGGTCGCCGACGAGCGGCGCGAGGCGATCGCGCGCCTGCTCGAGGACGAGGACCGCCGGACCCGGGAGCTCGCCGACCAGATCGAGAACGACCAGCTCCAGGCGCTCGCCGCGCTGAAGCTCCGGGTGGAGCTCCTCGGCGAGCAGCTGCGGGAGGACCCGGTGGTGCAGAGCCTCGGTCCGGTGATGCGCTCGGTCGAGGAGACGATGGCCCGGATGCGCCGGCTCATGCGCGAGCTGCGCGAGGAGGACGCCGAGGGTCGTCCGTAGACTGGGCGCGTGACCGCCGAGGGAGAGCTGGGGTTCCGCGAGATCCTCCGGCTCCCCGAGGTCCGCACCGCCGTCGCGGGCACCTTCGTGATCATGGTGGGGTTCGGCGTGCTCTCGCCGATCCTGCCCCTGTACGCGAGGTCCTTCGGCGTCGGGCTGGATGCGGTCGGGCTGCTCATCGCGGCCTTCTCGATCACCCGCCTCGTCGTCGACCCCTTCACCGGCGCGATCATCCACCTGCTCGGCGAGCGGCGATCGGTGACGGCGGGTGCCCTCGTGGTGGGGATCTCGAGCGCGCTCGCCGCGCTCGCCCCGAGCTTCGGGCTGCTCGTGGTCTTCCGCGGCCTGGGCGGGGCCGGCTCGGCGGTCTTCTTCACCGGCCTGCTCACGTACCTGCTCCGGACGATCCCCGCCGAGCGCGTCGGCCGGGTGCTCTCGGTCTGGTACGCGTCGTTCAACGTCGGGATCATCGCGGGCGAGCCCCTCGGCGGCTTCGTCGCCCGCCTCCTCGGTCCGGCGAGCACGCTCTGGATCTACGCGGGGACGTGCCTCGCCTCGGCGGCGGTGTTCGCGCGCTCGATGCGCGAGCCCCCGCGGGCGCGCGACCCCGAGCGGCGGGGCGGCCTGCGGCGGCTGCCGTGGCGACGGCCGCTCGTCGCGGTCCTGCTCGCGAACGGGGCCTACGCCTGGATGATCGCTGGGGTCTGGAGCACCCTCATCCCGCTGTTCGGCAAGGAGGAGGTGGGGCTCACCGAGGTCGGCGTCGGCGTCGCGCTCGCCGTCGGCTCGCTCACCGAGTTCGCCGTGCTGTTCCCCGCGGGACGGGCCACGGACCGGATCGGGCGCAAGGCCGTGCTCGTGCCCGGCTACGCGGCGATGGCGCTCGCCCTCGTGCTGTGGCCCCTCGCGCGGACGCCGGCGCTGTTCCTCGCGGCGAACGGTCTGTTCGGACTGATCTCCGGCTACGCGGGCGTGCCACAGGCCCCGATGCTCTCCGACGTGACCGACGAGGACGTGCGCGGCGCCGCCGTCGCCGCCTTCCGGTTCGTGGGAGACCTCGGGTTCGTGCTCGGCCCGCTCGTGGCCGGGGCGAGCGCCGACGCGCTCGGCTACGGACCCGCCTTCGCGCTCTCGGCGGCGCCGCTCCTCGGCTCGCTCGCGCTCGTGCTGACCGTGCCCGAGACCCTGCGCATGCTCCCCCGCACCGGGGAGGCCCCCGGCCTGTGAGCGCCGTGCGGTAGCCTTCGAGCGGAACCGTTCCGAGGGGGCGATCTGGGTGCGGGTGACGGCCGAGACGGTGCTGCCGGTGCCGATCGAGCGGGCGTGGGAGGCGCTCACGGACTGGGAGGACCAGCCGCGGTGGATGCGCGACGCCGACGCCGTGCGGGTGCTCGGCTCTCGGCGCGAGGGCGTGGGGACGACGATCGCCGTGCGCACGCGCGTGCTCGGCGTGCCCCTGTTCACCGAGCGGCTGGAGGCGACGATCTGGGAGCCGCCCCGGCGCCTGGTGATGGCGCACCGCAGCTTCGTCCGGGGGGTCGGGACCTGGCGCCTGCAGCCCGTCGAGGGCGGGACGTGGTTCACCTGGACGGAGGAGCTCCGGCTGCCCGTGCCGGTCCTCGGCGAGCTCGCGCTCCGCGTCTACCGTCCCGTGCTGCGGCGGCTGATGCGGGCCGGGCTCGCGGGGCTGCGCGCGCGCCTGTTGCAGAGCCCTCCGTCCGACGTGCGGTAGCATCGCGCTGCAAGCAGGGGAGCCCGGTGCCACCGGGCTGAGAGGGCGGGTGGGGACCCGCCGACCCTTCGAACCTGATCCGGTTCGTACCGGCGGAGGGAGCGAGCATGGCGACGGTCATCGATCGCGTCGAGCAGGTGCTCGAGCGCGAGGCACCGGTCTTCGGGATCCGACCCGTCCCACCCGAGCACCGACGGTTCTCGGGGCTGGACCTCGGGGTGCTGTGGGGGGACCTCTCGGTCGGCCTCCTCGTCATGGTCACGGGGGCGCTGCTCGTGCCGGCCCTCGGCCTGCCCCAGGCGCTCCTCGCGATCCTCGTCGGGACGCTGATCGGCTGCGTCCCGCTCGCGGTGGTCGCGGCGGCCGGCGAGCGCGAGGGCGTGCCGACGATGGTGCTGTTCCGCGCCGTGCTCGGCGAGCGCGGCTCGTACCTGCCCTCGGCCCTCAACCTCCTCCAGCTGGTCGGCTGGACGGCGGTCGAGCTCTGGGCGATGGGTCGGGTCGCGAACGTCGCCGCGAGCCGGCTGTTCGGTCTGGACGCGCCGGTGCTGTGGCTCGCGGTCGTGGCCGTCGTGTGCACCGGGCTCGCACTGGGCGGGCCGGTCCTCGTCGTGCGGCGATGGCTCGAGCGGTTCGGCATCTACGTCCTCATCGGCTCGGCCGTGTGGATCTCGGTCTCGGCCGTGCGCGGGGCCGATCTCGGCGCGCTCTGGCGGGCGCCCGGCCAGGGCGGCATGCCGTTCTGGCTCGCGGTGGATCTCGTCGTCGTGATGCCGGTCTCGTGGCTACCGCTCGCGGCCGACTACACGCGGTTCGCGAGACCCGGCGCCGGGGCGGCCGTCGGCACGTACGTCGGCTACGCGATCGGCAACGCCTGGTTCTACGCGCTCGGCGCGCTCCTCGCGCTCGCCGGCGCCGGCGCGGACGCGATCGGCATCGGCCAGGCGATCGTCGCGATGGCGGGCGGCGCCGTCGTCCTCCTCGCGCTGCTCGTCGGCGAGAGCGACAACGCGTTCGCGGACATCTACTCGGCCGCGGTCTCGACCCAGAACGTCGCGCCGCGCCTGCCGCAGCGCTGGCTCGTGCTCGCGCTCGGCGCGGTCTCGTTCCTGCTCGCGCTCGTGCTCGACGTCGCGCGGTACGAGCTGTTCCTGCTGCTGATCGGCTCGGTGTTCGTGCCGCTGTTCGGGGTCTTCGCCGCGGACTGGCTGGTGCGGGCCCGCGGCCGCTACGGCCCCGAGCGCCTGTTCGCGGAGGCGGGGACGCGCTGGAGCGCCCTCGTGCCGTGGCTCGTCGGGTTCGTCCTGTACCACTGGAGCGTGCCGACGGGCCCGGCGGGCTGGGTCGAGGCGGTGCGCGGGGCCTTCACCTCGCTCGGGCTGCCGTTCCCGCTCCTCGGCTCGGCCCTCGGGGCGAGCCTGCCGAGCTTCGCCGCGGCGTTCGGGCTCGCGCTGCTCCTGCCGCGCGGGCGCGGGGCGTCGCGGGTCACTCGCTGATCGGGCGGGGCGTCGGCGGCGGCGCCGCGACGAGCAGGATCACCGCCGGCTCGATCGAGGCGTTGCGGATCGTCAGGTCCGAGCCGGCCGGCACGAGCACCGATCCCCACTGCCGCAGGCGCTTGCGGCCGCGTCCCACCTGGACGGCGACCTCACCGGCGAGGAGCACCACGAGCCCGTCGGAGTCGGGGTCGGAGACCGGTCCGAGCTCCTGCGCGCGGTCCAGGCACACGACCTCGGACCACAGGCGCTCGGACTCGAACAGGGTGGCGTGGTGGGGGCCGGTCTCGGCGAAGCGCACGAGGTCGCGCAGGTCCTTGTGGTCCACGGGCCCACAGCCTACCCCGCGCCGGCGCGGCTAGACTGCCGGGGCTTCCGCGAGCAAAGGAGCCGCACGTGACCACGTTCGCCTACTCCGCCGCCGGGCCCGCGAGCGTCCCCTGCGACGTCCTCGTCCTGCCGGTCTTCGAGGGCCCCGAGCCCGGTCCCGGCGTCCGGGAGGTGAAGGGCGCCGACCTCCTCGCCCACTTCCGCGACGCCGGGCTCACCGGCAAGCTCGGCGAGCAGCTGCTCGTGCCGAACACCGGGACGCTCGGGGTCGCCGCCGCCTCGGTGCTGCTGCTCGGGCTCGGCAAGCGGGCCGAGGTGCGCGCCGAGGAGCTCCGACGGGCGGCCGGCAAGGTCGCGCGCCAACTCGCCAAGCGCGCGACGGTCGCGACCACCCTCGCCCAGGCCGTCGGGCGCCAGCCGGCCGAGGCCGTCCAGGCCGTCGTCGAGGGGCACGTCCTCGGCGCCTACCGGTTCGAGCGGTACAAGACCTCCTCGCAGGAGGGGCCGGACCGGCTCGAGCGCTACACCGTGCTCGGCGCCCCCCGCTGGGACGCCCGCTCGGCCAGGGCCGCCGTCGCCCGGGCCGAGACCGTGGCGACGAGCGTCACCTTCACCCGGGATCTCGTGAACACGCCGGCGCGGGACCTGACCCCGGCGGCGCTCGCCGAGGCGGCCCGGGCCATGGCCGAGGAGGTCGGGCTCGAGGTGCGGATCTGGGACGAGCGCGAGCTCGCCGAGGGCGGGTTCGGCGGGATCCTCGGCGTCGGCCAGGGCAGCGTGAACCCGCCGCGGCTGATCGAGCTCGCCTACCGGGGCGCGGCCGCCTCGCAGCCGCCGATCGCGCTCACCGGCAAGGGGATCACGTTCGACTCGGGGGGCCTGTCGATCAAGACCTCCGAGGGCATGGAGACGATGAAGGACGACATGGGCGGCGCCGCCGCGGTCCTCGGCGCGATGCGCGCGATCGCGCTGCTGAAGCCGAAGGTGAACGTGGTCGCGGCGATCCCCTCGGCGGAGAACATGCCGAGCGGCTCCGCCACGCGCCCCGGCGACGTGCTGCGGCACCGCGGCGGCAAGACCTCGGAGGTGCTGAACACCGACGCGGAGGGGCGGCTCGTGCTCGCCGATGCGCTCGCCTACCTCGCCGAGCAGCGGCCGCGGGCGATCGTGGACGCCGCCACCCTCACCGGGGCGTGCATGGTGGCGCTCGGCGAGGACCTCTGGGGCCTGTTCAGCACCGACCGGGCGCTCGCCCGGGCGCTCCTTTCGGCCGGCGAGGCGGTCGGCGAGCCCGGCTGGGAGCTGCCGCTGCACCGGCCGTACCGCGCGCTCATCGACTCGGACGTCGCCGACGTGAAGAACATCGGCAAGCGCTACGGCGGAGCGATCACCGCGGCGCTGTTCCTCGCCGAGTTCGTGGGCGACGTGCCGTGGGCGCACCTGGACATCGCCGGGCCGGCGTTCCGGGACAAGGCCGGGGACTACGCGCCGAAGGGCGCGACCGGGGTCCCGGTGCGCACGCTCGTGGCGTACGTGCTCGGGGAGGCCTCGGCCCGGCCGAGGGCGAAGCGGGCGTGACCGAGGAGCGCACCGGTCCCGTCCTCGCGGTCTTCGCGCACCCCGACGACGCCGAGATCTGCGCCGGGGGGACGCTCGCGAAGTGGGCGGCGCGGGGGCGCGAGATCCACCTGCTCGTGCTCACGAACGGGGACCGGGGCTCCGCCGACCCGTTCCGCGACCGCGCCGAGCTCGCCGCGACCCGCCGGGCGGAGACGCTCGCGGCGGCGGAGGTGCTCGGCCTGGCCGGCGCGCACGTGCTCGACATCCACGACGGCGAGCTCGAGAACACGACCGAGGTGCGCGGCACCGTGGTGCGGTGGATCCGCCTCGTGCGCGCCGAGACGGTCCTCACCTGTGACCCCACGGCCTGGTTCTTCCGCGACCGCTACTACAACCACTCCGACCACCGGCGCGCGGGGGAGATCGCTCTCGACGCGGTGTTCCCCGGCGCCGGCAACCCCCACTACTTCCCCGAGCACCTGGCCGAGGGGCTCGACGTGCGCCAGGTGCACGACGTGTGGCTCGGGTGGACGAACGAGCCGAACCACGTCGAGGACGTCACCGGGTACTTCGCCACCGCGATGGCCGCGCTCGCCGAGCACCGCAGCCAGGTCGAGGACGGCATCGCCTACTTCCAGCAGGAGCTCGAGCGCGAGGCGCGGGAGGCCGGGGCGGAGATCGGCGCCGAGCACGGCGAGCGCTTCCGCGTGCTCGACCTGTCGTGACCCTCAGGGCTTCTCGCCGACCGCGATGAGGACCTCGCGGAGGTCGAGCACGGGGTCGGCGAACCGGCGTCCGAAGTCCTCGCGCACCCGGGCCAGGAACGAGCGCCATCCGCCCTCGCCCAGCATCGAGCGCACGAACCGGCCGGTCGCCCACGTGCCGAGCCCCTCGACGTAGTCGTCGAGCGTGTACGAGAACCGGTACTCGCGCCGCTCGATCCGGACCCGGCGCAGGCCGGCGTCGGCGAGGGCCTCGGCGAGCGTCTCGGGGCGGCGGAAGCGCTCGCGCCAGGGGATCGCGTCGGCGAGGGCCGCCTCGAGCACCGCCCGCGGCACGACCGACCACACGTGCTCGAGCCAGGTGGCGGTGAGCTCGTCCTGTCCGTCGGCCCAGGCGGTGAGCGCGAGCCTGCCGCCGGGGCGCAGCACCCGCAGCAGGTCGTGCAGCGCCGTCTGGTACTTCGTGAAGTGCGCGAGGACGAAGTTGCCGATGACCGCGTCGAACGTCCCGTCGCGGAACGGCAGGTCGATGACGACGGCCGCGACCGTGCGCACGTGCGGGCGGACCCGGCGACCGACCGCGAGCATCCCGATCGAGCCGTCCACCCCGATCACGGCGCTCGCGTCGCCGAGCGCCGCGGCGGCCTCCGCGGCGGCGACCCCCGTGCCGGTGCCGGCGTCGAGCACCTGGTCGCCGGGGCGCAGGTCGGCCGCTCGGACGAGGTCGCGGGCGGGCTCGGCGAGCTTCCGAGCGTGCACGCGCTCGTAGGTCTCGGCGACCGCGTCGTAGGAGCGCCAGTCGGACATCGGCCTCCAGCGTACCGGCTGGCCCCCGCCGGTAGTCTGTGACCGTGCGGGAGGCTCGATGAAGGGGGCGGCCGGGGTCACGGCGCTCGTGCTCGCCGAGACGGCGGTGGGCACGCTCGCGCTCACCTTCCTCACGCCGATCTGGGGTGAGGTCCGCCGTGGGTTCTTCGTGCTCACCGGCGCGGTCGGGCTGGCGCTCGCGGGCTCGTGCTGGTTCGCCGCCCGCGCCGGCGCGGTGCCTTCCGACCCCGCCGGCGTCTGGTCGGTGCGCCTGGCGGGGGCGCTCACGATCGTCACGCTCGTCTGGGTGGTCCTGCTGCTCGCGCGGCAGGCCGCGGCGGCCCGGGCCCTCGGGCTCGCCTCGGTCGGGATCGGCCTCGCGCTCCTGCTCGCGATGGCCGGGACCGCGCGGGGCTCGGTCGGCCTCGCGGCCCTCCAGCTGGCGGCGGGCGCCGTCTTCCTCGGGGCGGTGATGGCCGGGCTCCTGCTCGGCCACTGGTACCTCACCGACCGGAAGCTCTCGCGGACCCCGATCCGCCGGTACGCGGTCGCGCTCCTCGGCGCCGTCGTGCTCGAGGCGGCGGCGGTGCTCTCGGCCGGCTTCGGGCCGGCGGGGGACACCTCCAGCTTCAACCCGCTGCTCACCTCCGTGGGGCTCGCGTCGTGGATCGCGCTCGGGATGGTGGGGACGACCGCCCTCATCGCGGTGCTCATCCGCGCGGCGCTGAAGGGCGAGCGCTCCTCGGCCGTCCAGGCCGCCACCGGGTTCTTCTACCTCGCGGTCATCACGGGGATGACCGCCGAGCTCGCGGCCAAGGTCCGCTTCCTGCCCTGAGCCGATGGTCGCCGCGCTCTGCGTGCTCGGGCTGGTGGCGGAGGCGGCGGCGTGGTGGTGGGTCGTGGCCCGCGGCGCGAGCGTGTGGACGAGCCTGTCCCCGGTGCTCGTGCTGCTCGGCGCGCTCGCGCTCGCGACCGGGAGGGTCCGGGCGGCCGAGGGCTCGCTCGGGGCTGCCGCGATGCTGGGGCTCGGGGTCGGGCTCGCGCTGTACGCGGCCACGCGCGGCTTCGTCGTCGTCGTCGCGCCGCGCTGGAGCCGCTTCCGGGAGGATGCCTCCGCCATCTACGGCCCGGGTGGCAGGCTCCCGTGGTGGGCGGTCGCGCTCTCGGTCGCGCTCGTGGCCCCCGGCGAGGAGCTGTTCTGGCGGGGCCTGTTCCTCCCCGAGCTCGAGCGCGCCCTCGGCTGGACGGCCGCTGCGGCGGTCCTCGCCTGGGCGGCGGGGATCCTCGCGAACGCGCCGGCCCGCAACCTCGCGATCTGGGCGGGGGCGGTGGTGGCCGGCGGGGTCTGGGTGTGGCTCGCGGTGCGCACCGGCGGGGTGCTCGCGCCGGCGGCGAGCCACGCGGTCTGGACGGGGCTCATGCTGCTCTCCCCGCCGCTTCGGGTCCTCCAGGGGATGACACGGTGAGCGGGCACCTGCCGGCCGACGTCGAGGCGATCCTGCAGGCGGGCGACCTCTGCTACCTGGCGGCGAACGGGCGGCACGGCCCGCACCTCACCCCGACCGTCTTCGCGCTCTCGGGGGAACGGGTGTGGGTGACGACCTCCCGGGGCTCGGTGAAGGCTCGGGCGTGGGCGAAGGACCCCCGCGCCGCGGGGCTCGTGCGGGTGGGAGAGGTCGCGGCGATCTTCACCGGGACGGTGCGGACCTACGACGTGCTCGATCCCGAGGCCTGGCCCCCGATGCTCCTCGAGGCGCCGTCCCTCGTGCGCGCCTGGGTGCGCTTCACCCGGCGGAACGCCCGCTTCTTCGCCGGGTACGCATTGGACGCTCGGAACGTCCCGCTCTCGTGGTCCCCCCCGGCGCGGGTGTTCATCGGGATCGATCTCGAGCGGCTCGCCATCGTCGGTTCCGAGGGGGTCGCCGAGACCTTCGGGGACTGGCCGCGCGGTGCCGTCTCGGTCCCGCGCTTCCGCGCTCGCTCGGCGCCGGTGTCCGTGCTCGAGGCGCTCCCGGAGGACGTCCGGGAGCCCCTCGGCGAGGCCGGCCACGGCGCGCTCGCGCTCGCGGGGGAGGAGGGGCTCGTCGTGCTCCCGGTCGCGTGGGTCGTCGAGGAGGGGTGGCTGTACGCGGCCCTCGCCCGCGAGGTCCTCGCGCTCGCCGGCGCCGGTGAGCCCCGGGTGCCGGCGGCCCTCACGCTCGATCGCGCTTCCTGGTGGCGCGCCCTCCACATGGTGGGGGCGATGGCCCGGGGCGAGGCCGAGCTCGCCGTCGTGGGGGAGCTCCAGGCCGGTAGGCGCTCGGCCGAGCGGATCGCCCGCGCGGCGGGGGTCACGGGGGATGCCGCCCTCGTCCGCATGCGCCCCGAGCGGCTGGTCTGGTGGCGCGGCTTCACGAGCGGGACGGTGGCCGTCCCGTGACGGTCGTCGACGTCCTCGTCGAGGTCGAGGCCCCGCCCGAGCGGGTCTGGGCGGTCGTCGCCGATCCCCGCCGGCTCTCGCACTGGGACCGTCACGTCGAGTCGGTGGACGGCGTGCCGGCGACGGGGCTCGCCGAGGGCGTCCGCTACACGACCATCATGCGGTTCCTCGCGGTCCGGGGTCGGGTCGACGCCGAGGTCCTCGAGTTCGAGCCGCCGCACCGCGCGGTGATCGCGCTGAGCGGGCTCATCGACGGGCTGGTGACGACCACGGTCGAGCCGCTGCCGGGCGGCCGTAGCCTGCTGAAGCACGTCGTCGACTACCACTTCCGCGGCGGCCCGCTCGGCGAGCTCGTCGCGCGGAGCCTGCGGCTGCTCGGCGGCGCCCAGCACGTGCTCCGCCACGGCACGCTCGCCCAGAAGCGCGAGATCGAGCGGGACGCCTGAGCCTCAGCCCCGCATCCCGCGACGCATGGCCTCGCGCTCGGCCCGGCCGGGGCGGCCGGAGAGCCAGCCGACCACGAAGCCGAGCAGCGCCGAGACCACGATGACCGTCACGACCCGAGCTCGGGTCGTGAACAGCAGGAAGTTCACCTCCACCGGCTTGAAGTTCACGGCGGCGAAGACAAGGACCAGGATCGCGACGAGCGCGGCGAGGACGAGCTTGGCCGTCGCGGCCGTCCGGGGTGCCTGCCGGGTCCCGGCCTCCCGCTCGTCTCCGCCTGGATCGAACTTCCCCTCGCTCGGCATCGGCGCCTCCTCTCCGACCTCGTCCATCCTCGGCGGACGGGGGCATCCTGCCACACGTCGCCTACCATGGGCCGGCCATGGACCTGCGGCGGGCGGCTCGCGCGATCGGCCTCGGCGCCTCGGCGCTCGCGGTCGGCGTCGCCGTCTCCGGCGGCCGCGGGCGCGAGCTCGACGAGCGCGCCTTCCGGGCCGTGAACGGCCTCGGCGACGTCCGCGCGGACCGAGCCTTCCGGGCGATCACCGAGCTCGGCTCGATCTGGGCCTCGGTGGGGGCGGCCGGCGTGCTCGCCGCCTCCGGTAGGCGACGGGCGGCCCGGAGAGGGCTCGCCGCGGCGAGCCTCGCCTGGCTCGCCGGACAGGGGATGAAGCGCCTGTTCGAGCGGCCCCGCCCGTACGAGGCCGACGCGGAGGGCACGCGGCTGCTCATCGGCCCGCCGCGAGCGGCGGCGTTCCCGAGCAGCCACCCCGCGGTGCTCCTCGCCTTCGTGACCGTCGCCGGGCGCGAGGCCGCCCTCGGGCCCTCGGCGCGGGCGGCTCTCGCCCTGCTCGCCGGCGCCGTCGGGCTCTCGCGCGTGGCGGTCGGGGTGCACTACCCGGGCGACGTGGCCGGCGGCCTCCTGCTCGGGCGCGCGGTCTCCGAGCTGCTGCCGGGACCTCCGGCCGGGCGGTAGGGCATCCGCGCGGGGCCCGCCCGATACGCCGGGCGCCGGTAGACTCGCCCCATCGTGCTCACCCTCGCCGCGATCGGCTGGCCGGTCCTGGACCGCATCCACCTCGTGGGCGACCTCGCGATCTCCCCCCACGGGCTCGGGATCGCCGTGGCGGTGCTGCTCGGCGCCTGGATCTGGAGCGTGGAGGGGCCGAAGCGCGGGGTGAGCGTCGAGCACATCAACACGATGCTCCTGTGGGTGATCGTGGGGGCGATCGTCGGCGCTCGGTTGTTCTGGGTGATCGCCCACTGGTCGGAGCTCGACGGCCCGCTCGAGGCGTTCGCGGTCTGGCGCGGCGGCATCAGCCTGCTCGGCGGGATCGCGGGGGCGGTGCTCGTGAACGTGCCGAACATCCGCCGGTACGGGTACTCGTTCTTCCAGGTCGTGGACGGGGCGGTGCTCGGCCTCGCGTTCGGCATCTCGTTCGGTCGGATCGGCGACCTCATCATCGGCGACCACCTGGGGAAGCCGACGAGCTGGCTGCTCGCCTGGCGGTACGAGGGCGGTATCCCGGCCGGGTTCGCGTGCGCCGCCGACGTCTGCACCGCGACCCTCCAGGGCGGGCGGGAGCTGGTGCTCTCGCGGGCCGGCGCGACGATGACCGGGCCGACCGGCGAGGTGCTCGCCTCCGGGGTAGGGGTCCACCAGACGGCCCTGTACGACATGGGCCTGGCCGCGCTGCTGTTCCTCGGCCTCTCCCTGCTGTCGCGGCGACCCCGGAGGCTCGGGGTGCTCACGCTCACCTTCGGCGCGTGGTACGGCGCGAGCCGGGTGCTCGAGGACTTCCTGCGCGTGGACAAGCGCTTCTTCGGGCTCACCGGGAGCCAGTGGACCGGGCTCACGGTCTCGGTCCTGTGCCTCCTCACGCTCGCCGCCTGGGCGCTCGCCGCCCGGCGCGAAGGCGATCGCGCCCGGCCGGCGACGGCGGACGCCGAGCCCTGATCCGCGGGCCTCGGCCGCTCAGTGGGCGTGCGCGGCGCCGGGGCCCGTGAGCAGCGGCAGCGGGCGGCCGACCTTCGTCCGAACGGCCTGCGCCACGCGTCGGGCCGCCTCACGCAGCACGACGCCGGCCGGGGAGTCCGGGTGCGAGACGACGATCGGCGTCCCGGTGTCGCCGCCCTCCCGCAGCTCGACGACGAGCGGGATCTCGCCGAGGAGCGGCACGCCGAGGGTCTCGGCGGCCTCGCGGCCCCCGCCCTCGCCGAAGATGCGGACCTGCTCACCGCAGTGCGGGCAGACGAAGAACGACATGTTCTCGATGACGCCGATCGGGCGCAGGTTCGTGCGCTCGGCCATCTTCCCGGCGCGCTCGGCGACGCGCCGCGCGGCCTCCTGCGGGGTGGTGACGACGAGCATGGCGGCGCCCGGCAGGAACGAGGCGAGGCTGATCGACACGTCGCCGGTGCCGGGGGGCAGGTCCACGAGGAGGAAGTCGAGGTCGCCCCAGTAGACGTCGCCGAGGAACTGCTCGATCGCCTTGTGCAGCATCGGCCCGCGCCAGATGACCGGCGTGTCCTCCGGCACGAAGAAGCCCATCGAGATCACCTTCACGCCGTGGGACTCGAGCGGCAGGATCATGTTGTTGAAGCCGACCGGCTGTCCGGAGACGCCGAGCATCCGCGGGACCGAGAAGCCCCAGACGTCGGCGTCGAGGACCCCGACCCGGTGCCCCTCGGCCGCGAGCGCGCACGCGAGGTTGACGGTCACGCTCGACTTGCCGACGCCGCCCTTGCCCGAGGCGACGGCGATCACCGAGGTGGATCCGTCGGTGAAGAACGTGCGCTGCTGCGGCTGCGCGGCCGCGGCGCGGGGGCCGCGGAGCTTCGCGACGAGCGCCGCGCGCTGCTCCTCCGACATCGGCGTCATGCGGACCTCGACCCGCTCGACGCCGAGCGGCGCGAGGGCGGCGCGCACGTCCCCGGTGATCCGCTCCTGCAGCGGACAGCCGGCGATCGTGAGGAGCACGTGCACCCGGACGAGGTCGCCGTCGACCTCGATCCGCTCGAGCATGCCGAGATCCTCGATCGGGCGCCCGATCTCGGGGTCGAGCACGTTCCTCAGCGCTTCGCGGACCTGGGACTCGGTGACCACGGGGCGGCTCCTTCCGGACTTAGACTGGTTTCGACGGTGCGAACCGTGATGATGCTTTCCTCCATGGTACGGCCGGCCCCGCGGGGCGTCGATGCGTGAGCCGACGCCGCTCGAGGTCCACAAGGCCCTGGCCGACGACACGCGGTTCCGGCTGTACCGGTACCTACGCCTGTCGGGCCGTCCGGTCTCGGTCCGCGAGCTCGCGGCCCGGCTGTCCCTCCACCCGAACACCCTGCGGCCGCACCTGCGGCGGCTCGAGGAGGTCGGGCTGGTCACGAGCGAGATCCGCCGCGGCTCGACCGTGGGCCGCCCCCAGACCCTGTACTCGGTGACCGAGCGGGAGGAGCCGGAGGGGAGCGAGTACCGACTGCTCGCGGAGATCCTCGCCGGGCTGCTCTCGGGACCCAGGGCCGCCGAGCGGGCGCGCGAGCTCGCGCGCGAGTGGGGCGAGTACCTGGTCGTGCAGGGCGGGCCGAAGCCGGGGACGAGGCTGCCTGCCAGGCGCAACCTCGCGATCCTGCAGGAGGCGATGGCCCGGGCCGGTTTCGAGCCGCGGTTCCACCGGCGCACCCCCACGACGGTCGAGATCTCCCTCCGGGCCTGCCCCTTCCGCGATCTCGTGGAGGACCACCGGGAGCTCGTCTGTGCGGTGCACCGGGGCCTCGTGGAGGGCATGCTCGGCGGGCTGAAGCCGCCGCTCGCGCTCGCGAGCTTCGAGCCCCTCGTCGAGCGCGGCGTCTGCCGGCTCCTCGCGCGCGGACGCCGACCCTGAGGTCGGGGGCTCAACGCCCCGGGCCCCCGCGCCGATACCTCCTTGCGATGGGTCCCTCGACCACGGTCCCGCGTCAGGAGGAGGACGCTTGCTGACCGAGGAGATGCAGGGCGCCCCGCGTCCCGCGGCGGGTGCGCCCGAGGGGGTCCTGCGCGAGCTCGAGGCCTGGCTGCGGATGGTCGTCGAGCGCGACGCCTCCGACCTCCACCTCAAGGTGGGCGTGCCCCCGAAGATCCGCGACACCGGCGTGCTCGCGCCGATCCCGGGATCACCGGAGCTGCGGCCCGAGCACACGGCCGCGATCGCCGAGGCGATCGTGCCGGCCGACCGGATGGCGCGGCTGCGCGAGGCCGGCGAGGTCGACTTCGCCTACTCGGTGCCCGGCGTCGGGAGGTTCCGCGTCAACGCCTTCCGCCAGCGCGGGTCGATCAGCCTGGTGCTCCGGAAGCTCCGGTTCGGCGGCCCGACCTTCGAGGAGGCCCACCTGCCGGACGTGATCCGGGCGCTCGCCGAGGAGCCACGCGGGCTCGTGCTCGTCACCGGGCCGACCGGCTCGGGCAAGACGACGACGCTCGCCGCGATGATCGAGCACCTGAACCACACGCGGCCGTGCCACATCGTGACGATCGAGGACCCGATCGAGGTGCTGTTCGACGACGACGTCGCCTCGATCGACCAGCGCGAGGTCGGGACCGACACCGAGAGCTTCCTCTCGGCCCTGCGCGCGGCCCTCCGGCAGGACCCCGACGTGATCCTGATCGGCGAGATGCGGGACACCGAGACGGTCCGGGCGGCGCTCCAGGCCGCGGAGACCGGACACCTCGTGCTGTCCACGCTCCACACGGTCGACGCCACCGAGACCGTGAACCGGGTCATCGACTTCTTCCCGGCGCACCAGCAGGGACAGATCCGGCTCACGCTCGCCGGGGCGCTTCGGGGGATCATCTGCCAGCGGCTCGTCCCGGCGTTGGGTGGGGGTCTGCTGCCGGCGCACGAGGTCCTCGTGAACACCGGGCGGATCGCCGAGCGCATCGCCGACCCGGAGCGGACCGCCGAGATCCACGACGTGATCGCCGAGGGCGAGTACTACGGCATGATGACCTTCGACCAGTGCCTGCTGCGACTCGTGGGCGCCGGCGCGGTGCGGGTCGAGGACGCCCTCGCCGCCTCCTCGAACCCGCACGACCTGCAGCTGCAGCTCCAGCAGGCCGGCATCCCGCTCCCGGTCTAGGACTCTGGCTCCTGCGTGGCCGCGGTCGCCTCACCCGCGAAGCTGCGGCCGGCGAAGCCCGTGATCTGCGAGAGCAGGCTCGTGAGCTCCATCGGGATCACGAACTTCGTGGCGGGTGAGGCTCCGATCTGCTTCAGCGTCTCGAGGTACTGCAGGCTCATGGTCTTCGCGTCGATCGTCCGCGCCGCCTCGTAGATCTTCGTGAGCGCGAGCGCGAACCCCTCGGCCCGCAGGATCGCCGCCTGCCGGTCGCCCTCGGCGTTCAGGATCGCGGCCTGCTTGTTCCCCTCGGCCACGGTGATCGCGGCGGCCTTGTTGCCCTCCGCCTCGGTGACGATCGCGCGGCGGGTGCGCTCCGCGGACATCTGGCGCGTCATCGCCTCCTGCACCGACGGCGGCGGGATGATCTCGCGGATCTCGACGTTGGTCACCTTGACGCCCCACCGGGAGGTCACCTCGTCGAGCTTGGCCCGCAGGACCTGGTTGATGTCCTCCCGCTTGGCGAGCACGTCGTCGAGCATGATGTCGCCGACGACGGCGCGCAGCGTCGTCGTCGCGATGCCCTGGGCCGCGCCGACGAAGTTCTGCACCTGGACGACGCTCATCACCGGCTCCACCACCTTGTAGAAGATGATGAAGTCGATCGAGATCGGGGCGTTGTCCTTCGTGATCGAGTCCTGACGCGGGATCTCGATGAAGAACTCCCGCAGATCGACCCACACCGCGCGGTCGACGAACGGGATGAGGAGCGTCAGGCCGGGCCCCTTGGCGCCGAGCAGCCGCCCGAGCCGGAACACGACCAGGCGCTGGTACTCCCGGACGATCTTCACCGCCTGCGGGATGAGCAAGGCGATGAGGACGATGACGATCGCGATGCCGATCAGCAGCTCCATGTGCTCACGCTCCCTCCTCGGTCGATCCCACCCTGTGCGTCGGCCGCCGCCCCCTCCTCGCCTCGACCACCCGTAGCCGGAGGCCGTCGATGCCGGTGACCCGTACCGTGGTCCCGGCGGGCAGCGTCCCCCGATCGGCCACGGCGGTCCATTCCTCGGACTCGACGCGAACGACGCCCTCCGGGGCGAGATCCCGGACGACGACGCCTCGCTGACCGATCAGGTGCTCCGGGCCGCCGAGGGGTGGGCGCCGCTGGGAGCGCACCACGGCCCCGACGACCAACCCGAAGAAGATCGCGGTGAACAGGGCGACCGGCGCGATGACCCACGGCGAGACCCGGACGCCGGGCACCGAGGTGTCGAACAGGAAGATGCCGCCCAGGATCAGCGTCACCAGCCCTCCGGCGAAGGGCACACCGATCCCGGGCGTGAACATCTCGATCGCGAAGAAGATCGCCGAGGCGACGAGGAGGATCACCCCCGCGAGCTGGACCGGCAGCACGCCGAACGCGAGGAATGCGGTCACGAGCAGCACGATGCCGACGATCGCCGGCACCCCGAGCCCGGGGTTCGCGATCTCGAAGTACAGCGCGATGATGCCCAGGTAGAAGAGGATGAAGGCGACGTTCGGGTCGAGCAGCGCGTGCAGCAGGCGCGCGATGAGGCCCATCTCCCGATGCTCGATGTGCGCTCCAGCGAGCTCCAGCGTGACCGTCCGTCCGTCCGCCAGCCGGACGGTCCGACCGGTGGCCTCCTCGAGCAGCGCCGACACGCTCGGCGAGATGAGGTCGATCACGCCGAGCTCCAGCGCCTGGCTCGCGGAGGCGCTCTCCGACTCGCGAACCGCTCGCTCGGCCCAGTCGGCGTTGCGGCCCCTGCGCTCGGCGATGCTGACGATGTACTCGGCCGCGTCGTTCGTGGCCTTCTCCGACTCGATGGCGCCGGCGATGCCTACGGGATGCGCGGCGCCGACGTTCGTGGCCGGCGCCATCGCCGCGACGTGGCAGCTCAGCAGGATGAACGTCCCCGCCGAGGCGGCGCGGGCGCCCTCCGGGGAGACGTAGCAGAGCACGGGGATGCGGGCGTTCAGGATGGCCTGCGTGATCTCGCGCATGGAGGAGTCGAGGCCGCCGGGCGTGTCCATGGTCACGAGCACCGCCGCCGCCCCGGTCTCCTCGGCTGCCTCGATGCCGCCGGTGATGTGGTTGGCCGTGAAGGGATCCACGACCCCCTCGAGGCGGACCTCCAGGACGGTGGGCGCCGCGCCCTGGGCCCCCGCCGACGCGAACCCCCACAGGGGCAGGACCACCGCCGCCAGGGCCAGCGCGCGCCGCACCGACGTCCCCACGCCCGCATCATCCCACCCCCGAGGCCGGTCCGCCGCCGGGGTGCGATGATGGGAGCAAGCTCCGCACGGAGCGCGGCACGTAGTACGGGAAGGAGAGTCCGGGTGGCCGGTCGAGCAGACGGCCCGCTCCTCGCTCGCGAGGAGCTGCAGCTGATGGAGGGGCTCCTTGCCGGGAACGACGACGCCGTCCGAACGCTCTACGCGCGGTACGCGAGGCCGATCTTCACGCTCGGCCTGCGGCTCCTCGGCAGCCCCGAGGCCGCGGAGGAGCTCACGCAGGATGTCTTCCTCGCCGCGTGGCGGAAGGCGGCGCACTTCGACCCGGCGCGGGGACGCCTGTCGACCTGGCTCATGACGATCGCGCACAACCTCGCCGTGGACCGTCTGCGCCGCGAGACCGGCGTGCGGAGGCCGCACCTCGTCTTCGTCGACGAGGTGCCGGACGTCGCGGGCGCCGACGAGGACGAACACGTCCTCGAGCGCGACGCCGCCGTCCGCGCGCTCGCCTCGCTCTCGGAGGCCGAGCGTCGGCTGCTCGCCCGCGCGTACTTCGGCGGGCTCACCGCGCGCGAGATCGCGGAGGCCGACGGCATCCCCCTCGGGACCGTGAAGACGCGCCTGCGGACCGCGCTCATCAAGGTCCGGCGCGCGAACCAGGACAAGGAGCGGCCGGCATGACCTGCCCCGAGGTCCGCGAGCTCCTGCCCGAGCACGCCGTCGGCGTGCTGCCCGCCCCCGAGCGCGAGGCGGTCGAGCGCCACCTGCGCTGGTGCGCCGGGTGCCGGAAGGAGGCGGCCGAGCTCGCCCAGGCGGCCGCGATCGTGGGGTTCGCGCTGCCGCCGGCGCCCGCGCCGGAGCGCCTGGCCGACCGCGTGGTCGAGGCGGTCCACGCGGCGATCGGGCCGCGCGGCTCGGGCCGTCGTCTCCGCACGGCCGCCGCGGGGGCGATCGCCGCGCTCGTGGCGGTCGCCGGGCTCGGGTGGGGCGCCGTGATGGCCGGACGGGCGGAGCGGTTCGCGGAGCGGGCCGCCCGCGCCGAGCAGCGGCAGGCCGAGGCGCTCGCCGAGTTCCGCCGGGTCCTCGACCGGGTGGTCCCCGGCACCGACATCCCGCAGCAGGAGACGTTCCTCGGGCAGCTCGGGCCGGTGCACGGGGGCTTGGGCGGCGGGGCGGTGCTCCAGCTCGCCTCGCCGACCCGGATCGACCTCGTCATCGTGATGGTGAGCGGCCTGCGGCCGGAGGCGCCCGATGCGCTCCCGTACCGGGTGCGGCTCGCGAACGCCGCCGGCGAGACCATCCGGGTCGGGCGCATCACCGAGCTCGACGCCGACGGGGCGGCCGACGTGATCCGGCAGTTCCCCAACCGGGAGCTCGCGGGCTTCACCGAGGTGACGGTGGTCGACGCCCAGGGCGAGGTCGTGCTCGCGGGGAGCATCGACCAGGTCCCGGGGAACTAGTCCGTCTCAGACTACTCCACCCGCAGCTCCATCGTGAGATCGCCGCGGAACCCCATCTCCTGGCCCTCGAGGGCGTCCAGCCCGTGGAAGGTCATGGTCATGTCGAAGGTGCCCGAGGAGGCGACCTTCAAGGTCCGCTCGGCCTGGAGATCCACCCAGGCCCGCTGGGTGATCGACCCCTTCCCGCCGTAGACGATCTCGACGCCACGGAGCCCCTCGGCCTCGGGGGAGTCGGCCGCGTCTGCGCCCATCGCGGCGAGCAGGTCGTCGAAGGAGATCGTGAGGTCCATGGGGGCCGTCATCTCGGTCCGGATCACGGCCGCCCGGACGCCGTCGAGCTCCTCCTCCCGCTCGAAGGTGCTGGTCGCCTCGTAGGAGATCTCGCCCTCGCCGAACGGGTTGTCCTGCGAGAAGCTCGTCGTCCACCGGTCGCCGGGCGCCACGGGGTGGTCGGGCAGGAGCGGCGTCATCTGTCCCATGCCCGGGAAGGAGGCGCCGCTCGCGACGTCGGCCCCGGCGAAGGACAGGCCGCCGGCCTCGAGCACCCTGCCGTCGGGCGCGATGCGCATGTCGAAGGCGGGGAGCTGCGAGGGGTCGGTCGGCGCCTCGACCCCGTTCACCGTGCCCGAGAGCTCCTCGACCGTGACCCGGATGGTGGCGACGCCGTCCTCGTCCACGTCGGTGACCTCCCAGGTCAGGACCTCGGTCACGTCCATGTCGAGCGGCGTCTCGCCGAGGAGCTCGCCGGCGTCGAGCGTCCCGTCCATCGTGAAGCGGAAGCGGTAGGTCTCGCGGTCGCCGGGCGTGAACGAGAGCGCGAGCGGCCGGGCCGCCGCCGGGCTCCCGCGACCACCGAGGACCGCGGCGACGACGACGCCGGCGACGAGCGCGAGCGCCGCGACGAGCGCGCCGACGAGGAGCCCGCGGGGGCGACGCCGGGCCG